>Ga0224510_10001577_pt1 | contig 14822 bp, 6 predicted proteins | sample SF_May12_sed_USG_FD_170161 | JGI IMG/M metagenome (GOLD analysis project Ga0224510, IMG submission 170161) | Sediment microbial communities from San Francisco Bay, California, United States - SF_May12_sed_USGS_4_1 | ecosystem: Environmental > Aquatic > Marine > Sediment | place: USA: California... | reverse complement strand
TTGTGGCAAAAAAGAAGTCTCTATGATTATAAGGAGTATATAAATGGTCGGCGATCCGTTGCTGGATCGGTGGTAAATTGAATAAAATGTTAAGAAAGTATCAGGATTAGCTTAAACCTAAATTAATAAACGCATGAAAAGTTCACGAAGGAAATTCATAAAACAGTCTGCCCTGGCGACCGCCGGCACCTATATGGGTGCAATGGGTTTTAGCGCGCAGAGCTACGGCAAAATCATTGGCGCGAATGACCGGGTTCGCGTTGGCGTAGTTGGATTTTCTGATCGCTTCAGGGGGTCGCTATTGCCCTGCTTCGTAGGGCATCACAAGCAAATGAATTTTGATATTGTTGGTGTTTCGGATATCTGGAGATTGCGACGCGAAGCAGGCCAGGCCCAGCTGAAAGAAAAAATGGGGCACGACATCAAAACATTCCGCAATAACGACGAGTTATACGATTCCAAGGAAGTAGATGCCGTGATTATCAGCACAGCGGATTTTCAACACGCATTGCACGGTATCGAAGCCGTAAAAGGGAATTGCGATGCTTACATAGAAAAGCCATTTGCGGAAACTATGGCAGATGCCCGCGCAGCCCTCAAGGCAATAAAGGAATCGAAAAAGATCATCCAGATTGGCTCCCAGCGAAGAAGTGGTACCAACTACCATGAAGCAGCGAAATACATAGCTGACGGAAAATTTGGTGACATCAATATGGTGCAGCTGACCTGGAATGTAAACCAGCCAGGTCGCTGGAGAAGACTGAAAGATGTAGCCCTCATGAAAGAAGCGGATACAGATTGGAAGCGTTACCTCCTGAACCGCCCGGTAGTACCCTTTGACGCCAGAAAACATTTGGAATTCCGTCTGTTCTGGCCTTATTCCTCAGGATTACCAGGTCAATGGATGAGTCACCAGATCGATACAGTGCATTGGTTTTCAGGATTAAAACACCCACGCAGTTGCGTTGCCAACGGTGGAATCTATACCTGGAAGGATGGTCGCGAGAATTGGGATACGATCACCGCCGTATTTGATTACGGACCGGTCAACGATCCAAATAAAGGCTTTCAGGTGACTTTTGCTTCCCGCATGGCCAACGGCGAAGACGCGCCTACTGAACTTTACTATTCCAAGGGAGGCGAACTCAATCTGGATACGAATATGGTATCTCCATTTGGCGGGCTAACGGAGCGTCATGCAAAAGCCATGGATATGCAGGCGAGTTTGTTGCCTGAAATGAGTCTGAAGAAAGTCGACGAAAAAGTGGAGACTTCAGCCAATACGGGGGGTGATGTCCTAACGTCCAATCATATGCTGAATTGGATGGAGTGTGTGCGGAGCCGCAAGGAAACCCATGCACCGGTAGAAGCAGGGTATTCGCACGCGATCGCCGTAATAATGGCCAACGCGGCAGCACGAACCGGAACAAAGGTTACCTTCGACGAAGCCAAACAAGAAGTAATGGCCGGCGATAAGCCATTTACATACTAGAAACACCGCAATAATATGATGAGAAACCCCGGCGTGATTTTTTCCCTGTTGATTTTTTGTTTGTCTGCCTTTACCGTGCAAGCACAGAAAGGATTTTCCCTGGTGGATGCGCCCGCACATAAGAAGGTGGAAGTCCGCTATGATGGAAAACTTTTGACAGCCTATTGTTATTTCGACTCCACGGAGAAACCTGTTTTGTTTCCGATCAAAACAGTATCCGGTGTAACCGTAACGCGTGGATATCCCATAGCGCCGCGTCCGGGAGAGCGGACAGATCATCCGCACCACGTTGGGTTGTGGTTGAACTACGAGAGTGTGAATGGACTTGACTTTTGGAATAACAGCGATGCAATATCACCAGAAAAGAAACCGCATTATGGGTCCATCAAACACCAAAAGATTCTTTCATCTGAGAGTAAAAAGGATAAGGCTTCTTTAAAAACGCTTAGCAATTGGGTCGACCAGGCGGGAAACATATTATTGGAGGAGACGACTTATTTTGTGTTTACCAAGAAGGGCAATGATTTCATCATCGACAGGGTAAGCACCCTGGAGGCTAAAATGGATGAGGTTGTATTTAAGGATGTAAAAGATGGGATGATCGCGATTCGGGTTGCCCGTCAACTGGAATTACCCTCCAAAGAATCAGGCAAATATGTAGATGCACACGGGGAGGTGACGACGGTACCCCCGTCTGGTTCCGATGTGACGGGGATGTATATAAATGAGGAAGGCATACGCGGTGACGATGTGTGGAGCACGCGATCCCGCTGGGCGGTCCTGAATGGCACAAAAGATGGAGAAACGATTTCCATTGCGATCATCGATCATCCAAAAAATCCGGGATACCCTACTTACTGGCATGCCAGGGGATATGGGCTATTTGCTGCCAACCCTTTAGGGCAGCAGGTGTTCAGTAAAGGAAAAGAGGAATTGAACCTTGTGTTAAAAGAAGGCCAAAAGGCTGCTTTTAGGTATCGTATAATTGTTCATTCGGGAAGTACACTTCAGAACACGGAGATCAATCAGCAGGCAGCTGATTTTGCCAAGACGAACTATTAGTCTGTAGAAATCCATTCCGCAAACAGCACAAAGGGGTCAATAAACCTTTTGTTAAACTTTGGGGTCCCGCTGTGACACTTTGTAGACAGCCGTTCCTCAAAAGGTGCTTAAATAGCTGCATTTTCACGCTTTTCATCGAATTTCTGGGCATGAAAGGAGGATTTTTCGATAAAAACCCTTTTTATTGTAAGGTACAACGTTTGTTCTTACGTCTTAAGAAGAATGACTAACCATAAAATCTATGCAAAAAAACTTTACGCTAACAGGGTTATCCATGTTATGGATACTACTCATTTGTACTCCCTCCTTCGCTGCGAAGGATTCTTTTGAAGGGAAAGAAAGTGCGAGTTTACTGAATTCAGCTCCCCTGTTTTTCCAGGCAGATGCTATCAGAGGAAGGATTGTTGACGATGCCGGCGCAGGGATACCTGGAGTCAACATCATCATCAAAGGTACTTCCAATGGAACGACTTCAGATGCTGAGGGTCGGTATGTGCTAAGCCTGCCTAGCGGCTTTACGGATGGCACACTGGTATATTCGTTCATTGGGTTTTCGACCCAGGAACAGGCAATCAGTGGCAGAAGCACGATTGATGTTACCCTCGTCTCAGATGTCACGGCCTTAAGTGAGGTTGTGGTTGTAGGATACGGAACGCAGGAAAAGCGAGATGTCACCGCATCCATATCCTCGATCAATGCAGATGCAATCTCCAAAGTTTCTACTACCAATGCATTGGAAAGTATGAAAGGACAAATTGCAGGTGTTGATGTGCTTCAATCAAACGGACGTCCAGGATCAACGCCTACGGTCACTGTTCGTGGACGTAGATCCATTAATGCGTCCAATGACCCATTGTTTGTTATTGATGGTGTGCCAATGACTTCAAACACGAGCACCGGTACGGACGGAGGAATTTCAAATTCGGGGAGTAACCCACTAAATGATTTTAACCCCAACGACATTGCGTCTATTGAAGTATTGAAGGATGCTGCGGCCACCGCTATTTATGGTTCAAGGGGTGCAAATGGTGTGGTATTGATCACCACCAAGCGGGGCAAATCTGGTAAAACCACCATATCTTATAACGGATCTTATGGCGTATCGCAACCTTTCAGCAAATTTCCCATGATGAATGGGGCACAATTCGCTGATATGAAAAGAGAGGCCAAACGGCTTTCCCCACTTGGCGTAACAGGAAGAACTGCATGGGAGGGAACCATCCAACCTGACGCTAATGTCTTTGAAGACCCTGTAGAACTAAATTCTGCGACCAATGGCCTTTCAACTGATTGGCAGGATTTGATATTCCATAACGGAAGCCAGAGCAACCATCAGGTAAGTGCCAATGGCGGAAATGAAAAGACACAGTTTAATATAGCTATTGGATATTTCAATGAGGATGGCACGATTGACGGAATGGATTTTACAAAGCTAACTGCGCGGATAAACTTAGACCATCAGGTTAGCAAGCGGATAAAAGTAGGCATGTCTAATCAACTTACCCATTCCATTAAGAACAACGGATCTGGAAGCGTAATGTCAGAGGCGGTGAATCAGACCCCGCTCGGCCTGCCCTACGATGGTCAGGGAAATATTATATTCCTCCCGATTTCAGATGGAATACGCTCCAATCCACTCAGCGAGTTGGTTCCTGGGAAACGTATTGATGAAGAAAAAGTAGATCGGATTTTCTCTTCCGCCTACGTTGAGGCAGAAATCATCGAAGGCCTAAAATATAAGTTTTTGATCGGAACTGACCTACGATACAATACCCGTGGTATCTTTTTAGGGCGTTTTACAAACCCGCAAAAAAATGGTGATCCAGCTGCAACTTATTTGAATGAAGCAAATGTTGGCTATACCATGGAAAATCTTATTACCTATAATAAGCTTATTGGTGGGAAACATAATATCGGACTTACATTCCTTCAGAGTACATCTGCGAACAACTATGAGAATCATATTACCTCGGTATCTGGACTTCCCTACGAAAGCCAGAAGTGGTACAATATAGGAACGGCTTCTACGATAAACTTCATCAATAGCCGGTTTGAAAAATATAGTCTTGCTTCTTTTATGGGTAGGATCAACTATACATTTAACGGAAAGTATTTACTGCAAGCAACTCTGCGTGCGGATGGTTCATCCCGGCTTGCTCCAGGTAATAAATGGACTAACTTCCCTGGATTATCTGCGGGTTGGAGGGTTGTTGATGAACCCTTCATGGCGAACATTAATTTTTTGAGCGATTTGAAGATTAGGGGATCGTATGGTGTTGTAGGAAACACTTCAATCGACCCTTATCAAACAGCAGGTCGTCTTAGTAAGTCTGTGTATTCATGGGATGAGGCTAATGCCGCGGGGTTCAAACTCAATGAAATTCCAAATCCGGACCTTACCTGGGAAAAGTCAGCAACTGTAGACGTTGGAGTTGATTTTGGATTGTTCGACGGGAGGTTAAGTGGTACGTTTGACTACTATGTAACAAACACTACTGATTTGCTTTTGAGACGTGCCCTTCCTGCGTCGAGCGGATACGATTTAATTTTATCTAACATTGGAGCAACCCGGACAAAGGGTATGGAGCTTACGCTGAGCGCAAATATCGTCGATTCTCCAGGTGGCTTCAAATGGGATGCGGATTTTAACCTGGCACACTACAAAGAGGAAATTGTGGATTTGGCCCAACGCGATCCTGATGGTAACAAGACTGATGACGTAGGGAATTCATGGTTCATCGGTCAGCCAATCCGGGTATTTTATGATTATAAAAAAGTCGGAATCTGGCAAGTAGCTGAAAAGGATCAAGCCGCTGCCTTTATGGGTGCATTTCCAGGCGAAATTAAATTAGCAGATGCAAATGGCGACGGACTATTTACTCCTGATGATCGCGTAATTATAGGAAGCGATATTCCGTCCGTGTATGGTGGATTAAACAACCGTTTCGCGTATAAAGGGTTTGATTTTTCATTCTTCCTCTATTATCGCCTTGGTTATACATTGGACAGTCGTTTCAATTCCGATCAGGCCACTATGCAGTCGCGTTATAACAATTTGAATGTAGATTACTGGACGATTGACAACCCGACTAATAGTTATCCAAGACCGAACCTGAATCAGGAAAGTCCTTCTTATATTTCAACTGTGCGCTACGAAGACGGAGGATTTGTTAAGCTAAGGACAATAACATTAGGATATAACTTCCCCAGCAGCCTTACGGAGAAACTGGGACTTTCAAACCTGAGAATATATGTTTCAGCACAAAATCCTAAAGTTTGGTCAAGCTATACCGACTTTGACCCGGAATCTATCAACGAAATTAGTTCTGGCGATATACCGTCAAACAAATTGTTTCTGGGTGGTATTAATTTAACTTTCTAAGCTATTACGACTATGAACATTAAGATGAAATCTATATTTATATTAATAGCCCTTATGGCTTTTAATATACAATCGTGCGACAAATTCCTCGAAGAGGATTTGGTATCCGATGTGTCGGGGTCCAGTTACTATACTACCCCTGCGGGTTTGGAAGATGCTGTGGACGCTACCTACTCTTCCCTGAAGTATATTCACTCGAACGAGCGGGCACATTCGTTAACGATTTTCGGTACAGACACATACACAAACGGTGCTGATGGTGGCCACAAATCCTTCAACTACTATGACAATGGATTAAATTCCGCTTCGAGCCAGATAAGAGAGATGTGGGATGAATTGTACAGAGGTATTAATCAGGCTAATGCGGTAATAAATCGCTCGCAAGCTATTGAAGGATTAGATCCGGACATACTCTCGCAACGGCTCGCTGAGGTTCGGTTTTTGCGTGCTTACTACTATTTTGTTCTTGTCCGTCAGTTTGGAGACGTTCACCTGACGCTGGAAGAGACAGTTGGCGCAGAGGTTGAGGCGAACAAGACTCCCCAGGAGACAATTTATGAGACGGCCATTGTTCCAGATTTGGAGTTTGCCATTGCCACTCTTCCTGATTCGCAAAGTGATTATGGAAGAGCGACAAAGCCTGCTGCAGAAAATTTATTGGGGTTAGTCAAATTGACAAGAGGCTATCAGACCTTTGCTAAGGCAGACGATTTCTCTGAAGCAGAACGCCTCTTCGGTAATGTTATTGATGACTACAGTTTTGCATTGGAACCTGATATGGGGAAATTGTGGGATCAGGATAATGATAAAAACAAAGAAATTATTTTCTCTGTGCAATATGGAACAGATGAAATTCTTAATGGAACTGAGGGAAATCGTTCGCACTTGTATTTTCTGATGGAGTATGACAAGGAGAAGGGGATGATCAGGGATATTGCTAATGGCAGGCCTTTTAAACGTTTTAGACCCACACAATATTTGTTGGACGTTTGGGGAGCAAACAGGGATAATGATAACCGGTATGACCTTACCTACAAACATGTGTGGATTTCCAATAACCCTAAGAGTATTCCAGTTTGGGAACAAGCAAATGTCGATGCAGGTGCCAAAAATGCCGACGGGTCACCCGCAGTTGTTGGGCAGCCCAGATGGGCTGTTGGTGACACTGCTATCTTTATGCCTGGACCTGGCAGAGAGGCGAAATGGACTCCAACAAAAAGGCTACAAACTCGTTACGTTGTGTATTTGCCTAGTGAGTATACGGAGCGAATATTCGGCCATATAGGCAAGTTCATTGATCCACGCAGACCTGCTATCCAATGGGAACGGGGTTCAAGGGATTGGTTTATTATGCGATTGGGTGATACTTATCTGCTGCGTGCAGAAGCTCGGATCAAACAAGGAAACACTACGGACGCAGCAGATGACATCAATATGGTGCGCGTACGTGCTGCATGGCCTGGAAAGGAAGCGGTTATGATGATCACGCCAGGCGATGTGACGATGGATTTCCTGCTTGAGGAACGAGCACGTGAACTTGATGCTGAGCAGGAAAGATGGTACACATTAGCCAGAACTGGTACATTGGTGGATAGAGTGAAGCTGTACAATCCACTTGGCGCGCCAAACATCGATGCGCACCATATCCACAGACCTATTCCACAGAATCAAATTGACAGAACATCAGGGGGCTACGAACAGAATTGTGGATACCCTGGCGGACCGTCTTGTAATTAATATTCATCTTATGCAATAAAAGGGTGGGCCGGAGAATACTCTCCGGCCCGCTTTGCTTTTATCGAAAGCGTTATTCCTGTAACTTGCCATGGTAACGTAACGGCAGTCAATTATTGCATACCTATTATTGAATTTGTGGCGGAATTTTTTGGAAATGAGTAAAGCATGCCAGTACATATTGCTAACCGTTTTATTGTTAACCCAGTCCTGCTCAAATTCGGGCAAAGGAACAGATGAAAAAGGAATAGGCGAGCCTACGGGAGAAAATAATCTCGCATACAGATGGGGAAAAATTTCGCTGGCGTGTACCGCAAATGATACCGAGAATTTCAAACCGAGGCCAACGATTACATCCAGAATACTTGCACTCACCTGGGTTTCCATTTTTGATGCGTGGAGTCGCTACGACGATCATGCCATACCCATGTATCTCACTTCCGTTGAAAGACGGCCGAGGGAAGAACGCACCCTAAAAAACAAGGAGATCGCCATCAGCTACGCGGCCTATCGGGCTATGCTGGAGTATTATTATTCAGATTCAACACTACTGCGCAAGGAGATGATAAATATGGGATTAGATCCGAACGACAATTCTATGGATCCTTCGTCGCCCATTGGGATAGGCAACCTTGCAGCGAGGACAGTTATTGCAGCCAGGCTTGACGATGGAGCAAACCAGCGGGGGAAAGAAGCCAATTCTGATGGCACACCTTATTCTGACTACACGGGTTACTCGCCCGTGAATAACGCGGACAACCTGAACGACTTGAGCCGCTGGCAACCAAAATATTTTTCAGATGGAAAGGGTGGTAAATATGCGCCGGGATGCCTTACGCCACATTGGTGGAAGATAAAGCCACTAGCGCTGGATTCTCCCAATCAATTCAGGCCAGGGCCACCACCCGCCATTGGGTCCAAACAATTGGCAGACGAAGTGAAAGAAGTAATTGACTTACAGGCCAACCTTACCAATGAACAAAAAGCCCTGGTAGAGTTTATGCGCGATGGCCCTAAATCTGTCCAACAAGCGGGTCACTGGTTTGTTTTTGCGCAGGATGTATCCGTACGCGACCACCATACGCTGGATGAAGATGTCAAAATGTACTTTCTGGTTGAGATGGCAGCAATGGATGCTTTTATTGCTTCCTGGGATGCTAAAATGTTTTATGATTATGCAAGGCCCTATGCCCTGGTGCACGACTATTACCAAAGTCAGGTGATCAAGGCATGGGGCGGGCCGGAAAAAGGGATGGTCCAGGTGAAGGGAACAGAATGGAGACCGTATTCGCCTGAGACATTCTTATGTCCGCCGTTCCCAAGCTATGTTTCAGGCCATAGCACTGTCAGTGGAGCTTGCGCAGAAACGCTTCGTCGCTTTACGAACAATGATGAATTTGGTGCTGCGGTAAAACTCGTTCCAGGTATACTCACAGAACCGAAGCATATTGGTGATACTGTCGTAATTAATTTTCCGACCTTTACGGAAACAGCCAACATGGCCGGAATGTCTCGCGTGCTAGGGGGATACCACATACAAGCCGACAATGTTGAAGGGCTAAAGTTGGGGCGTAATGTGGCTGGTGCGGCGTGGCGGAAATATTTGGAACATGTTGGGGAATAGGGAATAGCATTACACGAGATGAAAACTAGAAGTACATATTATCCTGCGCTACTGTTGATTTCAATCCTTTTAGGATGCAGTGAGCAAACAAAGAAAGTTGATGCTGTCGAAGCTGCAGTGCAACCCGTATTTAAAATCGTGCCCTCTGCACACAGCGGGGTTACGTTTCAAAATAACGTGGAGGAAAACTTCAATAATTTCTTTGACGTATTTGCCTATGTGTACAATGGCGCGGGAGTGGGTATTGGAGACATCAACAATGATGGTCTTCCGGATATTTATTTTACGGGCAATGAAGTCCCGAACAAACTGTACCTCAACGAAGGTAATCTCAAGTTCAGGGACATCACAGAATCGGCCGGTGTGCAGGGCAACGGGAAGTGGAACAACGGTGTAACTATGATAGACCTCAACGAAGATGGGCTGCTGGATATTTATGTATGCAAAGGCGGATGGCAGGAGACGGATTCGCAGCTAAGAAATCTGTTGTTTATCAACCAGGGCGATCTCACGTTTAAGGAAGAAGCACAAGCGTATGGACTCGATGAATCGGGCTATTCTTTGCATGCCTCTTTTTTCGATATGGACAATGACAACGATCTCGATGTTTACATCACCAACCGTCCCGATTCGTTTGACCTTCCGTTGACGCAAATGGTTAGCCAGAAAAAACTTACCCCCGTCAACAGCAGAGATAAGTTATACATCAATGAAAAGGGAAAGTTTCGAGAAATCGGCGTACAGGCGGGTATTACAAATAATTTTGGCTATGCCTTAAGTCTTGTTACCGCTGATTTAAATAACGATGGCTATACAGATATTTTTGTAGCCAACGATTTTGCGGAAAGCGACTACATGTACATCAATCAAAAGAATGGCAACTTCAAAGAACAAATAAAGCGAGCCACAAATCATATCTCAATGTATTCCATGGGTACAGACATAGCAGATATCAACAATGATGGGTGGGAAGATATCATGGTCAGCGAAATGCTCCCGGAAGATTATAAGCGATCGAAAGTGTCTATGCCTTCAATGGATGTTGAAGGTTTTTATGCCATTGTAAACAGCGGCATGCACAAACAGTATATGCACAATGCCCTGCATCTCAATCAGGGGAACGGGTTCTTCAGTGAGATATCGCAGTTGGCAGGCGTAGCGAAATCGGAGTGGAGTTGGTCTACGCTTATTTCAGATTTTGATAACGACGGAAACCGCGACATCTTCGTTGCGAACGGGTACCGACGCGATGTCTTCGATGGTGATGTACAGGATAAGCTCAGAATGTTTATTCAAAATAATCGCAACAAGTTTCAGTCACCGCAGGAAATGCTGGAAAAAGGATTCAAGGACTTCATTGAAGTGTACAATCCCATCAAAGTCAGGAATTATGTCTTCAGGAATAAGGGGAATCTGCAATTTGAAAATGCCACGGATCAATGGGGTTTCAACGAACCTAGCTTTTCGAACGGGGCAGCCGTTGGTGATCTCGACAATGATGGAGACCTCGATCTGGTAATCAACAACCTTGATGATGAAGCTTTCGTTTATGAGAACACCTCACCGGCTGGGAATAATTATTTGAAAGTGAAGTTAAATGGGCCTGCAGGCAACTCATTCGGAATAGGAGCCAAGGTTACTATATACTATAATTCCCAACTACAGTATTTCGAAAATAAAACTGTACGGGGTTATCTCTCTTCAACTGAACCAATAGTTCATTTTGGATTAGGCAAGGAAAAGAAAATTGACAGCGTAAAAGTGGCCTGGAACGACGGGAAAGTAAGCCATATCGGTTCGGTCGATGTAAATCAATTGCTTGAAGTAAACTATGCTTCATCCATACCTGAACCGAAGCGTGCCCCCCTTCTACCTACAGTATTTGCTGAATCGACAAAGGAATTGTTGAACACCCCGTTTGTACACCATGAAAATGAATTCAACGAGTATAAAGAACAGATTCTGTTGCCACACATGTTTTCTCGTAGCGGTCCGTTTATTACCACGGGTGATGTAGACCAGGACGGCGAGGAGGACTTCTTTGTAGGGGGAGCTGCAGGTCAGCCGGGGAGTTTGTATGTGCAGAAAAACGGAAAACTTCTAAGGAAGTCAGGTGCCGTATTTGAAAGTGATAAGGTGTATGAAGATATGGGCTCCGCATTATTTGATGTGGATCAGGACGGAGACCTTGATCTGTATGTGGTAAGCGGTGGCAGTGAATTTGCTGAAGGATCAGAAAAGTACCAGGACAGACTTTACCTCAATGATGGAAAGGGAAATCTTACGAAATCTGTGCTACCCAAGATCATCAGCAGTGGTTCGTGCGTTGTGCCGTATGATATTGATGGCGATGGCGACCTGGATGTATTCCGTGGTGGCCAGGTGGTGGCAGGAACGTATCCTAAATCTCCGCGGAGTTATGTGCTGATCAATGAAAATGGAAAGTTAGTTGACAAAACCCTTTCGATTTCCCCCGGCTTGTATGAAGTGGGCATGGTAAATTCTGCTGTTTGGGTGGACCTGAATAAGGATGGAAAATCCGAGCTGGTAGTAGTGGGAGAATGGATGCCCGTTAGAGTTTTCGAATACCAGGAAGGCAAACTCATGGATGTATCCCTGGAGTATGGACTGGAAAACACGCATGGATGGTGGAATAAAGTTGTGGCGGATGACCTGGATGGTGACGGTGATCAGGACCTGATTATCGGTAACTTGGGTGAGAATTATAAATTTACGGCAAGCGTTGACAAGCCCTTTCAGGTTTTTGCCAAAGACTTCGATAGAAACGGTACCAACGATATTTTTCTGGCACGATATTACGGTGACTCGCTGCTGGTGCCCATCCGTGGAAAGGAATGCACAACGCAACAGATGCCCGTTATTGGTCAGAAATTTCCAACGTTTCTCTCTTTTGCAAAATCAGATTTACAGACCATTCTGGGAAAGGACATCGAGAATGCCATGCATTTCAAAGCTTATCTTTTTTCAAGTGTGATGTTGATCAATGACGGAGATAAGTTCAGTATTAGAAAACTACCTGTAGAAGCCCAACTTTCCACAGTAAATGGAATCATCATCAATGATTTTGATCATGATGGCAAGAAGGATATTCTATTGGCCGGTAATAAATTTGATGTGGAAGTAGAAACTACTGCCGCTGATGCGTCCCCGGGTCTGATGATGAAAGGCTTGGGAGGACTCAATTTCAAATGCCTGAAAACCTTTGAGAGCGGTTTTTTCGTGCCCTACAACGTAAAGGATATACAACCAATTAAAATAAAGGATGACTGGGCTATTCTTGTAGGTATCAACAATGAGGGCTTAAGAATATTTCGAAATACCAGGACTTCCTCCAGCAGGGGAATCGCACTTGCTAAGTAGGCATTAAAAGATATAATGATTCTACTATTACTAAAACAAAAACGTCATTGCGAGCAAGAGAGAAGGCACGTGAGTTGGGGCGAAGCAATCCCCCAAAAGATTGGGAAAAGGCATTGTTAATTATCACAAAGGTATCTGTAATTCCCTCAGCGGTTCGCTGCGCTATCAAATTCAACCCTTATTTCTTACTTCAGCAGAAGAATGACGCACAAATTGGATCTGAAATATTTATCCCGTAACGGGTATTTGGTAATTATGAACTAATTTTAACTAACGGATTTCGTACGCAATCTTCATACAAGAAGGGTGATCAATCCAATACACGAACTTAATTTCAAAAGCCAGTACATTGACTAACCGAATAGCTTTATTCGTAACCTTTTGTTTTCAGTTAATAACGCTGACGAATTGCGGGCAACGCTCAAATCAACAGGATAAGTCCGGGCTTAATCGCCTGCAAAATGCGGGAAGCCCTTATCTTCAGGAACATGCGGATAACCCGGTGGACTGGTATGAGTGGGGACCGGAAGCATTGGCCAAGGCAAAGGAGGAAAACAAACCCCTGATCATCAGTATTGGTTACGCTGCGTGCCATTGGTGTCATGTGATGGAGCGGGAATCCTTTATGGATTCGACCGTTGCCAGGATGATGAATGAGAATTTCGTTTCTATCAAAATTGACAGAGAGGAAAGACCGGACATTGACCAGATATATATGCAAGCCGCGCAACTGATTTCAGGACGTGGAGGATGGCCGCTGAATGCATTTGCATTGCCGGATGGAAGGCCTTTTTATGCGGCAACTTATTTCCCAAAGGAGGACTGGATGTCACTTCTTCAACAGGTTGCCAACGCTTATAAAAAGGACAATGAAAATGTTGTCAGGCAGGCAGAAGCTTTAACCAATGGCATCAAAACAAGTGATGTTATTCAGGTGCCGTCCAGCAGCAAACCGGGTTACAATCAAGAAACGTATCAGCGTATTTTTTCGAATTGGGAAGCCTATTTTGATAATAAACTCGGTGGCTTCACGGGTGCCCCAAAATTTCCGATGCCAGTGGTTTGGGAATTTTTGCTACAATACCATCAGCTTACGGGTAACACAAAGTCACTTGATTTGGTCAGTACCACGTTGGATGAGATGGCGAAGGGCGGAATATACGATCACCTTGGAGGAGGTTTCGCGCGCTATTCAACTGATGAGCATTGGAAAGTTCCGCACTTTGAAAAAATGCTTTACGACAATGGCCAGTTGGTGAGCCTCTATGCGCATGCCTATCAGGTTACCCGGAAAACTGAGTATGCCGATGTGATTACCCAAACGCTGGACTTCATCAAAAACGAATTGACATCCCCGGACGGCGGGTTTTATTCTTCACTGAATGCAGATAGCGAAGGCGTTGAAGGAAAGTTTTATGTGTGGACTAAAACTGAGATTGAAGAAATACTGGAACCAAAGGCTGCCGGTCTGATCACAGATTTCTATCAGGTAACCAGTCCGGGTAATTGGGAGGATGGCAATAATATTCTACACAGCACCAGGACCAGGGAACAGTTTGCTGCAAAGCAGAAAATGGAACCGGCGGAATGCATCAATGTGCTTGCCAGCGCGGAGAGAAGTCTACTGGCGGTACGGAACAAACGAATACATCCTTCTTTGGATGATAAGATATTAGTGTCCTGGAATGGCCTGATGCTGAAAGGATATATTGATGCCTACCTGGCGCTTGGAAATGCTGCATATCTCAAAGTAGCACTTGAAAATGCGCGCTTTCTCGAAAGGAATATGCTTCGCGAAAACGGAAGACTATTGAGAAATTACAAAGATGGAAAAGCAAGCATTGACGCTTTCCTCGACGACTATGCACTTTTGGCCAGTGCCCTGATTGACCTCTACCAGGCGACGTTTGATATTCATTGGCTGGAGACATCAAGGTTGATAACGGAGTATGCTATTGACCATTTTCGCGATCCTGCTACGGGGATATACTACTACACCTCTGATGAATCAGAAAGCCTTGTTGCGCGTAAAATGGAAACGGCAGACAATGTGATTCCGTCTTCAAATTCTGTTTTGGCTGAAGTAATATACCAACATGGCACCTTCTATGGCGTGGACTCCTTGCAGGATATGAGTGCTGCGATGT
>Ga0224510_10001576_pt1 | contig 14836 bp, 9 predicted proteins | sample SF_May12_sed_USG_FD_170161 | JGI IMG/M metagenome (GOLD analysis project Ga0224510, IMG submission 170161) | Sediment microbial communities from San Francisco Bay, California, United States - SF_May12_sed_USGS_4_1 | ecosystem: Environmental > Aquatic > Marine > Sediment | place: USA: California... | reverse complement strand
GACCGCATGTGCGGGAACACCCCGTCCTCCATGCCGACCAGGAACACGACCGGGTATTCGAGCCCCTTGGCGGTGTGCAACGTCATCAGTGTCACCGCCCCGACCCCATCGTCGAGTTCGTCGGTGTCGCTGACCAGCGCAGCCTGCTCCAAGAAGATCTCCAGCTTGCGCAGCGGAGGGATGTCCGCCCACTCGACGCCGTCGATGACAGAACCCTCGTTGGTGGCCTCGAACTCCGAAGCCACCGAGGCGAGCTCACGCAGGTTCTCGACACGGCCGATCGCCTCTATGGTCCGTTCCGATTCCAAGGCCTCGACGTAGCCCGTGTCTTCGAGAACAGAGGCCACCGCAGCCTCCACCCCGATCTCGGCCGCGGCAATGAGACGATCGAGCACGGCGCAGAACTCACCAAGCCGTCGCACGGCTCCGGCGTTCAGGTTCGAGATCTCATCGGCACGTCTCACGGCATCGGAGAAGCCAAGGCCGTTCGCCTCGGCGAACCGGTCCACGTGCCCGACGGTGGTATCACCAATCCCTCGCTTGGGCTCGTTGATGATCCGCTTGACCGCAACCTGGTCATCGGGGTTGACGATCGCCTTGAGATAAGCGATGGCGTCTTTGATCTCTCTGCGCTCGTAGAAGCGCACACTTCCGACGACCTGATAGGCGATACCCCGACGTACCAGCACGTCTTCGATGACTCGTGACTGGGCGTTGGTGCGGTAGAACACCGCCATTTCCGACGGGTTGTGTCCTTCATCGAGGAGAGTCTCGACCTGGTCGGCGACGAATCCCGCCTCGTCGTGCTCGTCCTCGCCCTCGAATCGGACGATCCGTGCGCCCTCACCGCGGTCGCTCCACAGGTGTTTGGGCTGGCGACGGGGGTTGTTGGCAATGACCGCATTGGCCGCCTCGAGGATCGTCTCAGTCGACCGGTAGTTCTGTTCGAGGACGATGACACGGGCGTCGGGGTAGTCCGTCTCGAAGTCGAGGATGTTGCGGATGTCGGCGCCTCGCCAGCGATAGATGGACTGGTCCGAGTCGCCTACGACGCACAGGTTGCGATGGGCGTCCGTGAGCTGGCGAACGAGCGTGTATTGGGCGCGGTTGGTGTCCTGGTACTCGTCCACCAACACATACCTGAAACGCTCCTGGTATTCGGCGAGCACGTCGTCGAACGCCCCGAACAACTCCACGGTGATCATGATGAGATCGTCGAAGTCCATCGCGGAGGCCGCCAGCAGCCGCTGCTGGTACAGCCTGTAGACATCGGCGGCCTGTTCGTGGAAGAACCCGTCGTCTTGGCGGGCGAACGACTCGTAGTCGATGAGTTCGTTCTTGGCATTGGAGATGATCGCGCGCAGGTTCCGGGGCGGAAACCTCTTCGAATCGAGATCGAGGTCCTTGACGCATTGGGTCACGAGCCGCAGGGAATCCTGTTCGTCGTAGATCGAGAACCCGCTTCGATAACCGAGCCTGTGTGCTTCCCGCCGGAGGATCCGCACACAGGAAGAGTGGAATGTGGAGATCCACATCCCCTTCACCACCCCTCCGACGAGACCGGCCACCCGATCGCGCATCTCGGCTGCAGCCTTGTTGGTGAATGTGATGGCGAGGATTGCGCTCGGCGGGACGCGGAGGTCCCTGAGCATGTGGGCGATCCGGTACGTGAGCACACGGGTCTTGCCCGATCCGGCGCCGGCCACCACGAGAACGGGCCCGTCGATCGCCGCCACGGCATCTCGCTGGACGGGGTTCAAGTCCTCGAACAGGGTCGAATCCGTCGGGATGTCGTCTAGGAACCACTGCGCCTGCACAGCAAGGATCGTACCCGAGCGCGGAGGCGAGAACCCCACGGGTGTCATTCGGCGTGGCACTCCCCGGGTCAAGCGTTGGCGGCCTGGCGTTCCCTCTCTTCGACGACCCTCATTGCGGACTCCTCGGTCTGGGTGATCGAAACACAGAATCTGGATCCGGTCGGGAACCGACGTTCGTACCAGACGTCGCCACCCATCGCCCTGGCGAGCCGGCGCGCGATCGGGAGCCCGAGCCCGATCCCCTGGGAGATCCGGGCGTCACCCTTCGACACCTGCTCAAAGTGTTCGAAGATCAGATCGGTGGCATCGTCGGGGACGCCCTTGCCGTTGTCCGAGACGACGATCACGAAGTGATCACCCAGCGTGAAGCCTTCGACGAGCACCTGATCGCCACCGTACTTGTTGGCGTTGTCGAGGAGGTTTCGGATCACTTGCTCGACCCGCTTCGGATCGCCCCACGCCGGTATCCCGCCGGGGATCGACACGGAGACCTCTTTGCCGCCGGCAGAGGGAAAAACGATGCTCGAGGTCTCGTAGACGACTGCAGAGAGGTCGAACACCTCGGGGTTGAGCTTGAGCCGCCCGGCCTCGAGGCGAGGGATGACCAGCACGTCTTCGACGAGGTTTCCGAGTTTCTTGGTTTCGAGACCGATCACACCGAGGAACTCGTCGATTTCGCCATCGGGTAGATCGCGCCACGAACCGAGCACCTGCGCAAATCCGGCGATGGACGCAAGTGGGGTCCGAAATTCATGGCTCACCATGGTCACGAAGTCGTTCTTGATGGCATCCGCCTCGGCCAGATCCGCCTTCGCCTCCGAAGCCAGTTCGGCCGACCGAGCTTTCAAGCGCCATCCGTTGAACCCGGCAGCCGCACCAGCTGCCAGCGCAGTGAGCCCGACACCAACCAGCAGGGCCGAAGACCAGGTGGCCTGGGCCAGGATGGACGTCGACGCGAGAGTGCGGAGCATGCCTATCCGAACATAGCCATCGGCGAGGGGCGGATGTCACACATGGGGTGAACTTCGCTCGGCGAGCAACCGGCGAATCGACTCGGTCAGCGCGCCCCTCCGCAGATCGTATTTGTTCAAATACGCATCAACGCCGGCCTGCCAGGCCGCGGCCTTGTCCTCGGGTTCGGCGACACCCGAAACCATCACGATCGGAAGCGTCGCCCCTGCCGATCGGATCGATGCCACGAGTTCGGCTCCATTGGACCCGGGCATCGAGTAGTCGACCACGAGGGCGTCGAAATGTCCGGCGAACAGCATGGTCCGCGCCTCGTCACCGTTCCCGGCCACTTCGACCTCGAACCCGTTGCCTCGAAGGGTTGCGGCGATCAGCTGCCGGACCCCGGCGGAGTCGTCGACCGCGAGCACCACCGGACGCGCGGCGGGCGCGAGCGGACCCCTGCGGGCCAGGGCACCGAGGTGATGATGGTCGGCGATCACGAGGACCTGACCTCCGCCCAGGAAAGCAGCCCCCGCAATGTGGTCGGAGTCTTCGAGGATTGGACCAACGCCTTTCACCGCCACGTTCCTGCTGCCGAGGATCTCTCCCACACCGGTGGCAACCAACCCTGACCGGGTCGACAAGATGAGTGCGTCACGGTCGTTCTCGTCATCGCCGAGTCCGACGGCGGCGGCGAGTGAGAGGTATGGAATCCGTTCGTCGTCGAACACCAGCTCTTTGCCGGCGGAGGTGGCTGCAATCGAGCCCTCGGTGATGGGAACCGTGTCGATGACCGCTGCCTCGGCCAGCCCGAGGACCTGGGAGCCGGAGGCGACGGTCACGATCCTCTGGAGCACGAGCGACACCGGCAGGTCGACCATCACTGTCGTCCCCCGGCCCTCCTCGCTGGTGATCATGACGCTTCCCGACACCTTGTCCACGGCGTCGGCGAGCAGCGCGAGGCCTTCTCCGGTTCCGGAGAAGTCGGAAACGACGGGCTCCGTGGTGAACCCTGACCTCAGCAAGTGACTACGCAGCTCGGAAACCGACGTCGGCAGCCCCTCATGGCGGGCGCGGTTGCTGACCGCCTCCCAATCCACACCTCGTCCGTCGTCCGACACGCTGACGATCAGTCGATCGTCTTCGATCCGGGCATTCAAGCTCACCGTACCCCGGGCGGGCTTGCCGGCGGCGGCCCGCTCCTCCTCGGTTTCGAGTCCGTGGTCGACAGCGTTGACGATCAGGTGCCGGAGGGGCTCACGCATCAAATCGACGATCTGTCTGTCGATGTGCACGTCCGCACCGGAGATGTCGAGACGAACCGACTTGTTGAGCCGTCGCCCCAGGAATCGAACGAACTGTGGGAAGGTCTCGATGGCCTCCGCCAGCGGCACGTTGACGAGAGACACCGCCGTCCGCTGCAGGTCACCGAGCTCGCGAACCATTCTCGAGATCTGGGACTGCCATCCCTCGAGCATTCCTCCCTCGTCCCCGAACGACACGAGCGCGAGGTCATCGAGAGACTGGACCTCGATACCGATTTCGACGATCCGGTTGATGAGGGTGTAGAGATCGCCCGTGTCGACACGCATCACGGCGCCTTCGAGGTCCGCCTCCAAGGACGGGAGCAGCCCCCCCAAGGTATTCGCACCCGAATCGTGCTCTACCGGTGTGGACACAAGTTCGTTGACCGGGATGTCAGATTCCGAGGTGACGGGAGGACCTTGCGGAGGCTCCGAGGATTCATCCTCCAGCAGCTTGGATAGACGGCGCGAAGCGTCGTGAAGTACAGGTCCGGGCTCGCGTTCCCGAGCCGCGGTGTGCATCGCCCGGGTCGCTTCCAACATCGCCGAGCCGAGGACCGGGAGATTGGTCTTGCTGGCTTGCCGGACGTGCTTCCAGGCTCTTTCGAGGACGGCGGCCGCCTCACCGACCTCCGGCTTGCCGACCATGTGCGACGAACCTTTGAGGGTGTGTGCGTCGCGAACGAGTTCTTCGTGGCGCGCCGAGTCGAGCGTGCCGTTGGCAAGGGCCGTCGCCCCTTCCGTCAACGATTCGCTCCGCTGATCCACCTCGTGCAGGTAGATCTCCATCAGCTCTTCGGAATCCGCCCAATCCATGGTGCCTCAGTGGTATCGGCCCGGTTGCGTCTGACTTGAGCCGTCACTCCCACTCGATCGTTGCCGGTGGTTTCGAGGAGATGTCGTAGGCCACCCTGTTGATTCCTTCGACCTCGTTGATGACCCTATTCGAGATGCGCTCGAGCACCTCGTAGGGAAGGCGGGCCCAATCGGCGGTCATCGCATCCTCGCTGGTGACCGCCCTGACGATCAACGGGTACGCGTAGGTCCGCCCGTCGCCTTGCACGCCGACCGATTTGATGCCGGGCAACACACCGAACGCCTGCCAGATCTCCCGTTCCATTCCGGCGCGCCGGATCTCCTCGGTGACCACCGCGTCGGCCTGTCGAAGGATGTCCAGACGCTCTGGCGTGACCTCTCCGATGACCCTCACGGCCAGACCGGGACCGGGGAAGGGTTGGCGCCAGACGATTTCCTCCGGCAAACCGAGTTCGGTCCCGACGGCTCGCACTTCGTCCTTGAACAGATCACGAAGCGGCTCGATGAGCTCGAACTCCATGTCGTCGGGCAGACCACCCACGTTGTGATGACTCTTGATCTTGGCGGCATCCTTCGTGCCGGACTCGATCACATCCGGATAGAGGGTTCCCTGGACGAGGAACCTGGCGTCTGCGTGTTCGCTCGCCACATCCTCGAAAACCCGAATGAACGTCTCGCCGATGATCTTGCGTTTGGTCTCCGGGTCGGTGACACCCGCCAGCAATCCGAGGAACCGGTCGGCGGCCTTCACGTGAACGAGGTTGATGTGGAAGTGACCCCGGAACGTCTCTTCGACCTGTTCCGGCTCCCCCTGTCGCAGGAGGCCGTGGTCGACGAAGATACACGTGAGTTGATCCCCGATCGCCTCGTGTACCAGCGCCGCCGCCACCGACGAGTCGACGCCGCCAGACAGCGCACAGATCACCTTGGCGTCGCCGACCTGGGCGCGCACCGCCGCTATCTGCTCTTCGATGATCGAGTGCCGGGTCCACGTTGGTCGTGCCGAGCACCCGTCGAAGAGGAAGCGCTCCAAGACCTCCTGGCCTCGGGGGGTGTGGGCGACCTCGGGGTGGAATTGCACGCCGTAGATCCGGCGCTCCCGATTCTCCATCGCCGCCACCGCCGCGCCCGGCGTCGTCGCCAATGCGTCGAAACCGGGAGGCGCCACCGCCACGCTGTCGCGGTGACTCATCCACACGTCCTGAGTCTCCGGCAGGCCTCGGAAGAGGCTGCCCGGCGCCTTGATGGACAGCGGAGTCTTCCCGTATTCGCCTGTGCCCGTGTTCGCCACCGTCCCGCCCAGGGTCTGGGCAACCAGTTGATGGCCGTAGCAGATGCCGAGCACGGGAATCCCCAGCTCGAAGATCTCGGGGTCGACCCGGTAGGCGTCGTCGGCGTACACCGATGCCGGTCCACCCGAGAGGATGATCCCTATCGGACGCCGGGCGCGCACCTCGGCGGCCGTGATGTCGCGTGGAACGATCTCGGAATGGACCCGCGCCTCACGGACCCGCCGCGCTATGAGCTGGGCGTACTGGGCCCCGAAGTCGAGGACCAGCACCGTGTCGAATGCACCGGAGGTGCCTGCCCCGTCGGTCACCCCATTCCCACGCCCTGGGACCGCTGCAACGACTTGCCTTCCGTCTGCAGCGAGGGGGCAACCATCACTTCGGCCTTTTGGAATTCTTTGACGTCGGAGTACCCGCACGTCGCCATCGACACCCGGAGAGCGCCGAACAGGTTGCGCCGCCCGTCGTTCTCGTGTGCCGGGCCGAGGAGGATCTCTTCGAGGGTCCCCAGGGTCCCGGTCTGGACGCGGGCTCCCCGCGGGAGCGTCGGATGGAAAGTCGCCATCCCCCAGTGGTACCCAGCCCCCGGCGCCTCGACGGCACCCGCCAACGGCGAGCCGATCATCACGGCGTCAGCCCCGCAGGCAATCGCCTTGGCGACGTCTCCACCGGTGCGCATGCCGCCGTCTGCGATCACATGCACGTAGCGGCCCGTCTCATCGAGGTATCTGATCCGTGCCCCCGCGGCGTCTGCGATCGCGGTCGCCTGCGGTACCCCTACCCCGAGGACGCCGCGCGTCGTGCACGCGGCGCCGGGACCGACACCCACGAGGATCCCGGCTGCGCCGGTGCGCATGAGGTGAAGGGCGGTCGAATAGCTGGCACATCCACCGAGGATGACCGGTGCGTCGCACTCGGCCACGAACTTGCGAAGGTCGAGAACGCCTCCCTTGGAGGACACGTGTTCGGCTGACACCACGGTGCCCTGAATGACGAGAATGTCGAGCCCGGCACCCAGTGCATGAGGTGCCAGCTCTTCCACGCGCTGGGGCGTCAACGAGGCGGCGCTGATGATCCCGGCACTCCGGAGTTCGGTGACACGCTGTCCAATGAGGTCGGGGTTGATCGGCTCCAGGTAGATCTCCTGCATGCGCCGCGTGGCCTTCTCGGCCTCGAGTTCGGCGATCTCCTCGAAGTAGGGCATCGGATCCTCGTACCGAGACCACAGGCCCTCGAGGTTGAGAACGCCCAGACCCCCGAGCCGGCCGATCTCGATGGCGGTGGCCGGGCTCAGCGCTCCGTCCATCGCCGATCCCATCATCGGGAGTTCGAACCGAAAGGCGTCGAGTTGCCAGGAAATGTCGATGTCCTCGGGATCCCGGGTCCGACGGCTGGGAACGATGGCGATGTCGTCGAACCCGTAGGCACGCCGACCCGACTTGCCGATACCGATATCGATCTCCACGTATTTCCTCCGCCCTCGTGGAGCGATTGAGAGTACCACGCGTGTAGTTCGTCAAGACCGGGCCATCACGGGATCGGTAACCTCTGATGGTGCTCGAGCAGAGATCCGACGTTCCCTGGGGCTTCGCCGATTTCACCCTCGTGATCTTGTGCGGCTATCTGAGCGCCATCGCCGTCACACTTCTCGCGACGTTCGGAGGCTTGGAAGCAGGCCCCACGATCGTGATCGGTGCGGTCGCGATGGCCTCGGGACTGGCTTTGGGATGTGTCGCCGTCACCCGGAGGCGTTCCGCCTCGCTCGCCGACCTGGGTTTCGTGGTCGAGCCGAGCGACGGCCTGTACCTGCTGGGCGGAGTCGGCCTCCAACTGGCCCTGGCGATCGCGTTTGCACCGATCGCCGAGTTCGTTCAATCGGATGGCCCGACCCAGGTGGTGGCCAACGAGATCTCGGGGATCACCGCCCTCGGTTCACGGATCGCGATCGTGCTGTCCGTCGGCCTCCTGACACCCATCGCCGAAGAGCTCACGTTCCGGGGTGTGCTCCTGCATGCAACGCGTCGCCGCCTCGACGACAGAGGCGCTCAGATCGTCACGGCCGCCATCTTCAGCGTGCTCCACTGGCTTGGGATCGAAGGCGGCAACACATGGGCCGGGCTCGTGACGCTGGCACAACTGTTCATCGTGGGCTGGATACTCGCCCGGGTGACCGTTCGAACCCGACGGCTGGGACCGGCGATATTCATGCACGCGGGGTTCAACACGCTGACACTGCTGACGCTGTTCTTCCCCACCGCTTGAGCGGCCCGGACGGGACCGCTCATGAATCAAGCCGACAGTCCCACCTTGCGGCGGACCGACGTCATCTCCGCCTCGGCCCGTTCCCGAGCCGTGGCGGCGCCCTGGTCCATGATGGCGAGGATCTCGTCGTCGCCGATCGACTCGAACCGATCGCGGATCGGAGCGACACCGCTGACGACTGCCTCCGCCGCGGCCGCCTTGAATGCCCCGTATCCGGCGTCCTCGTATTCGCCGACCAGGTCGGAGATCGGTCGACCCGAGAAGACCGAGAACAGCTCGAGGAGATTGGAGACCCCCGGCTTCTCGTCCCAGTCGTAGCGGACGTACCGGTCGGAGTCGGTGACAGCCGACTTGATCTTCTTTCGGATGTCGTCGTCGGAGTCGGTGAGGAGGATGCGGGAAGCGGGGCTTGGATCGGACTTGGACATCTTGGATGTCGGATCCTGCAAAGACATGACTCGAGCGCCGATCTCGGGCGTAATACGTTCCGGCAGCGGGAATTCGTCACCGAACCTGGAGTTGAACCTTTCCACGAGGTCCCGGGTGAGTTCGAGGTGCTGGGTCTGATCATCCCCGACCGGCACGGCGTGGACCTTGTGGATCACGATGTCCGCGGCCATGAGGACGGGATAGGACAGCAATCCGAGGTTCTGGCCCGCCCGATCCGATTTCTCCTTGTACTGCGTCATTCGTTCGAGTTGGCCGATCCCGGTGATCGTGCTCAGGATCCAGGCCAGTTCGGCGTGTTGAGGAACGTCGGACTGGAAGTACAGGAGTGAACGATGGGGGTCGACCCCGGAAGCGACGATCATCTTCGCCATGTCGAGCCGCTGGCGCATGAAGTCGGCCGGCTCGTACGGGACTGTCATGGCGTGCAGATCCACGACGCAGTAGATCGTCTCGTAGGTGTCCTGCATCCGAACCCAGTTTTGAAACGCACCGATGTAGTTGCCCACATGGACGTTTCCGGTGGGTTGAACCCCCGAGAACACTCTCTTCTTCACGATCTGTCTCCAGTCAAAAAGAACCGCCGGTTTCGAAGCCGGCGGTACCGATACGGAAAGCGCGGCCGAACGTCAGAAGTGCCACCACCACGCAAGCGAGACAAGGCCACGCATGACCGCAAGGCTAGTGCACCGGCGGGTGGGTCAGCTCCTCGTTCCCGCCATCCAATCGGCGTGCATCGCGGCGTACGGTCCCTGCCCCCGGCTCAGCTCGGCGTGGGTGCCCTGCTCCACGAGATGCCCGGCGGCGAACACGAGGACCCGGTCCGAAGCCTCGGCCGTCGACAGCCGGTGAGCCACGGTGATCGATGTCCTGCCGGCGATGAGCCGGTCGATCGCGTTCCGCAGCTGGACCTCGAGCGCGGGATCCACCGCCGACGTCGCCTCGTCCAGCACGAGCAGGTCGGGCTGGCTCAGCCACGCCCGCGCCAAAGCGACCAGCTGCCGCTCACCCGCAGAGAGCGCCGCTCCCCGTTCGCCGACCTTCGTGTGGATCCCGTGTGGGAGTGAATCAACCCACTCTGTGAGGCCCAGGTCCATGAAGGCGGCCGCTATGCCGACATCGTCGGTTCCCGGTCGTCCGTACCGGACGTTGTCGGCGACGGTGGCGTCGAAGAGGAAGCCCTCCTGGGGAACATAGGCGACCCGGCTGCGGAGGGATTCGAACCGGACCTCTTCGATCGGAACCCCACCGATGGTCACCGTCGCCGGAGCCGGGTCGAGGACCCGGACGATCAGTTTGGCGAACGTGGTCTTGCCGGACCCGGTCTGGCCTACCACCGCAATCCGGGTGCCGGCGTCGATGGACACGGTCACATCCGACAGCACCTGAGGTCCGTCGGGATACGCGTATTCGAGTCCGGACACCACCACGTTCAACCCCCCTTCGGGGAGGGCCCTGCCGCCGTCGCCCGGATCGGCGAGGTCGACCGCGGTGTCGAGCACTCCCAGAACCCGACGGACTCCGGCCGCGGCCGCCTGTGCGGAATCGAGGGTCTCCACCAAGGTCTGTACGGGCTGCACGAGCAGGTTGACCAGGAACAGGAAGGCGAGCAACGAACCCGCGGTCATGCCCGTCTCCGGCCCGATGAGGATGCCCGCCGCCACGACGGCGGCAGTCAGCAGGCCTGCGAACACCTCGGCCGAAGAGAACAGCGCCGATCCGAGGTTGGCGGTTCGGAACTCGGCCGCGAATTGGGCGTCCACGGCCGTACGGACCCGTCGGAGAGCAGGCTCCTCGGCCCCAAAGGCGCGGACGACCGGGAAGCCCGAGATCGACTCACCCAAGGCCGACATGACATCGGACACACGCTCCCGAACCCCATCGTGGGCTCGACCCAGCACACGCTGGAACCACACGAGCATGAGGGCATAGAACGCAACCCCGACCACGATCCCCACGGCGAGGCGCCAGTTGTAGAACAGCATCGCAGTCACAGCCAGGACCACCTGGGCAACACCGACCAGCATTCCCATGCCGCCCCACTCCATGAAATCCTGGATCCGGTACACGTCGGACGTGACCCGGGCCACCAGCGCACCGCGCCGCGCCGACTGAACGTGGATCGCCGACATAGAATGAAGACGGGCAAACACCTTGACTCGAAGGTCGGACAGCCCGTATGCAGACATCGACGCCAGCCTCAGCGTCGACGATCGGCGGGCCACCACGGCTGCCAGCATGGCGACTGCGGCGATCGAACCACGGATGGCGGTACCCCGCACGTCGACACCGTCGGGATCGAGGATCTCGACGTCGAGGATCTGCTGAACGACCACGGGAATTGCGACGTGAAGGGCGGTCCCGAGGATGGCGAGGGCGATCGTGCCCCACAGACCCCTTCGCAATGCGGGCACCTCGGCGAGCAGCCTTCGCAAGGCCTTCCCCGTTGACGCGTGCTCGGTCATGGCTGCTCCTCCTGACGAGCCCGTGCGTCTCGCTCATATGCCAGTAGGAGCCGGGCATATCCGGGTACTTCCGCCAGCAGCCGGTCGTGTGGTCCCTGCGCCACGATCCGGCCGCCCTCGATGAAGACCACCTCGTCTGCCAGCGCGATGGAGGACTGCCTGTAGGCGACCACCACCACCGTCGAGGGCAGATCGGCACGCTTCAGACCGGCGAGGATCGCCGATTCGATACTGGCGTCCACGGCGCTGGTGGCGTCATCGAGGATCAACAGCCGGGGCCTGCGTACGAGGGCGCGGGCCAATGCCACCCGCTGACGTTGCCCACCAGACAACGACGCACCCCGCTCCCCCACGACCGTGTCATAGCCTTCCGGCAGCTCCTCGATGAAGTCGTGGGCGCCGGCTAGGCGGGCTGCTGTCTCGACGTCGGATCGTTCGACGTCGATCCCGAACGCGATGTTCGCGGCCACCGTGTCGTCGAAGAGGAAGACATCCTGGCCGACAAAAGCCACCTCTCCGGGCAGGGCCGAGCGAGCGAAGGAACGAAGATCGCGGCCGTCGATGGTGATGTGGCCGTCGTCGGGGTCCCACAGCCGGGCCATGAGCGTTGCGAGCGTCGACTTGCCGGACCCGGTCGGACCGACGATTGCGACCGTCGTTTCCGGAGAGACATCGACGTGCGCCCCTTCGAGGATCAGATCGTCCGGTTCGTACCCGAAGGAGACATCGTGGGAGGCCAAGGCGGCTCCGGTCCCCGGGCCGGTGGGAAGGAGCGATCCGTACGGGACCACCTCCGAGATCTCCATGACGGCCTCGACACGCCGGTAGGCGGCGAGGCTGCCGGAGACCTCCCACAGCACGAAGCCGATGAGGCGCAGCGGGAAGGCGATGAGCGAGAGGAGATACGTCATCGTGACCAGGTCGCCCGCCGAGACGACACCGGCATCGACCCGCATCGCTCCGACGATGAGGATGAGAACGCTCGTGAGGGCGGGAAAGGCGTCCTGAAAGGCGTCGTAGAACGTGAAGATTCGTGCTTGGTCGATGAGGCGATCCCTGAGGCGATGAGACGAACGTTCGAACCGCTCCGTCTCGTAGCGTTCCCGACCCAGGGCCTTCACCGTCAAAGCGCCGTCGATGGATTCGTGGGCGACGCCGCTCACTTCACCTCGAGCCGCCTGGATCACTTCGAACAGACCAAACGTCTTCCAGGCTCCTTTGACGTCGACGAAGATCGTGGCGAGGAGCCCGAGGACGGTGATCACACCCAGCACTGGGTCGGTCGAGAAGACCAGGACGATCGAACCGACGAGCAACAGGAAGGCGCCTGTAGCGAACGGGAAGGGACCCAAGACATACGTTGCCTGCCCTGCGTCCGAGTCGCTGACGGCCAGCAGATCACCGGTCGATTGCCGTCGGAACCAGGAGAGTTCGAGGGTCATGATGTGTTCGACGAGACTCGCGCGCAGGTCTGCCTGGGTCCGACCCTGCATGTAGGTGGCCCCGATCCTGCGGACGGCGATCCCGGCCGACTTCCAGACGGCGACGCCACCCAGAAGCAGCACAAAACTCCAGAGCCGCCCCTCGGAAGACTCTCCACCGTCCAGCACCGGAACGATCAGCCGGTCGGTGACCCGACCGACCACGATGGCCGACACGATGACGGCGGCCGCGTAGTTGGCCGCGCCAAACACGCCCACCGAGAAAGAGATGGGATGGGACCGCACGAACCGAGCGAGCAGCCGGAATCCGTCGACGACGGCGTTCCCGAGGGTCAGCCGGGGTTCTCTCACGAGCCACCATCGTACGGTCCGCCGTTCGTGTCCTCGGCCGAATTTCCGGAACCACCCTGAGAGGGTTTCAGGGTCGTTCACCCATGGGCAAACGAGCGAGAATCAGGCATGCTGGTCGTATGACGACACCCAGTGATACCCCCGTCAGGTCGGTTGACAGCACGCTCAGATACGTTCTCATTGCGATCGCCTTGCTGGTTGTCGTGGCGGTGGTGGCCGTTGTCGTGCGGAAGGAACCACCGAGTCTCGCCGCCGATTCCCCGGAAGGGGTCGTCCAACGGTACGCAACCGCGGTGCTCGACGATGACGAGCGAGCAGCCGGCGAGTACCTCAGCCAGGGCGCCCTCGAGAACTGCGACCGCGATTACTACGCCCGCCCGGCCGATGAGGACGTTCGTCTGACGCTCATCTCGACCGAGGTCCGCGACGACACGGCGGATGTGCGTGTTCGAATCACGACGTTCTCGGGCTCCGGACCGTTCGGCGTGTCTGAGTGGAGTAGTGAAGAGATCTTTGACCTCGTGCTGGTAGACGGTGAATGGCGGATCAGCGCCGCACCGTGGATGTTGACCGTATGTCCCGAGATGGAGGTCGGACAATGATCGCCGGAGTCTTCTTCCTGCTACTCATCGTCGTGATCGGTGGTGTCGTCGCCGCGATTGTCGCGGCGACGAGACGAGGTTCGACTCGTGATCCCCAGTCGGTGGCGGGCACCGCACGCCGACTCGTGGTGTTCGGCCTCCTGTTCGTGCTCGTGACGATCGCCGCGATCGGGGTCGCCGGTCTCCTCGGTCGGCTTCTGGGGTCGGGCAACGAACTGGCCGGATCCGATGTCAGTGCGCTCGCCCGATCGCTCGCCTTCGCCTTGATAGCTGGCCCGCTCGCCGGCGTGTTGTGGTGGTTCCTGTGGCGGTCGATCGACGAGGACGAGGAGCGGTCATCACTCGGGTGGACGCTGTACCTGGCGGCGATGACGGTGGTTTCGCTCATCACGGCCGTCAGTTCCGCCTTGATCACGATCACAGAAGCGGTCGACGGGGATTTCGAGCCCGACGCCCTCTCCCTCGCCCTGGTCTGGGGTGGAATCTGGGTCTGGCACCGTTGGATGACCGAGCACCCGGCACGAGGTCCGCTCAGCTTGCTCGACCTCGCTCCCGCAATCTCGACGGTGTTCGGGTTGGTGCTGGCAACGGGCGGGTTCGCAGCTGCTCTGTCGGCACTCCTGGAGCGTGCGTTCTTCAACGGTGAATCGGCGCTTGCCGGAACCGTGTGGTGGACCGTGGCGATTCAGGGGCTCGTGTGGGGCCTCGGCGGCGGCGCCGTGTGGTGGTGGCACTGGCGAAGGGTCTCCCGGGTTGACACGGTGCTCACCGACATCGCCGTGGCGTTGTTCGGGGTCGCCGGTCTGGCAGCTCTGTGCCTTGCCGGGACGGGAGCGATCATCTACGCGCTCCTGGCCTGGTTGTTCGGCGAAGACGGCGGGAGCGGTCTCCCTGGAGCGATCTCTGCTGCGGTCGTGGGCGCACTCGGATGGGCTTACCACTCGGGCGTGGTGAAGAACCGCTCGCTGGGAACCCAACAGGCAGCGCGTCTCTTGCTGTCGGGAATGGGCCTGGTGACCGCCGCCTCTGGCATCGGTGTGATCGTGAACGCAGCACTGGACGCCGCGGGAACACCGCTGGCAGGCTCGTC
>Ga0224510_10001572_pt1 | contig 14851 bp, 15 predicted proteins | sample SF_May12_sed_USG_FD_170161 | JGI IMG/M metagenome (GOLD analysis project Ga0224510, IMG submission 170161) | Sediment microbial communities from San Francisco Bay, California, United States - SF_May12_sed_USGS_4_1 | ecosystem: Environmental > Aquatic > Marine > Sediment | place: USA: California... | reverse complement strand
CCGAGCCAACCACGGGCCAATGGCTGCCGTGGGGAACGTAATAGCGTTCTTCAAAGTTGGGATCGTTTGATGCAGTAGTCATGTCAATTCTCTAGATTTGCCGCCACAGGAGCGGTATCAAAAAACGTATATTGCAAAGTGATCGTGTCGACGTAATCAGGCAGATCAGGGTTAACAATGAATTGCAGCGGCATAGCCCGCTCCTCATTCGCCATGAACTCCTGGCTCGTGAAACAAAAACACTCAATCTTTGTAAAGTGTTCCGCCGCCGAAACCGGTGCGACGCTGGGTACCGCCTGCGCGACCTTTTGCACCGCGGCGAGATTCTTTGCCGTAAATGTCGCGTAGTACATTTTCCCGGGGCTGACTGTCATGCTGTCGGCATCCGCCGCAAATTCGAACTGCGCGTATTCATTCACAGTGGTCACGAATTCGACGCGAATTTCCCGCGTGAGATCAGGCGCCTCCTCGACGACGGCGGCCACGGCGTTTGTACGCCCACCGAAACCGGTGATCTCACAGAACACGTCGTACAAGGGCACCAGCAGAAAACCGAAACCAAACATGGCAACGGCCATGATGAGCAGCTGAACCACCAGCGAACGATGCTCATTTTTCCTAAGCACGCACGACCCCCATCATGATGAAGCCCACGTAAAACGCGAGCGCAATCGCAGCGACGATCAAAGTCGTCCGACGAATGCTTTTCTTGCGCTCGACTTCGCTCATGATTATTCGAACGCTTCGTTCGCGATGCGCGCCTTCGGCGGCGTTTCAAACGTGTGATACGGAGCCGGTGATGGCACCGTCCACTCGAGTCCATGCGCACCTTCCCAAACGCGATCGCTGGCCTTCGCGCCTTTTTTCGCCGTCAGCAGTACCCAGACGAATAACAGTTGCGACAGGCCGAAGCCGATAGCACCAATGCTGGCGACCGTGTTGAAGTCCGCAAACTGTGTCGAGTAGTCAGGGATGCGGCGCGGCATACCGGCCAGCCCCAAGAAGTGCATCGGGAAGAAGGTAATGTTCACGAAAATGGTGGAGGCCCAGAAGTGCACCTTGGCCAGCGTTTCGTTGTACATGTGCCCGGTCCATTTGGGCAGCCAGTAGTAGGCGCCCGCCATGATGGCGAACACCGAACCCGGCACCAGCACGTAGTGGAAATGGGCAACCACGAAGTAGGTGTCATGGTATTGAACGTCGGCCGGTGCAACAGCAAGCATCAGTCCGGAAAAGCCGCCGATTGTGAAAAGGAAGACAAAGGCGAGCGAAAACAGCATAGGCGTTTCAAATGTCATCGCGCCACGCCACATCGTTGCGACCCAGTTGAAGATTTTCACGCCTGTTGGTACGGCGATCAGCATGGTTGCGAACATGAAGAACAGCTGACCCGTCAGCGGCATGCCGACCGTGAACATGTGGTGTGCCCAGACGATAAACGAAAGAAACGCGATACAGGATGCGGCATAGACCATCGAGTCGTGGCCGAACAGTTTCTTGCGAGAGAAGGTCGGAATGATTTCTGACACGACACCGAAGGCCGGCAGAATCATGATGTAAACCTCGGGGTGACCGAAGAACCAGAATATGTGCTGGAACATGACCGGGTCACCGCCGCCGGCCGCGAGGAAAAAGCTGGTGTCAAAGAACTGGTCCGTCAGCAACATCGTCACAGCGCCGGCAAGCACGGGCATGACCGCGATCAGCAGGTAAGCCGTGATCAGCCAGGTCCATACAAACATGGGCATCTTTAACAACGTCATGTCCGGCGCGCGCATGTTGATGACAGTGACGATGATGTTGATCGCGCCCATGATCGATGACAGACCCATGAGATGGACCGAGAAGATCAGAAACGGGAAGGCATCACCAGTCTGCAGCACGAGCGGCGGATACATTGTCCAGCCGCCAGCCGGCGAGCCGCCGGGCATGAACAAGGTCGATAGCAAAATGCCGAAAGCAACCGGCAATATCCAGAAGGACCAGTTGTTCATTCTCGGCAATGCCATATCGGGCGCGCCGATCTGCAGCGGGATCATCCAGTTGGCGAGGCCAACAAACGCGGGCATGATTGCACCGAAGACCATGATGAGGGCGTGCATCGTCGTCATCTGGTTGAAGAACTCGGGGTGTACGAACTGCAAACCGGGGATAGCCAGTTCCGAGCGGATCACCATGGCCATCAGTCCGCCGATGAAGAACATCGTCAGGCTGAAGATAAGGTACATCGTTCCGATGTCCTTATGATTGGTTGAAAACAACCAGCGTCCGATGCCCTTGGCGGGACCGTGATCGTCGTGGTGGGGGATATCTATTGCTGCCGTATTCATTCTTTATTGCTCCGCGCCATGACTGTTCACCCAGGCTTCAAATGCCTCGGGTTCGACGACTTCGACAACGATCGGCATATAGCCATGATCCTTGCCACACAATTCGGCACACTGACCGCGATAGGTGCCGGTTTCATTCGCCCGAAACCAGGTTTCGTTGATGATGCCGGGTATGGCGTCTTTCTTGATCGCAAGATCCTTCACCCACCAGGAATGGATGACATCATTAGAGGTGACTAACAGTCGAACTTTCGCGCCGCGCGGCACGACCACCGGCCGGTCAACCTCAAGCAGGTAGTTGTCAACGGCGAAAGGATCGACGCCAGACTGTTTGCGTCGCGCCTCCATGCTCGACTGCGCGAGGCTGGAATAAAAGGCGATGTCGGAATCCTGGTACTTGTAGTGCCACTTCCACTGGTAACCCGTTACGACGATGGACATGTCGGGCTTGCGAGAGTCTTCGAGCTTTACCATCGTCTCGGCAGTCGGCACGGCCATGAGCACCAGGATAACAACAGGGATTGCCGTCCAGATAACCTCAGCGGTCGTACTGTGCGAAAAGGTCGCGGGCGCCACGCCGCTGGACTTGCGATGCTTGATCAGCGAAATGATCATCACGCCGAAGACCACGACTCCAATCGCGACGCACCACCAGAACACCATCATGTGCAGGTGGTATGTCTCGAGACTGAGGTCCGTGACGCCTTTCGGCATATTGAGCGCCCATTCGGCTTTCGCCGTGCCGGCCAGTGCCAGGCCCAGCAAGCTCAAAATAGTGTTTCGTATCATTGATTGTTCACCTTGCGAGCCGCGCCAACGGCCGCACTACTTAAATATCTTCCAGATGTGACGAACTTAGGTGCCGGTGGGTTTTGCGCGGCCCGGTAATGCCGGGAATGGCCAGCGAACACCGGGGATTCGTCTGTCGGCCGGTTTCTGGCAGGGTCACCCGGCCAAAAAGCTCGCGAAGTGTACTCAAATCGCGTCGGCCATGCAATGCTGGAAAGTCAGTCTTCCGGAAGCGAAAACCTTATTTTACAGAGAGTTACGGAGGAAGTGGCAATACAGCGGTGATCAGTTTCGACGCAGCGGTATGCGGCTCGCGTCAATACGGTAGTTTGCGGGGTCCATTTTCGGGCCGGCGCCCCAGCAATGTCCGTACACCAGTTCGAGGTCCAGGGCGGTGCTTTCATCCGAGGCGGTGTCCGCGAGCGCATGAAGCATGGCGGCGTAGCGCCGCCGGCCCGTCAACGCGTTGCTGCGATTCGCCAACGCGTTGCGTGCTCCGCATGCCGTGAGGTCCGCCAACAAGCGGTCCACATTGCGGTAATCAATACGCAGCCGATCGACATCCAGTACCGGGTCGCGAAGTCCCGCGCTAACCAGGCCGTCGCCGAGGTCGTGCATATCGGGAAAAGAGTTCACGTGCGGATTGTCATCGACCTGTCCCCAGGCGCGACGAATTTCCCGGAAGCTGTCAGGTCCGAGAGTCGCGAACGCAAACACGCCACCCTTTCGCAACACGCGCGCCACTTCCGAAAAGACGGTTGCGGGGCTACTTATCCATGGCAACAACTGATTCGAAAAAATCACATCGATACTTTCGTTCGCGAACGGCAGGGCTTCTGCACGCGCTTGCACGAACGCCGTCTTCGACAACCAGGACTTTTTTCCCCGTGCCTGCTCGAGCATCTGGTGTGCGAAGTCGACGGAGATAATGCGCGCACCCTTGAAGCGCTTTCGCAGGAGCCGATTTGCCGAACCGGTAGCGGAGCCCAGGTCGACGACCATCTTCGCTTCCGTCAACAGCGGCTCCAGCCGTGCCAGCAAACCCTGCCGCGTAGTGGCGTGCACAAAATCAGCGTCATCGAATTGACTTGCTGCGCGATCGAAGCGGCGGCGAACATGTTCAGGGTTCAGCATTTCGGAAACGGTAGCATGCTTTCGTCGTGCAAAGCCCGCTTTTGAATCGAGCGTGTGCGGTGCTCGCAGGGCACGATGGTCAAATGTGGATCCTGGATTTTTTGGCACCCCAGAGCTGCGTATTTTGTGGCCTCACAAGCGAAGGCGACGAGCGCAGTATCTGCGAGGGTTGCTACGAGGACCTGCCATGGAACGAGCCGCGACTCTCGCCGACACCCGGCATTTTCGTGTCTTCGATCGCGGTGGTGCACTACTCTTTTCCGGTGGATGCCGCGATCAAGGCTTTCAAGTTCAGCCGCAAACTTTATTACGCGCCTGCGTTCGCGGAGTTGCTTTGTTCATCGGCGGAGCTGTTGCCGTCCGATATCGACGCGGTCTTGCCCGTGCCCTTGCATTGGCGCCGCGAGGCGACTCGTGGCTTTAACCAGGCCAGCGAAATCGCAAAGCCAGTAGCAGATTTCCTGGGTCTGCCCGTGTTGCACGGCGTGCGGCGTCAAAAAGCGACGCCGTTTCAGTCGGGGCTGGCGGCGAAAGACCGCGCACGAAATCTGCGCGATGCCTTCGCAACGAAGCGCGGCATGTCGCAGAGGCATGTGCTTATTATCGACGACGTTGTTACAACCGGCGCGACGATGCGGGCCCTGGCCAAAGTGCTGATGAAAAACGGTGTGAGCAAGGTCAGTTGTCTCGCCGTGGCGCGCGCCGGATAAAGACTATTTTCCGGATTCAATCCGACCGAGCAGCAGAAGCAGATGTTGCTTTAGCAAAGGCAGGTTGAATGCATACAGGACAAGCAGGCCTGCGAAGAAGAAAAGAGAAAAGGGAACCAGCACCACGAGCAACAACAAAATGCCGAAAAAAACCCTCTTCTTCCCGGACGGCACAGCAGTGAATCGTTTGAAGATTGTTCGCCACTGGTTGTCAGTGACCGTGGGCCGTGCAGCAAACCGGTTCACTTTCGGTTGATTCGCCGGGACAGCGAGCGGCCGCGCTGTCGCTGGAGATCGCAATGGGTTCGCGAGAGGTCGCCGGGCCAGGGTGCGTGACGCAGGTTTGGCGATCTGAATATTGAGTTGCCCCAGTATGTCCCGAGCCTGGGCCGCTTCGATGCTGTGCGGGTACTTTTGGATGAGCTGCAAGGCGTAGCTTTTTGCCCTGACCGTGTACTTATGCTCGTCGGTCGAACCCGGGCCGACGTTTTGCAGTGCGTATTGCGCTTCACGAAGCAACTCATCCGCGCTCGCCAAAATGTTATCCAGTGACCGGGTGAAATGTGTAATGCAATACGATGCCGATGAAGACCACCATGCCAATGTAGTGATTGTGCAAAAAGGCAGCGAAACATCCGGTCGGCTGGCGATCGCGGGCAAGCCATAGGTGGTAGGCCATCATTAACCCCGCAACAGCCACAGATACGTAATACCAGGCACTTAATCCCGCCCGGTAGCCGATGAACAACAGCGCGACAAACATCAGCACCTGCAAGCCGGCAATTACAAAGAGATCGACATCACCAAACAAGGTGGCCGTGGACTTCACACCGACCTTGAGATCGTCCTCGCGATCGACCATTGCGTAAAACGTATCGTAGATAACGGCCCAGATCATCGCAGTACCAAACACGAGCCAGGATAGTTCCGGTGTTTCTCCTGTTTGTGCCGCAAAGGCCATGGGCACAGCCCAACCAAAAGCGGCGCCCAGAATGAGTTGCGGGATCGAAACATAGCGCTTCACAAACGGGTAGGCGATGGTCAGTCCCGCAGCAACAACGGCGAGCAGCTGCGCCGGACCGTTGAGCATCGTTGCGAGACCAACGGCGATAAGGCTAAGTGCCGTAAACAGGATCAGGGCTTCGGCCGGCGCGACGGCTCCCGAGGCAATCGGCCGCGTTCTTGTGCGCTCGACGTAGGGATCGATGTTGCGATCAACGTAGTCATTCAGGACACAACCGGCCGATCGCATGACGATCACGCCCAACATGAACACCAGAAACAGGCCCTGGTCGGGTGTGCCTTCGCCGGCCAGCCATAGAGCCCACAAAGTCGGCCACAACAACAGCCATATGCCGATCGGTTTGTCGATCCGCATCAACTTGCCGTAATTACGAAGCTGGGTGATCAGCTCCGGTGCGAAATTTGGGGCAAGGATCTTGTTCATGGCCTGAAGTTTACACTTTCCCGTATCGGCTCGCGCCACCCAACCAGCGACGTACGATCGCGGTCGCACGGTCGTCCGAGTCCTTCCTTAATGCCTCTGCGGTCATTTGCACCTGCGGCATCAGCTCGGCGTCGCGCGCCAGGTTTGCGATGCGGTAGTCCGGTAACCCGGTCTGCTTCGTACCCAGTAATTCACCAGGACCACGAAGTTCCAGGTCACGCTGAGCAACCACAAAGCCGTCGTTCGTGTCACGCAAAACAGCAAGTCGCTCCTTGGCGATGCGTCCAAGCGGTGCTTTGTACAACAGCACGCAATGGCTCTGTGCCGCGCCGCGCCCAACGCGTCCGCGTAACTGGTGCAGCTGAGAAAGGCCCATGCGCTCGGCGTTTTCAATAATCATCAGGCTCGCGTTAGGCACATCAACACCGACTTCTATGACGGTCGTTGCAACCAGCAGCTGTATCAGTCCTTCCTTGAACGCCTGCATGCCGCGCTCTTTTTCGACAGGGCGCATGCGGCCGTGCACGAGGCCGATACGCAATTCCGGAAGCGCTTTGCTGAGCATCCCGTAGCTGGCTTGTGCCGCCTGATAATCGAGCACCTCGGACTCCTCGATCAAGGGGCAGACCCAGTACGCCTGTTGCCCGGACGCGCAGGCCGATCGCACGCGCTCGACAACTTCAGCTCGACGCGTCTCGGGCACGGCGACGGTCGTAACCGGCTGCCGCCCTGGCGGCAATTCATCGATGATCGAGGTGTCGAGGTCGGCGTAGGCAGCCATTGCCAGCGTGCGCGGTATCGGTGTCGCCGTCATCACCAACTGGTGTGGATGACCTTCGGCATTGATCCCTTTGTCGCGCAAGGCCATTCGTTGATGCACACCAAAGCGATGTTGTTCATCGATGACGACGAGCCCGAGCCGATGGAAGTCGACGCCCTCCTGAAACAGGGCATGCGTTCCCACGATCAGCTGGGCGCTGCCGTCAGAAATCGCCTGCAGGGCTTCGCGTCGCGCGACCGTGCGTTGACTGCCGCTGAGCCACACCGGCTCCACTCCGAGCGGACGAAACCAGTCTGAAAAACTGCGCCAGTGTTGCTCTGCCAGGATCTCGGTAGGGGCCATGATAGCGGCCTGAACGCCGCAAGCGATTGCCTTGATGCAGGCGATCGCAGCAACCACGGTCTTGCCCGACCCGACATCACCCTGAATCAGCCGCATCATTGGATGTGGCGCCGACAGATCCGAGCTTATGTCGCTGACAACGCGCTCCTGGGCGCGGGTAAGCTTGAACGGTAGCTCTGCAATAAAAGCACTGACCTCTTCGTTGCCGTCTGTTAGCGCAACGGCGTCCTCGGTTGCGGCCAGCGCGCGCAGCTTTCGCAAACTAAGGTAGTGCGCAAGCAGTTCCTCAAAAGCGAGACGCTGCTGGCAGGGGTGCGTACCGGAAATCAGTTTCTGTGTGTCGGCATCCGGGGGTGGGCGATGCAGATACTGAATGGCATCCGCGAGCGATGGCATGCCGAGTTTGCGGGTGACGTCAGTGGGCAGCAACTCGGCCGGCGGCAGCGAGCGCATGCGTTGCAGGGCCTGCTCGGTGAGGTTGCGCAGGCGCCCCTGCTGGACGCCTTCCGTGGCCGGGTAAATAGGCGTCAGCGAGTCGTCGTATGCACCACCCTGCTCTTCTCGCACAACACGATATTCCGGATGGATCATTTCGAAGCCGGCCTTGCCCCGGCGCACTTCGCCAAAGCAGGTGAGGTGAACGCCGGGCTGAAACTGCGCCTGCTGCTGCCGGGAGAAATGAAAAAATCGCAAGGTCAGCTGGCCACTGCCATCGCCGATGCGCACCAGTAGATTTCGCCGACCCCGAAACAGCGTTTCGGCCAGCAGCACCTCCCCTGTGACCAGGCAACGGGCGCCGGCCTCCAGCGCGCCAAGCCGAACGAGTTGCGTGCGATCTTCGTAACGCAGGGGGAGCAGGAATAACAGGTCGTCAACCCGATGCAGGCCCAGCTTTTCGAGCTTCTTTGCGAGCGCCGGACCGACGCCCTTCAGCTCGGTAAGAGGCAAATCAGATTGCAAGGATTGCGTCTGCCTCGACGTCGACACCTTTAGGCAGGGAGGCAACGCCAACCGCGGCACGAGCCGGGAAGGGTCGCTCGAAGTAAGTCTCCATAACGGAATTTACGGTAGCGAAGTTGCCAAGGTCAGTAAGGAATATCGTGAGCTTGACGACATCGTTAAGGCTGCCGCCCGCGGCTTCGGCAACCGCGCTCAAGTTGTCGAACACTTGTCGCGCGCGCGCCTCGAAGTCGCCGGCAACAACTTCCATGGTCTCGGGAACCAGCGGAATCTGACCCGACAAAAACACGAGATTGCCGGCCTGTATGGCCTGCGAATAAGTGCCGATCGCCGCCGGCGCATTGTCAGTGTGTACAGCTTTCTTTTTCATTGTCTTGTCTCCGGGTGTCACGCGCAGTCGCGCGAAACACGGATTACGTTTTTCATCTTACGCACGTTACGCATGATGTTTGCGAGGTGCACGCGGTCTTTAACCAGCAGCAAGAACGATAGTACCGAACAGTCGTCGTGGCGGCCCAGCACTTCTACCTGTTCGATATTGGAACCACAGTCGCCGATGGTCGCCGCAACCTCCGCAAGCACGCCGGGCTTGTTGCGCGTATCGGTCTGGATCTGGCAGGGGAACTCGCGGGCGATCTCCTTCTCCCAGCTAACCGATATCCACTTCTCGGGTTGCTTGCGAAAGTTCGAGAGATTGCCGCATTGATTGCGGTGAATAACCACGCCGCGACCGGCGGTCAAATAGCCCATGACGCTGTCGCCGGGAATCGGGTAGCAGCACTTCCCGTATGTTACGACCATGCCCTCGGTGCCGGCGATGACGAGACTCGTCTGCTTGCCCTCGTCCTTTGGCTCGTCACCAACATCGGCCAGAAAACGTGCGACCAGGGGTGCCAGCCTTTCGCCGAGGCCAACCTGCTCAAAAAGCTGGCTGTCGGTTTTCAGTCCAAGTTCTTCGAGTGCCTCTTTGATTCTTACCTTGCCGACTTTGCGCAGCGACAACCCGAGGTCCTTTAATGAACGATCCAGCAGGCGCTTGCCAAGATCAACGGACTCCGAGGAGCGCAGGTTCTTCATATGCTGACGTATTGCAGTTCGCGCCTTGGCCGTACGTACAAATGTCAGCCAGTTGGGATTCGGCTTGGCCCCTTTGGACGTGACGACCTCGACGGTCTGACTGTTTTGCAGCTCGGTCCGCAACGGCACGAGCGCGCGATTCACCTTCGCAGCGACACAGCGATCGCCGACGTCGGTATGCACGGCGTAAGCAAAGTCGACCGCAGTCGCGCCTTTTGGCAGCGGCATGATGTCGCCCTTGGGTGTGAAAACGTAAATTTTGTCGGGGAACAAGTCGACCTTGACGCTTTCGAGAAACTCCTCCGACGTACCGGACTGGTGCAGCTCCTCCAGGTTGGAAAGCCAATCTCGTGTCCTGCGTTGCGGAGTCGTATCCGACTTCTCGTCGGCTTTGTAAATCCAGTGCGATGCGACGCCGGACTCTGCGAGCCGATGCATATCGCGCGTGCGAATCTGCACCTCGAGGGGCAGTCCCTTGGGTCCAAACAGGGTTGTATGCAGTGACTGGTAGCCATTGATACGGGGAATCGCGATGTAATCCTTGAATCGACCGGGCATGGGCTTGTAGAGGCCGTGCACGATGCCGAGAACCTGGTAACAGCTGTTGACGTCATTGCAGACAATGCGAAAGCCGTATACGTCAACCACATCCGACAGCAGGCGCTTTCTCTCTGCCATCTTTTTGTAAATGCTGTACAGGTGCTTTTGCCGACCGATTACCTCGCCATCAACGCCCTCGTCGGCCATCGCGGCTTCAACTTCTTCCGTAATCTTTTTGACGATCTGTTTTTGACTGCCCTGGCTTTTCCGCAGCGCGGTTTCGAGTACACGATAACGGAACGGGTGCAGGTGCTTGAAGCCAAGGTCTTCCAGTTGCACCTTCATGCGATTGATGCCAAGGCGGTTGGCGATCGGTGCATAGATATCAAGAGTTTCGCGCGCAATACGCCGCTTCTTTTCCGTCGGCATTGCCCCGAGCGTCTGCATGTTGTGCAGACGGTCAGCGAGCTTCACGAGGATGACGCGAATATCCTCGATCATCGCGAGCATCATTTTGCGAAAGCTTTCTGCCTGCGCTTCCGCGCGGCTGCGAAATTCAATCTGGTCCAGCTTGCTGACGCCATCGACAAGCAAGGCTACTTCGCTGCCGAATTGCTTTTCTATGTCTTCCAGCGATACGGAAGTATCTTCAACGGTGTCGTGCAGAATCGCGGCCGTGATCGCTTGCGCGTCGAGGCGCATCTCGGCGAGTTCCTGAGCAACCGCAACGGGATGCGTAATGTAGGCTTCGCCGGTTTTTCGCGACTGGCCTGCGTGGGCCGCCGCGCCGAACTCGTAGGCCGCCGTAATCTGGGCCAGCTGCTCATCGTTCAGGTAGGTTTCGAGCGTCTCAATAAGCCGGCGCACGCCGTGGTCGCGCCTGTTCGCGCCCGGCAGTTTTGACAAAATAGCAGCGGCATAATCCATGCCCTGATCATACCCGCGGAGCGGGGATTGTGTCGCTGCTGGCTAATCGCCGATCGAAATGCCGCGCACTGGCAGGATGTCGTCCAGCGATTCGGACTGCAGCAAGCTCTGGGCAGCCGGTTCTTCAACTTCCTTCAATATCGACGGACCCACGAGGCCTTCTGCAATTTCACGCAGTGCAACGACGGTCGGTTTGTCATTCTCGAGGTCAACCATCGGCTCAGCACCGTGGGCGACGCGGCGGGCACGTTTCGCGGCAACCAGCACCATTTCAAAAATGTTTTCGATGTTGTCGAGGCAATCTTCGACCGTAATTCTGGCCATCTGTCAGTATCCTTGCGAGCGGCGGGTGCCGGTTGAGAGGGCGGAGAGTCTACGCCAGCCGAGTGCGGCACCACGAGCCCATATAAGCAAACGTTATAAGCGCTTCAACCGACGATGCGCTGCACGGCCTGGCGGAGCTCGGGGTTGCGGGTGGATGAGGCCTCACCGCCACCTTGCAGGATGTCTTCGAGGGCGGCCACGGCGTCGTCGAGCTTGTCGTTGATGATGACGTGATCGAACTCCGTCCAGTGCGCCATATCACTTCGGGCATCGCGCAGGCGACGCTCGATAATTTCCGGCTTGTCGGTGCGCCGGTTGCGCAGGCGACGCTCCAGTTCGGTGGTGGATGGCGGCAGGATGAAGATCGTGACGCACTCTGGCATCGACTTACGCACCTGTTGCGCGCCCTGCCAGTCAATCTCGAGCACAACGCTGCGATTATTCGCAAGATGTTTTTCAACCTGGCGGCGACTCGTTGCGTAATAGTTGTCGAACACCCGGGCGTATTCGAGCAACTCCCCTTCATCGCGCAGGCGCATGAACTCATCTTCACTGACAAATATGTAGTCGACTTCATTGGCTTCATTAATGCGCGGCTCGCGCGTCGTGTATGAGATCGAAAAGCGCAATTTTGGATGCTTCCTCACCATCGCGTGCACCAGCGTCGTCTTGCCGGCGCCGGACGGCGCCGCAAAAACGAACAGCTTGCCGCCGGATTTGTTACTCGACATTCTGGATTTGCTCGCGCATCTGCTCGATGAGAACTTTCAGATCGACAGCCGCTTTGGTTGTTTCGGCGTCCGCCGACTTGGAACCCAGCGTGTTCGCTTCACGATTAAGCTCCTGCATTAGAAAATCCAAACGGCGGCCCACCGGCTTGTCATCACGCAGCGCGTCCCGAATTTCAACCAGGTGGCTGTCGAGTCGATCGAGTTCTTCATCGACGTCAATCTTTTGCGCTACCAGCGCGAGCTCAACCTCGAGGCGCGCGGGATCGGCTTCGACATCGAGCTTGTCGATACGCTCTTTCTGTTTCAAGCGGGATGCTGCCATCACTTCCGGCAGCCGTTTTCGCACCGACACCGAAATACCTTCTATATCGACGCAACGCGACTCAAGCATTTCTGCGATCCGCTGACCCTCGCTCGAGCGCATTTCGTTGAGCGCGCGCAAGCTCGTGTCGAGCAAGCTGCCCGCTTCCTCGAACAAGGGCTCCGCATCGATTTCACGCTGTTGCAGCACACCGGGCCAGCGCAGGATTTCAATCGGACTCACGCCGGTAGCCGTGGGCACCAGTGCCGAGACCTCCGCAACGCGGGCGCTGATTGCTGCGACGAGTTCCGTATCGACCTGCAAGTCGGACTGCTGGTCGGTGGCCCGCCGAAAATACAGTCCGCATTCAATCTTGCCGCGCCCAAGTGCTGCGCTCGCCTGTTGCCGAAAATGTTGTTCCCTGGGGCGCAGGTCTTCGGGTAATTTGAATTGCACGTCGAGGTAGCGATGATTAACCGCACGTATCTCCCAGGTCAGCGTCCCGAGAGGAGTTTCGACGGACTCTCGCGCGAAGCCTGTCATACTGTGTAACATCAGCGTTGTTCTCCAAAAGTGCGGGCCATACTGTTGTGTGGGTCACGTTTTTTAAGGGGACAACATTCTAAGCTGTGCCCGCCCGTTAAGGCCACTTATCGCAACGAATCAACATGCAGATCGAATACGCAAAAGTCTCAGCTCTCGGTGATCGTCAGGACAACCAGGACCGCGCCGCGGTCGTAGTTTCCGAAAAGGCGGCGCTGATGCTCGTATTTGACGGCATGGGTGGTCACTCTGATGGCGCGCTCGCGGCGGAGACCGGTCTCAAGGTTGTGCAGGATATGTTCATGGCCGCAACGCAGCCCATTTTCGATCCACAGGGTTTTCTCTACATGGCGCTATCGCAAGCGCATGACGAGGTTGTGCGGGTCGGGCGTGCGGTCGCTGTTGATTTCAGGCCAAGAGCAACCTGCGCCGTTTGCCTGGTTCAGGAGGGCGGCTCGTTCTGGGCTCATATAGGTGACAGTCGCATCTACCAGGTTCGGGATGGCGAGGTACTGACGCGATCTCGCGATCACAGCCATGTTGAAGTACTGATCCAGGAAGGCGCGATTACCGAGGAGGAGGCGGAAAACCACCCGATGCGCAACTTTGTCGAGTGCTGCATCGGCGGCGATGCGCCTGTTCCTGACATGAGCATTACTGCACACAAATTGTTGCAGCATGGCGACGTCCTGCTGGCCTGTTCCGATGGCCTCTGGTCCGGATTGAGTGACAGGGAAATGGCGCAAATCGGCAAACCCGGCGACAAGAATCTCGTCGACAACCTGAAAGCCCTGAGTGTCAAAGCACTCGGAATTAATGCGCCCTACAGTGACAACACCACGGGCACGGCGTTAAGGTGGCTCGGTCTCTGACCGATATCCGGCCGAGAAAGTTTATGGAGAATCATCATGCGTCCTAGTGGTCGCGATCCTGCCGCTATGCGGGAAATTCGCTTTATTCCCGATTTCACGAAGCACGCGGAAGGCAGCGTCCTCGCCTCCTTTGGCGACACGCAGGTGCTGTGCACGGCGAGCATCGAAGAGCGGGTGCCCGGCTGGATGCGAGGCAAGGGTACGGGCTGGGTTACGGGCGAGTACGGCATGCTGCCACGATCGACGCACACACGATCCGGCCGAGAAGCGGCGCATGGAAAACAGGGCGGACGTACCCTGGAGATCCAGAGACTGATTGGTCGTTCGCTGCGGGCGATTACCGACATGAGGGCGCTCGGTGAGCGTTCGGTTACGCTGGATTGTGACGTGATCCAGGCGGACGGTGGAACAAGAACCGCATCGATCAGCGGCGCCTACGTGGCGCTTGCGATCGCCATGGAAAGACTGGCCGCTAATGGCAAGTTGAAGAAGAATCCCCTGCATGGCCAGGTCGCTGCAGTTTCCGTTGGCATCTACCAGGGCAGCGCCGTGCTCGATCTCGACTATGCCGAAGATTCCGAAGCAGAAACCGATATGAACATCGTAATGAACAGTGCAGGCCGATTCATCGAAGTACAGGGTACAGCCGAGGGTCATGCGTTTTCGGACGAAGAGTTCAGCGCCATGCTGGCCCTGGCTCGCGGCGGCATCGATGAAATCATCAGGATGCAGAACGAGGCTATTCGTACGGCACTGTAGTGAGCGCGCGGCCCAAAAAGATCGTCATGGCCAGCGGCAATCCCGGCAAGCTTCGGGAAATGGCCGCTTTGTTACGACACCTCGGTATCGAGGTCGTCGCGCAGTCCGAATTTGGCGTCGAGGACGCTGACGAAACCGGTACCAGCTTCGCGGAAAACTCTCTTTTGAAAGCGACGCATGCGTCTGCGGCGACCGGATTGCCGGCAATCGCCGATGACTCGGGACTGGCGGTCGATGCGCTGGGCGGCGCGCCGGGCGTTTACTCGGCACGCTATTCGGATCCC
>Ga0224510_10001571_pt1 | contig 14871 bp, 11 predicted proteins | sample SF_May12_sed_USG_FD_170161 | JGI IMG/M metagenome (GOLD analysis project Ga0224510, IMG submission 170161) | Sediment microbial communities from San Francisco Bay, California, United States - SF_May12_sed_USGS_4_1 | ecosystem: Environmental > Aquatic > Marine > Sediment | place: USA: California... | reverse complement strand
CGGATTCCTGAACCGTCTCGCACCCGCCGCCCGCGACGCACACGACCGCCGACTCCGCGAAGTGGGCCCAGGTCAAGTATCCGGCGACTGCGGCCCCGGCGAGCGCCACCAGCGCAGCTGCGAGGCGCAGTGCGCGGTCGGTCACTCTGAGAGAGCGTCGTCGAGTGCCGCTCTCATCTGGTCGGCGCTCGCGACCTGGATGAAGTAGGGCTCGGCGTCCCCGATCTTTACGAAGAACGACGGCGTGCCCTGAACACCGGCCGCCTCGGCTTCGCCGCTGGCGGCGTCCGCCTCCTGCTTGATCGACTCGCTCTCCGCGTCCGAGAAGAGCTTGTCGACGTCGAGCCCGGAGATCTCGCTGGCAACTTCGCGAAGGAGATCGTCCGTCACCCAGCCGTCGTTCTCTCCCCCTTGATTCCGGTACAGGGCCTCCTGAAACTGCCAGAGCTTGTCCTGGAGCCCGGCGGCGAAGATGAAGCGAAGCGCCTTCACGGAATCCGGCCCGATGAACGGAAAGCCGCGGAATTCGTTGGCGACCGTGCCGGGCCTCACGTACTCGCCGACGACCGTTGGGAACAGGTCCTCTGCGTAGGACCGGCACGCCGGGCATTGTGGGTCGGCGTACTCGATCAGGATGACCTTCGCCGCGGCGTTGCCCAGTACGCGATCGTCCTGAGGGATTCCGGTCAGCTCGACACCCGGAGACGGCGTCGGCGCAGGCGTGTCTCCGTCGCTGCGAAGAACCAGCGCGACCAAGATCAGAGCGGCTGCCGCGAAGACGGCTGCCGCGAAGGCGAATACGACCGTGCGGCCGCGAGGGCGGTCACTCGAGACCGGCTTCCTCGAGCCCGGTTTCATCGCCGCCATGGGCTCAAGTCTGCCCGTAGCGGCCGGTGCGCGGCGTCATGAACCGGCGGTGATGCATCAGCGAGCCGCTACGCGTGCCGGAGTTCGGGGGCTCCGCTGTCGACGCGATCCTGCAGTCAATGCGCAGCCTTTGCCTTCGCGCGGGACGTCATGTCGGCGTCGACCGAGACGACCCCGGGCACCCGGGCCACGAGGTGGGGAAGCAACTCTTCGTCTGCCTCGGTCTCGACCTCACCGCGCAGGGTCACGTGGCCGTCGGCGACGTTCACGGTGACACGTCCCGGCTCGAGCCAGAACGTTCGGCGCAGGATGTCGTCACGAATCTCTTCGACGAGCTCATCGTCCGAGCGCGTGAAGGCGCGGACGATGTCCGCCCTCGTGATGATTCCTACAAGGCTGCCACGCTCCACTACCGGCAGTCGATTCACGCTCTCATCCACCATCAGCCTGGCCGCTTCGTGCACGGGCCGTTTCGGAGAGATCGTCATCGCCGGCGCGGACATTGCATCGCCGACGGTCACGGCTCTGATCTTGTCCCCGCGGCCGAGATCGGACTCGAGAAGCCAGGCAAGCATCCGGTTCCGAGCCACTTCACCGCCGGCCTTCACGACGATGTCGGCCTCCGAGAGGACGCCCACGACGTCGCCCGTTTCACTCACAACAGGCACGCCTGAGATTCCTTTTTGCGCGAGAAGCACTGCAGCATCTCGTAGCGAGATCGTCGGCGTCACGGTCGTGACGTCACGCGTCATCAGATCCTGAACCTTCATCGGTCCTCCTTTGTTGCTCGGAGCGTCGCTTGATGGCGTTGGCGGCGCATCGGTGAGCACGCGGAGGGCAGGTTCGGGTTTCCCACGGCCCTCTCGGTAGGGTGCGCCAGAGGTGAGCCAGGTCGACGTCGTCACCGTCTTCGTCGCAGCGCTTCTTACCGCTCTCGCCACCGGCCTCGGTGCTCTGCCGCTTCTCTTCGCTCGCGCGAGCGATCGAAAGGTGCTCGGCATCGCGAACGCGTTGGCGAGCGGCGTAATGCTCGGCGCGAGCGCGAGTCTCACGCTCGAGGCTGTCGATCGCAGCGCCAGCAGCACGTTCTTGGGCGCCGCCGCCGGGGTCGTCTTCATCCTCGTCGCCTCTCGCTCTCTCCGTGCGCCGCACCACGAGTTCGTGGTCGGTTCGCTGCGCGGGGAGGACGCCGTGAAGGCACTCCTGATCGTGGCGGTGATGACGGTCCACTCCGTTGCCGAGGGAGTCGGTGTCGGCGCTGCGTTCGGTGGGGGCGAAACGCTCGGGATCCTGATCGCGGTCGCAATCGCCGTCCACAACATCCCCGAAGGCCTGGCGATCAGCTTGGTTCTCGTCCCACGTGGGACGTCGGTTCACGCCGCCGCCGGCTGGAGCATCTTCTCGAGCCTTCCGCAGCCGCTCCTCGCGATTCCGGCGTTCCTCTTCGTCGCCGCCTTCGAAGGAGTACTTCCCGCGGCCCTCGGATTCGCAGCTGGAGCCATGGTCTGGATGGTGGCCCGCGAGCTCCTCCCGGAAGCCCTCGGACAGGCTTCCGCTCGCGTCGTCGCGGCCACGGCGATCGCCGCGTTCGCCGCAATGCTTGCGTTTCAAGCGATCTTGCTCTAGCCCTAGGGGTCTGGCCGCCGGATTACACCGTGCGTTACACCCCCAGACGAATGGCTGTCCCTCGAACGAGGGAGTAGTTTCGTGCCCATGATCGAACTGGCCACGGAGAGGAAGACGGCACCCATTACGCTGCGCCAGCGTGAGGTGGTCGCATTGATCGCAGCGGGATGCTCGAACGACGAGGTCGGAGCGAGGCTCGGGATCTCCCCCAGGACGGCAAAGGCGCATTGCGATGTGCTTCGACAGAAGCTCGGCGTGCCCCGCCGCCGCCAGATCCCGATCGCGTTTCGCTTGCTTACGGGCGAGGATCCGCTGTCTGCGGGGCGCCGCTACGCACTTGCGGCTCGGCTCCCCCGCTGACCCAAGGGGCACCCTCGCCTGCCGACGCGGGCGCGGGTGCCCCCTCCGTTCTCGAGGGTGTTAGGGTCGATCCCCGATCCAGGCGACATCGGTCAGGAGATGGCGACGACGGCGACAATCCCCGAAGTCCGAGCCCTCAAGCGCCGCAGGGTTATCGAGCGGCCGCGGCTGCTTGCGCTACTCGACGAGTCGAAGGCCCGCGTGCGCACGCTCGTTGCTCCGGCTGGTTACGGAAAATCGACGCTCGCCGAGCAATGGGTCGCACGCGCTGGACGAAACGGAGCGTGGTACACCGCGCGCTCCTCGTCCACCGACGTCGCGGCACTCTCTCTCGGCCTCGCGCGCGCGTGCACGGGCCTCGTCGAGGGATGCGATATCCGACTTCGCGAACATCTTCGCGCTCTTCCTGCTCCGGCCGAGAACGTCGAGAACCTGGCCGAGATCCTCGGGGAGGGCCTGGAGACCTGGCCAGCGGAGAGCTGGCTTGTTATCGACGACTATCACGAGATCGCTATGGAGCCGAACGCGGAGCGGTTCGTCTCGTCACTCGTCGCCGCTTCGACGGTTCACCTCCTGATCGCCAGCCGGCAGCGTCCCGCGTGGGTCTCGGCGAAGAAGATCTTGTACGGAGACGTGCTCGAGCTCAACCAGACGGCACTCGCAATGGACAGCCATGAAGCTGCTGACGTGCTTGTTGGGCGAAGCGCTCCGTCCGCGTCCGGGCTCGTCTCGATCGCGAACGGGTGGCCGGCGGTCATCGGTTTGGCGAGCGTTTCGTTCGCCGAGATCGAGAGTGATGCGGACCAGGTGCCCGAGTCCCTCTACCGGTTCTTCGCGGAGGAGGTCTTCAGCGCGCTTGGTTCAGAAGTGCAGCAGGGTTTGACGACGCTCTCCGTTGCTCCTGTCCTGGATCGCGCGCTTGCAAATGGGCTTCTCGGACTCGAGAGCGCCGAGTCCGTCTGCGCGGCGGCTCTTGATGTCGGAATCCTCGTCGAGCGCGGAGCGCAGCTCGAGCTCCATCCCCTTGCACGGGCGTTCCTTGCGGAACGAAGCGAGCAGCTCGGACTGGTTCCTGCCGACGGGACCGTAGCCGCGTGTCTCGAGATCTACCGAGCACGCCGCGAATGGGACGCGGCATTCGACGTGATCGTGCGCTCGGGCCCCGCTCACGAGCTCGAACCTTTGATGCTGGCGGCGCTCGATGAGCTTCTCACTACCGGGCGTCTGCCGACGTTGCAGAGGTGGTGTGAGTCTGCGTCCCACGCGGGTCTCGAGGCGCCGGTCGTCTCTGTCGCACGGGCCGAGGTCGCGCTTCGTTCCGGCCGTCATGTGGAGGCCATGGCCCATGCAGAAGCAGCTGCAAGCAAGGACTCTGAACTCGCCTTCCGCGCTTTGTCCGTGGCCGGGCGGGCAGCCCATCTCGCGTCGCGCGAGGAGGAGGCGTTGGAGCTCTACCGGCGAGCCGAGGCGGCAGCTTCAACGGATTCGGAGCGGCGGGATGCGATGTGGGGTCAGCTACGGTGCTTCATTGATCTGGAGCTCCCAGACGCCGAGCCCACGCTCGCGCGGCTGTCGAAAGGTGTCACCCTCGCCGACACGCGTGAGGTAGTGCGTACGGCCGCTCACGGCTTGTATCTGCAACTGCGTCTTGGATCGCTCGATCTTGAGGAGGCGGACAGGGCAAACCAGCTTCTGTCTGCTGTGAATGACCCGATCGTCGAGTCTTCCTTCGAAAGTGGCTACGCGATCGCGTTGGCATTGGCGGCGCGCTACAAGGACGCACGTTCGGCGTCTGCCGGACTCTTGGAAACGGCGAGGCGTGTTCGCCTTGAATTCGCGGTGCCGTACGCGCTGTGTGGTGACGCGATGGCTCACTCCGGGCTGCGCGAATGGCAACGTGCCGAACGGTCCGTTTCCGAGGCGCTTTCTATTGCCGAAAGGAATAGTGACGTTCATGCCGAGCTCTTGGGTCGTTCGATACTCCTTCGCGTACTTGCGCAGCAAGCACGTTGTGAAGCCGCTCTTGAGCTCGAGACCACTGAACCGCGAACGGCGTTGCGGGCGTCAGTCGCCGAGTTCCGCTGCTCTCGCGGCTTGGTTCTCGCCTGCATGGGGCGGACCGTTGAGGCGCTCGCGCTCGTAGATCAATGCCGCGAGGCCAGCCAGGCCGTTGAGCCCGTTGTCCTAATCCCTGCGATCGAGGCAATCTGCGCTCTCAAGACGCGTGCCAACGATGCCATCGATCGGGTGATCTTCCTCGACGCCATGGCCTTCGCGATTGGCGCTGTGGATCTTCTTGTTGTTGCGTATCGCGCATGTCCGGAGCTGCTCGCAGTCCTTCTTCGTGTCGGTGAACGCGATCGCCTCCGAGATCTGCTTCGGCGTGTAGGCGACGCCGACCTAGCTGACGCGATGGGTCTATCAGTTGCTGAGGATGACCCCAGAGCGCGTCTCTCTCCACGCGAGCGCGAGGTATTCGAACTGCTTCGGGAAAGACTTACCAATCGTCAAATCGCGAAGCTTCTCTTCATAGAGGAGTCGACTGTTAAGGCTCACGCGCATCGCATCTACGACAAACTCGGTACTCGTTCGCGTACAACCCTCGCGGTTCAGGCGGTCTTAGAGCGGGCTAATCAAGCAACCTCAGCCACAGAGCCGACGGATTCCGTGCGCGACTCGTCGTAGGTGCTTTGGGCGAACTCGCGGAAGTCGCGCCGCTGGGCGAGTCGGTAGTCCTCGTCAGCGCCGGCGAGGATGGCCTCGAACGCCGCGACGACGGATGTGTCGAACTGGCTGTCGACGGCCTGAGCGAGTCGTAGCCGCGCGACGCGGCTCGGCATTGCGTCGCGGTAGGGACGACTTGAGGTCATTGCGTTGTACGCATCTGCGACCGCGATGATGCGCGACACGAGAGGAATGGACTCTTCAATCAGCCCGTCCGGGTACCCCTGCCCGTCGATCCGCTCGTGATGGTGTCGTACGACCGTCGCGATCTCCGAGTACTCGTCGACGTGGGCCAGGATCCGCTCGCCAATGGCGGAATGCTCCTGCATCTGCCGCCGCTCTTCGAGCGTCAGCGCCCCGGGTTTTTCGAGAAGTCCCGGCGGAAGCCCGATCTTCCCGATGTCGTGGACGAGGCCGCAGAGATAGGCAAGATCGCGGACGTCAGCGCCGAGCCCCATGCGTTCAACGATGTCGCGCGAGTAGATCGCGACCGCAGCCGAGTGGCCGGCGGTGTACTGGTCTCGGGCATCGAGCGTGGCGATCAGCGCGGCGGCGAACTGGAGGTTCGTTCGCTCGAGCGTCTCGTTCGCGGTCGACAACTCGTCCGCGAGTTGGCGCTGTTCCTGATATAGGCCGTAGAGGCGTTGAGCGGCCATGGCAGGTACGAGGAAGAGCGCCAATGTCCACGGAGACACCTTGACGTACATGAACGCAAGAAGAGCGACGATGGGTGCATAGATGGGCGCCGAGGTGAGGACGACCGGTACTACTGTGCGGATGGCATCCCGGATCGGCCGGCCTCGGATGCGTCCGGTAAGAGCCGTGAAGAAGACATCGAGTGCTTCACCGACGATTGCGCCGACGAACGTCGCGGCGATGAGCTCGCCGAACACGGACGGAACCGCTGCGAGTGTCGCCTGCGCCGCAAGCCCCATCGCGGCGCCGCCGATGAACCGTGTGCTCGTGTACGTCGCCCACTTCAGGCGGGGAGCTCGGTCGGGGTCGCGATGCGCCGTGAGCTCCGGATCGCCGAGCATTGAGGCGGCACCGACCGCTGCGGCTGCGAGCGGGCCGAAGAGCACGGCCGCGAAAAGCGTGGGAAGGAGCGAGATCGACTGCTCTTCGGTTCTCGTCAGGCCACGCTGAGCCACGGCGAAGCGGACGCTGATTCGTTCGGCGACAGCGGCTGCAAGTCCCAGTGCCAAGACGGCTAGCGGCGCTTCGAGCGTGTATCCAGCGGCGATCAGCGCACAACCTGTCATGAGCGCGACAGCCACTAGACAGGCCACGTACAGCAGCGTTTGACGCTGCGGGTGGTGACCCAATTTTCGGAACCCTTGAACTATCCCTCGAACGGGGTATACGATGCGGATGCCGTCAGTTCCCAATCGAGGAGTCATATGCCTATGTCCAGGGGCTCAAAGATCTGGTAGGTCCGTCGCATTCTCGTTTCTCCGCCAAGGGCGGGCATCCCTCTTTTGGGGTGCCCCGTGGGAACGACCTTGGTGGAGGAAATGGATGCTGACGGGAGCAGCTACGCAATGAGCCCACGCCGGAAGCCAACAGCTACGGCGTGGGCTCTGCTTCGCGCTTGAAGCTTCGCGAGCAGATGCCTGACATGTGATTTCACCGTCTCTTCGGACAAGAAGAGACGTTCGCCGATCTCACGATTGACGAGGCCGTCCGAGACGAGTTGAAGCACCTCGATCTCGCGGGCGGTCGGATCCTGACCGACTTCGCGGGAAGACGGCGGCGTGAACGGGATCACCGATCCATGCCGGCTCGAGCTGCGTCGTGCCGCAGCCGCTTCGAATCGGCGGCTGTGGTCGCGATACCGGTTCAGAATCTCCTTACGCTCAGCGGCGTCCACGCTTCCGGTATCGGCGCTGGCGTCGTGGCGCTTTAGCGAACGGGTCTCGCTCGAACGGGGGAGACCCTTGTCAGCGCGTAGACTTGACCGGCACCACCGGATTCACGACGTACGGCGCGCACAACCTGTGAGACGACTGACCCTCAGCCGCCGAGCAATCGACCCCGACTTTTCGGGGCCGGCCGCGTCATAGATTTGCAGGTCGACCATTCCTTCCTGCGCCGCGGGTAGGAGAAAGGGGATTTCATGAAACGAAGACCACGAGGCTGGCGTTTCGGCGCCATGGCTTCGGTCGCTTTGCTCGTCGTTGTCGTTGCGGGCGCAAGCGTCGGGCAGTCTGCGCTGAGAAGCTCGGATCAGAGCGGAGTGCTGATCGCCGGGACGACTGACACCGTCACGAATCTCGACCCCGCTGGAGCCTATGACTACGGCTCGTTCATTGCTGCCGTCGGCGTCTATCAGCAGCTGATGGGCTTCCCGAACGGAGCGAAGCTCCAACCGGTGCTCGCAACCAAGTGCTTCGCCGTCCGAAGCAACAAGACGTGGAGATGCAATCTGAGGAGGGGCGTCACGTTTCACGACGGATCCGCTTTCGATTCCGCCGACGTGAAGCACACCTTCGACCGGGTCATCAAGATCAACGATCCTTCGGGGATCTCGTCGCTCCTCGGCAATCTGAAGAGCACGAAGACGAACGGCAAGTATGCGGTGACGTTCAACCTCAAGTCAGCGCAGTCCACGTGGCCCTTGATTCTCGGCACCAGCGCCGGGTTCATCGTTCCGAGCACCTATCCGGCCGGCAAGCTGCAGGCGAACGACCAGGCGCAGATCGGAACCGGTCCGTACGAGCTGACGAAGTACACGCCGGGCCAGCAGGCGGTCTACGAGCCGTTCGACGACTACTGGGGCGCCCAGGCGAAGAACGACGGGGTCATCGCCAGGTACTACGCAAAGTCCTCGACGATGAAGCTTGCGCTTGAGCGGGGCGAGATCGACATGGCGTTCCAGACCTTCACGCCGACTGAGCTCGCATCGCTGAGGAAGGCCAAGGGGCTCAAGGTGTATGCGGGTAACGGCGCAGTGATCCGCTACCTCGTGCTGAACGTCGAACGAGCTCCGACGAACAACATCGCCGTTCGGCAGGCACTTGCATACGCATTCCCGCGGCAAGCCGTTGCCACTCGCGTGTACCGCGGTGACGTCGTGCCCCTCTACTCGATGCCCCCGGCGGGCCTGCCCGGTCACATCGACGCGTTCGCGTCCCGATACGGCCGTACGCCGAATTTGGCCAAGGCCAAGGCAACACTTCGGGCGGCCGGTCTGTCCACGCCGCTCCCGATCGAGCTGTGGTGGACGCCGACGCACTACGGTGACGCCTCGGCCGACGAGTACGCGGAGATCAAGCGTGGGCTCGAGAAGAACGGCGTGTTCAAAGTAACGCTGAAGTCGACCGAATGGGCGCAGTACAGCGACGCGCTCGGGCGTCAGTACAACGCGTTCCAGCTCGGCTGGTTCCCCGACTACCCAGACGTCGAGAACTACGTCGTGCCGTTCTACCGGTCCGACACGTTCGCGGCGAACGGGTACAACAGCAAGAAGATGGACAACCTGATCAAGGCGTCGTTGGCGGCGAAGACGGAGGCAAAGAGACTTGCCATCTACCGCCAGATTCAGCGGTTGGCGGCCGCAGACGTCCCGATCATCCCCTACTGGCAGCAGAAGATGCTGGCGGCCGGACGGAGCAACGTGCGAGGGATTCCGACCACGTTGGACGCGTCGTTCATCATGCGGTACTGGAAGATCTCGAAGTCGTAGGTCCTCACCAGGGGGCGCCGCACGCGCGGCGCCCCCTGGCACCTCCGACAGCGACAGCGCGTCGATCATTCGCCCAGGGGCAACCGGTAAGCGTTCATGGCCGCCAAGGGAACATCACTCAGGCAATACGCGCTGACCCGCCTCGCGCTCGTGATCCCGATGGTGTTCATCCTGCTCACGCTCGTCTTCCTGCTCATGAGGGTTGCGCCGGGCGACCCTATCTCCTCGGCGCTCGGCGGCAGGGTGCCGAAGGAGGAGGTGGACAAGATCAAAGCGGATCTCGGGTTCGACCGGCCGATCTATGTTCAGTACGGCGACTACCTTGCGGACATCGCGCGAGGTGACTTCGGCACGGCGATCACTGATCGCCGCGAAGTCCGAGACATCATCAAGGAGAACGGTGCAGCGACGCTCGAGCTCACGTTCTTCGCCATGATCGTCGCGATCGTCGTCGGCGTCACCTTTGGCCTGTTGGCCGGACGTTTCCGAGACACTTGGATCGACGGTAGCGGGCGGATGTTCGGGATCATCATCTACGCGACGCCTGTCTTCTTCCTCGGCCTGATGGCGCAACTCTTCTTCGGCTCGTATCTCGGCTGGCTACCGACCTCCGACCGTGCGAGCCCCATTGTCGACGCGACGCTCGACACCCATACCAACATCTACACGATCGACACGCTTATCAACCGCGACTGGGACGCCTTCGTCGACGTCTCAAAGCATTTGATCCTGCCCGCGGTGACTCTGGGGCTCGTGACCGCTGGTGTCTACATCCGGCTGGTTCGCGTGAACGTGATTAGGACGATGAAGGACGATTACATCGAGGCCGCGCGGGCGCGCGGGATCGACGAGCGCTCGGTCGTGTACAACCACGCGTTCCGAAACGCGCTTGTCCCGGTGATCACCGTCGTCGGACTGACGATCGCGTTGCTCCTCTCCGGCGCGGTGCTCACGGAAACGACCTTCAATTGGCCGGGGATCGGGCATACGCTGATCCTGTACTTGCAGAACCGCGACTACACAGCGGTCCAGGGGATCATCGTCGTGTTCGCCCTCGTTGTCGTGCTCGCGAGCCTGATCATCGACTTCGTGAACGCCTACATCGACCCGAGGATCAGGTATTGATGGCCGCTACCGAGCCGACTGACCGTGCTCCAGTCGGAAGCAAGCGGAGGTTGGGTGGCCTGAGGCGCACGCTCGCGCCCGTCTCCGAGGCTCGCGGCATGACCCGCACGATGCTGTGGTTCGGAGCTGGCCTCACCCTTTCATTCATCCTGATAGCCGTTTTCGCGCCGGTGATCGCGCCATACGACTTCGACACGTTCCAGGCGAACGGACAGCGATTCGCACAGCTCGAGGCGCCCTCGGCCGATCATCTGATGGGTACGAACGTGCAGTCGACGGACGTCCTCTCGCGCATCGTATGGGGGACGCGGACGGAGCTGAAGGTCGTTCTCGTCTCCCTCTTCTTCTCGATAACGATCGGCGTTCCACTTGGCCTCCTCTCGGGGTACTTCGGCGGCAAGCTCGACCGGGTGCTCGTCCTCGTGATGGACGCTCTCTTCGTCTTCCCCTTTCTCCTACTCGCGATCGTGATCGCGTTCCTTCTCGCAGACAAGGTCGGCCAGGGAATCCTGACTGCAGCGATCGCCATCACCGTGGTGTACATCCCGCTCTACTTCCGCGTCGTGCGGAATCACACGATCAGCGTTCGTGAGGAGCCGTTCGTCGAGGCGGCGCGCGCGCTCGGCGCTCGCCCGTTTACGGTCATTCGCAAGTACGTCTTCTTCAACGTGGTGCAGAACGTCCCGCCGCTCGCGACGCTCAATGCGGCTGATGCGATCCTCACGCTCGCTGCCCTCGGGTTTCTCGGGTATGGGATTCAGCCGACGGACGGCGCTGAGTGGGGGTACGACGTCAACCGCGCGGTGTCCGACGCGGCGTCGGGGATCTGGTGGACCGGCCTCTTTCCCGGACTTGCGATCGTCCTGCTGGTCGTCGGGTTGACGCTTGTCGGTGAGGGGCTGAGCGAGACGATCAACCCCGTTCTTAGGAAACGGCCGAAGGTCGATGTCGATCTCGGATCGACGTCGGAGGACGAGGCCGGAATCCTGTGACAGCAGTGCCAACAGTGCCAGCAGTGCCAGTAGTGTCGGTACGGGCTCTGCGCGTCTACTACGGCACCCTGCGTGGCACCGTTCGAGCGGTCGACGGGGTATCGCTCGACATCGGGGCAGGCGAGGTGCTTGGGCTCGTCGGAGAATCGGGGTGTGGGAAGTCGACGCTCGGTCGCGGGATCCTGGGGCTTCTACCCGAGGGCGCCGCGTCGGACGGCGAGGTGCTCTACAACGGCCAGAACCTGGTGACCATGTCCGACAAGGAGCTGCGGGGCCTCCGTGGACCTGAGCTCGGCCTCATCTTCCAGGAGCCAATGACGCGGTTGAACCCGCTCATGCGAATCGAGGAGCACTTTGCGGAGACGCTGAAACAGCACGAGCCGAGCCTCGACAACCGCGAGGTTCGCCGGCGCTCGCTCGAGACCCTCGGACGGATGGGGATCCCGCCGACGCGGTTTCGGCAGTACCCGCACGAATTCTCCGGCGGAATGCGGCAGCGCATCATGATCGCACTGGCGCTCGTGCTTCGGCCGAAGCTGCTGATCGCTGACGAACCGACGACTTCGCTCGACGTGATCGTCGAGGCGCAGATTCTGCGCATCCTGGCCGACCTCCGTGAAGACTTCGGTACCGCGCTCCTTCTCATCACGCACAACCTCGGGATTGTCGCCGAGGCGTGCGATCGGGTCGCAGTCATGTACGCGGGCCAGATCGTCGAGGAGGGTTCAGCTCGGCAGGTCTTCAGCGAGCCTGCGCACCCGTACACGCGGGAGCTCCTGCGCTCGACGATCTCGTTGGACACGACGAAGCTCCACTCGATTCCTGGGGCGCCACCCAACCTGATCGCGCCGCCATCTGGTTGCCGCTTCCACCCACGGTGTCCCGATGCGATGCACGTGTGCGTCACCAAGGCCCCGATAGAGCAGGCGCTCGACGGTAGCCGAAGGGTCCTCTGCTGGCTCCATGGCCCGGCCGGCGAGGTCCCCGACGACGGCTGGTCTCAGCTCGAGCGACAGCAGATCGCGGTGGCCGAAGAGGCTTGACGACATGAGTGCATTGGAATCACCGCAGGAAGACGTCCTCGTCTCGGTACGCGGCCTCAAGACCTACTACTCGCTTCGCGGAAGCTTCGGCCAGCGGCTCGTAGGGCGTGAAGCCGGACATGTGAAGGCGGTCGACGACGTCTCGTTCGATCTCTATCGAGGCGAGGTGCTCGGACTCGTGGGCGAATCCGGGAGCGGAAAGACGACACTCGGGCGGACGTTGCTGGGACTGGTGCCTGCGACCGAAGGCACCGTGACCTTCGAGGGCGAGGAGATCACTCACAAGTCGGAGCGGGACCTCCGGGCGCTTCGCCGCCGAATGCAGATCGTCTTCCAGGATCCCCACGCGTCGCTCAATCCCGCGATGACGATCGAGCAGTCCGTCGGGCACCCGCTCACGATCCATCGGATAGCACGTGGCGGCGAATACCGTCGGCGGGTCTCCGAGGCGCTCGAGACCGTTGGCCTCGCGCCTGCGGAGCAGTTCCTCGACAAGTACCCATCCGATCTCTCCGGTGGGCAGAAGCAGCGGGCGGTGATTGCGCGCGCGATCATCCTGAATCCGCTGCTCCTCGTCGCTGACGAACCGGTCTCGATGCTCGATATGAGCGTCCGGGCGAAGATCCTCGAGCTCATGCTCAACCTCAAGCGCGAGTTTCGCTTCACCTATCTCTACATCACGCATGATCTTGCGACAGCGAAGTTCTTCTGCGACCGCATCGCAATCCTCTACTTGGGGCGGATCGTCGAGATGGGGCCCTCGGCGGCCATTTACGACGATCCGAAGCACCCGTACACGAAGGCTCTCCTCAGGGCGATTCCGGAGCCGGATCCGCTTCGCAGTGTTCCAAGAGATCTCCCTCGCGGTGAGGTTCCGGATGCTGCCAGCCCGCCACTCGGGTGCTCTTTTCATCCCCGATGCTCCGTTGCGTTCGAGGTGTGCGGCTGGGAAAGCCGCGATCTGCGAGACCTTCTCGAGATTCGTTGGGCGCAACTGTCCGAGGCCGAGTTCGAGGCCGAGCGATCGACGATCGGAGACATCGTGCCGCTCGATGCGCCGTCGACGAGCTTTCGCCTGGCCGCCGGCAGCGGGCGCGAGGGTGGAGACGTCCTCACGCTGCTAGAGACCATTCGCAGAGAGACTCCCGATGAGCCCTTCTGGAAGGGTGTGCGCAAGCTGACCGCCGCGGATCGCTACGTCGAGGTTGAGCTCTTCACGCCGCTGGTGCCTCGGCTGCTTCCACTCGGGAGCTCACAGGTCGAGTGCCACCTGTACGACCACGACGCCCTGCAGGAGGCTGGGAACCGCCGAGCCGAGACGCTCTAAAGGAAAGGGCCGCCCAGAAGAGCGGCCCTTTCGTCAATCGCAGTGCGGCAGCAGCTCGCCAGACCCGTTCAGGCGGCGAGGCCGGCCAGATCGCGCAGTGCCTCGAGGCGCTTGAGCGCCTGGCCTTCGAGCTGCCGCACACGCTCGCGCGTGAGGTCAAGCTCGTGGCCAATTGCCTCGAGCGTCCACGGCTCGCCCTCGAACCCGAAGCGGAGCTCGAGAATCCGCCGCTCGCGCTCCGGAAGTGCGTCGAGCGCGCGCCGAATGCTCTGGCGGCGAAGCGACTCTTCGGCCTCGTCGAACGGATCGGCAGCCTCACGGTCGGCGAACAGATCTCCGAGCTCACCCTCGTCGTCCGCGCCGACGGTCTGGTTCAGCGATACCGATGCATGGGCTGCGCCGAGCGCTTCTTCGACATGCTGGATCGGAAGGCCAGTCGCCTCGGCGAGCTCCTGCTTCGTCGCCTCGCGACCCAGCTCGACCTCGAGCCTGCGCGCCGCGCGCGACAGCTTCTGCTGGCGCTCGACGACGTGCACGGGCACGCGGATCGTCCGCGCGTGGTTTGCCACGGCGCGCTGCACCGACTGGCGAATCCACCAGGTCGCGTATGTCGAGAACTTGAATCCACGCCGCCAATCGAACTTCTCGACTGCGCGGTTCAAGCCGAGCGTTCCCTCCTGGATGAGGTCGAGAAACGGTACGCCGAGGCCCCGGTAACCCTTCGCGATGGAGACGACGAGCCGCAGGTTCGACTCGATCATGACGCGCTTCGCGACCGGGTCGCCGCGCTCGATCCGCTTTGCGAGGGCAACTTCCTCGGCGGCGGTCAGGAGCTTGTGGCGACCGACATCGGCCAGGAAGAGCTGGAGGCTGTCGGCAGCGCCAGACACGGCGCCGGCCTCGTACTTCTTGGCTGCCTCCTCTTCCTTCTCGGCGTCGGCCTCGGGCTGCGTGATCTCGATGTTGTGCGCCTCGAGCTCGCGCTGGAGCAGTTCGGCGTCTTCCTCGCCGATGTCGTGCTCGAGCACGAACGCCTCGAGCTCGGGCGCCTCGAGCTGGCCCCCGTGCTCCTCGGCGCGCTCGATCAGAGTCTTCACATGCTCCGACTCGAACAGTTCGATG
>Ga0224510_10001569_pt1 | contig 14883 bp, 15 predicted proteins | sample SF_May12_sed_USG_FD_170161 | JGI IMG/M metagenome (GOLD analysis project Ga0224510, IMG submission 170161) | Sediment microbial communities from San Francisco Bay, California, United States - SF_May12_sed_USGS_4_1 | ecosystem: Environmental > Aquatic > Marine > Sediment | place: USA: California... | reverse complement strand
GCGGCTGCCGAAAAAGTCGCAAGAAAACCAAAAGCCTCGCAGTTCGCATCCGCAAACTGCTACAAAGCGGCCATTTGGCCCGCCTTCGGCGTACTTGAAAAGCCTGCTTTTGGTTTTCTTTTTGCCCCTTCGGGACAAATTCGTGACTTTTTCGGCAGCCGCGTAGGGGACTCTCCCCCCTCCTGCCTTATGAATTAATGTACAACCTGTCTGCCAATTGTAATCAGACGTAATGAATTTACTTTCCATCTCAGAGGCCTCAAAGGAAATCGGCGACAAGCTTCTTTATAAAAATATCACGCTCGGCATCGACGAAAATGAAAAAATTGCCATCATCGGGGTCAACGGCTGTGGCAAGTCGACCCTCCTGAAAATCATCGCCGGGCTGGACCATTTCGACAAGGGCAACTTTGCCACCAACAACAACCTCGTCTGCGGCTACCTTGAGCAGACCGTCGTCTTCGAACCCGGGCAAACTATCCAGGATTTTATCTTCGCCTCGCCCAACCAGCGCGTCAAGGTCTTGCGCGACTACCTCGCCCTGCAACTGCAAATCGACCGGGGCGACCACGAAGACGGCGCGCATACAACCGAGGCCAAAACCAAAAACCTGCATACCGAGATGGAGCGCCTGGAAGAAAAAATGAGCGAACTCGACGTTTGGAAACTCGAAAGCGAGGCCCGCGAGATACTCTCTCACCTCAACATCTTCGACATGAATATCTTTATGCGCGACCTCTCGGGGGGAATGCTCCGCAAGGTCGCCCTGGCGCGGCTTTTGATCGAGGACCATAACCTGCTCTTGCTCGACGAACCGACCAACCACCTCGACATCGACAGCATCGCCTGGCTGGAATCGTGGCTCATGAACGTTAAAAAGGCCATGATCATCATCACCCACGACCGGTACTTTCTCGACAACATCACCGACAACATCATCGAGATCGACCAGCAGCTGGTTCGGAAGTTCAAGGGCAACTACTCGACCTTCCTCGAAAAAAAAGCCGAAATCGAGGCCATCGAACAACGCACCATCGCCAAACACAACAACCTGCTGACCCAGGAACTCAAGTGGCTTGCCCGCATGCCCAAGGCCCGCGGTACAAAACAAAAAGCCAAAATCCAATCGATTGAACTTCGCCAGGAATTTGTCGCTTCTAACAAACCCAAAGAAGGTATGGGAAGTTTTTACTCGGCCGAAGGCAGGCTCGGCAAGCGTATTCTCGAAGCCGTAAACATTTCTAAATCTTTTACCAGACCTGGTGCGGGTGGTAATCAACAGAATAAACCGCAACAAAAAGAAGAAATTTTCCCGTCTTTTACCTATGAATTTCGAAAAAAAGAACGTATCGCGATCATCGGCGACAACGGGGCCGGCAAAACAACCTTTTTAAAGATCCTCATGAAGGAACTCGAACCGGATACCGGCAGCGTGATTCACGGGGTTAACACCAAAATCGGGTATCTATCTCAAATGAACGAACCCATTGACGACAACCTGACCGTGATCGGGGCCGTTCGCGAGATCGCAAACTACATCGAATTCGAAGACGGCAAGAAGATCTCGGCCTCGCAGATTCTCGACCGGTTTTTATTTCTCGGTTCCAAGCACAACCAGAAGGTAAACCGGCTCTCGGGGGGCGAACGCCGCCGCCTCGACATCATTCGGATTTTGATGACCAACCCGAACTTCCTGATTCTCGACGAACCCACCAACGATCTCGACCTGCAAACCCTCGGGGTTTTTGAAGACTACCTTCTGGAATTTCCGGGATGCCTGGTCGTGGTCTCCCATGATCGCTACTTTCTCGATAAGTTGGCCGACATGTTGTTTGTTTTCGAGAAGGGCAAACCAATTCAAAAAATTAACGGCATCTGCAGCGACTACCTGTTTCAAAAAAAACAAGGCGGGTTTGAAAGTCCTGGCGCAGAAAAAAGCGCCGGCAAGGCCGAACCAGGCAATGAAAAAGCCGACGAAAAAATCAAGAAAAGCGGCAAGCTTTCGTACAAGCACGAAATTCGAAAAAATGAAATCCTCAAGGAATTGCCGCTTGTTGAAGCCCAACTGAAAACCCTCGAAGAAAAACTTTCTTCGGGCGAAACCGACCCTAAAAAACTCGAGGAGTGGTACGTAACGCAGACAAAAAAAGAACAACACCTTTTGAGTTTAATGGCCGAACTCGAAGCCATCGAAGCGACGATTTAAAAAAGACAGCCATAGAGACGGGTCATGGTCACACTTCGCGAACCGCAGGTTAGCCGAAGGCTACAGGCTCAGTGACCATGACCCGTCTCTACCACGGCACATACCGCGGTACGGAATAATTGCCAAAAAGACGTTATCGCCCTATATTGTAGGCATGAAAACCAAATCCTCTGAAAAAAATGAAATTCAAAACGAAATCAAAAAAGAAATAAGCGACGAAATCAAGAAAGAAATCCGAAACGAAATTAAAGATAGCTGTTCGGACAAACACCGAAGATCAAGAAGAACAAGCGACGGCGGGGCGATTTATGGAATGGCCTTTATCGGCGCCCTGATTTATTATATTCAACACGCATCAACGTTTGCCGAAGGCGCCCTGGGGGTTTTAAAGGCTCTTTTCTGGCCCGGCGTCTTGATCTATCGCGCACTGGAATATTTGAAGATGTAAGGGCGGGTCACACTTCGACAGGCTCAGTGACCATGACCCGCCCCCCCTGCAGGGTGGTTTACTTGCCCAGGACTTTCTTCATGGTGTTGCCGATTTCAGAGGGGTTTTCTACTACGTGAATGCCCGCGGCTCTCATCGCGGCCATTTTGCTGGCCGCGGTTCCCTCGCCGCCTGAGATGATGGCGCCGGCATGGCCCATTCGGCGGCCCGGGGGGGCGGTTTGACCCGCGATAAACCCGACAACGGGCTTTTTCACATGAGCCTTGATGTATTCAGCTGCGGCTTCTTCATTCGTACCGCCAATTTCGCCAATCATGATAATACCGTCGGTGTCGGGGTCTTCGTTAAACAACTTCACCGCCTCAATATGGGGCAGGCCAATGATCGGGTCGCCGCCGATACCTATGGCGGTACTTTGGCCCATACCGATCTGGGTAAGCTGATCTACCGCCTCGTAGGTCAGGGTTCCCGAACGGGAGATGATTCCAATTCTACCTGGCTTATGAATGAAGGCAGGCATAATGCCAATCTTACCTACGCCGGGGGTTATGATACCGGGGCAGTTTGGCCCTATCATAACTGTTTTTGAGTTTTTCACAAAACCGATAACCCGGGCCATGTCGCTTACCGGAATTCCCTCGGTAATCACCACGATCAAATCCAGGCCGGCGCTGACGCCTTCCATGATGGCGTCGGCGGCAAAGGCCGGCGGCACGAAAATTACCGACGCATTGGCGCCGGTGGCGTCTACGGCATCCCGGACGCTGTTAAAAATCGGCAAACCATGTTCGGATTTTTGCCCCCCCTTGCCCGGTGTTACCCCGCCAACAACGTTGGTCTTGTAATCGACCATTTGCTGGGTATGAAACGAACCTTCTTTACCGGTGATCCCCTGGACGATAATTTTAGATTTTTCTGTTAATAATACTGCCATATATTTTCCTTATTTTGTTTCCTACTTCTTGATAGCCTCGACGATTTTCTGGGCGCCTTCGGCCATGGTGGCGACGACTATCATCTCGATGCCGCTTTTTCGCAATATCTCGCGGGCTTCTTCGGCATTGGTTCCGGAAAGTCTGACCACGAGAGGCACGTGAATGTCGACGTTCTTTGCCGCCTCGACGATTCCATTGGCGATTCGGTCGCATCGAACGATACCGCCGAAGATATTCACAAAAATCGCCTTGACGTTTTTATCAGAAAGAATCAATTTAAAACCGTTGGTAACGGTTACCGGGTTTGCCCCGCCGCCGACATCCAGAAAGTTCGCCGGAAACGATCCATAATACTTAATAATATCCATTGTGGCCATCGCCAGGCCCGCGCCGTTTACCATACAACCGACTTCGCCATCGAGCCTTACATAGTTTAAGTTCGACTTCGACGCCTCCACTTCCAAAGGATCTTCTTCGGTGATGTCGCGAAGCTCGGGATGCGCCGGATGTCTGTACTCAGCGTTATCGTCAAAGTCAAGTTTACAGTCCAGGGGCAATACTCTGCCGTCGCCGGTCGTGATCAAAGGATTGATCTCGATCATGGAAGCGTCTTCTTTCTCATACGCCTGCCAGAGACCCATGAGAACCTTGATCGCCTGTTTGGCATAGTCGCCGTCAAGACCCAGGGCAAATGCCAGGCGGGATGCCTGCCATCGTTGCAGGCCCAGGGTAGGTTCGATCGTTTCGGTAACGATCTTTTCGGGTGTCTTTTCGGCGATCTCTTCGATGTCCATACCGCCTTCGGTAGAGACCATGATCACCGGCTTGGATTGTTTTCGATCCAGGGTAATACCAACATAGTATTCGTGCTTGATGTCCATTCCTTCTTCAATGAGAAGTTTCAAGACCTTCTTGCCTTCGGGGCCAGTCTGGTGGGTCACCAGGGTCATACCGAGTATTTTACCCGCAATGTCGACAGCTTCGGCAGCCGATTTGGCCAGCTTTACCCCGCCGCCTTTACCCCGCCCACCGGCGTGAATCTGGGCCTTGACGACCACAACGGGCGTACCCAGCTTACCGTAGATCTCGGCGCCTTCGGCCGGCTTGTCGGTAACAAACCCCTTAGGTGTTATAATTCCGTATTTTTTTAAAATTTCTTTGGCTTGATACTCATGTACTTTCATGGGTGACAACCTTGTTTTTTAAGAGACTTGGTCAAACGAATTTTGGTTTAATTCCAGTCTTTTAACAATCAAAGGTCAAAAACAATACTTATACTGTTCTTTATTTTTTCAATGGTACGGCCTCGTACAGAGCCAATGTATTCGGTCAGGAATATACGATCTATAGTTAGAATTTGGCTGAAGTTTACGACCGAGTCTTTACTCAGGCCAGACTCGGCCTTCGTTAAAAACAAATTACCCGGAGCTTCTTTGAGTTTCAGGTTTGACGAAATGGCGGCGCAAATGATGGTATTGATATAGCTTTCGTTGAACCTGTCAGATTGAACGATTAAAACCGGTCGGCGATATCCCGGTTCCGAACCCCTCGGCAACTCAAGATCAGCCCACCAGATCTCACCACGTTTCATTTGAATTATGAGAATCTTTAGAACTTTTAAAATCTTTCAAAGAACCTGGCTCGGAATTTTTTCGTAAACTTTTCAATTGGATTTCTTTTAGAACGGGATCAAGAGTTGAAACGCCCGGCTCATGAACCGAATAAACCTCATTTAACTTGTTCGTTATGTACAAAGTTTCTTTTTCTTCTATATAATTTTTGATGGCATTTTGAAACAACTCGCTTCGGCTGATCTTCATTTTTGAAGCCAGTTTCTCGGCGCTTTCAAATAAATCATTGGACAATGAAATGGCGGTTTTCATTTTAAAAGTATAACATATTTCATACTGATTGCCAAAAAAAATATTGCTCGTTTCGAAGAGAATAAAACCCCTGCTTTGTGAACGTGATACTACATTTCAAAAACGACTTTGAAAACTACATGCGAGCTAATTTGGCAGCTAACGGCTTCAGGCCTGTGCCGACTGAAATCAACGAATTGTACATTGGTTATTGTAATATTCTGCTGAGGCGCATTGAACCGCACAAACGAAAAATTCAAAAATCTGACGTTTTCGAATGCCCCAAAAAATTCCGCGAAGGGCTACAAACTCTTGAGTCCGCCATTCTCAAGGGAGACAACCTGTTGCCCTGGCAAAGTAAAAATATTCTAAACACGGGCTACCATGACCGCCTGTTCTACGACCACGGAATCCGGCACCTGCATCTTGGCGAAAAAAAAGAAGACGATTCGAATTTCATGCTTCGAACAGGTTCGCTGCTGTATTGCATCGTCGACTTGAAGACTGTGTATTTTATTCAAATTCTCGAACACGGCGAAGAAAACCCCGGAGAGCTGGTCGCTACGGCAAAAAATAACTGGCCCGACCTGTTTCCCCATTTCAATGACGGCCAACGCACATTCGGTCGCCTCAGTCCCGCCGCCGAAGGCGACCGCCTTCAATCTCTCTTGACCCATTACGAAGACATGGTAAAAGAAAATGCCGATGCCTTTATGCGACAGGTGAAGCGGCTGACCAAAACCCAACCCGAAACCCTGGAATTTCATTTGATGATCACCCCGGAAGGCATCGCCTGTGCCGAAGAAATTCATTCAAAACTGCGCTTCAAACTGGGAGTGATTTAAAGGGCCGTTGAAAGAATGGTTTCGATTTCCTGGGCGCCGAGGCGTTTTGAGGTTGAGACCAGGCTGCTGAAACGGGAGACGTCCAGGGCGATTTCGGAAATGTGGTCCCGGTTGATATAAAACTCCGAAAGACTGGTGGGCAGATTCACCGTTGAAAATAATTTACGAATCGCCTCTATCGCCTGAATCGCCGCCTCGGCAACCGACACGCCCTCGGTGTTTTCCTGCATGATACGGGCGATCTGTACAAAGCGGTTGGCCGACGCCGTCAGGTAGTATTCCATAACGTACGGAATAACCAGCGACAAGGCCTGGTGAAAATTGATCTTTGTGCGAAAACCCAACACCTGGGCGATGGACCAGTTTAAACCGTTTGGCCTGTCCATCAGGCAGGTTCCGATCATGATCGAAACCCAGTACATCATACGTACGGTTCTCTCATGCCCGGGATCTTTATAATACCCCTGCATCTCCCTGGTCAATATCTCGATTACCTTGAACAAAAGGGTATCGGTCATGACGTTGCTTTCGGGGCCTATCACACATTCGATGGCCGATGCCAGAAGCGCGCCCGAAATACGAGCCGCGTCGTCCGGTTTTAAATAATTACAGAGTCCCGGATCGATAAAACAGATTTTCGGGTATAGAACTTCCGAAGTAAAAATTTTCCGCGCGCTGGTCTGGGCGTCGATGATCGAAAAATAGGCCGTGATTTCTTCGCCTAGACAGGGCTCGGTGGGTATGGTAATTACGGGCAACGGCTCCAGGATTGTGGGAGGGTGTGAGGAAAACAGGTCGGCCGCAAAAAAGGAATTCGTGGCCAGAACCGAAACGGCCTTGGCCGCGTTCATCGTCTCAATACCGCCATAGGCAATGATACAATCTACGTGGGATCTTTTGGCAAAGAACGTGGCGCTGTCGATCTGTTCCGTATCGGGAAACCCGATGATCTCGTCGTGAACGATACAACCGCCCGTTCTCGTATTTATGCTTTCGCGAATATTTTTTAAGCCAAGCGGGTTTTGATTTTCTTTCCGAAGGTTAAGAATAAGAAATCTATTGCCGAATTTTTTAATTTCTTCGGCTATTTTATTTGAGGAAGTCTCAAAAATTACTTTTGAAGGCGAATAGTAGTCAAACCATCTTCGATCCAGCACGCCGGATTACCAACAGTTTAAATTCTCAATAAAGTCTGAGCTATTTTTTCAGCAACTTTATCCAGGATCTCATTATCGGGTTTGTCATAGTCGCCGCGATCTAACTTCGCACGCACTTCTTGAACCCTCTCCATACGTACATCTGCCGTCGCCTTAACCGTTTCCGTAGCGCGGGAAATTACCTTGGCTTCCTGTGCCTCTGGCGAGATCGATACGACATCTTCACCGCCGGATTTTTTAACATCCCGGGTTTTCTGATTCTGGACCGAATCCGTTCCGGTAACCTTGTTTACATTCCCAATACGATCAATAACCATGCTTAACTCCTGTAACGCCCTTGTCTCTCGAAGAGGTCAGACACCCGCGTGGACCGCTTCTTGAAACCGATATCTTTCCGGGGGAAGGTTAAAATGGTTTTTTTCAGGATTTTCAATTAAAAAACCCTCAAAATCCCAACTTTATAGATTCCCTAACAACAGTATCGGAATAATCTATGATTAGTTTAGTTATTTTTTTACTTTTTATGTACAAAAATAATAAACTCGCCGCGCTTTTTTTCGGCCCATACGATCGTTTCCTCGATCGAGCCCCAGAACATTTCCTCGTGTTGCTTTGTCAATTCCCTCACGATGAAGGTTTCTACATTACCCCATATATTATGAATGGCCGTCAACAACTTTATCAACCGGTGTATGGATTCGTAAAAGCACACCGTGCCTTGATAATCCAGGTATAGCGACAGGGTCTTGTCGCGCCGCCCCGGCTTTGGCGAAATAAACCCCAGGTACAAAAGCGGCTCCAGCGGTATCGGCGCGATGCTCATCCCGGCGGCTACCGCCGAGGCGCCCGGAATCGCCTTAACCTGGATGCCCTGCTCATGGGCCTTTCTCACCACGTGATAGCCGGGATCCGAAATACGGGGGGTGCCGGCATCGGTCACCATCGCGATGCTCTTGCCCTCGTTGAGCTGTTTCAACAGCCCGTCGGAAGAATTTACCTCGTTATACGAATAGTATGGCATCAGGACCGCCCTGGTGTCAAAGCCCACCCGCGACTTGAGATCGAGAAACTTACCGGTATGCTCGCAGGCAATGATATCGACCTTCTGAAAGGTCTCCACCGCGTGGTAGGTGATATCTTTAGAGTTCCCTATGGGTACCGCGACCATGTACAATATTCCCTTCATTGGACCTTCCTTGAGAACCTTCGGCGACGCCTCGGGGGCGTGGCGGTTTCAACCCCGGTCTTAATAAAGAAAAGGCGCAACCCGGAAGTAGCAAACACTTACAATTTTTCCCGGTTGTTTTTCATGGGCCGTGAGTTTTCCGAAACACCTTTTTTCTTTTTCTGGTAATACTCGGTAATGGCGTTGAAGGAATCGCTGTAGTCGTTTTTGGCATTCCAGATGACCCAGCCATCCCCTCCGGCATCATCCACGGCTTCCATCTGGGCCCTTATGTAGCCTGATAAACTCTTGCCCGAGGTCTCGATTCTCCAGGAAAACCCCTGGATGTAGGCCACAATCCGGGTGTTCTTGCAGCGCCTGACGCTCTTTTGAACCCCCTCTTTTACGGTTTCATAGGGGTGGGCAATCCGGTAATCGTCGTTGGTATAATGTGACGGGTACAACATGGGGTAAATGGTATCGGTATATTTTGAAAAATGCTCCAGTTTTTGCCCAATCTGGTCGTTTTCATTGAGCGTCACCCGCCCAAATAGATCGGCCGAAAGAAAAATCGACAGGGAATTGGCCTTTTCCTGAATACGTTGTAAAATCTCATTTATTGTCCGGTATTTGAAATCCAGGGGGAGCTTTTCCATTTCAAGAGAATCGGCGTAGCGAATATAATCCAACTGGACCTCTAAAAACCCCTGGTGGGCGGCGGCGTCCATGATTTCCATGATATTCTCGATATAACCGGGGGCGGGGGTTTTGGTTTTCAGGCCGCCGGGAAAAACAACTACCCTGGCGACCGGAAATATACCCACCTTTTTAATCATATCGACATGCTCCCTCGGGATCATGTCCTTTTGAACGTCTACCACGAAGGTATTGATGTTCATTTTTTTGGCCACGGCGATAAACTGGGCAAGGGACGACCGCGAACCGGCCGTATTATTGCTGAGATACAGACCCCTGACAAACCGGGGCATCGGAATGTTGTGAATATTAACCCGTAAACCATCGGGGCGGGTCAGATACAGGCCCTTCTTTGAAATCTCGCCCTTTATATCTACCTGGGTATCTTCTTTATTATTGCTTTCCCTGTTATTTTCCGGATCGTCTTGCTCGATACCTCTGGAAGGGGTTTCTCGTTTGGCCGCCGACTGGTCGCCGGAAATACGATCGCCCTGGGCTGCCGGGCTTTCGCTGTCAAAGCGGGAGGCCAGAAAAGCCGAATTTACGGAAAGAAGCGAAGCCCGGTGAAAACCTGCCGGAACGTAGACACAGGTCATACTCCCGTATAAAAAAAATGCCGTAATGGCACAGTAAAAACTTCTTCCCATACTTAACCCATTATCGGCGCATCTGCCAATTATTTAACGAAATACCCCGGCAAGCAGAAAATTCCAAAGGAGTTTGGACCCAGAGCCTGTGCGGAGCTTAGGCCGGAACTCCCTTCGTTGGCAGAGGAAAAAGTTCAATGCCTTACTCGAAGGGGCCGATAGCGCACCTTTTTTACCTAAAAGATGAGTTTTGCCCCGAACTCTTTATTTATTATGTACAGGACAGGTCATTTTGGGTCGTCGGTTAATACTTTTATCAGTATCTTGCAATATATTATTTTATATAAAAAAAATGATAACCTCTGAAAATCTATATCACCGTCAAAATGAAACCCGCGAAATGTTCAATCGGATCGCCCGGACGTATGACCCCCTGAACCGGGGGCTTACCTGCGGAATCGACACCCTGTGGCGCAAAAAGAGTATCGCCCTGATGGGCATCGGGGAAAATTCGGTTATCCTGGATGTGGCCACCGGTACCGGCGACATGGCCTTTCTGGCCCTGAAAAACAACGCCGCCCTGGTGATCGGCATAGACCCGGCCTTTGAGATGATCCGGAAAACCAGCCGCAAACTTACCACCTATTCCCGTAAATTTTTTGCCGTCGAGAGCTTTGGCGAAACCCTCCCCCTTACCCATGATTATTTTTCGCACGTGATGATCTCGTACGGCATTCGCAACATCGCCGATCGCCCGCTGGCCCTGAAAGAGTTCTACCGCGTTTTACAGCCGGGGGGAAAGCTGGCGGTGCTGGAATTTTCCAGGCCGATTTTGCCGATGGTTCAAACCCTCTACAACGCCTATTTTCAACACATCCTGACGCGTATCGGGGGATGGGTCAGCGGCGATCGAAAGGCCTATGAATACCTTCACACGTCGGTAACCGAATTTCCCCCAAAGGAAGCGTTTATCCAGGAATGCACCGCTGCGGGATTTCAAGTAACTGCCGTAAAATCGATGTTTTTGGGCGTCTGTACTTTTTATCTTTTCCATAAATAAACTATTTGACGCAGCAAATTTTGTTGTCATGTTGTTTAAATGAAGCGAGCGTTTGCCTTTTTTTTCTGGGTCATCTGGATGGCCGTCTATAATGCCCTGACCTTTTCTTCGGCAACCGTCGTTTTGTTTTTCAGCCTTTTCATGACAGAAAAACACGGCCCGCTTTTGCGAAATATCGTCAGGATATGGGCAAAGGTCGGGTTCATCACCGCGTTTTCGCCGGTAAAAATACGGGGGGCCGAAAATCTGATCAACGAGCCCGCCGTGATTGTGGCCAACCACCAGTCGAATCTTGATATCCTGATCCTGGCCGGCTACCTGCCCCTTGATTTTTTATTTTTTTCCAAGAAAGAAGTTTTTTATATTCCGCTTGTCGGCCAACTGATGAAAAAGATGGGCTACGTTTCCGTTGACCGGAAAAATCCAAAGAGGGCGGCCTACTCGATTCGACATGCCATCGAAAGAATCAAGGCCAACAACCGCGTATTGATCTTTCCCGAGGGAACGCGAAGCATGGATCCCCGGGAACTGCTCCCGTTTAAACCGGGCTCGCTGATGATTGCCAGAATGGGCCAGGTACCCATTCTACCCCTGGTGATTTACGGGACCAGCCAGGTTTTACCGATCAACAAATCATTTTATATGTACCCGGGTACCTCGGTGATTTCCATTTTAAAGCCGATTCTTCTCGACGACCCGCTTCACCCGGCCAACGCCAAGAGCATCGCCGAAGAAGACGAAATGTTAGACAAACTTCGCGACAGAATGAACCAGGCTTATAAAACGCTGACCGATGAAATGGAACAAAAAAAATAAATCCGCCTGGGCATTGCTTGTATCCGATCTTTCCGAATTTGAATTTTTACCCCTCTGCCAGACGCTCGGTAAAACTGCCGTCTACAACCTGATCGAATTAAACCTGAAATGGCAGAAAGAAATTTTTGAGCATATCCTGGAACTAACCGGGAATAAGAATTCCCCTGATTTGATGATTTTTACAAACCGGCAGACAAAGTACTCGGGCGTCTCGATAAAAAAATACTGCCGGAGGGAGTTTCCGCATCTTCGGCTGAACGTACAGGCAATGCCGGATTCTCGCAACCCGCGCGATACCTTTTCCCCGGTTCAGTCGACGTTTTCCAAAACCCCCGCCTCCGTAAAAATGACGCAACTTGTGGAAGAGTTATCTCAAAAATACGACGAGGTCACGGTCTGGAACCTCGAATCGCCGGCCCTTGCCCCGGCCCACTTCACGGAGATATTCGCAAATCTCGCAGGAACCGGCTCGATGTACATCCTGACCAGCGCCCGAAACCGTCTTATCCTGCTGAGTTGCCCTGGCGCCGGCCCTGGTGTCGGCAGAAAAACCGTCGACTCGAAAATTCCGGCGTTGTACGATATGGAGTCCCTGCCGGATATCATCGCCGGGCTTCGCCTTCAGAACTCCGGCCTGTCGAAACGCCGGGCCGGGGAACTGGCCGAAGCAATGAACGTTATTCGCCGGGAACTTCGTTAGACTTTGCCTTCTCGTGAAGCAAATCAAAGGTGTCGATTTTCCAGAGATTCTTTTCTTTTACGAGGCGGATAACGGTTTCTTTATAGCTTACCTTTGATTTGGAATCGTTTGTCTCGGTTGCGAGATATTCGGACTCGGAAATATGCGAAACGGGAAAAAGTATATTGTCGCTGCCCATACCGCCGGAATTTAAATTCATGTTAAACTTGATATAGTCTGCCATTTTCAGGTTGATCAGGCTGTCCGGATCCATGTTCATTTTTTCGGCAAGGTCCCTCCGGTATTGAACATCGAGGGTTTTAAACTGCAGGCGCAAGGCCTCAAGGCTGTGCTCCATCTTTGAAATCGCCGAACGGCTCAGCAGGCGTACGAATTTTTCGGGGTTTTTTTCTGAATAAAATCTGGCAGCCTTGACGACGATCTCCTCGGGGGTTCCCGATTCGACATCTTTAAATTTGTCGCAACCGGAATTTACAACTCCCAGGGAGATCCCTATGACAATAAACAGTACATTGTATTTTTTCATAATTTCTTCTCTACCGGCGCTCCCTCTTCCGAAAATTACGCAAAAGAATCCTTCTTTGTGAGTATGCGCGGTGACTAACTCCATACGGAGGCCGATTTAAAGTGTCAATCGAAATCCTTCAGGGAAAAACATCAGGGAGCATAGGCATGAACGCCAGTTCATGCCTATGCTCTTAGGCCGGAACTCGCCTCGTTGGCAGAAGAAAAAGTTCAATGCGATCGAAAAGTGGCTAGCAGGGTCACTAACGGTGACCCTGCTAGCCATTCACGAAGCTTTTCGAGTAAAGCATTGAACTTTGGCGTTGACGTTGTTTTTGGAAAACAGTTGTCGCACAGGCTCCAGAGCTTTTAAATTTTTTTCAAAAGGGAGTCCATCTCGGCGTCAAAATCAAAGTGCCCGGCTGCGGGCAATACAGGGTTGACGATGTAGTATTCCGGATTATACAGCAGGTGAATCATCTTTACCTTGTCCGGGGAATTGCCGAGCCGGTCTCTATACACATATACGATGGGTCGCATCGGTTTTTCATGACCCGACCGGATAACCATCGCAAACGACTTGTCGGATAATTCCACCAGGGACCCTACCGGGTAGATGGAAAACTTAAACAAAAAGTGCTTCATAAAATTGGGGTCGTACCTGTACAAACCATAGGCGAGCAACTCTTTCATGGCCTCGTAGGGGAGCTTTTTTTTGCGATAGGCCTTGTCTTCCAGCAGGGCTCCATACGAATCAACGATACCGGCAATCCGGGCATATTCGGTGATCTGTTCGCCCTTGGTATGACGCGGGTAGCCAGACCCATCGTAGTATTCCTGGTGTTGCAGGGCCACCATCGACACGCTGTTTTTCACCTTCGCAAACTGGGTCAGAATCTGGTACCCGTGCAAAGGATGGGCCTGCAATTGGGTCTTCTCGGATTCGTTAAGCTTGCCTTCTTTCATTCGTATCGAAACGGGCAACAGGTTCATCCCCACATCCATTAATAAAATAGAAAACACAGCCTCGATGCTCTTGGGTATCGAAAAATCCATCGCGTTGGCCAGGTATGCGGCAAAAATACCGCTGAACATTAAATGCGAGTACATTGTCTGGGGATAATTCTGGTAATAGGTATTGATAAACGCCAACGGGTTTTCCGTCGAGAGCGTCACAATATCTTCGGCCACGTTGCGAACATTGCTTATCTGGAAGGGTTTTTCGGCGGCCAGGGCCTCGTAGGCCTCCGAAATTACCTTCCCGCCGTTTTCCATCAACTTTAGTACGGCCTCCCTGGCCAGGGCGGCCTTTCTCAGTTCCCCCATCGCCCGGTCGATTTCGGCCTTTTCTTCGCCCTCGATTACGATTTCCTTCTCGACCAGTTTGGGCGCCGCCTCGACCCCGTCGGTCTCAACTTCCAGGATATTCCATTTTGTAAGCCGTTCGATGTCGGATTTTTTTAAAGGCTCAAAGGCTTTGACCAGAATGTTATCCCGGTCAATGTAAACCGGCTTGTCAAACGCCATATCCGGTCGTAATTTGCTCACTTCTATTTTTTTCATATTTTCTTTTTCAAAGTATATATTCGGCGTTTACAGGGCACCATTTAATTAATTGTATTCTAAGGTATCGGCAAATATATTTAATCGGGTAATTTATTTTTTTAGAATGATCCACGTTACAAAGGCCTTGTGTAATATGACGTAAAAATCATTGAATTACCATCACGCGGGACCTCATCTTACTCAGAAAGGAGGTTGGCGCACGAGCTTAGGCACGAACCCATTTCTTATGCGGAAAGAAAAAGTTCAATGCGATCGAAAAGTGGCTAGCAGGGTCACTGACGGTGACCCTGCTAGCCATTCACGGAGTTTTTCGAAGAAAAACCAAGCTGTCGCTTG
>Ga0224510_10001568_pt1 | contig 14891 bp, 13 predicted proteins | sample SF_May12_sed_USG_FD_170161 | JGI IMG/M metagenome (GOLD analysis project Ga0224510, IMG submission 170161) | Sediment microbial communities from San Francisco Bay, California, United States - SF_May12_sed_USGS_4_1 | ecosystem: Environmental > Aquatic > Marine > Sediment | place: USA: California... | reverse complement strand
GCGCGGCCTCGTCGAGGCCGAGCTCTTTCTCCAGGTAGGCGCGGATGCGCGGCACGATGAACGGGTGGCCGTCGCTCACGCAGATCTGCGCCAGGCCCCTGACGCGCGCGCGGCCGCGCGGGTCCTTCGGCAGGAGCGGCGGCTGCGGGTGCGTTTCCTCGAGATACTCGAGGATCGCCATCGACTGGAAGAGCGGCGCGCCGCCGTCGTCGAGGATCAGCGCGGGCACCACCGCCTGCGGGTTCACCTTGCGGTAGGCCGCCTCGTGCTGCCTGCCCTGGATGAGGTCGATCGGGATCTCGGGCGCCTCGAGCTTCAGTGCCTTCAGCGCGAGCGCGACGCGCACGCGAAACGTGGCGAGCGAGCGCCAGTAGCCGTAGAGCTTCACCGCGTCACGCCACCTTGCCGAGCGCGCGCAGGATGCGTTCGGGCGTGAACGGCATGCTGGTGACGCGCGCCTTGAGCGGGGAGAGGGCGTCGTTGATGGCGTTCATCACCGCGCCCGGCGCGCCCGCGGTGCCGGCTTCGCCGACGCCCTTGGCGCCGAGCTGCGACTGGCGCGTCGGCGTCTCGATGTGCGCGCACACGATGTCGGGCATCTCGAGCGCCATCGGCACCAGGTAGTCGGCCATGTTGCCGTTGAGGAGCTGGCCGTTGGCGTCGTAGAGGCACTCCTCGTACAGCGCTGCGCCGATGCCCTGCACCACGCCGCCGCGGATCTGCTCGTCGACCAGCATCGGGTTGATCACCGTGCCGCAGTCTTCCACGCACCAGTGCTTGAGCAGCTTCACCATCCCCGTATCAGGGTCGATTTCGACCAGCGACGCCTGCATGCCGTTGGTGAAGGTGAAGCCGTACTGGCGCGGCGTGTAGTGGCGCGTCACCGTCAGCTCGGCCTGGAAATCGGCCGGCAGCGTGTCGGGGCGGAAGTAACCGACGCGCCCGAGCTCGGCGAGCGGCAGCTTCGCCTCCTGCGTGAGGGCGTGCACCACGGCGTTGTTCTTCACGTCGAGCTCGGCTTTGTCCATCTTCAGGATCGCCGCGGCGACATCGAGCATGTTCGAGCGCAGCGCGCGCCCGGCGAGCAGCACCGCCTCGCCGCCGATGCCCGCGCCGCGCGAGGCCCAGGTGCCGCCGCCGTAGGGCGTGACGCCGGTGTCGCCGGTGATGACGCGCACCTTGTCCATGGAAACGCCCACGGCGCTCGCCGCGATCTGCGCGAAGATGCCCTCGGTGCCCTGGCCCTGCTCGGTGACGCTGCACATCACCGTCAGCATGCCGGTGGGCTCGAGGCGCAGCGTCGCGCCGTCCTGCGCCGAGATGCGCGCGCCGCCCACGCCGTAGAAGGCGGGCGAGGGGTTGGTGACCTCGATCATCGCCGCGAGGCCGATGCCGCGGTAGACCTTCCTTTTCCTCAGCGCCGCCTGCTCTTCGCGCAGCTTCTTGTAGTCCATCAGCGCAAGCAGCTTGTCGAGCGTCTGGTGGTGCGAGAGCTTCTCGAACTTGATGCCCGAGGGGAACGTATACGGATAGGCGTCGTCCGGGATCAGGTTCTTCCGGCGGAACTCGGCCGGGTCCATGCCGAGCTTCGCCGCCGCGAGGTCGACGATCGCCTCGGTGAGCGTCACCGCGATCGGGTGCCCGACCGCGCGGTACTGGCAGGTGACGTTCTTGTTGGTGAACACGACGTTGAGCTTCGCGCGGTACTTCTGGTGCTTGTACGGGCCGCCGGTGAGGTTCACCACCTGGTTGCCCTCGATGCCGCTCGTTCTCGGGTAGACCGAGTAGGGGCCGATCGGGGTGAGGTCGTCGAGCTCGAAGGCGAGGATCTCGCCTTCCTTGGTGCAGGCGAGGCGCACCTTGGCCTTGTGCTCGCGCGCGTGGATGTCGGAGAGGAACGATTCCAGGCGGTCCGCTACGAACTTCACGGGGCGCCGCAGCATCACCGAAAGCGCGGCGGTCGCCATCTCGTCCGGGTACACGTGCACCTTGATGCCGTAGGAGCCGCCCACGTCCTTGGTGATCACGCGCACGCTCGCCTCGGGAATGCCGAGGTGGCGCGAGAAGATGTCCTGCATCATGTGCGGCGCCTGCGTCGCGTGGTACACCGTGAGCGAATGCTCGCCGGCGTTGTAGTCGGCGAGGATCGCGCGGCCCTCGTTGCACACGCCGGTGTGCCGGCCGAAGCCGTAGGTTTCTTCCACCACGAGGTCGGCTTTCGCGAACGCCTCGTCCACGCCGCCGGTGTCGTGCTCGCGCTTGAAGCAGATGTTGTCGCCGAGCTCGGGATGGATCACGATCTTGCCGGCGAGCGACTCGTCCATGTCGATCACCGCCGGCAGCTCTTCCCACTCCGCCTCGATAAGCCCGACGGCGTCCTCGGCCTGGCTGCGCGACTCGGCCACCACCGCGGCGCAGGCCTCGCCCTGCCAGCAGGCGCGCTCGATGGCGATGGCGTGCTGCGGCGGCGACTTGATGCCCTTCAGGTGCGCGAGCACCGCTACCCACGGCGTGCAGTATTCGGCCACCGCGCGCCCGTCGAACACGCCGATCACGCCCGGCGACTTGAGCGCGGCCTTGAAGTCGAGCTTCCTGATCTTCGCGTGCGCGTGCGGGCTGCGGAAGAACGCCACGTGCGCAAGGCGCGGAAAGCGCAGGTCGTCGGTATACGCGCCGCGCCCCTGCAGCAGGCGCTGCGCGTTCGGGCGCGGCACGCTCTGGCCGATGTAGCCGCGGTCGACCTGGGTGCCCGGCGCATGCAGCGGCAGCTCAGCCCTGCCCATGCAGCACCTCCTCGATGGCGTCGACGATCGACTGGTAGCCCGTGCAGCGGCAGTAGTTGCCGGAGAGATGCTCGCGGATCTCCTCGCGGCTCGCGCGCGGGTTCCTCAACTGCAGGTCACGGGCCGCGAGCAGCATCGCCGGCGTGCAGAAGCCGCACTGCAGCGCGTTACGCTTGTGGAACGCCAGCTGCAGCTTGGCCAGCTCGCCCGAGTCGGAAAGCCCCTCGATGGTGTCGACCTTGCAGCCATCGGCCTGCACCGCGAGCATCAGGCAGCCGCGCACGATTTCGCCGTTCACGCGCACGGTGCAGGCGCCGCACACGCCGTGCTCGCACCCGAGGTGCGAGCCGGTGAGCCCGAGCTCCTCGCGCAGGAAATCCACGAGGTGCTGGCGCGGCTCGATGCGCCGGCGCACTTCGGTGCCGTTGACGGTGAGGGTGGCTTCTACAGCGTGTTCCATGCGCGCTCCAGGAGCACCTGCGCGAGGTGCAGTTTCGTCGCGGAAGAGTGGTAGAGGTCCGCGGGCGGCTGCAGGTCTTTGGCGAGCGCCGCCTTGGCCGAGTCGAGGTCTTTCGCTTTGGCGGCGTTCTGCGCCAGCACCGGCCGGTCGGCGGCGCCGAAGTAGGCCAGGCGCTTCGTGCCGTTGGTGGCGAACGCGGCGAGGCCCACGGTGGCGTAGTCGCCCTGGCGCCGCGCCAGCTCGAGGAACGCCGAGCGCTCGTCCTTCAACTGCGCGGTGATCTCGACCGCGGCGAGGAGCTCGCCCGGCTTGAGGTCGGTCTCGAACAGCCCCTTGAAGAAGTCGGACGCCCGGATCTGGCGCTGGCCCGCGCTGCTGCGGGCGAAGATCACGCCTTCCATGGCGAGCACGCAGGCCGGGTACTCGGCCGCCGGGTCGGCGAGCGCGAGCGAGCCGCCGATCGTGCCGCGGTTGCGGATCGCGGGGTGCGCGATGTGGCGCACGGCCGCGGCGAAGAGCGGCAGGTGTTCCTGGATGATCTGCGATTTCTCGATCTCGGCGTGCGTGGCGAGCGCGCCGATGCGGACCACGCCGCGCTCGAGGCTGATGCCCTTGAGCTCGCCGAGCGCGTTGATGTCGACGAGCAGCGCGGGAGACGAGAGCCGCATGTTGAGCGAAGGGATCAGGCTCTGCCCGCCGGCGAGGATCTTGGCGTCGGGGCGCGCGGCGAGATCGAGCGCTTCTGCGAGCGCGCGCGGCTTCGCGTAGGCAAACGGCGCTGCCTTCACCGGGGTCCTCCTCCTCGGGGCGGATTATGCCCCGGGGTCGGCCGCGCCCTCAAGCAGCGAGAAGCGAACGCGCAGGATTTCCCTCGTCTTTGCGCGCCCCGCGGCGTCCTTCTCCAGCAGCAGGAGCTTCTGCGTCGCGGGCAGGCCCGCCGGAATTGCCATGCGCCCGCCGGGCTTCAGTTGCTGGATCAGCATCGGCGGGATGAGATCGGGCGCCGCGGTGACGATGATCTTGTCGAACGGCGCATGCTCGGGCCAGCCGTAGTAGCCGTTGCCGGTGCGCAGCACCACGTTTCCGTACGGCGCGAGGCGGCGCTTCGCCTGCGCGGCGAGCACCTCGATGATCTCCACGCTGTATACCTTGTGCACCAGCCCGGCGAGGATCGCTGCCTGGTACCCCAGGCCGGTGCCGATCTCGAGCACGCGGTCCGCGGGCTGCGGCTGCAGCAGGTCGGTCATCAGCGCGCAGATGAAGGGCTGCGAAATGGTCTTGTCGCAGCCGATCGGCAGCGGGCTGTTCACATACGCGTAGGGACGCAGCTCGACCGGCACGAACTCGTGCCGCGGCACCCGGCCCAGGGCATCCAGCACCCCCGGGTCGAGCGCCGCCTTGCCGGTTTCGCCGCTCGAGAAGATCGTCTCGGCGGCGATTTCGGCCACCATCAGCTGGCGCGGCTCGGCGTACTCGTCCTTCATCGCGATCCGCAGCTAATATAGCGCCGATGAGCTACCTCGTCGGCATCGACATCGGCGGCACCTTCACCGACTGCGCCATCGTCGATCGCGCCGGCAAGCTCCTCACCACCAAGGTCCCCTCGACGCCGCAGGATTTCTCGCAGGGCATGATGGACGCCCTGAAGACCGGCGCGCAGGCGCTCGATCTCACGCTCGACGATTTCTGCCGCGACATCGCCTTCCTGTCGCACGGCACCACCGTCGGCACCAACACCATCATCCAGAAGAAGGGCGCGAAGGTCGGCCTGCTCACCACCAAGGGCCACGAGGACGCCATCCACATCATGCGCGGCTCGCGCGGCTACGGCGGGCGCGACATCCGCAAGGTGGTGCATTTCCCGGAGACCGCCAAGCCCGCTCCCATCGTCCCCAAGCGCCTGATCCGCGGCGTCTCGGAACGGGTGGACTGCTTCGGCGAGGTCGTCGCCGCCTTGAACGAGGCGCAAGCCGAATCGGCGATCCGCGAGCTCGTGGCCGAGGGCGTGCAGGCGATCGCCATCTGCCTGCTGTGGTCGTTTCGCAACTCGAAGCACGAGCTGCGCCTGCGCGACCTGGTGCGCAAGCTCGCGCCCGACTTGTTCGTCACCTGCTCGGTCGACATCGCGCCGAAGTGGGGCGAGTACGAGCGCGTCACGGCGACGGCGCTGAACGCGTACCTCGGCCCGGTGATGTCGGGCTACCTCGCGAAGCTCGATCGCACGCTGACGGGCCTCGGCTACGCCCACGGCCTGCAGATCGCGCAGTGCGGCGGCGGCACGGTGCCGGTGGCGCGCGCGGGCGAAGCGCCGCTGCTCACGCTCGACTCCGGCCCGGTGGCGGGGGTCACCGCCTCGAGCTTTCTCGGCGCCGCCATGGGCGAGAAGAACATCATCACCACCGACATGGGCGGCACCTCGTTCGACGTGTCGATCATCCACGACGGCAAGCCCGCCTACGCCTTCATCAGCAACACCGACCAGTACGAATATTTCCTGCCCAAGGTGGACCTGCAGGCGATCGGCGCGGGCGGCGGCAGCCTTGCGCAGGCGCACCCGGAAACGCGCACGCTGACCGTGGGGCCCGAGAGCGCGGGCGCCTTCCCCGGCCCGGTGTGCTACGGGCGCGGCGGCACGGTAGCCACGGTGACCGACGCCCAGCTGGTGCTGGGCTACCTCGACCCGGACAACTTCGCCGGCGGCCGCATGCGGCTCGACCGCAAGGCGGCGCATGCGGCGATCGAGGCGCTGGGCGCGAAGATCGGCATGGGCGCCGTGGAATGCGCGGCCGGCATCTGCCGCATCGTAGAGCTGAACATGGCCGACGTGATCCGCAAGGTCACGGTGGAGAAGGGCTACGACCCGCGCGACTTCGTGCTCTTCGCTTTCGGCGGCGCGGGCCCGGCGCACGCGGGCGTGTTCGCCGCCGAGCTCGGCGTGAAGAAGGTCATCGTGCCGCAGAGGAAGGCGGCCTCCACCTGGTGCGCCTTCGGCGCCGCAGCCGCCGACGTGCTGCACATTTTCGAGCACAGCGAGATCCTCGTCACGCCGGTGCGGGCGGCGCAGCTGAACGCCAGCCTGGAGGCGATCGAGAAGCGCGCGCGCGCCATGATGGCGGGCGAAGGCATCGCGCCGGCGCGCCAGAGGTTCGAGTTCTCGCTCGACGTGCGCCACCGGGGCCAGATCAACGAGGTCGAGGTGCTGATGCCCTGGAAACGCCTGCCCGTCGGCTACGAGCCGCGCCTGAGGAAGCTCTTCGTGGCGCGCTACGAGAAGCTCTACGGCCGCGGCTCGGCGCTCGCCGGGGCGCAGCTCGAGATCGTGGTGTGCCGCCTGCGCGCGCGCGCGCTCACGCCGCGGCCGCGGCTGACGCGCGCGAAGAAGGTCTCGCGCGCGGCGCCGAAGGCCGCGCGCCTCAAGCCGCGCATGATCTGGTGGAAAGGCCTGAAGAAAACGCCGGTGTACGACGGCGAGAAGCTCGCGGCGGGAAACGTGATCCGCGGCCCGGCGATCGTCGAGACCGCCGACACCACCGTCGTCGTGCACCCCGGCACCACCCTGCGCGTCGACGCCCTCGACAACTTCGAGATCACCTTCAAATAGGGACAGACCCCATTTATGGATACCTGCATCGTCGAGAGCGGATTCCTGAAGAAGAAGGTGTGCGGGAAGCCGGCCGTCACGCGCTGCCTGAACTGCGAGGGGGCGCTGTGCGCCGAGCACGCGCAGCCCGAGGTTTCGGCCTCCGGCGCGCGCACCGGCAAGTTCCTGTGCGAGGAGTGCAAGGCGGCGCTGAAGGAGCACGAAAAGCGCCTGGCCACCGTGGAGAAGAAGCCGGCGGCCGCCAAGCCCGTGGCCAAGCCGGCGCCGCCGGCGCCCGAGAAGAAGCCGGAGGCGCCGCCGCCCGAGAAGAAGGGCGGCGGCGGCCTCGACTTCAAATAGGGTCTGTCCCCCTATGAACGCGCCCCTGCGAAAACTCAGCGAGCTCACCGGCGTCGCGTTCGACGGCGTGCGCACCGGCTACGTGCCGCCGAAGAAGCTCTCGGTCTCGCCGAAGCTCAAGCTCCATCGCAAGGCGAAGAAGGACATCGACCCGGTGACCTTCGAAGTCGTGCGCCACGCGCTGTGGAACGTGAACGAGGAGCACGGCGCCACCATCCAGCGCCTCTCGGGCTCGCCGGTGGCGATGTACGCGCTCGACCTCAACCCCTCGATCCTCACCGAGGACGCCGAGTTCGTGTATTTCGGCCCCTACATGCAGTACATGTCCGGCGTCACCGACACGCAGGTGAAGTGGACGCTGGAGAACCGCAGCGACAACCCCGGCATCCGCGACGGCGACATGTTCCTCGCCAACGATCCCTGGGTGGGCGCCGCGCACCAGATGGACGTGATGCTCCTTTGCCCCGTGTTCTGGAAGGGCGAGCTCTTCTGCTGGGTGACGAACTGCCTGCACCAGTACGACATCGGCGGCATCACGCCGGGAAGCTTCTGCCCCTCGGCGCGCGACGCCTTCGACGAGGGGATCCTCATCCCGCCGGTGAAGATCGTGGAAGGCAGCGTGATCCGCCGCGATATCGAGGAGATCTACCTGCGCTCCTCGCGCAAGCCCGCCGCGGTGGCGCTCGACTTCCGTGCGCAGTTCGCCGGCAACATGACGGGGCGCGACCGCATCCTCGCGCTGGTGCGCCGCTACGGCGCCGACACGGTGAAGGGCGTGATGAAGAAGATCATCGACGACGGCGAGCGCGCGTTCCTGAAGAAGCTCGCGAAGCTGCCCGACGGCGTGTGGCGCGACCGCACCTACGTCGAATGCTGCGCGCCCGGCGACCGCGGCGTGCACCGCGTGGTGCTCACGTTGCGCAAGGAAGGCAGGAAGCTCGTCTTCGAGAACCAGGGCACCGATCCCCAGGCCGGGGCGATCAACGCGACCTATTCCGGCTGGCGCGGCGCGATCATGGTGGCGCTGAACGAGCTGCTGTGCTGGGACCAGTACTACGCGGTGGGCGGGGCCCTGCGGCACGTCGAGTTCAACCCCACGCCGGGCACCTTGAACTGCGCCGATTTCCCGGCTTCGGTGTCCACCGCGCCGGTGCAGTGCATGGAGATCTCGCTCTATCCGGCCTACAACGTGCTCTCGAAGATGATCTACCCGGACCCGGAGATGCGCCGCGACATCATGTGCATCGGCGGCACCAGCCAGTGGCCGGCGACCATCTTCCGCGGCATCGACCAGTGGGGCGAGCGCTACGGCTACATCCTGGTGGACCCGATCGGCGGCGCGATTGGCGCTTTTTCCCATGCCGATGGCATATCCACCGGCGGCCAGGCGAGAACGCCGATCTGCAAGCTGCCGAACGTGGAGCACACCGAGCAGAGCTTCCCGGTGCTGTTCCTGTATCGCAAGGAAATCACCGATTCCGGCGGAGCGGGGAAGTTCCGCGGCGGGTTGTCGGCGGAATCCTGCTTCATTCCCCACGGCACCGATTCCATCGTCCAGGACACTTTGTCTTCCGGAAACGCGATTCCGACTTCGACCGGGATGATGGGCGGCTACCCGGGCGCCGTGAACCGGTACCGGTACGTGCGCAATTCCGACGCGCTGGAACGGATGAAGCGGTCCGAACTGGTCGGCGACATCGACGAGCTGACGGGAGACGTGCAGACTTTGCAGCTGCGGCAGCAGGATTTCGTGCAGGCGCCGGCGGACGCGTACGCGGTGCTGTGGTCGGCGGCGGGGGGCTTTGGCGATCCGCTCGAGCGCGACCGGGCGAAGGTCGAGGCGGACGTGGCGAACACGGACGTGTCCGTGGAGGCGGCAAAATCGATCTACGGCGTCGTGGTCGGTGACGCCAAGGCCACGGTCGCCGAGCGTGAGCGCCGGCGACTGGAGCGCATCGGCGGCAAGCCCTCCGGAAAGAAGCTGGCGGGCAAGGTCGAGCTGCAGGCAACCGAGAACCTTTCGGTGCGCGGCGGGCGCTGGTGCTGCGCCAAGTGCGCGACGGACCTGGGCCCGGTGAAGGAGAACTACAAGAAAGGCTGCGTGCGGCTCGACCGCCCGATCCAGGACTCCAACCCGATCGTCGGCGATCCTGCGCGCTTCATCGATCCGCGTCCCCAATTCCGCCAGTTCTGCTGCCCGGGGTGCGGGCTGCTGATCGAGAACGAGATCGCCGTCGAATCCGAGCCGCTGTTGCAGGACGTCGTGCTGCTGTGAGTGACGCTGCGACCGATGCCGGCGCGACGGGCGCCGCGGGGTCCGTCCCCGCGACGCGGCTGGGCGATTACACCGGGATCCTGCCGATCCAGAAGATCCGGGAGATGCTCGGCGGCGGGGAGATCAAGACCCTCATGCGGCCGATCGAGCCCGACCAGCTGCAGCCCGCGAGCATCGACCTGCGGCTGGGCGACTACGCCTACCCCATCGACGCGAGCTTTCTCCCGGGGAGCGGCGTGCGGGTACTCGACAAGATGCAGCAGCTCGACGCGCGGTACGGCGATTTCCGCATCGACCTGAAGCAGGGTGCGGTACTGGAGAAGGGCAGGATCTACGTCATCCCGCTGCAGGAGGCGATCCACCTGCGCAGCGAGATCACGGCGTTCGCCAATCCGAAGAGCTCGACCGGGCGGCTGGATATCCTGACGCGCCTGATCGCGGACGGCGCCGCCGCGTTCGACCAGGTCGGCGAGGGCTTCAAGGGCGAGCTCTACATCGAAGTCGCGCCGCGCAGCTTCAGCGTGGTGGTGAGGACGGGCACGCGGCTCAATCAGCTGCGCTTCCGGCGCACGCGCGGCGAGGAGCCGAAAGCGGTCACGGCGGCGGACTGGAGCCAGCTCCTGCAGGAGGGCAGGATCGTCGACCTGCGCGATGCGGAGAAGAACGCCAAGTCGTTCAAGACGGGCGTGCTGCCGTTCAGCGTGGATCTCAGGGGCGCCGCCCGGGAAGGCGAGCTCATCGGCTACCGGGCGAGGAAGCACGCGCGGCGCATCGATCTGGACCGGTTCGATTACGACCCGCTCGAATTCTGGGAGCCGCTCCGGTTCCGCCGGGCCGCGTCGCTCATTCTCGATCCCGACGAGTTCTACATCCTGATGACCCGGGAAGCGATTGCCGTGCCGCCGGAGTACGCGGCGGAGATGATGCCCTACGACACGCGCGCGGGCGAGTTCCGGGTCCACTACGCGGGCTTCTTCGATCCGGGGTTCGGCTGGGACACGCGCAGCGGCAAGGCCGGCAGCAGCCGGGGCGTGCTCGAGGTGCGCGCGCACGAGATTCCGTTCCTGCTGGAGCACGGGCAAACCGTCGGCTGGCTGCGGTATGAACGCATGGCGGCCCGCCCCGATGTGCTCTACGGTGCGGGGGCGATGTCAAACTACCAGGGGCAGGGCTTGAAGCTGGCCAAGCAGTTCGGGCAGTTGGCGGTGTAGGCGTGGAAGTCGGCACGCTGCCGCAGCCAGAGCGCCGCGACTTCAGCAAGGTTTCCTACGACGAGGCGATGCGCCGCGCGCGCGATTGCGTTCCCACGCTCAGGGAGCGCGCCCAGCAGAGCGAAGGCGCGCGTGCTGATCGACTCGGCAAGGCACCTGATGCGCGACTCGGCCATGACCTTCGGCAAGGGCGAGCCGCTCGACATGGAAACGAAGCTCCGGCTGAGGGCGCAGAACACCTTCGCCGTGATGCAGTGCCGCGAGGCGGTGGAGACGCTGTGGTCGTTCTACGGCGCGAACGCGATCTACACGCGCGACCCCCTGCAGCGCTACCTGCGCGACGCGCAGGCGATCAACCAGCATTTCTCGTTCAACTTCGACATCGCCGGGGCGGCTTTCGGAATCGCCGCGCTCGGTGGAAAATACGCCCACCCGACGATGTAACAGGAGTCCGCATGCCCGTCACAGAACTGAACCACTACCTGCTGGTCGCGAAGAACCTGGAGAAGACGAAGAACTTCTACCAGAAGGTGCTCGGCCTGAAGCTATCCTCGGAGCGCCCGGACTTCGGCTTCCCCGGCTACTGGCTGAAGGCGGGCAACAACATCTGCGTGCACCTCGCCTCGCAGGCGCCGAACCGGATTCGCGACCAGTTCCTGCTGAAGAAGCACAAGAAGGGCGCCAACGGCTCGGGCACGGTGGACCACATCGCGTTCCTCGCCAAGAAGCCCGAGGAAGTGCGAAAGCGCATCCAGAAGCACAAGGTGCAGATGCACTACCGCAGCTTCCCCGAGTCCAGGCTGTTCCAGATCTTCCTCAGGGACCCCGACGACGTCACCATCGAGCTCAACTTCCTCGGCGAGGTGATCGACCCGGCGAAGTGGAGCGGCAAGGGCTCGGCGTCCGCCGTCACGCTCTCCAAGTCGAACGGCAAGCGTACTTCCGCGGCGCGGCAGAACTGATGGCGCTCGAGCGCATCGACCACTACCTGCTGCAGACCACCGACCTCGCGGCGACGCGCGACTGGTACGTGCAGACGCTCGGCATGCGCGAAGGCCCGCACCCGGACTTCAAGTTCCCGGTGGTCTGGCTGTACCTCGGCGACAAGGACGTGCTGCACCTGAGCGGGGGCGGGCGCAACGTCTCCGAGAACCGCAAGCGCTACCTCGGGCAGGAGTCGCAGGCGGAGAGCGGCAGCGGGGTCATCGACCACATCGCCTTCTACGGCACGGGCCTGAGGCAGATGATCGAGCGCCTGGAGAGGCTGGGCGTGCCGTTCCAGCAGAGGATGGTCGACGACCAGGGTCTGTACCAGCTCTTCTTCAAGGACCCCGTCAACGACGTGAAGATCGAGCTTTCCTACGCCAACGCGGAGGCGAAGGCCGCGGGCATCCGGCCCGGGCTCACGGCGTCGCAGCTGCAGGGCTGAGGCGGTAGACGAGGAAGCGGTAGGTCTTGTACCGCTCGAAGGTCGCGGCCGTGCGGTGGCCCGCGAGATACTTGCGGCGCAGCTTCGCCAGCCTCCTGCGCAGCAGCAGCCCAACAAGCCACGACAGCTTCGGATAATTGCCGGTGAAGTATTCGGCCAGCGTGGCCGTGGCCGGGCGCAGGCGCTGTTCCAGCAGCTGGTTGACCAGTTCGACGTTCGGGCTGACCTGGCGCGTGATGTCCTCGTTCCGCTCCAGGGCGAAGGGGGCGCCGCGCATGCGTTCCATGTACGCGCGCCACGGGTGACCGCCGCCGAAGGTGCGGTCGCCCGGCCCGCCGTCGCCGTGGTGCTCGGTCTTGAAGAAGTCGCAGATCACGAGCAGCCCGGCGGGCTTGAGCAGGCGCGGCAGCAGGCGCAGCGCGCTCTCCAGCTCGATGTACTGGAAGCTCTCGCTGAACAGCACCACGTCGTAGTCGTTGCCGAGCGCTGCCGCCGGCAGGTCCTCGAACCGGCACTCGAAGATGCGCGCGTCGCGCACGGCGGCGCGCGCGAGCCGCTCGCGCGCGAGGCGCGTGAGCGCCGGCGACGGACTCACGCCGTCGGCCCGGTAGCCTGCGGCGTGCAGGCGCGCGAGCAGGTGCCCGGTGCCGCAGCCCACGTCGAGCACGCGCACCGGGCCGGGTTCGGACGGCGGCAGCGGGGACAGCAGGAGATCGGTATAGCGTTCCTGCGCAACGCGCGCGTTCGACAGGGACAGCTCGAGCGAGCCGTCCCATAGCCCGTAGTGCAGGTCGTCCACCGCGAGCAGCTGCTGCGCGAGCACGAGACCGAGCTCGCGGCTGTGCATGCGGGGCGTCATGCGGCGCGGAGCGTCCTGCGCCTAGAGCGTCGGATTGTCGCTCGGCAGGCCGAGCGCGACGCGCCCGTAGGTGGTCCCGGCGACGTCGGTGTTGAACGAGAAGTGCTGCTTCACCGCGTGCGCGTCGCGAAATGCGCGCGCCACGTGGCCGGATTCGTACAGGCCGCTCGCGCCCGAGAGCATGAAGAGCACGTCGACGGCCTTCACCGCCCAGTCCACCGCGTACGCGCCCTCCAGCCGGTAGCGCACCTTGGTCGGCATGTCCGGCACCGTGCCTTCCTGGATCATCGCCTCGGCTTCGCGGCAGTTGCCGACCTGGAACAGGCGCGAAGCGCGCGCCAGCGCCGCGGCCTCGCCCAGGCGCAGCTGCACGCTCTGCACCGCCGCGATCTTCGCGCCGGTCATCTTGCCGCGCCCCGCGGAGCCGGCGGCGAACTGGTCGATGAGGCCTTCGGCGATGCCGAGCGCCACGCCCGAAAGCATGTACGGGAACATCGCGAACACCGGCATCTGGTAGAGCGGCCCCGGATTCACCGTGCTGCCCGGCGTCGGCCCGCCCTTCATGTCGGCGACCGCGAGCGTGCGGTGCTCGGGCACGAACTGGTCCTTCGCCTCGACGTCCTTGCTGCCGGTGCCGCGCAGGCCCCCGGCGAACCAGGTGTCGTGCACGGCGTACTGGGACTTGCCGAGCAGGAACACGCGCTGCTCGGGCGGCTCGCCCTCGGCTCCCGCCACCTGGCCGGCGAGCAGGTTCCAGTCGCTCGGGTCGACGCCGCTCGAGAAGGGCCAGCGCCCGGAGATCTTGTAGCCGCCGGGCACCCGCTCGGCGCGTCCCGCCGGAAAGACGAAGGACGACGCGATCAGCGTGTCGGCCGAAGCGTTCCACACGTCGTCCTGGGCCCTGGGCGAAAACATGCCGAGCAGCAGGTGGTGCGAGCCGAGGTTGATCAGGTTCCACGCCGTGGAGGCGCAGGCGCGTGCCACCAGCGCGCCGAAAGTGACTACCGCCGCGAACTCGAGCTCCGAGCCGCCGACGCGGCGCGGCTGCTGCATGCGGAAAAGCCCCGAATCGTGCAGGTCGCGCAGCGTCTCGTCGGGCATGCGCCGCAGCTCCTCGCAGCCCGCGGCGCGCTCGCGCAGCACGGGCAGCAGCTGCTCTGCGCGGCCCCAGAGCTCGTGGTAATCCGCGGCGCGGGTTTCAGCGGCTTTTTTGGGTTTCGCTGACATACCAGTCCAGGATCCTTTCGCCGGTCCAGTGCAGCACGCCGGGGCGGCGGGCCATGTGGTGGTAGAGCTTCTCGAAAAAGCCGATGCGGTGCGCCACCCCGGTGATGTACGGGTGCACGCTCACCGCCATTACCCGGGTGATGCGCTCGCTCTCGGCGTACAGGCGGTCGAACTGCTCCATGCCGCGGCGCAGCCACTCTTCCGAGGGGTGGCTCTGCGCCACCATCATCGGGATGTCGTTCATCTCCAGCGTGTAGGGCAGCGCCACCATCGTGCCCTTGGCTGTCTCGACGCGGCAGGGCTGGTCGTCGGCCGGCCAGTTGGCGACGTATTCGATCCCGGCATCGGCCAGCAGGTCGAGGGTCTCCGGCGTCTCGGAGAGCCCGGGGCTCTCCCACCCGCGCGGCGCCCTGCCGGTGCATTCCTTGATGGCGGCGATCGTGTCCGCGATGGTCTTCGCCTGGTCCTCGACGTGGTGCATCGGCCGCTGCACGTAGCCGTGGCCCATGAACTCCCAGCCCGCTTCGTGCGCGGCCTGCGCGATCCGCGGATAGGTCTTGCACACCGAGCCGTTGATCGCAAGCGTCGGCGTCACCTTGAGCTTCTGCAGCGCTTCGAGCAGGCGCCAGAAGCCGACGCGCATGCCGTACTCGTGCCAGGCCCAGTTCGGCAGGTCGGGCAGCAGCGGCTGGCCGAGCGGGGGCGAG
>Ga0224510_10001566_pt1 | contig 14902 bp, 15 predicted proteins | sample SF_May12_sed_USG_FD_170161 | JGI IMG/M metagenome (GOLD analysis project Ga0224510, IMG submission 170161) | Sediment microbial communities from San Francisco Bay, California, United States - SF_May12_sed_USGS_4_1 | ecosystem: Environmental > Aquatic > Marine > Sediment | place: USA: California... | reverse complement strand
ACTCGGGCTTCGGACGCGAGGGCCTGCGCTTTGCGATGGAGGAGATGACCGAACCACGCATCATGGTCCTCTCGCACGTTCCGTTGTAGGACCGGCAATCTCGTGAAGCTGCTCGGATACGCGGCGGCGGCGGCGACCGCGGCGCTGGGCTGCTACGTCGTGTTCCGGTTGCTGCGGTCGTGGAGGGACACCGATGCACGCTTCGGGTCGGGCGACGGGGCCGACCGCGCAGGCCACGACGACGTCGAGGGCCACGACGCATCGTCGCCGTGAATCCCGTTCCGAGCTACCCTCCGAGCACGTCGTCGACGAACGCGCCCACGATCGCTGCGGCGTCGCGCTCGCGCCGCCATAGATAGTGGTCGGCGTCTTCGACGATATGGAGCCGACCGTCGGGCAGCGATGCGACGAACGCGCGGGCTTCCTCGGGCGGGCAGTACTCGTCATTGTCCCCCGACAACGACAGCACGGGCAGCGCGAGCGTTCGGAGCTCGGCGGTGCCAGGGAGCCGAGGGAGCGAGACGTCGCTCGGCCGCAGCGGCATGCCGATCAACACCAGGGCCGCCAAGCGATGATCGTCCAGGGATTCTCGCAACGCGACGCTCGCCCCGAACGACCACCCGATCACGACCGTCGGCAACCCCGGTGCCTCATCGCGCACGCGTTCGATCGCGGCGCGCGCGTCGTGGATCTCGCCGTGACCGCCTCCGTAGATGCCGCCCGAACCCATCACGCCGCGGAAGTTGAAGGCCAGCACCGCCACGCCGCGCGTCCCCGCGAGCTCGTTTCGCAACGCCCACAGGATTGGGTGATCCTTGCTGCCGCCGTGCTTCGGATGCGGATGGCAGAGCACCGCGGAGCCTCGCGGTTCGCCGTCTGGCAGCCGCAACTCGCCCTCGAGCCTCAAGCCGTCCTCGGTCGCGAACGTCACCGGTTCCATCGTTTGCGACCATGGCAGCCGTGAGCGCGACACGACAACCGACGGGCGGCACTTCGTTCGCCCTTCGAGATGCGTGGCCATGGTCGACGTTCGCGTCGCTCGTCGTCGAGGGGGAGGAGCTCGGGTACCGAGGCGTCTTCCTGCCAGAGATCGTCGGGCGCGATGCCTTCGCAGCTCTGAGCGGTCTCGCCGGTGTGACGTCACGCCTGTCGTTGGGCACCGGCGTCGTTCCGATGACGGCCCGAGCGCCAGCACTCACCGCGATGGGGGCTGCGACGGTGCAGGAGCGTTCGGGCGGTCGTGCGATCCTCGGGCTGGGCACCGGGCGACCCCGGCCGGGTGCGCTCGGCGAGCTCGAGTCACAGGTGAGAACGATCCGCGAGATGCTCGATCGGGCGGTGCGTGGGGAGTCCGATCACTCGACGCTCGCGCTGGGCGAACGGGTGCCGATCTGGATCGCGGCGCTCGGGCCTCGCGCTATCTCGCTCGCAGGGAGGACCGCCGACGGCGTGCTCCTGAACTGGTGTTCCCCCGAACGCGTTGCCGAGGCGAAAGCTGCGATCGTGGACGCCGCGTCTTCTGCTGGGCGCGATCCACGCTCCGTCATCGTTGCCGCCTACATCCGGGCCGCCGCCGACGGCCACGGGGCGCGGCGCGCACTCGCAGCTGCGGCCGCCGAGTACGCGTCCTATCCGGCCTATCGTCGCCAGTTCGAGTCGATGGGTGTGGGTGCCGCCGCCGCGGCTCTCTCGTCGGCGAGAGCGTCGGACGAAGACGTGCCCCCCGATGTCGCTGCCCCACTCGTCGATGCCGTCTGCCTGCCCGGCGACACCGGCTCGGCTCGCGCTCGTCTGCAGGTCTACCGCGACGCCGGATGTGACCTCCCCGTGGTCTATCCGGTGCCCCACGGTGCCGACGGCGCGGCGTCGGTCGCCAACACGCTTCGGCTGTGCGCCCCCGATGCGTGAGTTGCAGCCGGGATCGGCGGGCGTACACTGGAGTTTGCAAGGCAAGCACCGTGGAAAAGGGGTTTATGACATGACCTACACGATCGCAGAGCCCTGCATCGACGTGAAGGACCGCGCGTGCGTCGATGAGTGCCCCGTCGACTGCATCTACGAGGGACCGCGCATGCTCTACATCCAGCCCGACGAGTGCGTGGATTGCGGAGCCTGCGAGCCGGCCTGTCCGGTCACGGCGATCTTCTACGAGGACGACGTGCCCGGTGAATGGAAGCAGTTCACGCCGATCAACGCTGAGTGGTTCAACGACGACATCAGCGGTCTCGGGTCGCCGGGCGGTGCCGCGCAGGTTGGGCCGGCAGCGGTCGATCATCCGGTCGTTGCCGGCTGGGAAGCGCTCTAGCGCCGAGACCCCCCGCGCCCGGATCGGTTTCGATCCTGGGATCACCCTGCCAGCCTCGCTCGCGCTGGGATGACCCGAGACGCAATGGCATCGTGCGTGACAGGATTGGGAACTTGACCCAGAGGCGGATGAGATGAGACCAGCCGGGCGCCTGGCGGTGCCGATCCGTACCGCGCCCATCGTCGTTGCGATCGCGATCCTCGCGGCATTGGTGCCGTTGGTGGCTGCACCCGCGGCGTTCGCGGCCGACGCGCCGTCGTTGGTTCCGCCGGCCGTGCCGGCTGAGATCGTGGATGCGGTGCTTCGCCGTCCCGGTGTGACCGTGCGCTCAGACGACGGGTTGACCGTTGAACGTGTCCGGGTGCCTCGGCGATCGCTCGGCTCGGGCGTGCCGACGAAGGTCTTCCGTGTGAGGTTGGCCGGCCGATACGCGCCTCGAGCGCTGCCCTACGTGCTGACGGTCGACGGTGCGGCTGTGGCGACGGCGGTGCCGTCTCCGAACCTGCGCTCGGTGGTCGCCCTCAGCGATGACCGTGTCGTCGTGGCGGGCGAGATCGCTGTGACCTACGCGGGCCGGCCAGCGACGGAGTCGCCGGTCTCGGCGCTGAGGGCGCCGCGACTCGAGAAGCGGCGCCGCTTCCCGTCGCCCGGTCCATACGACGTCGCGCGCCGTCGGTACGACTTCGGCGATCGAGCGTTCCAGCCCTCTGGTCTCGGGGCCAAAGTCGAGATCCGGGCGGAGGTGCTCTACCCGGCCGGCCTGCCCGATGGTCCGTACCCCATCGTGTTGTTCATGCACGGCAATCACGCGTCGTGCTACCGCGGGGCGCGCGCTGGGTACCGGTGGCCGTGCCGCGAGGGCTGGCGTCCGCTCCCGAACAACGAGGGATACGACTACGCGGCAGCACGGCTGGCGAGCTACGGGTACGTCGTCGTTTCGGTCAGCGCCAACGGGATCAACGTGCTGGGCAACCGCCTCGAGGACACCGGTATGCGGCAGCGCGGGGAGCTGCTCGAGGAGCACCTCGATCTCTGGCAGGCGTGGTCGACCTCGGGTGGTGAGCCGTTCGGCGATCGGTTCGTCGGCAAGATCGATATGACGACCATCGGCACCATGGGGCATTCGCGTGGCGGCGAGGGCGTCGTCTGGCAGGTGATCGTGGATCGGGAACGCACCGATCCCTTCGGCATCGACGCCGTGCTTCCATTGGCCCCGGTCGATTTCAACAGGGAGACCCTGAACCGGGTGCCCATGGCGGTCGTGCTTCCCTATTGCGACGGCGACGTCTTCGACCTGCAGGGCATCCACTACTTCGACGACTCGAGGTACCGCGTCGACGGCGACCCGAAACCGAAGCACAGCCTGACGTTGTTCGGTGCGAACCACAACTTCTTCAACACGGTCTGGACGCCGTCCGGCGGATTCCCGGGCTCCTTCGACGACTCGTTCGGCCGGTGTGAGAACAAGCTCAGGCCGGCACAGCAACGTAGGGTCGGTGCCGCCTACATCGTGTCGTACTTCCGCCGGTACCTCGGCGACGAGATCGATCTGGACCCCGTGTGGACCGGCGAGGCCGTGCCGCCGGGTATCGACCCGACCCAGGCGCTCATGGCCTACCTCGCTCCGGACCTCCCCGAGCGACGACTCGACATCGATCGATTCACGGCCGCGCGGTCGGTCTCGCGAACGGAGTCCGGCGACGACGTCGCGGCCTCGGGCCTTTCGCTGCTGGCCTGGTGCGCGAACACCGTCGAGACCCCATGTGTGCCCGGCGATCTCTCGTTCAGCGACGCCCACCTGCCCGGGCTGTCACGAGGGGTCTTCGGGTGGTCGGGGAGGGGAGGCGAGGTGCGCTTCGACCTCGGGGCGGGCGAAGACGTGCGGGCCTACGATGCCCTCCAGTTCCGCACCACGGTGAACCCGGGTTATCGGGCCAACGCCGGCGTGGCCTACCAGGACCTGTCGGTGATGCTCGTCGACGGCAGCGGCGGCGAGGTCACGATCGCCGCCGCCGACGCGGGCAACGAAGCGCTTCGAACCCCGAGGGGCTTGCGGCGGTTCTCCGGCCATGTGCTCATGCAGCAGATCCGCTTCCCGCTCGATGGGTTCGGCGCGCTCGATCTCGGTGATGTCCGGGAGATCGTGATCCGCTTCGACCGCACCAACAAGGGCGTGATCGACATGGCGGACCTCGCGTTCACCGCCGGCGCCTAACGAGGCGAGAGGAGACCACCGACCTCACGGCAGATCGGCGGGAGGCAACAGGCCGAAATCGCCATGGCTCGGCTCGGGGTCCGCAGGCGGCAGGAGCGGCTGGCTCTCGGCCGCGTCCGCCGGCAGGAAGACTCGGAACGATGCTCCTCCGCCGACACGGTCCTGTACCCACGCGCGCCCACCCTGGAGTTCGGCGAACCGACGCACGAGGGTCAGTCCCACGCCGACCCCTGGGGAGTGCTTCGGCGCGTCGGGACCCTGCCTGAACGGCTGGAAGATCGTTTCCCGCAACGCGTCGGGCACCCCGGGGCCGTCGTCTTCGACCATGATCACGACGCCCCCCGCCTCGGCTTTCACGCTGATCCAGACCGTGACCGACGTCGGGGCGTGCCGCACGGCATTGGCGAGCAGGTTCTCGACCACCCGCTCCAGTTTGGCCACATCGACCGGCTGCACGACTCGCTCGAGATCGGTCTCGAGTCGATCGTGAGGCACCAACTCCGATTCCTCGACGACGCGGGCGACCACAGCGCCGACGTCGGTCACCTCGAGCTGGGGCGTCACGATGCCGCGAGCCAGGCGGTCCATGTCGAGCAGGTTCGTCACCAACCGGTCGAGGCGTCGAGCGTTGCCTGCGATACGCCTGGCGAGGTCTCGGGCGTCCGCGTCATCGAGCTGCACCTCTCCACGTTCGAGCGTGATCGCGAGACCGAGGATCGCAGCGAGCGGTGTCCGCAAGTCGTGAGAAACGGCTTGCAGGAACGTGTTCTTCATCTCGTCGAGCGAGCGGAGACGACGCGCTGCCTCGCGCTCGACCGTGAGCGCTCGCTCCAGCTGCGCTTGAGCCACCTTCCGTTCGGTCACGTCGAGTAGGAACCCCTGCCAGTAGGGCTGCTTGCCCGGCAACTCCACGCGCCGAGCCTCGTCTTGGACCCACACGACGCTCCCGTCCTTGCCGATCATGCGGTATTCCATCGAGAAGTGTGCATCTCCGCCGACGTTGCTCGCCGCATCTGCGTCGAGCACGCGATCGCGGTCGTCGGGGTGGATGATCGAGCGCCACAGGGAAGGGTTGGCCTGGATCTCCTCCGATGTGTAGCCGACCAGATCGGTGTTGCCGGGTGCGATGTATGTCGTGAGGGAGATCGAGGGGTCGTTCGGGTCGATCTCCTGCGTGTAGAAGATCGCCTGGTTCTGCTCGACGATCGTTCGGAACTTCAGTTCGGCTTCGCGAAGCTGCTCCTCCGCCACCTTGCGCTTGGTGATGTCGACCAGGAAGCCCTGCCAGAACCCTTCACCCTCGGCTTCCGGCACGAACGTTGCCTCGTCCTGCACCCAGATCCAATGGCCGTCGGCATGCCGGAAACGGTAGTCCAGCGCATAAGCCTCCTTCGACTCGTTCGATCGTTCGTCCACCTCGATGACGTGGGGTCGATCGTCGGGGTGGATGCCGTCGCGCCAGAAATCCGGTGTCCACGTCCACTCGTCGGGGGTGTAGCCGAAGATGTCGATCACCTGCGGACTGATGTAGAACTTCGCGGGGTCGCCCTCGGGTGACTCGCGGTAAACCACCGCGGGGATGTGCTCGATCACCGCTCGGTGCCGGCGCTCCGCTTCGGCGAGGCCGCGCTCGGCTCGCTTCCGCGCAGTGATGTCCAGCAGCACCCCTTGCCAGAACAGAGGGGCCCCGGTGTCGTCGGTGACCACGACCGCCTCGTCGTAGATCCAGACGTAGTGTCCGTCCTTGTGCAGCATGCGGTATTCGGATGCGAACGGGTCCTTCGAGGTGTTCGCTGCGGTGTTGAGCTCGCGCACACGCTCGAGGTCGTCGGGGTGCAGGTGCTCGAACCAGAACGCCGGGTCGGCCTGCCACTCTTCGGCGGTCCATCCGAGCATCCACTCGACCTGGGGACTGAGGTAGAGCAGGCCTGGGTCGAACTCGATCGGCTCGGCGTACACGACTGCCGGGATGTGCTCCACGAGGGTCCGGAACCGCTCCTCGGCCTGACGCAGTTGCTGTTCGGTGAGCTTGCGCTCGGTGATGTCGACGATCACCCCCTGCCAGTACAAGGGGGCTCCGCTCGAATCGTGCACGATCACGCTCTCGTCCTGGAACCAGACCACCCGGCCGTCGGCCGCGACCATGCGGTACTCCTGGCGATACTTCTCTCGGGTCGCGTTCGTCCGGATGCTCTCGGCCATCACCGCGTCCCGATCATCGGGATGGAGGACCTTCAGCCAGAACCCCGGCTCTCCCCAGGCTGCGATCGGGTACCCGAGGATCGCCTCGACCTGTGGGCTCAAGAACGAGATCACGGCGTCGTGTTCATAGGCCTCGGTGAGCGCTTCCGTGTAGGTGATCGCGGGCGTTTGTTCCACCAGGAACCGATACCGTTCCTCGGCCTGCCGAACCTGTTCTTGGGCCTGCATCCGCTCGGTGACGTCGAGCATGAACCCCAGGAAGTGGTCGAGTTCCCCCTCGTCGGTGAGGACGGGCGTCGATGTGTCGTGGATCCATCGGTACGAACCGTCGGCGGCTCGCATGCGGTACACCTCATCGAACGTGGAGATGTTCGTCGCCTCGAGCACGCCCGAAGCCTCGAGCCTGGCCAGGTCCTCAGGGTGGGTCACGCTGAACCAGAAGGCGGGCTCTTCGATGAACCGCTCGGGTTCGTATCCGAGCACCGTGCGGATCTGCGGGCTCATGAACCCGATGCGAACATCGCCGGGGCTCAGGACCACGTCGTTGTAGGTGACCGCGGGGATGCGCTCGATCACCTGAAGCCAGCGCTCTTCAGCCTTCCTCCGTTCATCCTCGATGCGTCGCCGCGTCACGGCGGCGCCGACCACCGTCGCCGCGGCCCGGAGGGCATCGAGCTCCGAGCCCCACCCGCGTCCGCGCACACGATCGTCGAAGCCGATCGAGCCCCACCATTCGTCGCCGACGAAGATCGGGTATTCCGCGATCGAGATGATGCCGAGTGCCTCGAAGCCGCCTCGCTCGTCATGGGGGAGATCGGCGACGTGGCTCACGACCGGTTCTCCCCGAGCGAGGAGGGCGGCCCACCGCTCGATCCGCTCACCATCCGAGGTGTCGTCCGCCCGGCTCGCCGGCCCGGGGTCGATGCCCGCTGAGCGCCACTCATGGCGCGTCGTGCCGATCAGGCTGCCTGCCTCGTCGAGGAGATTCTCGAGGATGTATGCCCGAGAGACGCTCGCGGCACTGCCCATGCGCTCGAGCACCTCGTCTGCGGCCTCCCGCCAGTCCGACGCGAGGAGCAATCGCTCGGCGGCGAACGCCACGGCCTCCAACACGACAGCATGCCGGACGTCGTCGCCAGCCTCGGTCTGTGCCGTGTCGGCCATGCCACCTCCTCTCACGAAGGAATCGCTCAGGGACCCAAGCATGACCGAACCGGCCCCGAGGACCACCCTTAGACATATCGGCGTCGGAGCGCAGAGGTGTAGACGACAGCTCGATCAGGCGGTGTCGGGGATCAGTCCCGGTGCGGCTCCGGCGGCGGGGATCTCCCCCTGCTGCGGCCATCTCGCGCGAGACTTCGCGGCGAGCCTGAACATGAGTGCGACGGCGTCGGGGTCCTCCGACGCTGGCCGTGCTTCGACGACACCGTCTGCCAGGGCTCGCTCCCAGATCTCCACGCCTCGGTCGGTGCGGACGATCGTGAGCGTCCAGCCGTCGGATTGGCCGAGCCCACCGAACGAGATGTCGGCATGCTCGGCGGCGAAATCGGGGCAGCGTAGGCACCCCGGCCTCGTGAAACGGTGGGCGGCTTTCAACGAGTATGTGTGTTCTTCACCCTCGTCGGTGTAGAAGAGCAGCTTTCCCTTCACGTTCACGCGGGCGAGATGGTCGAGGTCGAGTCCCAGTTCGTTCTGGGCGATCTCCACCATGAGGCCGTCGTAAGTGAAGGTCTTCGAGCACAACAGACCGAGCGTCCAGGCGATCTTCCTGCGCCACTTGTTCACGCGGCGGGCTTCCATCGAGCCGGTCACGCTGGCCTGACAGCTCATCCCCACGAGGGCGACCTTCGACAGACCGAGCTCAGCCGCCTTCAGCAGCGCGAGCGGATTCGCGGAGTAGGTGTAGCGTGAGCCGGCCGTGTCGAGCACGCCTTGCGCGTCGGTGACCACGGTCGGCTCGGCGTCCCACGCTCGGTCTTCACTGAGTTTCGATGTGCAGGCGCCGTCGATCTGGCCGGTGCGCATTCCCCAGATCAGCAGCGCCGAGACGACCCCTCCGTCCTGCCCGCTCATCAACAGCTGGGGATCGGAAGCCCGCGCGAGCACGATCTCCCGGTGCTTGCCAATCACCTCGTCGGGCGTGCGGGCCATGCCGAATAGGGTCGTGTCGATCTCCGACTCCCAGTCCCGGAAGCGGGGACAGGCGAGCGTGCAGAGCGTGCAGCCCTTGTCACCGTGGGAACATCGGTCGGCGCCCTCGTCCTGCAGCTGCACGGGCAGATCGTTCTCGTATCCCAGCACGTGGAACGGGCAGGCGACGATGCACGCCGTGCAGCCGGTGCAGAGCCCGGTGGTGACGACCTCGTCGTAGAGGTGCTTCCACTGGGTCTTGTCGGTCGGCGCCGGCATCCCGGGCAGCATAGCCCACTCCGTCGCGACGCCCGGAGGTTGCCTCGCGCCTGCGCTCGACCATGGGATAGTCTCGGCCAGTCATGACGACCCCGGCGTCCCCGGGGCAGATCGAAAGGGGACCGATGACGTTGCCACCGATGCGAGCGAACGCCGGGCTGGGTGTGATCGTGGCACTGACCCTCGTGCTGGGCGCGTGCTCGAGCGACTCCGGCGGCGATCAGAGCTCCACCCCGGTCGCGGAGGCGGGCGACCTCGCCCCGGGCTCGGCTGCGATCAACATCGTGGATCTCACGTTCGAGCCCACGTCGATCACCGTGGCACCGGGTTCGACCGACATCGCGATCACCAATGCCGACAGCGTGGACCACACGTTCACGCTCGACGACGGCAGCGTCGATGAAACCGTATCGGCCGGCTCGAACGTCACCGTCACGGTCGACCTGACGGAGTCGGTGGGCTTCCACTGCGAGATCCACCCGTCGATGACGGGCACGCTCCAGGTGGCGTGACCGGTTTGCTCAGAGGCTGAACGAGTCGCCGCAGGCGCATTCGTGCTTGGCCTGGGGATTCACCATCCTGAGCCCACCGTCCATCAACGAGTCGTTGAACTCGAGCGTGGAACCCGACACGATCGGGGCGCTCGCGGCGTCGATGAGCACCCGGAACCCTCCCGGCCCGACCACGACCTGGTCGCCCTCGACCGGGGCGTCCTCGAGCGTCAGCTGGTAGCCGAAGCCTGAGCATCCGCCCGCGGTCACACGCACCCGCAGCGCGGCCTCGGGTCGTCCGTCGCGCTCGGCCAGGGAGCGAGCCTTCCGTGCGGCCGCTTCCGTGACCGTGATGAGCGGGGATGTGGCGATCGCATCAGTCATGCCTCAAGGATACGTCTGCGTGTCGACAATGCGAAGCGTCGGCGGGCTCAGGTCGAGAGGAAGGCCGCGAACATGCGCGCGTAGGCCCTGGCGCCTGCGACGAGTTCGTCGACGGGCACGGACTCGTCGGCGGTGTGTGCGACCCGGAGCGATCCGGGTCCGCAGATCACCGCTGGGATGCCGGCCTGGTTGATGTAGAACCTGGCATCGGTGATGCCCGTGAACCCCACCAGACCAGGAGCCATCCCGGTGGCCGCGGCGACCGAGGCGACCGCGATGCGGACGATCTCGGTGTCGGCCGGCGCTTCGGCGGCCTCGGTCCACTCCCGCAATTCGACGTCGATCTCGACCTCGGGGTGGCGTGCGCGGAGCGATTCCACGAGCGCGAGGAACGGCGCCCGCACCTCCTCCGGGTCGGTCTCTCCCGGCACGATGCGCCGGTCGATGTCCACCTCGCATCGGTCGGGGACGACATTGGGAGCACTGCCGCCCGAGATCAGGGCGGCGTTGACCGTCGGCCTGCCGACGAGCGGATGCTCACGCTCCGGCAGTACCTCGGGAAGGCGTATCAGGAATCTCGCCATCGACGTGATCGCGTTCACGCCTCGGTGGGGCTGCGAGCCGTGGGCGGCCGATCCGAAGGCCGTGGCCGTGAACCACGCACCGCCACGCTCGGCGAGCCCGACCTGCATCTCGCTGGGCTCGCCCACGATCACGGCATCTTGCGTGAGCAGCCCGCGTTCCCAGAGCACCTTGGTGCCGTGAACCCCCGCGAGCTCCTCGTCGGCTGCCAGGTGAAACACGAGGCTGCCCGTCATCGTGGTGCGTGCGCGGCGTAGCGCGGCGGTCGCTGCGAGCGCGGCCGCGATCGGGCCCTTCATGTCCGCGGCCCCCCGACCGACGAGCCGGCCCTCGGCGTCGATGTCGCCCGCCCAGGGGTCGTGACCCCACGTGTCGAGTGAGCCGGCGGGGACGACGTCGAGGTGACCGTTCCACGCGAGGCTCGGTCCGGCGTCGGTACCGATCGAGGCCACGACGCTCGGCCGGCCGGCTTCGGAGCGCACGATCTCTGGAACCGCGCCGAGGCCCGAGAGGATCCCGCTGGCCACCGACGCCGCCTCGTCCTCGGTGCCTCCTGGATTCTCGCTCTTCGCCGCGATCAGGGCCCGGGCGAAGGCGACGACTTCGTCGGCGTCGACCGCTGCCGAGGCGGCGGCGAGCGTGGCCTCATCTACCATGGCGCGCGATGCTACACGCCGATGCCATCGCATCGCTGGCCGCCCGACTCGAATCCGATCCGAGGCCTTCACCCGGCCCGGACGATCGGCTTGCCGCCGTGCTCGCGCCCATCGTGCTCGAGCCCGAGCCGACGCTGGTGTTCACGGTGCGCGGGGCCGCTCTCTCACGCCACGCAGGCGAGATCTCGTTCCCAGGCGGCCTGCAGGATCCCGGGGAGTCGCTCGAGGGCACCGCGCTCCGCGAGGCCCATGAGGAGATCGGTCTCGACCCGTCGCTCCCGCGCGTGCTCGGCGCGCTGCCACCGGTGCACACATTCGTGAGCGGCATCCTCGTCGTTCCCTTCGTTGGAACGCTCGAGCGCGAGCCAGCGTTCAGCGTGAACGAGCGCGAGATCGACGAGGTGCTGACGTTCGGCGTCGAACAGCTCGGCGCCGTCGAACGGGCCGTGACGTATGACCGTCCGGACGGCGGGGTCTGGCAGGGCTTCGCGTACGAGCTCGACGGACACACGGTATGGGGCGCGACCGGGTGGATGTTGCACACACTGCTCGAGATGATGCGGAAGGAGACGAGATGGCCGGTGACGTGAACGCCGTTGCCCCCGAGGATCGGGAGCTTCGTATGCTGCTCGGAGAGGCGAAGACGATCGCCGTGGTTGGGTTGTCGTCGAAGCCCAGTCGTCCCTCGCTCGCCGTCGCGTCCTACCTGCAGGCTCGAGGGTTCCGCATCGTGCCCGTGAACCCTCGGGAGACCGAGGTCCTCGGCGAACCCGCATATGCGACGCTGGGCGAGATCCCGGCGGACACGCCGATCGACGTCGTCGACGTCTTCCGCCGGGCCGAAGACACACCTGAGATCGCGCGCGACGCCGTCGCGATCGGCGCCAAGGTGCTCTGGCTGCAGGCCGGCATCGTGAACGACGAGGCCTACCGCATCGCGAGCGAGGCGGGCCTCGAGGTGATCATGGGGGTCTGCATCAGACAGACCGACCTGCGACTGCTACGAGAGGGGACCGCATGACCGCGTGGGAGTACTTCGTCGCGCCGCTGCTCGAGCACAACCCTGGCGAGATCCTGAACACCTTCGGCGATGACGGCTGGGAGCTGATCTCGGTGGTCGCGCAACCGACGCCATCGGGAGCCGTCTCGACGGTCGCGTACATGAAGCGTCAGAAGCCGGCCTGACCTGGGGGAGGGTCTTTCCGACGGGCCCGTAGCCGGCGCCCCGCGACGAAGCGGGCGCCCAGCGCTCCGGCAAGCACCACGAGGGCGGCCGACACGATCCACGGACGCCATCCACCTCCCGCCTCGTCAGCGGTGATCGGAGAGCCCGCCGGCTCGCGCGGACCGACGGGCGAACTCGACGCCGGCTGCGACGAGGTCGCGCCAACGGTCTGTGGCTGAACGGTCCAGATCGAATCCGAGGTGGCGACGTAGACGAGGCCGTTCGCTCCGAGCGCAACGTCGGTGACCCCCGCTGAGAACGTTGCGACCTCGATCGGCTCGTCCCCCACGGCGGGCAGCCGCCACACCCCCCCGTCGAAGGACCCGAACCACACGTCGCCGTCAACCACCGTGCATCCGGTCAGCGCGATCGGCGCCGGGAAGACCACGACCGGGTCGAGGAATCGGTCGTCGCCCGCTCGGCCCGTCACCAATGGCCAGCCGTAGTTCCCCCCTCGTGCGATCAGGTTCACCTCGTCGTCGCGATCTGGACCGTTCTCCGTCTCCCAGAGATCGCCGGTCACGGGGTCGATGCAGAGCCCGAACGAGTTCCGGTGACCGATCGACCAGACCGGGCTGCCGGAGCCGAAGGGGCCGTCGGCGGGCACGTCACCGCCCGGCGTGAGCCGCAGCACCTTGCCGCCGATATCGCGTTCGTCCTGGGCGCGCTTGGGCTCGTGCGCCTCGCCGAGCGAGACGAACAACGAACCGTCGACGCCGAACACGAGATCGCCGCCGTTGTGATAGCCCGCGACCGCGCTGATGCCGTCGAGCAGGGTGTGGGGTTCGCCCGCGGCGACGACGCCGTCGGCGCGGACCCGTACGAGCCGGTTCAGCCCGTCGGCGGGATCGGAGTAGTAGAGGTACACCCACGGCTCCCGCTCGAAGTCGGGGTGCACGGCGATGCCGAGCAACCCGCGTTCGGCGTCGGGCATCACCGCGAGCGTCGTGAACGGCCGATCGCGCAAGGCCCCGTCGGGGGTCACCACACGCACCGCGCCGGTTTCCTTCTCCGTGAACAGCAGCGTGCCATCGGGCAGGAACGCCATGTTCGTCGGGAAGGAGAGTCCGTCGATCAGCCGCTGCGGTGTCGGCTCGGCCGCCCCGAGCGGAGCGGCCATGAGCGAAGCCAGGAGCGAGAGCGCGACCGGGAGGAGAGCGTGTCGCATCCCTCGACCGTATCGCGAGATGCAACGATGGATCGGTCCCAACGGGAGGGAGCACGGGTGTTCACGATCGATCACGTGGTGATGGCGGTTCCAGACCTCGACTCGGCGGGGGATCGGCTTCGCCGCGACCACGGGCTGGCGTCGGTGCCCGGCGGCGTACATCCGAACTGGGGTACCGGCAACCGGATCGTGCCGCTCGGGCAGAGCTACATCGAGCTCATGGCGGTCGTCGACCCCGCCGTTGGCCGGGACACGGTGCTCGGCCGCGCCGTGCTAGGGCTGACCGCCGACGGCCGAGACCGATGGTTCTCTGTCTGTCTCGCCGACACCGACCTCTCGGACACCGCATCACGGCTCGGGCTCGACGTCGATCCCGGCGGCCGAATCTGCCCCGACGGGTCGGAGCTCCGCTGGAGTGGGGCAGGCATCGACGACGAGGCTCGAGACGCATGGTTGCCGTTCTTCATCGCATGGGACATGCCGCCGGAGCTGCACCCCGGTCGAACGCCGATCCTCCACGACGTCGACGTCACCGGGATCGCCGGTGTCGAGGTCGCGGGGGACGAGGCGAGGCTCGCCGACTGGCTCGGCCCCGCGGGCGACAGCGTGCCGCTCCGCGTCGTCGCCGGCCGACCCCGCGTTCGGTCGGTCGAGCTGTCGACGTCGGGCGGCCCGACCCTCCGGATCTGAGCCGCACCGATCTCATGCGGGGCGGCGGCCGATGATGGCGCGGAGCCCGGCCGGGAGCGTTTCGTCGCCGAACGATTCCTCGACCCTCGCCTCGACACCTTGCTCGGCGAGCAGACCCGGCACCAGGGTGGTGTCGATCATCACGTTGTCGTGACGTTCGTCGTCGCGCCGCCACGACCCGTCGCCGGAGCGGATGAAGGTCGCCATCTGCCGCACGTATCGATCGGGCGAGGGCACCGAGAATTCGGTGACGAGTGCCCAGCCTTCTCCCAACCATCCCCGACTGGGTTGATCGATGCGTGTCGCTGCCCATTCCAGGTCGCACAGGTCGATCGCGAGCACACCGCCGGGCCTGAGCGCGCGGGCGATCATGACCAAGGCTCGATCGATCGAGGCGGCGTCTGGGAGGTAGCTCAGAGCGTGTCCGATCGAGACGATCGCGTCGGCGGCCGGGATGGGATCGTGGGGCAGCGTCAGCCGTCGGATCTCGTCGGCATCGGCGACGACCTCGCCGGCGAGTTGCAGCATCGCGGGTGACGCGTCGGTTGCGATCACCCGATGCCCTGCGTCGAGCA
>Ga0224510_10001564_pt1 | contig 14906 bp, 15 predicted proteins | sample SF_May12_sed_USG_FD_170161 | JGI IMG/M metagenome (GOLD analysis project Ga0224510, IMG submission 170161) | Sediment microbial communities from San Francisco Bay, California, United States - SF_May12_sed_USGS_4_1 | ecosystem: Environmental > Aquatic > Marine > Sediment | place: USA: California... | reverse complement strand
TGAGCGTCAGCGTGAAAGTGACATCGTCTCCGGGTTTCGGTGCGGGTGGGTCTGCCTGAACCTGCACAGCCACTGCCCGCTTGATCATCTCCGGATCATGCCCTCCTCGCCACAGATGCCGACGACCATACCGGATGGGACTATCCTTGGCGACCGGTCGTTCGACTTCCGGCATATGGCAACTCTGGCAAATCAGCCCCCTTTCCTTCATGAAAAATTTGCCTTCATATTCCGGATACGTTCCACAAGGCCCGGCATTGTAAAATTGCATGGGTCCCGACACGACATTATGACAGCGATAACACACCTGGGTGGTTCTGAAGGAAGGATCAAATTTGGTGGGATGCGGTGCCGCCGAATCGTCAAACGGCCCAAGAATCATCCCATCCCGAACATGGCAGGCCGCACAGGTGACTCCTTCCTGCTGATAATCCGAATCATACCGATAATTTGGGATTTCAAACGCTTTCTCCACCCGTCCGCGCGGAAGATCCTGAATAAGGGTAGGTTGCTGATTTTCCAATGGGGTATGGCAATTCAAACAGACCCAAATATTGTTATCCTTTTTCCAATAGGCCTGAAAAAACGGATCTTGAAAGGCATGGGCATGCATGCTGGATTTCCATTCCTCGTAGATCTCTACATGACAACTTCCGCATGCCTCCGCGTTTAAACTCTCTAATCCCACAGGAACTTGTTGGTAGGGAATGGGCTGTGCGTAATCATCCCGTAACCCGAAAATGACGGTAGGGCGGATCTCCGTATAAAAGATATACATCCCTACCCCCAACACCAGCAGGAGAAACACCCACATTTTCGCTCGCCACGATCGTTTCGGTTTCATTTCGTCAACTATCCAGCAGAGCCAGAAGATGTTGCTCCACAGAGCGTGCTAACGCCTTCAGGTGATACCCGCCTTCTAAACACGAGATAATTCGACCACCTGCAAAGTTTTTCGCGATATGCGAGACAATCCTCGTCAGGTCGGCATAACCTTGCTCCGTTAACGCCATGCTCGCCAGGGGATCATCCCGATGGGCGTCAAACCCGGCGGAAATAAAAATACACTCAGGTTGGAAGCGTTCGGCGGCTGGAACCAGGACGTTCTGGAAAATTTCCCGATATTCATCATCCCCTTCCCCTCCCGAGAGCGGCACATTGATGGTCATGCCTTTACCTGTTCCTTCTCCGGTCTCCGTAGCCCGCCCCGTCCCAGGGTAATGTGGATACTGATGGGTACTAAAAAACAAGACGGTCGGATCATCATAGAACGTCTGTTGGGTGCCATTGCCATGATGCACATCCCAATCCACAATCATCACCTTTTGCAAGCCATGGCGCTGCTGAATATACCGCGCGGCAATCGCAACGCTGTTAAAAAAACAAAAACCCATGGCCCGATCCGCCTCGGCATGATGCCCCGGAGGCCGGACGGCGCAAAATGCCTGGTCAATTTCGTGATTCATGACGGCATCAACCGCCGCCAATGCCCCCCCTACTGCAAAATAGGCCGCATTCAGGGTTTCGGGAGACATCGACGTATCCGGATCCAGCGAGGTATAGCCGCTCGAAGGCGAGCGTCGTTCAAGGCTATCCACATAGGAGGATCGGTGTACCAGTTCAATCCATTTTCGCTCAGCCCGCCTTGGTGCCACCTGATGCAGCCTGGCCCACGTTCCAGAAGCCTCTAATTGGGCGCGAATCGCTCGAAGGCGCTCGGGGGATTCCGGATGACTTCGACCCATGTCATGGAGTAAATAGGCCGCATGAGAAACGTATCCAACACGTCCCATAGTCAATGGCTCCCCAGCTGAAAAAGGAGGTCATGCACAGAGGAAAAACTCGATCAACAATAGACGACGAAACACTCGAACACACTGACAAGCAGGAAGGAAAAGGGAGACAGATCCTACCATAGGGGGATTGCTTAGACAACGCGTGCACACGCATGATAGGCTTATTTTCCTTCACATACCATCACCATCAACCCTGATCGGATTTCACGTAATGGCCAATCCTAAGATCGAACAGTTTAAAAAAGTTTTGCAAATGGACCCGAAGGACGAAACGTTGTGGTTCGGACTGGGGAAAGCCTACATGAGTGATGAAAATTGGAAAGAGGCCATTGCCGCCTTGCAAGAATGCATAAAGGTCAGACCCAACTATTCAGCCGCCTATTTAGCTCTGGCTCAATCGCTTCAACAGAACCACGAATTTGAGAAATGCCACTCGGTTTGCACCGAAGGGATCACCGTCGCAACCACCAACGGCGATTTACTAGTCATTAAAAACCTGGAAGAGCTGAAAACGTCTCTGCCTTCACCCTGATCTTTCTCGCGTTCCCGAATCCTTTCCAGCAGCCATTCATTCACATCGCATCCTGTACGATCCGAAGTTCCCTGGGCGTCAGTCGATATCGAGCAGCCGGGTTCGTCGCCAATAATCGAATTCGAGGATCTTGTGAATCCCCTGGTGGTCGAGTCACCCAGGAAACCTGGCGAATACGAATGGGATTGCGGGATTCCCGGGCCGGCGCCTTCCAACACGTGAGCAACAACGCGCTGAACTGGGGGACTTCGACTAACACCCCGACCAACATCGCCGCTAATCGTTGAAGATCCAACGGAGGAATCTCCTGAGGACGACCTTTTCCCCATGGTAAATCCGGGATACTGACCGCGAGTATTACGGGTGCGCAGTACCGTTCTAATTGCCTGGCTTTTTCGGCCATGCGTGACAACAACCGTTTCACCAAGGCCTGTTCAAAAAACTCATCAGAGGATTCTACGATTTGGTGAGGTTGAAGACGCACATCCATGGATTTGCGAGTAACCCCTTGTGTCGATTGAATAACCGTCACTTCTACAAAAAATCGATGGGAGCCTTCATAACATTCCAAGTCCGCCGTTCGCCCCCCTGTGGCCTCTAAGAATGCAACGGAAAAGCCGGCTTGCGCGAGGAAATACGCGGTCTCGATCTCCGCATGTGCGGAAGCCGCCTGCCTGACCGACAACCGGTGAATGTGATTCAACAGCCTTGCCAGGCGAGCCTGACTTTCTGCATCTTGACAGACGTTAGCGAGTACCTGCCATTGGCGGATAATCGAATCATCCTTGGGTTGGACGTTCACATTCCCCCCATCATTGAACAGACATCAGACATGCTGATGTTCCCTCCTGACAGCACCACACCTACGCGTTTCCCGCGCAAAGCCGGTTCACCGCGAAGAATGGGAGCCAGGGCCACCGCACTTGATGGTTCAATCACCATCTTCATTCGCTCAAATGCTATCCTCATGGCAGGGATAATTTCTTCCTCCTCCACAACAAACACATCTTGAAGATGATCTTGCAAAATCGAAAGAGTCACCTCTCCCAGGCTTGTTCGTAATCCCTCAGCCATTGTATCAACCGGATGGGGCAGCAAGATGCGCCCTTCGCGCAGGGACAGCAGCGCGTCGAGTGCGCGAGCCGGCTCACATCCATAGACCTGAATGTGCGGATTGAGGCCATGTGCGGCCAGGCACGCGCCTGATAGCAAGCCTCCCCCACCCAAGGGAGCCAACACGACATCTATTTCAGGTTCTGCCTGCAGCAACTCCAAAATCGCCGTGCCCTGTCCCGCAATGACATCAGGATCATTGAAGGGATGAATGAATACACCCTGATGGACATGAACCAGTTCCTGAGCTAACACCTCCCCCTCGGCTCGTGTGCGAACAATTCTCACGCTGGCCCCGAATTCCTCAACTCTCTCTCGTTTAAACGGGTTCACGGGCTCTGGCATCACAATATACGCAGGATAGCCCAGTAACCGGCCGGCTAAGGCAATGCCCTGGGCATGATTCCCTGAAGAAAGCGTCACCACGGCCTTGAAGGGAGCCACAGCCTCTTTTCGGGATAGGGCATAGTAGGCCCCGCGAAATTTAAAGGCTCCCGTGCGTTGCAAATTTTCACATTTTACCAACACGCCTCCCCCGCATTGTTCATCTAAATAGGAGGAATCCAGGACCGGCGTGCGAGACACCACACCATTCAACACAGTGGCCGCCTGTTGCACGTGAGAGAAAGTGGGAAGGAAATCACCCATACGAAATCATCAGCGAGAGGAAAACGGTGTTGTTGTTTCAGGCCGTGAGCCTGACACACGTTAAGAAAAGCTAGGGTCTTCCGGAGTACGCTTCAACTCTTCTAGAGTAAAATGCTTGGGAAGCAGGACAGGAACAACGAGGCCAATGGGATCCCCACGCAGAATGGTGGTGGGCTCTTCCGTGGATGGGTCCAATTGAAGCAGAAAATTGGTCACAAACGCATCATAGTCGGGAAGAAAATCATAGAGATTCGGTGTGAGTTTGTATTCTTGGGTCTTGATCCCTTCCCAGACGGAGAACGTGCGATTAGGGAAATGATAAAAATGATTGGGGAGATCCTTCATCATCATGCCCAGTTGCTTGGGATAATAAAAACGAATCCCACAACAGAGCTTGGGAAATCCACTATTCAGAATCGTATCCACATACATGCCTGAAAACGACTTATAGCCCAAGAGCCGTTCTTCAGGAAGAATGGGCGGAGACTGCCATTCAATGCCAGTCCCTTTCCTTCGAATGCGACAATCCGCCGGCGCGCGGATCATCCAGCCATATTGCCCCACGAAGCGAACCGGCCCACAATCGTCGGGAATCACCTTATACCCGCTGGCAGCCAGTTCCCGCTGATCGGGCAAAGACATGCCCGTCATTAACGGACGGTGGGGGTGAAAATCCAGCTTTAACCGTTCAGGAGCGAAGGCCGTGGAATACTCCCGTTCCCAATAAATGACCCACTTGTCTTCGGTGCTCCCCGGTAACGCACTCATGGAAGGTGTCTCATGGCTGAACCGGCAGCGCCTGGCCTCTTCTCACCATCCATGCCACTTCAGCCACTCGCTTTCCCAATGCCCATGCACCGGCGCGCTCCTCGTCATTAATCCCCGGGCTGTCGCCTTCCGTCGTCGCGGAAGCGCCAAACGACCCCCCATCGCTGACAACGATCATTCGATTCCCGAGCATGGCCGCAAGGATAGTCAACATCGTCAGTTCCTTTCCGCTGGATATTTGTCCACCGGTTGCAAAGGCCGCTCCAACTTTATTGCGCATTTTCAATTCCGGAAACACGCCAAACTCAAACTGCCATCGGTCAAAAAATGCTTTAACTTCTCCTGACATGTTCGACCAATAGACCGGTGAGCCCACCACCAGGGCATCACTGCCGAACAATACCTCTGCTGTCACATCTCCGACCTTAAAGAGTATGACAGACGTTCCGGGAATGGATCGGGCTCCCGCCACCACGCTCTTCGCCATCTCCTCCGTATTTCCGGATAATGAATGGTAGGCCACCAAAACCTGAATGGATTCCGACCGAGGCTGCACCTGCGCCGCCACATGGGAACACCCCAAACTCACGAAGAAAAATCCGGCAAACCAGAGCAAAGCACCGGTAGGCAGCTTAGGCATCATTTACAACTCAGAGAGAAATGGCCGCGTAAAAGGAACAGGAGAACAACACGCACCCCCCTACTAACAACACCCGGACAAATCTCCCGCAATTAGCGCCGTTCAATTTCTTCGTCCATCTGCTCTTCTACCGACACATGCGTCAACGCACCGCGATAATCACACTTATGACACCGCACCCGGAATTCCTCTAACCACTTCTCTTGCACAAAATGTTGATGGCATTTGGGGCAGGCAAACACCCCCTTCACATAATGGACCTGTTTCCGATACTTCATAACCAAACCCCTCCAAATATGAAATGAACAACCGTCGTTAGCCTGCCACAGGCCTTTTTCCAATTGCAACTTGGGATGGGCGGGAAACGATGGCCAGGGAAAGACCTCCGCACCCGCTTAAAAAATACGGTTTAACACAGGCAGGGCAGGTTGAGTTGTAAGGGATACCCCGAAATTCCACAAGGCATGCTTATTACTCAGGGCTGAGAGTGATCAAGGCCTCCTATGGCTTTTGTACGTTGTTTGCGGGGAAAATATTCATCGTGGACCCGTTTCAGGCGGGCTTGCTCGACATGCGTATAGATTTGTGTCGTGGCAATGCTGGCATGGCCAAGCATCATTTGCACAGAACGAAGATCGGCGCCATGGTCCAATAAATGCGTGGCAAAGGAGTGGCGAAGCATGTGGGGAGAGATCGGTTTCATGATGCCTGCGCGAGTCGCCCGGGCTTTTAAAATTTTCCAAAAACATTGCCGGCTCATCGCCCGACCCAGCCGGGTGAGAAACAACGCCGAAGACGTTCGCTTTGTGACAAAGGCCGGGCGAGCACATTGCAGATATTCCGAAACTAATTGGCGGGCCTTATCTCCGATGGGCACAATGCGCTGCTTGTCCCGCTTGCCAGTGGCCTGCAAAAATCCCACGTCCAGATTCAGGTGCCCCACTTCCAAATTGATGAGTTCAGAAACCCGGAGACCAGTAGCGTATAAGAGTTCAATCATGGCGGCATCACGAGAATCTTCCCGATTGTCCATGATGGGCAAATTGAGCAATCTGGTCACCTCGGCTTCGGACAACAACTTTGGCAATTGGCTCCATTGTTTCGGCGTTCCTTTCAACATGCCTTCAAAAGTCACATCCTTTTTTCCCATCTCGAACGATTTATAAAACCCCCGGACGGACGCTAAGCACCTGGCAATCGAGGAGGAGGAGAGACCTTCGGCTTTCAAGCTGCTTAAGAATTGAACCCACAGGGGCTTCGAAAGATGTTTGGGATCGGCAATGCCGTGTTTTCGGAAAAAGTTTGCAAGCTTTCGTAGGTCCCGGCGATACCCCTCAATGGTGTTCGCGGCATAGCCGCTCTCCACTTGCAACATGGCGAGATAGCGATCGATAAATTCTTGCATTAAAGACTGTGTCCGTTTGAGAGATTTTCTTGCATTCTTCTATTTAGGTAAGAGAACTTCCTGATATACTAAACAAGAAAATACTCGTAGTCATCGTTATCTGCTATCGATTTATCCACCTGCTCGTTCATTATTTTGTACACCTGTCTTCATACGGTCATTTCCTTCCACACCCAACAGGTTTAGGTAATTTCCCTTTGACGACTGTCTCACTCATTAACACATTGCGGCGAGCTGTTCTGTGGCTCGCACTTGGTAGCTTGGGATCTTTGTTGGCCCAGGGGTTATGGGTTTCCCTAGTGGTGTGGCCCGAATTGGTGTTCGCCCAACAGCCCGCGACCTCTCCTCTTCTTGACCGGGCGAGATCGGAGCTGGAAGCAGGGAAACCTGCAGACGCCATCAAAACGCTAGAGGGACTTATTGATTCATTTCCTCCTCCGGAAATCCTTCAAGAAGCCTATCTTCTGCAGGCAACGGCGCTTAAACAAGATAACCAGGCCACCGATGCCCTCACGGTTCTGAAACAGCTTCTGGAAGAATTTCCCTTTTCAACTTCGACCAACGCGGCTCGAGTCTTGATGGCCCAACTCTATCTCGAAATACAGGACTATGAGCATGCGCTTTCTCAATTGTACCAGGCCCTGGATTACTCCACCGAGCTGGAACTACGCCGGTCAATCCTCCAACTGATCCGTCAAGCCGAATTGGACAATAAGAACCCGCTTGGTGCTGTCAAAGCCACATTGAATGAAATAAGTCTGGCCGATCAAACGGACCGACTCGAATTAGAACGCTTGACTCAATCCCTTATTTTGCAGCAGTTGGATGAATCCGCCCTCCAGGAACTGGTAGAAAATTATGCCTCCCGATATCCGGGAGACATCGCGACTATCCGGCTGATTGAGCTGCATACCGCCCACGGGGATGAAGTCCTGGCTGAACGGGATATCCGGGGATTTCTTAAACGCTTTCCTAACCACCCCTATGCCCAAACCGCCATGGCCCTCCTGCAATCATTTATCAGCAAAATCAAGGCCCATCCGCATATTTTGGCAGCCGCCCTTCCCTTTTCAGGTCCGATGAAAACCTATGGCACGGATTCGTTAAACGGCATTCGACTCGCCCTTGATATCGCCAAAGAACAATGGGGACTGACTTCCATCGGGCTGGTGGTGAAAGACACCGCGACACTGATAGCTCCGCTACGGGTGGAGATGCAACAATTGCTTGATGAATTTCAACCACTTGCCGTAGTCGGACCCTTGTTGTCCCGGGAAATACAGGGACTCGGTCGACTCCCCGACCAATATGCCACACCGTTTATCACCCCTTCATCCACTCTCTTGAACGTGCGACAGTTTGGATCCTTTTGGTTTAGCACAGCCATGACCTCTTCCGTTCAAGCTAAACGCCTGGTGGAATATGCCGTCTTGCAGCTCGGATACCATCGTTTTTGTATTATTTATCCACAAACAGCCTATGGACGTGAATTGGGTGATATGTTCGCCAAAGAAGTGTTGCACTCCGGCGGGGAAATTATCGCCTCGGAGAGCTATTCCGAAGACCAAACCGATATTGGGGAACAACTACGTCGCCTGAAGGAGAAAGATCTGGCTCAATACGGCACAACCAAAAAGGAAAAAACCCGGACCGGAGAAGAACGAACGGTCTATACACCCGGGTTTGATGCCGTGTTCGTCCCCGGACAGCCCGTGCACTTGGCCCTGATTGCCGCACAATTGGCCTTTTATGACATGAATGTTCCGATCTTAGGCGGCAATAGTTGGCATAATCCTGAGTTGTTTCGATGGGCCAAGCGCGATCTGGACGGTAGCGTGTTTGTTGATGGGTTTTTCCCCAACAGCCCTGACCCCAACATTCAAATGTTTGTAGGGCGATATCGCAGCCAGTTTCACAAGGAGCCATCCCTTTTTGCCTTCCAAGCCTATGATGCGGCAACCATGGTCATGGAAACCATCCGCCAAGGTGCCCAATCCGGACAGAATGTCTGGGACCAACTTGTGCGACGCTCTGACTTGCCGGCGTTGAGTGGTTTTGCCTCATTTAGCTCATCAGGAATTTTAAACCGAAGGCTCTACCTCCTCCAAATCCACGAGAAGACCTTTACCCAACTGAACTAAGCGCCATGGATTCTATCTCCTCTTTTCTCTACAGCCTGTCTTTCATGCTGGTTCCACTCATGGCCGCAGTGGTGTTACACGAATGCGCCCACGGCTGGGTCGCGAATTTTTTTGGAGACCAGACGGCCAAAAATCTGGGGAGACTCACCATCAACCCTCTGCCGCACATCGACCTGTATGGAAGCATCATTGTCCCGCTCTTCTTGTCCCTGATACCAGGAGGGTTTGTGTTCGGCTGGGCCAAACCCGTTCCAGTCAATCCGGCACAACTCCACAACCCCAGGCGAGACATGGCTTTTGTGGCGGCAGCGGGACCACTCATGAATTTATTCCTGGCCATTGTCAGCAGTCTGTTGCTTAGCCTGTTCCTCTACCTCGATCCAACCCTCCAAGCCCATTGGCCCCCTCAACCAGGCGTGGAACCGCGCCGGGATCTTCTCGGAATGATATTGGTTCCCCTTACAGCCATGGCCCTATCTTCCATGATTATTAATATCGTGTTATTTTCGTTCAATCTTTTGCCGGTTCCTCCCTTGGATGGAAGCCGGGTTCTCAGAAGTCTTCTCCCGGCCAAATCCGCGGCTGCCTTGAGTCGGTTGGAGCCCTATGGCATGTTTATCATTGTTGGACTCCTGATGCTGAATTCTCGGATCCCCATTGTGAGTAGCTTTATCGGGATCGTGTTTCAGATATTTCAAAAAGCGTTTTTACCAGCATTCGTCACCTAAACACGACCGGAACTATTACCTATGACCACACGCGTACTCAGCGGCATGCAGCCCAGCGGGCTCATGCATTTAGGCAATCTCCTCGGAGCGGTAGAAAATTGGAAAGCCCTTCAAACGCAGCATGAGTGTTTTTTCTTCGTGGCCGATTGGCATGCTCTCTCAACCAATTACGCCGACACCGGCCGCCTCAAGGCATTCACGCAGGAATTGCTGATTGATTGGCTTGCAGCCGGAATCGACCCAAACCGGGCAACCGTGTTTATTCAATCCAGTGTGCCGGAGCATGCGGTTCTTCATTTATTACTGTCCATGATCATTCCTATTCCCTGGTTGGAACGAAATCCCACGTATAAAGAAAAGCAGGAAGAAATTCGGGAACGGGACTTATCCACTTATGGGTTTTTGGGATATCCGGTCCTCCAATCCGCCGACATTTTGCTCTACAAACCTGATTTTGTGCCCGTGGGGAAAGATCAACTGCCTCATCTGGAACTCACTCGGGAATTAGCTCGTCGCTTTAATAGTCTGTATACAACCGTATTTCCCGAGCCCAAAGAACATTTAACGCAATTTCCAAAAGTGCTGGGAACTGACGGCCGTAAAATGAGTAAAAGCTATGGGAATACCATCAATTTATCGGATACCGAGACTGAGGTTCGCCAAAAACTCAAAACGATGGTGACTGACCCGGCCCGGATTCGACGCACGGACAAAGGTAACCCGGATGTGTGTCCCGTGTACGACTTCCACAAAATTTTTTCTTCCGAGAATGTTATCCAACAGGTGGATACCGATTGTCGAACCGCCGCCATCGGCTGCATCGATTGCAAACGCCAGGTAGCCGATGCCATGGTTGAACGACTGTCTCCTATGTGGGAAAGACGTGCAGCCTTAACCGCTCATCCCGGTCAGACCCAAGAGATCGTGGAATCCGGGCGACAACGAGCCTCAAGTCTGGCATCAAAAACCATGAAAGAAGTCAAAGACGCCATGAAAATTCTTTAAGGAATCACGTTCCTTTCCGAGCAAGGCACAGTCGGGTTTTCCCCATTTCTATGCATAAAGATTTCTTGACAGAAAGTACCCTCCCCGCTACTATCAAAATTCTTTTAGATCGTTATTCACTTAGGTAATAAAACTTATGACCATGCGAGTTGCCATTAATGGATTCGGACGTATCGGCCGGAATTTCTTCCGGACCTGCTTCAATGATCCTGCCATTGAGATTGTGGCCATCAATGACCTGACTGATTCCAAAACTCTGGCCCACCTTCTGACCTATGACTCGATCCACGGAAAATTTCAAGCCGATGTCCAATATGGACCAGACTCTCTCACGGTCAATGGGAAACAAATTCAGATTCTGGCGATTAAAGACCCAAAGGCCTTGCCCTGGAAAAACAACCAGATTGATTTTGTCATTGAATCCACAGGACGATTCACCGACCGTCAGGGCGCAAGCCAGCATCTGACTGCCGGTGCTTCACGCGTGATCATTTCAGCTCCCGCTAAAGATCCGGATATCACGATCGTGTTAGGGGTAAACGAATCCACCTATAATCCTCAACAACACGCCATCATTTCCAACGCTTCCTGCACCACGAATTGCCTCGCTCCCGTTGCGAAGGTCCTTTTACAAGAATTCGGGATCCGGCACGGGTATATGACCACCATCCATTCTTATACCAACGATCAACAACTGCTGGATTTGCCTCATAAGGATTTACGACGCGCCCGAGCGGCCAACTTATCCATGATTCCCACGTCTACCGGGGCAGCCAAAGCTCTGTACCTGGTCATCCCTGAACTGAAAGGGAAAATAGATGGCATGGCCATTCGAGTACCGACCCCCAATGTGTCGCTCATTGACCTTTCAGTTGAAGTCGAACGCGATTGTGATGCCGCGACCGTCAACGCGGCCTTTCAACAAGCCGCTCAGAGTTCCCTAAAGGGGTACTTGCAGGTCTCTGACGCCCCCAACGTTTCATGTGATTTCAATGGATGTTCATATTCGGCCACCGTGGACGGCCCGCTCACCTCAGTCATGGATAAACGGCTCGTCAAGGTATTTGCCTGGTATGACAATGAATGGGGGTATTCGTGCCGGTTGCGAGATCTGATCAAGGTTCTCGCTCAACACCGTTAACCACATCATCACCGGAGGATTATCCGGCTTTACCCCGGCAGACGGCCATCGATCTCGGAAGACAGAGGAAGACATGAGGCATCTCAAAAAACAAACCATTGATGAGGTTGACCTCCGCCACAAACGAGTGCTCATCCGCGTGGATTTCAACGTTCCGCTCGATGATGCCGGCCAAATCACTGACGATTCCAGGATTCGGGCCGCCCTTCCCACCATCAATCGCGCCGTCGACGAAAACGCCATCGTCATCCTTTGTTCCCACCTGGGACGCCCGAAAGGGACATTCAATCAGACACTCAGCCTGGCCCCCGTCGCCAAGCGACTCCAGCGGTTGTTGAATAAACCGGTGGAATTTGTTGGAGACTGCATCGGGCCAACGGTCGAAGCCGTAGTCAACAAAGCCCAACCCGGCGATGTCGTGTTATTGGAAAATTTGCGTTTTCATTCGGAAGAAGAAAAAAACGACGACCAGTTCTCCGCTCAATTGGCCTCCTTGGCGGATGTTTACATCAACGATGCGTTTGGAACCGCCCACCGGTCTCACGCGTCCACTGTTGGCATCACCAAATATGTGAAAGTCTCGGCAGCAGGATTTCTTATGAAACGGGAAGTCGAAGCCTTGGAAGGTACCGTGGAGAATCCTGTCAGACCCTTTGTGGCTATCTTGGGAGGGGGCAAGGTTTCAGGGAAAATCGGGGTCATTGAAAATCTTGGCAAAGTCGTCGATAAGGTCATCATTGGTGGAGGCATGGCCTTTACCTTCATTAAGGCGATGGGCTTAGAGATCGGCCAATCTCTGGTCGAAAACGACATGCTGGATTTTGCAAAACGAATCCACGAGCAAGCCATGGCTCAAAAAATCAAATTTTATCTTCCGGTGGATTGTGTCGTGGCAGCCAGTTTAGATCCTGAGGCCGAAACAAAAATTGTCCCGGTTCAGGAAATTCCTGTTGGCTGGTATGGGATGGATATCGGGCCCGCATCAGTGCGTCTGTTTAGTGAAGCCGTTCAAAACGCCAAAACCATTTTATGGAATGGCCCCATGGGGGTCTTTGAACGTGATGCCTTTTCACGCGGGACATATTCCATGGCCCATGCTGTGGCCAATGCCTATGCAAAAACGATTGTGGGAGGAGGAGATACGGCCCTAGCGGTGTATCGTGCAGGGGAATCGGAAAGTATGTCCTTCATTTCCACGGGTGGCGGTGCCGCGCTCCAGCTGCTGGAAGGCAAGCACATGCCAGGGCTCGCGGCCTTACCCGATCGCCTCTGATCCAACCAGTCCTTTTCACTTCCAAAAGTTCCGAGGCTCTCATGGTACGTCGGTTCATTGTCGGCAACTGGAAAATGCACAAGACCATTTCCCAGGCCGAGTCCTTGATTCAGGCTATCCTCAAGATTTATCACCCACAGACATCCGTGGAACTTGCAGTGGCTCCCCCCTTCGTGGCGCTGCAGGCCGTCTCGGGCCTTCTTGGCTCCACATCCATCAAATTGGCCGCTCAAAATGTCTGCGCCAAAGACGAAGGCGCCTTTACCGGCGAAATTTCGCCCCCCATGTTACGGGAAGCCGGCTGTCAGTATGTTATTATCGGTCATTCGGAACGACGGCATATCTTCGGGGAAACAGACCAGGACATTCATGCAAAAATCCACGCGGCTCTCCGCCATTCCCTCCTGCCGATTGTCTGTGTCGGTGAACGTCTAGAAGAACGCCAGGCCAACCAGACGCAGTCAGTCATTCAGCATCAGTTACTAACCGGTCTGGATGGTCTCGAATCGAAAGATCTCGCACATATCACCATTGCCTACGAACCCGTTTGGGCGATTGGAACCGGCCAGGCAGCCACCGTCGACCAGGCTGCAGAAGTTCATGCACACATACGGTTTTTGCTCGGTAAGCAATGGGGAGTTAATCCCGATCAGACACGAATCATTTACGGCGGGAGCGTGACCCCTGACAACGCCCAAATGTTATTTCAATCCCCACAAATTAACGGGGCATTGGTGGGAAAAGCTTGTTTGAATTCAGAATCCTTTGTTAAGATAGCTCAGTTGGCTACTTCAGATTAACCAGGAACGACCCGATCAACAGATACACATTATGTATACCCTAACTGTGATTCTTCATTTAATTGTCTGTTTTCTCATGATTGCCGCCATCCTGCTCCAAGCGGGAAAAGGCGCCGAAATTGGTGCATCCTTTGGAGGATCTTCCCAAACGGTGTTTGGAAGCCGCGGCCCGGGAACGTTTCTGAGCAAAGTCACCGTGGGAGCCGCTATCGTGTTCATGCTGACGTCTCTCAGCTTAGCCCTTCTTTCCAAACAGGCCAATACATCCTCGGCAGTGATTGATCTTCACCCAACTTCTCATCATGAATCTTCTCCTACGACAACGGCTCCTGAAACGACTTCGTCAGCTGAGACCACTGAAACCAAAAGCCCGGAAGCAACTTCAGAGGCTACTCCGACTCCAGCTCCGAATGCCCCTTAATCTATTCCGCCTCAGCTGAGTCTCCGCAAATATTCGAGAGAGTTTTTCATGCACAAGAAGGCACCGGATCGCTGGTGCTCCCGAAAGAAGCGCGAAAGGCTAAATAGGGGTAAGCCAATTGGCATAGGCAGGATCTTCACCGCGAACGATCCTAAAGAAATCACCTTGAAGGGATTGGGTCAGAGGGCCTGGCTTACCTTCTCCGATCTTTCGATCGTCCAGTTCGCGAACCGGCGTGACTTCCGCAGCAGTCCCTGTCAGAAATATTTCGTCCGCCACGTACATGGCATCCCGGGTAAACCGTTCCTCCACCACCCGAATATTTTTGGCTCTGGCCAATTCAAGAATCGAATTCCGGGTAATGCCGTCCAGAATAGAGGTCAAGGGTGTCGTTTTTAAGACCCCCTTACTGACAATAAACACGTTTTCTCCTGTCCCCTCGGCCACATATCCATCAGGATCAAGGAGAATACATTCCGCATATCCGGACTTTTT
>Ga0224510_10001560_pt1 | contig 14935 bp, 12 predicted proteins | sample SF_May12_sed_USG_FD_170161 | JGI IMG/M metagenome (GOLD analysis project Ga0224510, IMG submission 170161) | Sediment microbial communities from San Francisco Bay, California, United States - SF_May12_sed_USGS_4_1 | ecosystem: Environmental > Aquatic > Marine > Sediment | place: USA: California... | reverse complement strand
CCGGCTCGCGAACGCGTTGCTCGGGCTCGGCCTGGCCAAGGGTGACCGCGTCGCGCTGCTCGCGTACAACGCGGTCGAGTGGCTGGAGATCTACGTCGCGCTGGTGCGCGCGGGCCTGGTCGCGGTGCCGATCAACTTCCGGCTGATGGGCCCGGAGATCCAGTACATCGTCGAGCACAGCGAGGCGCGCGCGTTCATCGCGCAGGAGGACCTGCGCGCGACGGTCGAAGGCATCCGCGCCGCGCTGCCGATCGATGCAAAGCGCTACGTGCTGTTCGGCGCGCCGGCACCGCAAGGCTGGCAGGACTACGAGGCGCTCGTCGCCAAGGCGCCGGCAAGCGCCCCCGAGGTCGTCGTCAAGCCCGAAGACCTGTTCGCGCTGATGTACACCTCGGGCACAACCGGGCGCCCCAAGGGCGCGATGCGCAACCATGAGGGCAACGCGCTGCTCGCCTTTGCCACGGCGCTCGAGTTCGGGCTCACGGCCGAGGACACCGGACTGCTGGTGATGCCGCTGTGCCACGCCAACTCGCTGTACTTCGGCGCCACCTTCGCGATGCTCGGCGCGACGATCGTGGTCGACGACCGCAAGAGCTTCGACCCCGAAGCGCTGCTCGCCAAGCTCGCCAGCGAGCGCATCACCTTCACGTCGCTGGTACCGACGCACTACATCATGATGCTCGACCTGCCTGCGGCGGTAAAAGCCAGGCACGACCTGCGCGCAGTCGGCAAGCTGCTGATCTCGTCGGCGCCGGCGCGCAAGGACACCAAGCTCGCGATCCTCGAGCTCTTCCCCAACGGCAAGCTCTTCGAGCTCTACGGCTCGACCGAGCATGGCTGGGTCACGATCCTTCGCCCGCACGAGCAGATCGAGCGCCTCGGTTCGGTCGGCCGCGAGTGGGCCGGCACCGGCGCGATCAAGCTGCTCGACGGCGAGGGCCGCGAGGTGCCCGACGGCGAGGTCGGCGAGCTGTACGCGCGCACGAGCTACCTCTTCGACGGCTACTGGAAGAACCCGGACAAGACCGCCGAGGCGTTCCGAGGGCCGTGGAGCACCGTCGGCGACATGGCCTACCGCGACGCCGACGGCTTCATCCACCTCGTCGACCGCAAGAGCAACATGATCATCAGCGGCGGCGAGAACATCTATCCGTCGGAAGTCGAGGGCGTGCTCGCGGCCCACCCGGCGGTGCAGGACGTGGCCGTGATCGGCGTACCCGACGCCAAATGGGGCGAGGCCGTCTGCGCGGTCGTCGTGCAGCGGCCGGGCGCAAGGGCGACGCAGGACGACCTGTCCGCCTGGTGCCGCGAGCGCATGGCCGGCTACAAGCGCCCGCGCTCGATCGTCTTCATCGCCGAATCCGAGATGCCACGCACCGCCACCGGAAAGATCCAGCACCGAGAGCTTCGCCAGCGTATCGTTCAACCACCCACCTGAGAGCCAGGAGCCGCACCATGCTCGACACCGTCAAGCGCACCTCGATCTACCAGCCGCTGCAGCAGGGGTTGAAGTTTCCGGAGATCCCCCATTTCGACACCGTGGCCGACGAGCGCCGCCATCTCAAGCAACGCCTCGTGGCCGCCTGCCGCGCCTTCGCGGTGCACGGCCTGGACTACGGTTTCGCCGGCCATCTGACGATCCGCGACCCCGAGCACCCCGAGCTGTACTGGACCAACCCGATGGCGGTGCACTTCGCGCAGGTCAAGCTGAGCAACCTGATCCTGGCCGACCACAAGGGCCGCGTCGTCGAGGGCGAGTACGCGATCAACCGCGCCGGCTTCGTGCTGCACGCGGCCGTGCACGAGGCCCACCCGGACATCCTGGCGATGTGCCACGCCCACACCGTCTACGGCGTGGCATACGCCGCCCTCGGCAAGCCGCTTCCCCCGGTGACGCAAGACGCCTGCGCCTTCTTCGAGGACCACATCGTCGTCACCGACGAGGGCGGCAAGGTCGCGGTCGAGGAGGACGCCGGCCACAACTTCGCGTCCGCCTTCAAGGGAGTCAAGGCGGCGATCCACCAGAACCACGGCCTGATCACCGCGAGCCGGCACAGCATCGAAGCGGCGGCGTTCTGGTTCATCGCGCTGGAGCGCTGCTGCCAGCAGCAGCTGATGATCGAGGCGACCGGCCAGCAACCCCTGCTCGTGCCGCCCGACAAGGCGCGCTACAGCCGCGAACATGTGGGCAGCGAGTACATCGGCTGGCTGCACTTCCAGCCGATCTACGAGCAGCTGGCCAAGACCCAGCCCGATATGTTCGAGTGATACCTTTCCAGCTGCATGTGCCGCAGGCGGCGATCGCCGACCTGCATGCGCGCCTGGACCGCGCGCGCTGGCCCGACGAAGCACCCGAGGCGCCGTGGCTCTACGGCACCTCGCTCGCGTTCATGCGCGAGCTGACCGATCACTGGCGCGAGCGCTTCGACTGGCGGGCCACCGAGGCGCAGCTCAATGCCTGGCCGCAGTTCAAGACCACGGTCGACGGCATCGATCTGCACTTCCTGCACGTGCCCGGCCGCAGCCGCGACGCCAAGCCGCTGCTGCTGTCGCACGGCTGGCCCGGGTCGGTGCTCGAGTTCATGAAGCTGATCCCGCTGCTGGCCGACGATTTCACGCTCGTCGTTCCTTCCCTGCCGGGCTACACACTGTCGTTCGCCGAAGGCCAGCCGCGCAAGAGTTGCCAGCAGATCGGCGCGATCTTCGATACCTTGATGCACGAGCGGCTGGGCTATGCGCGCTACTTCGCGCAAGGCGGCGACTGGGGGTCGTTCGTCACCGCGTGGCTGGGCGTGAACCGGCCCGAGCACGTGGCCGCGATCCACCTGAACATGATGCCGATCAAGCGCGATGCGGCGATGTTCACCAACCCGAGTCCGGCCGAGCGCCGCTATGTCGAGGAGATGCAGGCCTGGCTGAAGGAAGAAACAGGCTACCAGGCGATCCAGGGCACGCGGCCGCAGACCCTGGCCTTTGCGCTCACGGATTCACCCGTGGGCCTGGCCGCGTGGATCGCCGAGAAGTACCGTGCGTGGACCGACAACAACGGCGATCCGCGCCACGCGCTGACGACCGACGAGATGCTCGGCAACATCAGCCTGTACTGGTTCACGCGCTGCATCGGCGCGTCGTTCTGGCCCTACTACGCGCGCCTGCACGAGCCGTGGCCAATCGAGGGCCGGGTCGAGGTGCCCACCGGCTACTGCGAGTTCCCGCACGAAATCCTGCGCCCGCCGCGGGAGGCCGCGGCGCGCACCTTCGTTGACATCCGGCGCTGGAGCGTGATGCCCGAGGGGGGCCACTTCGCTGCGCTCGAACACCCCGCGGCGCTGGCCGGCGAGATCAGCGCGTTCTTCCATGGCCTGGACTAGGCGCCATCGGAGGTGGTGAAACACCCCGCTGCGCGACGTGTGCGGCGCTGCTAGGCTGCCGCGCATGAGCCTGCCCTCCCAAGCGCGCGTCGTCATCGTCGGTGGCGGGATCGCCGGCTGCTCGGTGGCCTACCACCTGGCTCACCTGGGCATCATCGACGTGCTGCTGCTCGAGCAAGGCAAGCTCACGAGCGGCACCACCTGGCATGCGGCAGGGCTGGTCGGCCAGATGCGGCCCAACCGCAACATGACGCGCATGAGCCGCTACGGCATCGAGCTGTACTCGAAGCTCGAAGCCGAGACCGGCCTGGCCACCGGGTGGAAGCAGTGCGGCAGCGTCAACGTCGCGCGCACGCCCGAGCGCATGAAGACGCTGCGGCGCCAGGCCGCGCTGGCGCGCAGCTTCGGCGTCGAGGTGCAGGTGATCGCGCCCAAGGAGGCCGGTGACCTGTATCCGGTGATGCGCACCGACGACCTGCAGGGTGCGCTGTGGATCCCCGGCGACGGCAAGGCCAACCCGGCGGATTTGTGCATGTCGCTGGCCAAGGGTGCGCGCAACCTTGGCGCAAAGATGGTCGAGGGGGTGGAAGTCACCGGCGTGCTCGCCGAGCGCGGACGCGTCACGGGAGTGCAGACCGCGCAGGGCGTGGTGCGCTGCGAGACGCTGGTCAATTGCGGCGGCCAGTGGGCACGCCAGTTCGGCGCGCTGGCGGGCGTGAACGTGCCGCTGTATTCGGCCGAGCATTTCTACATCGTCACCGACCGCATCGAGGGCGTGCACCCGATGCTGCCGGTGATGCGCGACCCCGACGGCTTCATCTATTACAAGGAAGAGGTCGGCGGTCTCGTGATGGGCGGCTTCGAGCCCGACGCCAAGCCCTGGGCCGTGGACCCGATCCCGGCGGACTTCCAGTTCCAGCTGCTGGCCGAGGACTGGGACCAGTTTGAGATCCTGATGACGAACGCGATCCACCGCACGCCGTGCCTGGAGACCGCGCCGATCAAGATGCTGTTGAACGGCCCCGAGAGCTTCACCCCGGACGGCAACTTCATGATCGGCGAGGCGCCGGGCTTGGCAGGCTATTTCGTCTGCGCCGGCTTCAACTCGGCCGGCATCGCCAACAGCGGCGGCGCGGGGCAGCTCGTGGCGCAATGGATCGCCGAGGGCGAGCCGCCCTGCGACCTGTGGGACGTGGACCTGCGCCGCTTCGGCCCATTCACCGCCAACCGCAAGGCGTTGGCCGAGCGCACGCGCGAATCGCTTGGCTTGCATTACGCGATGCGCTGGCCGCGCCAGGAACTGGAGACCGCACGCCCCTTGCGCACGTCGCCGCTGTACGACCTGCTCGGCGCGCGCGGCGCCGAGTTCGGCAGCAAGAACGGCTGGGAGCGCGCCAATTATTTCAAGCCGACCTTGAGCCCCGAGACGCCTGCGGCGTCGCCCCCCGAGGGGAGTGCGCTCCCTTGGGGCGGCGCGGCGGTCGCGCGCGCGCCGCGGCCGGCATACGGCCTGGGCACGCCCGGCTGGCTGCCCTGGGTAGCTGCCGAGATGCGCGCCACGCGCGAGGCGGCGGCGCTGTACGACCAGACCTCGTTCGGCAAGCTGCTGGTGCAGGGCCGCGATGCGCTGGCGCTGCTGCAGCGCCTGTGTGCCAACGAAGTCGACGTCGCGCCGGGCCGCATGGTCTACACCGCGATGCTCAACCGCCGTGGCGGTTTCGAGAGCGACCTCACGGTGATGCGCCTCGCTGGCGACCGCTTTCTCGTCGTCACCGGCTCGGCGCAGCCGCAGCGCGATGCCGACTGGATCGGGCGCCACCTCGGCGACGCGCACGCCACCGTCACCGACGTCAGCGCACTGTGGTGCGTGCTGTCGCTGATGGGGCCGAAGGCGCGCGAGGTCCTTTCTCGCGTCAGCCGCGACGACCTCACGCCCGCGGGGCTGCCGTTTGCGCACACCAAAGAGATCGACCTCGCTCTGGCGCGCGTACGCGCGGCGCGCATGAGTTATGTCGGCGGGCCGGGCTACGAGCTGTACGTGCCCTGCGAGATGGCGCGCCATGTCTACCTGGCACTGCACGATGCCGGCGCCGACCTGGGTCTGGCCGATGCGGGCTACTACGCCCTGGACGCATTGCGCATCGAAGCCGGGCGCCGCGCCTGGGGTGCCGAGCTGGGCCCCGACGAGACCCCGTGGGAGGCGGGCCTCGCGTTCGCAGTGAAGCTCGACAAGCCGTCCGACTTCATCGGCCGCGACGCGATCCGGGCGGCACAGGGACAACCCCTGCGCAAGAAGCTGCTCGCCTTCGTCTTCGCCGACCCGTCCGTGTATGCGTGGGGTGGCGAATCGATCGTGTCCGACGGCGCCCCGGTGGGCGAACTCAGCTCGGTGGGCTGGAGCCTGCGCGCCGGCGCGTGCGTGGGCCTGGGCTACGTGCGCGGCGATGCGGCGCACCGCGTCCACGCCGGCACGCCGATGCAGATCGACCTGTGGGGCGAGCCCCAGGCCGTCGCGGCGTGGGACCGGTGGCCGCCACCGGCAACCGGCTGATGGCAGGCTCCTTTGCACCGATGCGCTCCTGCGGCTTGAGCGTGTCGACACAACGGGCGATCGCGCCTCGCCCGCCGGCACCTGGCGCCCCTGGCCCTTGCGACGAACGGTGGCGCAAAGGGTCTCGACGCGCCACACTGCGGGGCATGCGCCACGCAGGGATTCCTACTTTGAAACCCGGACGCACACGCCGCGGTTCCGTAATACGCAGTGCCTACGTGCTGCAACCCATCGGCACAGGAAGCGCGCGATGACGACAGACCCCCGGCCGCTGCACCTGCACGTGCCCGAACCGTCCGGGCGCCCCGGCCATCCGACGGATTTCTCCTACTTGCGCGTTTCGCCGGCGGGCGCGGTGCGCCGCCCGCCGGTGGATGCGTCGCCGGCCGACACCGCCGACCTCGCGTTCACGCTGGTGCGCGTGCTCGATGAGGACGGCCGTGCAGTGGGCCCCTGGGCGCCGGAGGCGGACCTGCCGCTGCTGCAGCGCGGCCTGCGCGCGATGCTCAAGACCCGCGCCTTCGACGCACGCATGCTGATCGCACAGCGCCAGAAGAAGATCTCGTTCTACATGCAGTGCCTGGGCGAGGAGGCGATCGCCACCGCCCACGCGCTGGCGATCGAGCCCGGCGACATGTGCTTCCCGACCTACCGCCAGCAAGGCCTGCTGTTGGCGCGCGACGACATCCCGATGGTCGAGATGATGTGCCAGCTGATGAGCAACGAGCGCGACCCGATGCGCGGCCGCCAGCTGCCGGTGATGTACTCGTACAAGCGCGCCGGCTTCTTCTCGATCAGCGGCAACCTGGCCACCCAGTTCATCCAGGCCGTGGGCTGGGCCATGGCCTCGGCGATCAAGGGCGACACGCGCATCGCCTCGGCCTGGATCGGTGACGGTTCGACCGCAGAGGCCGATTTCCATACCGCGCTGACCTTCGCGCATGTCTACCGCGCGCCGGTGATCCTGAACGTGGTCAACAACCAGTGGGCCATCTCGACGTTCCAGGCGATCGCTGGCGGCGAGGCCACGACCTTCGCCGCGCGCGGCGTGGGCTGCGGCATCGCGTCGCTGCGCGTGGACGGCAACGACTTCCTGGCCGTGCTGGCCGCTTCGCGCTGGGCGGCCGAGCGCGCGCGCCGCAACCTCGGTCCGACGCTGATCGAATGGATCACCTATCGCGCCGGTGCGCACTCGACCGCCGATGATCCGTCGCGCTACCGGCCAGCGGACGACTGGGTGCACTTTCCGCTCGGCGACCCGATCGAGCGCCTCAAGCGGCACCTGGTCGGGCTGGGAGCCTGGTCCGACGCGGAGCACGCGCGCACGCAGAAGGCGCTCGAGGCCGAGGTCGCCGCGGCGCTCAAGCAGGCCGAGCGCTACGGCGGCACGTTGATCGACAACCACGTGCCGCCGATCGAGTCGATGTTCGAGGACGTCTACCGTGACATGCCGGCGCACCTGCAGGAGCAGTTGCGCCAAGCTCGTGCCGAGTGGCAAAGCCACCAGGCCGCGAAGCCGCCACAGGAAGGCTGAGCATGGCGCGCATGACGATGGTCCAGGCGCTGCGCTCGGCGATGGACGTGATGCTCGAGCGCGACGACAACGTCGTGGTGTATGGCCAGGATGTCGGCTACTTCGGCGGCGTGTTCCGCTGCACCGACGGCCTGCAGGCCAAGTACGGCACCTCGCGCGTGTTCGATGCGCCGATCTCCGAAGGCGGCATCGTCGGCACGGCCATCGGCATGGCTGCCTATGGCCTGCGGCCGGTGGTGGAGGTGCAATTCGCCGATTACTTCTACCCGGCGTCCGACCAGATCGTGTCCGAGGCAGCGCGGCTGCGCTACCGCTCAGCGGGTGACTTCAGCGCGCCGATCACGATCCGCATGCCCTGCGGCGGCGGCATCTACGGCGGGCAAACGCACAGCCAGAGCCCGGAGGCGCTGTTCACGCATGTGTGTGGCATACGCACCGTGATGCCGAGCAACCCCTACGACGCCAAGGGCCTGCTGATCGCGTCGATCGAGTGCGACGACCCGGTGATCTTCCTCGAGCCCAAGCGCCTGTACAACGGCCCCTTCGACGGCCACCACGAGCGGCCCGTCGTGCCGTGGTCGCAGCACGCGCTGGGCGAAGTGCCCGAGGGCCACTACGCGGTGCCGCTGGAATCCGCCGCGGTGTTCCGCACCGGCCGCGACGTCACCGTGCTGACCTATGGCACCATGGTCTTCGTCAGCGAGGCCGCAGCCATCGAGAGTGGCGTCGATGCCGAGATCGTCGACCTGCGCAGCCTGTGGCCGCTCGACCTTCCGGCGATCATGGCGTCGGTGAAGAAGACCGGTCGCTGCGTGATCGTTCACGAGGCGACCCGCACCAGCGGCTTCGGTGCCGAGCTCGCCGCGCTGGTGCAGGAGCACTGCTTCTATCACCTCGAAGCACCGATCGAGCGCGTGACCGGCTGGGACACGCCTTACCCTCACGCGCTGGAGTGGGCCTACTTCCCGGGGCCGACGCGCGTCGCGGCAGCACTGCGCCGCACGATGGAGAACTGAGATGGCGGGCCTGCGCGTGATCAAGGTGCCCGACGTGGGCGAGGGGATTGCCGAGGTCGAGCTGGTCGCCTGGCATGTGGCTCCCGGTGATGTGGTCGCCGAGGACCAGGCGCTGGCCGACGTGATGACCGACAAGGCGAGCGTCGAGATTCCGTCGTCGGTGGCCGGCCGCGTCGTCGCGCTGGGCGGTGAGGTCGGCCAGATGCTTGCCGTGGGCAGCGAGCTGATCCGCATCGAGGTCGAGGCTGGGGTGGCTGCGCCGGTGCCGGCGCGCAAGGCGCCCGCGGTCGGGCCGCCACCTCCGGTGGCCGCCGCCCCCCCCGCCGCCGTCGACGATCGCGCCCCGGTCGTGGCGCGCGTTGCGGCGGCATTGCCGGCCGACGAAGCTGCGCCCCCGCGAGCCGAGCGCCCGATCGCCTCGCCGTCGGTGCGTCGACGTGCGTGGGAGCTTGGCATCGACCTGAAAGGCGTGGCGCCCAGCGGCACGGCCGGTCGCATCACGCAGGCCGACCTCGACGCAGCGGCGGCGGCCCGCGGTCCACGGCCCGTGGCAACGCCCACGCGCCCCGCGATGTCCCGCGGCGAGGCACGCAGCGACGAGGAGACGGTCAAGGTGATCGGGCTGCGCCGCCGTATCGCGATCCAGATGCAGGAGTCCAAGCGCCGCATTCCGCATTTCAGCTACGTCGAGGAAGTCGACGTCACCGAGGTCGAGTCGCTGCGCGCGACGCTGAACGCACGCTGGGCCGAAGAGCGCGGCCGCCTGACGCTGCTGCCGCTGCTGATGCGGGCGCTGGTGCGCGCGGTGCGGGAGTTTCCACAGATCAATGCGCGCTTCGACGACGACACCGGCGTCGTGACGCGCTACGGCGCGGTGCATCTGGGCATCGCGACCCAGACGCGCAACGGCCTCGTGGTGCCGGTGGTCCGGCACACGGAGGCGCTCGACCTGTGGGCGATGGCCACCGAGGTGACGCGCCTGGCCGACGCGGCACGCGCAGGAACCGCCACGCGCGCCGAGCTGAGCGGCTCGACGGTCACGATCAGCAGCCTGGGCGCGCTCGGCGGCATCGTCTCCACGCCGGTGATCAACCGCCCCGAGGTCGCCATCGTGGCGGTCAACCGCATCGTCGAACGTCCGATGTTGCGTGGCGGTGCCGTGGTGGCGCGCTCGATGATGAACCTGTCGTCCTCGTTCGACCACCGCGTGGTCGACGGCGTCGACGCTGCGCAGTTCGTGCAGGCGTTGCGGCGTTACCTGGAAACGCCTGCGCTGCTGTTCGTCGAGTAGCGACCGCGGTGCAGGCCTGGCCCGCTCGGCTGCGGGCACGGGCCCGCGGCGCGGGCGCGCGAGAAAGAGGTCACGTTGTGCGCCCCCGTCACATCGCGACACGTCGGGTCGCACGCGGTCGGCGTCGTAAGCTCGATCGACCATGTCCGCCACCACCCCGCCCGCCGACGCGCACCACGCGCTGCCCGTCGGGCAGCGCCTGGGCGAGTTCGAGATCCGCGCCGTCATCGGCGTCGGTGGCTTCGGAATCGTCTACCACGCGTTCGACCATGCGCTCGAGCGCGATGTCGCGATCAAGGAGTACATGCCCGGCGCACTGGCCGCGCGCAGCGCGACGCTGCATGTCAGCGTGCTGTCACAAGGGCATGCCGAGACCTTCGCGCTGGGCCTGAAGTCCTTCGTCAACGAGGCACGGCTGCTGGCGCGCTTCGACCACCCATCGCTAGTCAAGGCCCATCGCTTCTGGGAGGCCAACGGCACCGCCTACATGGTGATGCCGCTGTACCGCGGCCGCACCCTCAAGGCACTGCGCCAGGGCATGTCGGAGTCGCCCTCGGAGCCGTGGCTGCGCCGCCTGCTCGAGCCGATGCTCGGCGCTCTCGAAACCCTGCATGCGCAGGAGGTGTTCCACCGCGACATCGCGCCGGACAACATCCTCGTCGGTGACGATGGCCGGCCGGTGCTGCTGGACTTCGGCGCCGCGCGACGCGTGATCAGCGACCGCAGTCAGACGCTGACCGCGATCCTGAAGCCGAGCTATGCGCCGATCGAGCAGTACGCCGAGGCCACCGGCCTGCGGCAGGGACCGTGGACCGACCTGTATGCGCTGGGCGCGACGCTGCACTTCGTCGTGACCGGCCAGGCACCGCAGCCCGCGACTGCCCGCGCGCTCGGCACCGACCATCATCTGCTCGCGTCGCAGCCGCGACGCGCAATGTCCACGGGCTTCCTGCAGATCGTCGACTGGATGATGGCGCCACGGCCGGAACATCGGCCGCAGAACGTCGCCGCGCTGCGTGAGGTGCTCGCCGGAGCTGCCGCGGCCCCGGTGCCGCCGATGCCCCTGCCTGCGGTGACAGCGCCGCCGTCAGTGCCATGGGAGAGGACCGCGGTTCAGCCGCAGGAGGCCCCCCTCAACGCACAGGCGCCGACGATCGTCCAGCACCGTGTGACGATGGCGCCGCCAGTGCCCGCTGCCCATCGCCGAGCACCGCGCTGGCCCATCGCCGCGGCGGCGATGGTAATTGCTGGCGTGGCCGTGGCCGCATGGCGGCTGAACACGCCGCAGCCGGCTGCCGAGCCCGTGGTTGCAGCGATCACTACTGCGCCATCGGTCGCCGCGGCGCCGGCGGCGGCCGCCAGCGAAGCGGCGCCGACAGGGGCCATCCAGTCTGACATGAAGGAAGTCGCCTCCTCGGCGGTGCTCGCTGTCGCAGCGCCTGCGACGACGCTTCCCGTCGTGGCTGCGCCGGTATCGCAGGCTCGGCAGGCGAAGCAGCGGCGCGACAAGGCTCGCGACGAGCCGTCGATCGACGCGGCCGCCTCGAACGCGACCGCGGTTCCTGCCGCAGCCGAGCCGGATCCGCCGGATGCCGTGCAGCTCAGCCCGCGCGAGCAATGTGAAGGCCGCCATCTCGTTGCGCTGCACCGCTGCCTCAAGCGCGTGTGCCAGGCGGCAGTTTTCGCCAATCACCGCGACTGCGTGCGCATGCGCAAGGTCGAGGCCGCCAACGCGCAGCGCGCCGACCACTGACGGCACCCCGGGGCAAGCGAGCCTCGACGCGCGACGCGGCTGGGCCTATGCTGGACGTCGCTGAACCCTGCCAACCCCCACCGAGGAGCACCACCATGACCGTCTGCCCGATCGCCATTGCCGTGGGCTGCAAGAAGTGCCCCGCGTTCTCGGTCTGTCCGCTCAAGAGCGTGCTCGGCGACCAGAAGCCCAATGCCCCGTCGACGCCGGCCGAGAAGGACAAGCGCTGAAGAGACTCGCGCTTGGCGCGTGGTGGGCAGTGGCAGCGGCCACTGCGAACGCGCAGGACGTCTACGCCGACCTCGCCCCCGTCCTCGCCCAACGCTGCGTGATGTGCCACGCGGGCGACGCGGCGCCGCTGGGTCTGCGGCTCGACAACTTCGAGTCGCTGATGAAGGGCAGCCAGAAGGGGCCGGTGGTTCGCCCGGGTGACGCCGCGGGCAGCGAGCTGATTCGACGCCTGAAGGGGCAGAGCCAGCCGCGCATGCCGATGACCGGGCCGCCCTTCCTGAGCGACGCCGAGATCGCGCGCTTCGAGCGCTGGATCGCCGCCGGCGCGCCGCGCGGCGAGGCGCCTGCGGCAGCCGCATCCTCGCCACCGGCGGCCGTGCGACCCGCGCCTGGCCAGCCCGTGACCTGGGCCCATGTGGCGCCGATCTTCGCGACGCGCTGTGCCAAGTGCCATGCCGCCGAGGGCCTGATGGGCGCGCCTCCCGAGGGCTACCGGCTGACCTCGCTGGCTGCCGCGCTCGACGCGAGCGATCGCGCACGCGTCGTCCCCGGCCGCCCCGATGCGAGTGAACTGGTACGGCGTGTCCGCGGCCAGGCGCGTCCGCGCATGCCCTTCGACGGACCGCCCTGGCTTGCCGACGCGCAGATTCGCCTCATCGAGGACTGGGTTGCGCAGGGTGCACGCGACGCCGAGGGCCACGCCAGCGCGGTGCCGGCGGGCGCCGCCGTGCGCTTGCATGGTTCTCTGGACGCGAGGCGCTGGCTCGACGGGCTCGAGCTCGTGATCGGGCCTGACACCCGCATCGACAAGTCACCTGCACCGGGCAGCTATGTCGAAGTCCGTGGGCGCCTCGATGCGGTGGGCAACGTTCGCGTCGAGCGACTCCGATCGCGCTGATCGAGAGGCAGGCCACCGCGCGCCGGCCGCACAAGATGTCGAGGTTCGCGCCCCTCGTCGGCGTGCATCACCTGATCGACGTAGAACCTCCACTCGAGTGGGCACGGCGGCTGAAGCGGCAAGGGTCGACGGCGACACTCCGGCCGACCCGCAGACGAGGCGTGATCGTCATGGAGTGGCCGACCATCGCGCAGATCTCGACGTTGGCGCCGCTGCCCCACGGCTACCACTACGAGAAGCTGTCGACCGGGGACGTGCCGGCACTGATCGCCGGCATCCGCCGTTGGCATCCCGATATCGCCGTGGGGGCGGCAGTTGCTACCTGCGCGAAGCCTTTTACGACACGAGCGTCTGCCTTGGCGACGAGACCGGCAAGGATGTGTTCGTCTGCGTGTTCAAGCGAGGGCACGAGCTCGTCGGCATGTGGTCGTGGGAGCGCATCCCCGACACGCAGTCCATGTACGGCCGCCTGATCGTCATCGCACCCGAGCATCGCAGCGCCAAGCTCGCCTCGAAGGTGATGCCGCTGGCAGTGACGGCCGGGCGCGCGATGGGCGCAGAGTTCCTGTTCGGCCTGGCCACGCTGAAGATCCCACACATGCAGGATGCGCTGGAAAAGGCCGGCTTCCAGCTCATCGGCTTCACCTCGGGGTACGACTGCGAGGAGGTGGCGCCGGGCGATATCCGCCGCGTCTTCGAAGGTGTCTATTGCAAGGTGCTGGTGCCCGAGGACGAGCTGGTGCGCCCCGACCCGGCAAACCTCACGCCGCGCGCTCGCGCCTTGTTCGACGTGCTGTTTCCGCAGCCCAGCGCTGCCGGCCGGTCGTGAACTGGCTGCCCTGGGAGCAGGCGCTCGCGTTCATCGAGATGCCGCCCGGCTACACCGTGCAGGCAATGTGCCGCCATCACATCCCCGAGGTGACCTCGGCACTGCAGCGGTGGTACCCGGAGATCACCTTCGGCGTGAGCAGCAGCTTCCTGCGCGAGGACTTCTACCGCGAGCGGGTCTGCCTCGATGGCGCCGTCGACAAGGACGTCATCGTGCTGACGGTGTGGTGCGGCGACGAACTCGTGGGTGTATGGGCAGGTGAACGGGAGGTGGATTCGCTCGCACTGTGGGGCCGCTTGGTCGTGATCGCACCGCCGCACGCTGGCGCCGGGCTGACGCGCCGGATCATCTCGGGCATGGAGGAAGCCGGACGACGCATGGGCGCGGCGTTCATCTACGGGCTGATCACGCTCAAGCATGTCTACGCGCAGCAGGTGGTCGAAAGTGCCGGCTACCGCCTGCTCGGCTTCTTCCCAGGCTACGACCGCGAGCTCGTCGCGCCCGGCGTGGTCAAGCGTGTGTACCAGGCCGTGTACGCGAAGCTGCTCGCGCCCGATGACAAGGTGCTGCGACCGGACCCGAAGAACATGACACCCAAGGCGAGGGCCTTGTACGAACTCCTGTTCACGGATTGAACCGCGGAAGGCACCGTCTCTCGTTGCATGCGGGACTGACGCGCCTGAGCTTCCTGTCCTTCCTGATCGTGGTGCGTTTCGCCGCGGCGGGCGCTACTGGCTACTGAACAGGCAGGAAGAAGGCGTCAGCAGATCTTCTCGAAACGCGGGCGTTGCACGCCGCCCACTACCACCATCTCGAAGAACATCCCGGGCGGCCGCACCCACCACCCGCTGTCGTTGTAGAGCGGGCGGTAGACCACGAGCGGTTCGTGCGTCTCGCTGTGGCGCGCGACGCCCATCACCTCGTACTCGCCGCCCTTGTAGTGGCGGTAACGGCCGAGAAGGGTGGAGGGCAGGGGGGCGAAGGAGGACATGGCGCGGCATTCAGCGATGAAGCTGAGGTTCTTTCGGAGTTTGCGAGGTTGCGGCAGCTTCTACTGCATGGTTGACGCAAGAAAGAGCGCGCGTCTTCGAGTTGCGCTGCGCAGCGGTTGCGGTCCGTCGCCCGCGCGGACTCACCTCACGCTGAGCTCCCTCAAGCGGTCACCGGGCTTGGCGACCACAGGACACACGAAGGTCAGCAATGCGAGGTGCAGCGGACGTCGGCCCCAGGCGTGGCCGCCACCGTGGCGTCGCTGACTGCTTCTACGCCGCCGGAAAGCGCCCTCCTGTTAAGGGTTGTCGGACACCTGCCCGCGCAAGCGGCAATGCAGCGATCTGCCACGAACTGAGGGCAGGTGTCCGACAAGCCTTAACAGAAGCGGTCGCTGGTGAACGACGGCTTGCTGGCATTCGATTGCCATGCAGGTGCGATGAGACGCGACACGTTTGAGCTGTGCTGATG
>Ga0224510_10001558_pt1 | contig 14942 bp, 8 predicted proteins | sample SF_May12_sed_USG_FD_170161 | JGI IMG/M metagenome (GOLD analysis project Ga0224510, IMG submission 170161) | Sediment microbial communities from San Francisco Bay, California, United States - SF_May12_sed_USGS_4_1 | ecosystem: Environmental > Aquatic > Marine > Sediment | place: USA: California... | reverse complement strand
TCGACATCGACGCGGCCCTGGCCTCACTCCGGCAGGATATGCTCCGCGAGCTTTACCACCGGGCCGCAATCACGGTGGTTCTGATTCTCCTGGCCCTCGCCCTCTGCTACAAGATCAGCCTCTTGCTCAGCAAGCGACTGACCCGCGAACTGGAACTCTTTTCCAATTTTTTCAAACAGGCCGCCGCCAACCCGGAACGCATGGACGCCGACCGCATATCCATCACCGAATTCTCCAACCTGGCCCGCGCCGCCAATCAGATGATCGACGAACGTCAGAAAATCCACGCCGACCTGCAACAAGCCAAGGAGGTGTGGGAAAAATCATTCAACGCGATCAGCGACCTCGTCACCATCCAGGACAAGGACGGAAGAATCATCCGCGCCAACAGCGCCGCCTGCAACCTCCTGGGGCTGCAACCAGGGGAGATTGTCGGCAAGCGCTGCCACGACGTCTTCCAGCACAGCCCCTCCCGCTGCCCCAACTGCCCAGGACAAAAAACCGCTCGCGACGGCCATACCCACACTTCGACAATCCCATTCGCCGATCTGCAAAAGACCTTTCAGATTTCCACCGCCCCCACCTTCGACGACCAGGGTCAACTCGAATACATCGTCCATGTCGCCAAGGATATCTCCGAACAAAAACGGCTTGAGGAAGAACTGGTCCAGTCACGCAAGATGGAGGCCATCGGCACCCTGGCCGGCGGCATCGCCCACGACTTCAACAACATCCTGACCTCGCTGCTGGGCTATGCCGATCTTGCCCAGGAAGAGATCCAGAACAACGGCAGGCCGCTCCACTACATCGAGCAGGTGATCACCGCCGGCACCCGGGCCGGCAACCTGGTCAAGCAGATCCTCGCCTTCAGCCGCAAATCCGAACATGTCATCGCGCATATCTCCCCGGAACGCACCGTGCGGGAAGCGCTCCAGTTGTTACGCGCCTCCATCCCATCCACGGTCAAGATGCAAGAGGAGATCGCCAACATCGATGCCACCATCCTCGCCGATTCCACCAAGATTCATCAGGTGGTTGTCAATCTCTGCACCAACGCCCTGCACTCCATGGAAAACCAGCAAGGCAGTCTGGCCATCCGCCTTGCCCGCACCGAGTTGACCGCACCGGACATCCGTGATCAGTCGGAGGTCCAGCCCGGCCCCTTCATGGAGCTCTCTGTTGCGGATACCGGGCATGGCATTGCCCCGGGCATCATCGATCATATCTTCGATCCCTACTTCACCACCAAGGAGGTCGGCAAGGGCATCGGCATGGGCCTTGCCGTGGTGCATGGCATCATCAAGGAACATGGCGGCCTCATCACCGTCGAAAGCACCATCGGTCGCGGCACCACCTTCCGCGTCTACCTGCCCCTCTCCACCGCCAAAATCGTGCCGGAGCCTGCCCCGGCCGCCCTGCCGCTGCCAATCGGCAACGAACGAATCCTGCTCATCGACGACGAGGAGGCCATCATCAGGATGCTGAAAGGCGGCCTGGAGCGGTTCGGTTACCGGATCACCGCCATGACGAGCAGCACCGAGGCACTGGCGGCGATCACCGCCGACCCTGACCAGTTCGATCTCGTCATTACCGACCAAACCATGCCCGACCTCTCCGGGATAAACCTGGCCCGCGAGATCCTGGCCTTGCGGCCGTCACTGCCGGTCATTCTCTACACCGGCTACAGCGACCTGGCCTCGGATATTCTGGCGAAACAAAGCGGCATCAGGGAGTTTTTACTGAAACCCATCGACAGCAGAACCATGGCAGGACATATCCGCCGGATTCTTGACGGGAACCGGCCACCGTCGGCCGACGGCGCGGGTCATACAGCCTGAGGAAGAATCCCCCGAACGGGGGGCAGGTTGGGCTAGCGACAGATCTCGCAGTCCTCGCCCTTTTCATGAAGCAGGATGCGGTCGAGCACGGCGAAGAGGTTTTCCGGGATGATCGGTTTTGAAAGATAGTCATCCATGCCGACGGCGAGACACCGCTCCCGGTCATCCTTCATGGCATGCGCGGTCATGGCGACGATGGGGGTGCGCCGACCGCTCCCCTTTTCCCGCTCCCGGATGATGGAGGTTGCCTCAAGGCCGTCCATCTCCGGCATCTGCACATCCATCAGGATCAAATCGAACTTGATATCATCCATGGCCGCCAGCACCTCGCGGCCATTTTCCGCCACGGTGACCCGCCACCCTTCCTTCTCGAGCAGGATGACGGCCAGGGTCTGGTTGATATGCTCATCCTCGGCCAGGAGGATATGCTTGTTGCCGCGGCGCTCCTTCGGCATGTAGCGGACCACCGTTTCCGGCGTACACTCGCCGGGGGCGATGTTGCCGACCGCCTCCTGAATCGACCGCAGCAGATCGGACTGACTGACCGGCTTCATCAGATAACCGCTGATCAATTCGTTGCGTAAGCCGGAGTCGGCATCCTTCTGAAAGACCGGCGGCGTCAGGACGATGATATGCGGGGCTCTCGAACCGCAGAAATCGTGGATCTGCCGCGCCAGAGTATAGGCGTCGGTGTCCGGCAGATGCAGATCCGCGAAAACGATATCGAACGTATCCCGGCCCATCGCCTCCAGGGCGGCGACGCCCCCCCTGCCCGTTTCCACCCGCCCCAGCCAGCCGGCGAGCATCTCCGCCAGGATATGCCGGCAGGTGTCGTTCTCGACCACCACCAGGGTGGACAATTCGAGAAATTTTTCCACCGACAACGCGGCCAGCTTTTTCGCCGCTGCCGGCTGCTGCGTGAAACAGGCGGTAAAATGAAATGTCGCCCCCACCCCGTGTGTGCTTTCCACCCAGATCTCGCCGCCCATCAGCCGAACAAGCTGCGAGGAAATGGTCAAGCCTAGCCCGGTGCCGCCATACTTTCGGGCCATGGAGGCGTCGGCCTGGGAAAACGATTCGAAGATCATCTGCCGCTTCTCCTCGGGAATGCCAACGCCGGTGTCGCGAACCGAAAAATGCAGCTTCACGCTTCCATCGACGCCCTTCTCCGCCACCTCGACCCTGGCGACGACCTCCCCGTGGTGGGTGAACTTCAGGGAGTTACCGACCAGATTGACGAAAATCTGCCGCAGCCGCCCGGAGTCGCCGAGCAGGCCGTCAGGCACGTCGTCCATGACATGATAGATCAACTCTAGCCCTTTCTCGCTGGCCTTGATCGCCAGGATCTTCAAGGCATCGTCAAGCATGTCGCGCAAGCTGAACGGCGTCACGTCGAGATCGAGCTTGCCGGCCTCGATCTTGGAAAAATCGAGGATATCGTTGATGATATCGAGGAGCCGCACCGATGCGTTCTTGACCATGCCCAGGTAGGTTTTCGCCTCCCCTGGCAAATCGAGACCCAGGATCAGATCCGTGTAGCCGATGATGCCGTTCATCGGTGTTCTGATCTCATGGCTCATGTTGGCGAGGAATTCACTCTTGGCCCGGCTGGCGACCGCTGCCGCGTCCTCGGCCCGCTTGCGGACGACGATCTCATCCTGCAACTCCTTATTGGCTTGCGCCAAGGCCGCCGTCCGTTCCTCGACCCGCTTCTCCAGCAAATCGTGCGCCCGCTGGAGGGCCTCCGCGCCGCGCCGGCGTTCGGTGATGTCCCGGGCGATCCCGACCACGACCCGGCCGCTCTCCATCTGCAGGGCCGCGAACGACAACTCGATGGGAAACTTCTCGCCGGTTTTCTTAAAGGCATCAAGCTCGATGGTTCGCCCTTCGCCGTGGTCGTGCAATACTGGCTCCTCGCCGCCGTCAAGCCACTGCAGGTGAAAAACGCTATACCCCTCTTCGCCCAGCAGATGCCGCAACTCCAGGCCGCGCAACCCATTTTCGGCATAGCCGAAGACCTCGGCGGCGGCCGGATTGAAGAAGGTGATCCGGCCCCGGCCGTCGATCATCAGAATCGCATCACGGGCGGTATTGGTGATGGTGCGATACTTTTCCTCGCTGAGATGCAAGGCCACCTCCGCCCGCCGCCGCTCTTCAATGTCGTTGAGCAAACGGGCGACCATGGCATTGAAGGCGCCACCCAGGGAACCTATCTCGTCGGGACCCACCACCTCGGCCTTGCGATCGAGATTGCCGGCGCTGATCGCCTGGGCGGTGGCGGCAAGGGATTCGATGGGACGGACAATCCGCCGTACCGCCGAAAAACCGAGCCCGATACTGGCCAGGAGGGCGAGAACGAGAAAGATCGCCAAGGTCGTGAAGGCCTGAAAGGAGAGCGCCATCGCCTCGTTGAACGGCATCTCGGCGACCACGTAAAATTTCTGATCGCCCAGCAGGAACTCCTCACAGGAACGCACCACCTTCCGTCCCTCGAGATTCAACTGCACGCCTTCACAGGCTCCGAGATCGAAGATGGTGCCCCTGAAGATCACCGACGGATTGGGATGCGCGACGATCAGGCCGCTGGCATCGGTGATGATAACGATGCCAGCGGTGCCAAAGGGATGGTTGGCGATCTCTTGCCATATCTTGTGCAGGCGGAGGCGGGCGACCATCACCCCGCTGACCGCCAGCGTCCGGAGATCGTGAATGGGCAGGGAAAGGGTGGCATAGGGCTCGGCGGTGATCAGATCGAGCATGACCGGGCTATAGTAGACCCGGCCGGTGGTCGCCGGCACGATGAACTCATCCTCGTGGCAACGCTCGCCAAGTTCTTTGACCGCAAAATTTTTGACCCGCGAGACCCGGGCCAGTTCCAGTCCCTTGGCATCGAGGAGGGTCAACTCATCGACATAATTCCGGTGCATCACATCGTCGAACGACCGGATCTGGGAAAGGATGCGAAACTGTTTCGCCTGACCGAGTTCCATGAGGTCGGTGGTGTTGGCCGCCAACCGCAAGCGCATTTCAACCTCGTGGCTGCCGGTTCGGATCTCACTAATGGAGTGCTGCAGAACCTCGTGCTGCAGGGCGGCAATCTGCCCTCTCTGGGTGGAGAAAATGAGCCACGACAAAACCAGCCCCAGCAGCAGCAACGGGCCGGTGGTGAGAGCGACAAAGGTTACACTCAACCTCTGTCGGATAGAGTCGCGATTCAACATGAAACCCATAGCCGGCCGACAATCACAACGTTAACGAATGGATTTGCCTTTGCACCATCCATGACGCGAAAAGGCAAGCATACCCCCGACAAGGCAAGCTCTTCCCCGCAGGGAACGCTCAAGATGCCCGGCTGCAACCACTCAATATTTATCAAAAAAAACAAACAGTTACCAACACAAGAAAACAAATCAGCTTGCACTCTTGGCCACGCTCGGGTAAGCAGACCCGTGCCTCCGAAACTAAATATTACAATCATTTCCATTACTAAATCAAATGACGCGCAGAAAAAATGGCGTACATCTCCCCGCTGAACTGACTGTTCTCACCCGGCTCAGCCGGGAATACGGCCACGCGGAACCGGCGATCGCCCAAACCGCCCCGGACCGGTTCAAGCAGCCCATTGCCGAGGAACAGTGGCGACGCCTAATGCAAGAGCTACGGGAAAACTTCGCGGCACCGGACCGGCAGCGGATGCAGACCCTTGCAACCGGTATTCGCGAAGGCCTCCTCTGGTGCGACGAGGTGATGGACCGCTACTGCCGCCTCACCTGCCCTGGCTGTCGGGATTTCTGCTGCGACGCCGACGGCATCTACTTCGACCTTGCCGATCTCATCTACCTGCTTGTCCTGGAGAGCGACCTCCCGGCCGGGCAGACCCGCCCCCGCCGCGGCGACCCGTGCCGCTATCTCGCCAGGGAGGGCTGCATCCTGCCGCGGATGTGCCGCCCCTTTATCTGCACCTGGTATCTCTGCGAACCCCAGATGGACCTGCTCGCGGCCGAACCGATTCCCTTTCAAAAACAGCTTACCGCGGTCCTGCAACTGGTGCGCCGCTGCCGCCAACAACTGCTCGCCCTCCACGAAGGACAAGGCGGCATAAACCGCTAAGCGTCCCCACCCTCCGGCCCCAGCGGCCGCAAGACGATGAGAAGCTGCGGCAGGAGCAGGAGATCGGCCAGCAGCGCCACCACCATCGCAAAACCGGTGAAGAGGCCGAAATAGATGGTGGGGAGAAAGTTTGACAGCACCAGGATCGAAAAACCGCTGGTGATGGTGATGGAGGTATAATACATCGCCCGACCGATACTGCCGTGGCAGCGGCGCATGGTGGCCCGATAGTTGCGGTCGCGGCGAAACTCCCGCTGGAACCGGTGGACGTAATGGATGGTGTCGTCGACGGCGATGCCTATGCTGATCGAGGCAATGGTGATGGTCATCATGTCGAGGGGAATGCCGAGCCAGCCCAGGGTGCCAAGCACCACCGCCACCGGCGCGATGTTGGGGATGGTGGCGATAAGCGCCAGATAGAACGAGCGGAACAAGACCACAAACATCGCCAGGATACCGAGAAAAACCATGCCGATGGTCAGGATCTGCGACCGGAAGAGGCTCTGCAGCATGTTGTTGTAGAGGACAAACATGTTGGTGAAATGGATCTGCGCCGCGTCGAAGCCCATCTCGTCCACCAGAAACGTGCGTATCTTGCCGAGCAGCGCCAGCCGCTCCATGCGCTTTTCTGATTCCACCACCCGCATCGCGAACCGCGCCTGGGGAATATCCCCGGCCACATAGGGCCTGATCAGCAGGTCATTGATCTCCGGCGGGCATTTCTTGTGGAGCAAAGACAACTCGTAGTTTTCGAGCGGAACCCCATCGTTGAGGCGGGTGGCGATCTTGAGGGCGGTGGCGACAGAGAGCACCTCCCCGGTCTCCGGCAGGCCGTCGAGAAAATCATGGATCCGCTCGACCTGTTCCATGGTATAGACATCCGCCGCCCAGGAAACCGGCTCCTCCGCTGTCTCCTGCCCCAAGGAAAGGTCATCATCGAGCAGATCCTGCAGTTCGTCGTCCACCGCATCAGCCCCGTTCGCAGGCTTCTGCTTGAAATCGACGATCAGGTCGAGCGGGGTGGTGCCGCCCAGTTGTCGGTCGATCAGGCTCATCCCCTGAAAGATCTCGGTACTCTCCCGAAAATAATCGATAAAGCGGTTCTCAACCTTCAGACGCCCGATCCCTATCCCGCTCACCACCATCAGGGCAAGACAGAATAAAAGAATCTTCGTGCCATGCCGTTCGGTGAAGCGGGCGAAGATCATGGTGAAGGGGTCTGAGGCATCGGCGCTCTCGGCCGGACCGCCCTTCTTGCCGAGCAGCAGCACCGTGGCCGGAAACAGCAGAAAGGCGATGAGAAAGGAAACCATCAGGCCGATGGTCATCATCTTGCCGAAATCCATCACCGGCCGGATATCGCTGACAAGCAGCGAGGTGAAGGCGACGACGGTGGTCAGGGTGGTATAGAGACACGGCTTGACGATGGTGCGAACCGCTTCCAGGACAAGGGTGCGCTGATCCGCCTCCGGTGAGGCGGCCTGTACCTCGAGATAGCGGACGATCAGGTGAATGGTGAGCGACATGGTGAGGATGATCATCAGCGAGATGAAGTTCGAGGAGATCACCGTCACCCGCCAGTCGACCAGGCCCAGGTAGCCGAGCATGGTCACCACCGCCGCCGCGCAGCAGAAGAGCGAGAGCAGCACCCACCGCAAACGCCGGAAGATGATGGTCAGGGTCACGATCAGGAAGAGGAGGACCCCGCCGCCGAAGACAACCAGGTCGCCCTTGATGAAACTGATCATGTCGGCGACGATCATCGGCACCCCGCCGAGAAAGATCTGCGCCGAGCCCTGATGGCGGTCCCGAATGGCGCGCACCGCCGCCACCAGGCGACTCTCCCGTTCCGTGACCACGGCGAGTTGCTGCCGATAGCGCCGCGACACATCGGCGAGTTCCAGCTCCTCGGCGCCGGTGAGCAGGTTGTCGTATTTTCTCTCCCGCAACTCGTAACGGCGCTTCAGCAACGACCGATAGGTCTCGTCTGCCGGCAAGGTGAGCAGAAGGGTGGTGGTTTTACCGTCCTTGCTGAGCAGGCGCCCCCGATAGAGGGGGTTTTCCTGCATCTCCGCCCGCGCTGCGGGGATATCGGCACCGGACGACTCGAGCTTCCTGACCGTGTCGGCGTCGGCCAGGTCGCCGAGCGAGAGGCCAGAGGTCAGCAGCAACGGAACATCGAGGATGGTGAGCACCGACTGCACACCGGGAAGTTGCCGCAATTCATCCCGCAACGCCTTGATCTCGGCCAGCGACTCGGCGGCAAAGACATCGCCCCTGGGCGTATAGGTAAGCACCAGAACGTCGCTTGCGCCATACCGGTCGACGGTGGCGCGGTGGTAACGCAGGTCGGCGTCGTTCTCCAGCACCAGCGAGTCCCCGGAGGCGTCCAGCTTGAATTTGGGGACCTGGGCGGCGAAGAAGCCGACCACCGCCAGCACCACCAGGATCGTCAGCAGCGGCCGTTCGAGAACCAGCTTGTCATAGATGCGCAGCAGGGGGATTCGCATGATTGATTGTATCCAAGGGTTCGGTCTGTCAAAAAAATGTTCCGGATCGAGATGTTACCATAGCCAGCGCGCGCAGAAAACAAAAGATGGCGACCGCAAAAACTATCCCTGCCGGGCGTCGGCAACGTAATAGGCGACAATGGCGACGGCGATCATGGTCATGCCCGCAAGCGTGGCCGTACTGGGCGATTCATCGGGGAGCAGCGCCCAACTGAGCGCCGCGCCGCAGACCGGGATAATGAATTTCCAGAGGTTGAGCCGCGACACCGAAACCACCGGGTCCTTCAAGAGCACGAACCAGAGCGAAAAAGCCACCGCCGACAACACCGCCAGCCAGAGCAGCGCCCCATAGTAAACCGGTGGTTGCGCAAAGCGCGGCAACCCCTCAAGCGGCAGCGAGATCAGAAAAAGAACGAAGCCGCCGACAAAGATCTGCACCGAATTGAGCAGCACCGGATCGATAGCCCCCCGATCCCTGGCCACCAGGACATTGCCGTAGCCGCTGGCAACCGTGGAGAGGAGCAGCAGGGCAATGCCCCAGAAGGTCCGCAACCCCTCCGGCGAGGCCCAGGGCTCGCGGCTGAGGCTGATCACGGCAACCCCGGCAACACCGAGGGCCAGGCTGAGCAATTTCGACACGGTCAGCGGTTCGTCATCCATGCAGAAATGGGCCAACACCCCTGTCACCAACGGCGCGGTGCCGATGATGATCGCCGCCAGCGCCCCCGAGACCATGGTGATGCCGAGATAGAAAAGACCGTACAGCAGAAAGGTCTGATAAAAGGCGATCTTCGCGATCAGCGCCAGATCGCGGCGGCAGGCGCCGACCACGTCGCGCCGCGGCCAGAAGGGCGCGAGCAGCAGGCCGGAAAGCATGAAGCGCAACCCGGCAAAGGAAAACGGGGTGGCATGGCGGAGACCGATCTTGATCCAGACAAAGGCGGTGGACCAGAGCAGACAGGCGAGGATCGCCAGCAGGGTTGCCGCCAGCGGCGAACGGCGGCCGGCGCCGTGATCACCCATGCTGCTGCCCGATCCGCGCGAACATGCTCACCATGCCGACCCCGAGGGTATGGAGAAGCTCCACGCCCAGATGGCGGTCGGCGGTGCGGTCAAAAAAGATGCCCAGCCGTGATCCAAGGTCATCCTCGGCCCGCCAGTAGCAGATCAGGACCGGCACCTTGGGCAGCGGCGCGAGGATGATGGCGATGTCGGCATCGAAAACCGGCGGCGCCTGTCGGCCGCTGAACATGCCGATAAGGTCCGCGAAGAGATGCGGCTGGGCGTCGGCAAGCCGCTGCAGCACCGCTTCGCAACGCTGCACGAAAAGCGGGTTCCAGGTCTGGCCGTCGGCAAGCTCCCGCATGGAGACCCATTGCCCGACGGGCGCAACGCCCGTGCTCCCCAGCACATACCGCAGCAGCGGCACCGTCACCCAAGGGTTGATATGACACTCGGAGGTCACCGTCCCGTCGACACCGATGAAAAAATCCTTGCCGAGACAGGTGACCGCAAGCCGCCCGCCGACCATCCGCCCCCCCACCACCGGGGCACGCGCGGCCAGATCGATCCCCGCGACCTCCCCCTGCAGGCGCAGAGAGACCTCCTCCATGTTGCGATCCATGGAGGCGCGCGCGCCGCTGCCGCCGTCGCCCAAGGCAGCCGTCTCGGCCGACAGGCAGGGGCAGTCGGCGAGTTGCCTCTCCCCCTTGAGCACCGCCGTGGCAAAGGCCAGGCAGGAAGGGAGATAACACTGCCGGCAGTTGCTCTGCGGCAGGAGTTTATAGATTTCCAGGGGGGTTTTAAATTGCGCCATCACCGACCATCCGCGCCTGCCGTTCGACGATTGCCGAGCTGCTGCAACTGTATGGCAAGCGCCATCTCATGCCGCGCCTCGGCGGCCATCCCCTTGCCGCCATAGGCAACGCCGAGATTGTAATGGCTGTCCGCATGCCCGGGCTCAAGCTCGATCGCCCGCCGCAACAGGGTGATCGCCTCGTCCAACCGGCCAAGGGAAAACAGACTCACCGCCCAATTACAGTAAAGCTCCGCCGACTCCTCGCCGCGCAGAGCAGCGGCCCGGTAGAACTGCACCGCGGCCGGCGAAAGCCCGGCCTGTTCGAGACGGATTGCCTTGCTCACCATCGCCTTGGCGTGGTTCGGATCGTAGCGAAGCGCCGCGTCGATGGCGGCGGAGGCGTCACCCTCCCGCCCGTGCCGAAAATAGAGGCGGCTGAGCAGATAGTGGAGATGGCCGAGGGAGATAGCGGTATCGCTGCCGACCCGTTGCGCGCTTGCCTTGCCGCTGCCGATCACGACACCCGTGCGCAACACCTTCTCCGCCTCCGCATCGCGGCCGCGGGTCATGAGAATCTTGCCGAGGTTCTGATACCCGCCGACCAGTCCGGGCGATTTGGTGACCACGTCCTGCCACAGCGTCAGCTCATCCGCCCAGACCTGATTCCGCTGCCAGGTGAGGAGGCCGCCGGCAACCACCAGCGCGACGAGCAACAGCCGCAGTGCCCACCGAAACCGCGCGCTGCCGCCCGCCACCAACCGATACCCGCCGGCAACCACCGCCAGCGCCAGGAAGGTTGACGGCAGATAGAGCCGGTGCTCGAACATCGGATACAGCGGCAGGAAGGAGGATTCGATCAGCAGGTTGCCGAGGAACCAGAAAATACCAAAGGAGAGCAGCCGCTCGCGCCGATACAGCCAAACGGCCAGGGCCGCAAGCACCGCCAGGCCGACCAGGCAGGCGGCGGTAGTCGGCGGGGCAAAGAGCCCACGCGAAACAACCACGTCATGACAGAGATTGAGCCGCGACGGCAACGGCAGCAAGATGAGGCCAAGATACATGAACAGAACACGTGGCTCCGTCAACAACCGCTCCGGCAAGGTGAAGTCCCAGCGGGCATACCCCGCCTGGATGGCGGCGTAAAAATCGCCGCCGAGGTACAAGGCAGCCAACCCCAGCACCACCGCAACCGCGATGGCGGTCACGGTGAGCAGCCGCCGCCGGTGGCGACGCCAGGACAACCCTTCCAGGAAAAACCATTCGTAGCCGAGGATCATCACCGGCAGCATCGCCGCGTTTTCCTTGCTCGCAAGCGCCAACCCGCCGCAACAGGCACTGAGCGCGAACAACCCGTTTTGCCGTGCCTTACTCCCCGTGGTCAGCCGGGCCAGCGCATAGCACCACAACGACGCCATGAAGAACAGGGCGCTCAGGCTGGCCATCCGCTGGACAAGATAGGTGACCGCGTTGCTCTGCAGGGGGTGCAGCGCCCAGAGCAGGGTCGCCGCCAGGGCAATCTCGCGGGCGCGCGGATAACAGTTCTGGAATACCGGCAGGGTAAGGGTGGTGAGCGACAGTCCGAAAAAAACAAGGGCGGCGGCGGCATGCACCACCACGTTGACCAGATGGAACCCCCACACCTCCCCGCCGCCAAGATAATAGTTCAGGGCAAAGGAGAGATTGGCAAGCCAGCGGTCAGCCGACGGGCCGCTCCCGGCGGCGGCAAGCAAGGCAGGCAACCCCAGGGAATCGATGTGCAAGGCTTCATTGTTGACGATATTGGGCTCGTCGTCGAACACAAACGGCGCCTGCATGCTGTTGCCGTACACCGCGGCAACGGCCAACCCGACCACAAGCACCAGCCCCAGCAACCGCAGGCGGAGGCCGCCTCTTTCAATGAACCCGCCAACGCGCATCACGTTTTCCCGTCAACAGTAACGATAGATTGCCATGCCCCGCGCCATCAGAGCCACGGCGCCAACAAAACAACGCCCAGCCAGCCCGCGGCTTCGCCAAGCTCACAGGCCGCGCCGAGGACGTCGCCGGTGATCCCGCCCAGCGCCTTGTTGCATTTAAAACGCAGCCAGACGGCAGGGAGTTGCGCGCAGAGGATGCCGACCAGGGCCGGCCGCACCGCAAGCGAGAGCAAGGGGAAGAGAAAGAGCAGACCGGCCAGCAGATAGCCTGCCCGCACCTGCCCGACAAAGGCATGGCCGGTGCCGATCTCCCGGGGGTAGCGCGACCCGAAGGCCAGGGAGGCCATGGCCCAGCGGGCGGCCGCCGGCGCCACCAGCAGCCCGACCGCCACCGACGGGGCAAGGATGGGAACCCCGCAACGGGCGGGCACGAGCACCTGTGCCAGGAGCGCGGTCAGGGCCGCCACCTTGATCAGCAACAGTAACACCACCCCGATGACCCCGAAGGCGCCGGTGGCGGAATCCTTCATGATCGCAAGGCGCCGTGCCGGTTCGTGGCTGCCGCCAAGGCCGTCGCAGAGGTCGGCCACCCCGTCGAGGTGCAGCCCGCGGGTGAGCCAGGCCGAGGCCGTCACCGCAAGCACCGCCGCCAGCAGCGGGGTGCCGCCCAGCACCAGCACCGCCCAGGCAATAACCGCCATCATCCCGCCGACCAGCCAGCCGATCAGCGGGAAAAAGGCGCTGCTCCGGGCCAGAAACAGGCCAGACACCCCCACGGGCATCCGCACCGGCAACCGGGTCAGGAAGGCTAAGGCGATCCGCAGGGCATTCCACATCAGGCAATCACCAACCGTTTACGCGCAGAGGGTATGAAAAGGCGATCCCAGGCAGCGCTCACTCCGCTTCGCTGACCCCGGCCTCGCCAAAGGTGGCCATCTCGTTCATGATCTTGAGGCCCGCCTCGACGAGATTCATGGACAACGCCGCGCCGGTTCCCTCGCCCAGCCGCAGTCCGAGATGCAGCAACGGCTCAAGCCCCATGGTGGCAAAAAAGATGCGATGCCCCTGCTCGGCCGACATGTGGCTGAAGAAACAGTAATCCTTGATTTTCTCGTTGAGGCGGATCGCCACCAGCGCGGCGGCGGTGGAGATGAACCCGTCCACCACCACCGGCGTCCGGTTGCGGGCGGCCTCGATGATCGCGCCGCAGATCGCCGCGATCTCAAGCCCGCCCACCGCCGCCAGCGCTTCCACCGGCGAACCCAGACGGCCGCTGTTGACCGCCAGCGCCCTTTCGATCACCGCGATCTTGTTTGCCAGCGCGGCGTCATCGATGCCGGTGCCGCGACCGGTGACATCCTCAACCTTGGCGGGCAGCAGGGCCGCGTACAGGGCGGCGGAGGGGGTGGTGTTGCCGATCCCCATGTCGCCGGTGCCGATGATCTCGGCGCCGTCTTTGATGGCGTCGCGGGCGACCTCCATGCCGGCCGTGATCGCCGCCAGGGCCTCATCCACCGACATGGCCGGTCCTTTTGCCATGTTGTCGGTGCCGCGCCGGACGTTTTTGACGATCAGACCGGCGCCGTTCACCTCCGAGGCGACGCCCACGTCGACCACCCGTACCTCGGCGCCGACATGGTTGGCCAGCACGTTGACCCCGGCGCCGCCGGCGAGGAAGTTCAACACCATCTGCGGCGTCACCTCCTGCGGGAAGGCGCTCACCCCCTCGGCCACCACCCCGTGGTCGCCGGCAAAGGTGAGGATCGTCTTCCGACCCACCCGGGCCTTGATATCCCTCTTGATCGCGCAGGTGCGGGCGGCCAGCCACTCGAGCTTGCCGAGGCTGCCGCGCGGCTTGGTAAGGTTGTCAAGCCTGGCCTGGGCCAAGGCCTCCACCCCGGCGTCGATGGCGGGAATCTCCGCCACCATCTTCTGCAAATCCGCAACACTGTTCATCGTTCACTCCCGTGCATAACCTTCCCACGCCGAGGCCAGCTCGAGCAGGGAGGCTTCAAGTTTGATAAATTCATACATCTCAAGGGTCACCACGCCGCCAAAACAGTGCCGGGCAAGCAGTTCCCCCAATGCCTTACTGACTTCCGCCTGCTCTTTTACCACAGCCTGGTGATCCTTGCCAGCAATGACCCCGTGATAATGCAGATGTCGCGCCTGCGGCAGATATTTCTCCACCTCAGCCCGCCAGTCGTGGCCGTAGCGAAGCAGATGCCCGACATCGAGACAGAAGGAAAAGCCATGCGCCTCTACCCGCGGCGCCACCAGCGCCAACGGATAATCGACGTTCTCGATACATATCCGGCTCCTTTCCGCCCCCACCCTGGCCGCGAGCAAGGCGAGCGACCAGTCGAGGTTGGCAAGCCACTCCTCCTCGTTTATCCCCGGCTCGGCTGGCAGATGCAGGTCGTACCCCTGCACCGCAAGCGGCGCGAGTTCGTCAAGCAACCGCACGATCTCCACGACCCCGGCCCGCCGTTCGTCGGCCGATGCCGCCCCGAGGCGGATATCGGCCGGCAGATGGACGGTATAGGTAAGCCCGGCCGCGTCGGCCATCCCTTTGAGGGCCGCCACATCAACGGGGTGCGGCAAGCCGGACTTGGCGCGGCTTTCGAAGAAAAGAAGCTGCACGTCATCCACCAACCCCGCAAGCCGCCGGACATTGGCAAGCAGATCGGCCGGGATCACGAAGGAGGTCGCGCCCAGCCGCCACGGATAGCTCCTTCGCCGGTACGGCGCCTGCACGTCCATCACCCTG
>Ga0224510_10001556_pt1 | contig 14943 bp, 16 predicted proteins | sample SF_May12_sed_USG_FD_170161 | JGI IMG/M metagenome (GOLD analysis project Ga0224510, IMG submission 170161) | Sediment microbial communities from San Francisco Bay, California, United States - SF_May12_sed_USGS_4_1 | ecosystem: Environmental > Aquatic > Marine > Sediment | place: USA: California... | reverse complement strand
TCCTGCCAATGCCTTGCGTGATGCTTCACCCATAGGGTGACTCCCTTCGTGCGAAGAAATGCGCCGCCCATCCACTCCCAACAAGGCTATAATGGAGCAGACCACTGCTTCAACTGCCGTTTATAGGTTCATGGATAGATCGGGTGAGACAGCGGGTGTCCATGAGCCTGTTTCCCGGTCTCCCGCGTGAGCGGGAAGGCCGAATAGAGGGCCTGGGGTGAGGCGTAGCGGGGCCGGGTGTGGCCATGCCACCGGCCCCGTACGCTGCAGCGGTTCACGGCTGCAAGGTGAGCGTGATGCGAATTGCTTCGTCAACGGCGGCCAGCTCTTCGTGGCTCAAGGTGTCGATCCTTGATCGCAATCGTGATTTGTCCAACGATCGGATTTGGTCGCCCAGTACTCGGGCGGGCTTGCCGTTCACCACAACCATCGCTTCGCCGGGATACACCGAATCGACATTACTGGTCAGCGGCAGCACCACCACCCGAGAGCCGAAGGTATTACAAGAGTTGTTTGACACGATCACCGCAGGCCTGGTCTTCTTGATTTCGGATCCGATCGTCGGATCCAGCGCAACCCAATAAACGTCCCCTCGACGGGGTAGCTTCTTCACTTGGGCCATCCTTCGCCTTCCGTGTTCTTCCAGTCGTCCTCCAGTTCGTTCCGCCAGCGCTCTTTCCGGGCGGCTCGATAGGCGGCATCGAGGGTCTTGGTGTCCGGATGAAGCTTCGCCCGAACCGCAGAGGAAATGAACGCACTGATCTTTTTCGGCGGCACTTCCTGCTTGAGCCTGGCGTAAATGTCCTCATCCATCGTGATATTCAATCTGACAGCCATAGCCCCTCCATCAAGACGTAGATGCTGTATTGTATACAGCATGCGCCGTTCTGGCAAGACGACGGCCGTCGAGATACCTCAGGCTGAGACTGCGCCACTTAGGCATTTCCAGGTGGGCGGTCGATCGTCAGATGTTGATCCGCGATGTAACGTTGAGAGTCCCGAAGGCTGCTCTGGAAAATTGCAGTCGATCATGATAAGCGATGCGCGATAGAAGACCGCAGCTGCTGATTGTTGTGAAAATTATGAATACCGATGAAGGAGGGACTCCGCATGGCGCTCTATGCCGTTGACGGAACATGGAATGAAGACGAAGCCGAGGAAGCCAAGGAGACGAACGTTCTCAAATTCTGTAAGTGTCTGCCTCTTGACATGAATGTCTTCTATTTGGAAGGAGTTGGGACGCGGCTGGGATTTATCGGCAAACTCCTTGGTGGTCTGGCGGGAGTGGGAGGACCGTTTCGAATTGCCAGAGGCCTGGAGCAGATGCGTCAGTACTTTGCGGAGGGAGATCGGACGGTCGACATCATCGGCTTTAGTCGTGGGGCGGCGCTGGCCCTGCATTTTGCCAATCAAGTGCAGGAAGAGCAAGCAGGGGCCGAGGTTCGCTTTCTCGGCCTCTGGGATACGGTCGCTTGTTTCGGCCTGCCGGGGAATGATCTGAATATTGGGTGGCATCTCAAACTGCCTGACAACGTCAAACATTGCTATCACGCGATGGCGCTCGATGAACGGCGCGGAAATTTTTGTCTGACTCGGGTCGAGCCAAGGAAAGGGAGCGAGCTCGGCGATCGGCTGCAAGAAGTGTGGTTCCGTGGGGTCCATTCCGATGTCGGAGGTGGACAATGTCCAGGACTATCCAACATTGCCCTGAGTTGGATGCTGCGGCGAGCGAAGGAGACCGGCCTTCCGGTCGACGAGGAGAAGTTGAAGCACTATGAGTCCTTGTGTGATCCGGATGCCATCGTCTCCAAAAACTTTGATCCGAAGAAGGACCCACAGCGAACGATCAATCCCGGTGATTTCGTGCATGAGTCAGTGAAGGCCCGTGGGCACGTAGGAGGCAGGGTCCATAACGATCCACCGCCTGGGGTTCGGATCGCACGGGGCTAGAGCATAGGCTGAACAGGCAACCAAGAACGCACCAGGTTTCGATGTGTGAGGGGGGCTCGCAGGGGCAGGAATTCAGTAAATGGTTTGGCTATGCGGCCCACTAAGTGAGAGGATGGCAGCACCTAATCAGGAGGGCACATGATTCTGTCGACGACCAACACGATTGAAGGTAGAAAGGCTATCAAATACCTTGGATTGGTCTCCGGAGACGCGATCCTGGGCGCGAACATCTTTCGGGATTTTTTCGCGTCGGTGAGGGATATCGTCGGCGGGCGGTCGGCAGCCTATGAAAAGGAGCTTCGCAAGGCCAAGAATATTGCGCTGGACGAAATGCAGGAACAGGCCAAAAGTCTCGGCGCCAATGCGATCGTCGGCATCGATATCGATTATGAAACGATCGGTACCAACAGCAGTATGTTGATGGTCAGCGCCAATGGAACCGCTGTAGTGGTGGAGTAACCGAAGCCATGGCACTTCTCACCAATGAAGAATATCTTGAGCTGGGGCGTCGCATTATGCCCCTTCTCGGTTCTGCATTGTGCGGGCCGTCGGCTGACGCGCTTCGTGAACTGGCCAGGGCTTATGATCCCTCCGTGGATGATGCGCGTATCAGTGCTGAGGTCTTTCTCTTCCATAAATATCTGTTGATGCAGGCCTGCGTGGGTGTGTTTCCAGAGGAGCAAGTCGATCACATCGTCGGGGGACTGTTTGCTGCACTCAACGAGCGGGCCAGCGGATTGGACCTCAACCAGGAACGCCAACAAGCCATGGAAGAGATGTGGAAACTGCGGGCGGAACAATTTGATGGGCCTTTCTCGCAAGACCAAGCACAGTTGTTGGACGAAGAATCAGGGCCTCTATATTGGAAAGAAACGATCGGTCAATTCTGTCAGAACGTCCACCAACATGAGCATCATCCCGATTTCTCGAGCGATGATACCAACCCCTTTCACACAGCGAGCCAATCCGTTACCGCGGCACTGGACGAAATGGTGTCGGCCTTAGAAGAGATCAATCAGCAGCAGTTTGGTGGGGCGGTATAAGAGCCTTGCGGCTCGCCGTTTTCATTTCAGGAATACCTTCACCAGCCCAATACATCCCATATACAGAACGAGTGAGCTAACCATGGCGGGCCAGAAGCCGAGACGGGGGATGCCCAGGATCATGGAGACAACGTAGACGGTCCAGGGTGGGACAAACCACAGCAGGCTCTTTGCATAGGCCACCGTCGTCGCTCCACCGCTGTTCGCGTAGAGCAAAACGAACGTCACGCCGGTGATGGCGGGGAAGGTGCTGGCCATGGCGGCCAGGAACGATTTCCCCTGTGCACCAAGATAGGTCGAGAAGCTGACAATACTGCCGCCTAACAAGAAATAGAGCAGATACTTGCCAAGATCACCCACAGAGCCTCCTCCCTAGTCTCCATGAAACGCGTCCATTGCTTCCCGTTCCAGCGCCTCTCCCTGACCGGTATAACGCGGCGAAAAGTGAAACACCACAAGGTCTCGTACGTGCGCCTTGCGCGCCATGAGCCCGGCCTGTCGTGCCGTGAGATGATACCGGTCGCGAGCCTTTTCTGCATCACAATCCAAATATGGCGCTTCGCAATAGAAGATATCGGCGCCATGGGCGAGCGCGATGATCTTGGCTTCGTTTTCCTCGTCGTACCGCACATCGACGACGTAGGCAATCTTCTGTCCTCGCGAGATCGTCAGAAACCGTTCCTTCACCTCGCCCAGCACAAATTCACGGTCTTCTCGCCGATGCTCGTCGTACAGGGCTACCGTAAAACGGAAATCATCCGGCTGGCCTTGCCAGATGTGTTGCTTGACGTCTGTGAGCCACGCGCCGACTCGCAGTCCGGCCTCATGCAATTTCTGTTTGTTGACGTTGATGTGAAATTGCTCTTCCAACGAGTAGGCGAGGGAGGGAATGCGATGATTGAGGGCCACCGTCTTCACGGTGAACATCGGATCCTCCAATATCGTGAAGAGCGGACCATCGCCGTGGGGTATTGAAACGGTCGCTCGCATGGACGGCTGAAACCCGTCACTGGCCCGAAAGGCTGCTTGCCGGACCTCTCTTTCGTGAAATTCCCGAACAATGATCGTGAGCGGATAGCCGTCCACGAGATTCCAGGTATAGCCGCGCAGTTTGCCCTGGACGTTATCGATCAACCCAGGAGGGCCGAACAGTGTGAGCGTCTTTCCTCGCCCGAGCGCGACACGAAGCAGGGTGTCGAAGCCAATGAAGTGATCCATGTGCGTATGGGAAATGAAAATTTCGCCGGCTTTCAGCAACCTGGTGGGGCCTAGTCCGTCGTTGTGGCCGAGGTCGAACAGCAAGGCTCTCCTGGACCAGCGCACTTCCACATACAGGCCGGGGTCACCGAACACATCGTTGACAAGATAGCTGGAGAAGGAAGGGTTCATCAGAGAATCCTTCGACGATCTGTTGAAGAAGGTTCCATATAATAACAGATCGTCAAATTCTCATCCGATCTCGATTCTGACCGCACTATACATGATGACGACCTCAACCGCATGTGCCACGATCGTGATCCAGAGATTGCGCGTTTTAAGCCAGATGCTTCCCCAGATAAGTCCGTCCCAGAGCGCGATCCAGTGGAGATGCTGAAACGTATTGACCAGGAACGGATCGAATACAAAGGTGAACGAGCTGGCGAGAAGGGCAAGGGGTGCGAGTCGGCGAGGAGAATGCGACTTCCACCAGTGTGATTCGAGTTCAGCCAGACGGCCCAAGATGAATCCGCGGAAGTTTATTTCTACAAACACCGCAATGCCACAGATCAGCCAGGGGACCATGAGGAGGATGGGAAGCCGACCGTGCGGCGTGTGCTTCAAGAAGATGATGTCGTACCCTAACGATGGATAGACGACGAGAATAACAAACGTGTTCATTGCCCCTAACAACAGTCCTGTTACGGCTCCCCAACGAAATCCATCCCATATCATGTCCCTTTCCAGACCGAGGTGCGCCAGAACGTGGGAGGCACGTCTCATCCAAAGGCCGAGTCCCATGTAGGCAAGCAGTTGTGGGGCAAATTGGACCAGAAGTTGTTCTTGAAATGAATCGGGAAGACCGTAGTAGCCGAATGTCGCGCCGATGGGCAGGAGCGCCAGCGCAGCCCCCTCACCGGAAAGGCGAATAGGAGCCGGCTGGTCTCGCCCTGACGCCACTGGATGGCTAGGAGAGTTCGAGATGATAACGGTCCAAGGTCGTCGCTTTATGGCGTGCCAGGTTGGACAAGGACTTGTTGTAATCGACGATGGCGCGCAGCTCGTTGCCCTGAGCCGTGGCGAGGTCTCGTTGGAAATCGAGCACGAAGCGAGTCGTACTGAGTCCAACTTTCAACCGTTCCTGTTCGGCTTGCAATTGTTTCTCTGCCATGATGCGCGCTGATTTGGTGGTCTCGATACGTTTGAAGTCGGTCTGGACACGCCGCACCGCTTCACGGATGCCGACGATGATCTGTTGCCGGACATTGGTCAGCGCGACCTCGGCGTTTTGAGCCTCGAGTTTCCTCTTGTTGTAGGTGCTGACGGCGGAACGATTGCCGAGCGGATAGCTGAAGACCAGCCCGGCTCCGTAATTGTAGAAGTCCCCGCTGAAGTTTTTGCTGAACGAGTCCCCGTAGTCAGCGCCCAGCCCGGCGAGTCCCATGGTTCCTTGGAATGACAGGGTCGGGAGCAATTGGTTCCTGGCGAACTGCTTGTTCAGCTCGCCGGATTCGATATTCTTTTTGGCCTGCGCGATTTCCGGGCGTTGTTCAATCGCCGTATCGATGGCTTCTTGAAGGCTAATGGGCTCAAGGAATGTGACAGGCGAATCAGCCGGTGTGAGCCGCACGTCTTGTCGCAGCTCTTCTTCTCCCGGGTTCAGGAGGCGTCGTAGCTGATCTTCCTGATCACGAATGGTTTTCTCAGCCACTAACACCTGTTCCACTCGTGATGCGACGGCGGCTTCGGCTTGGAGCACATCGACGATCGACATGATACCGGCCTTGGCCTTCGCGCGATTCGTCGCCAACAGTTCTTCGGCGGCTTTCATGGCGGCCTGTGCGACTTTGAGATTTTCGTTCGCGAAAACCAGTTCCCAGTACGTTTGCTCCACCGTGGCGACGACCGTCATCACGCGGTCCCGGAAAACGTGCTGCTCGACCTCGGCATTATTTTGCGCGACCTTGATAAAGGTCTGGTTGATCGCGATTCCCGCGTTTCGAAGGAGCGGCTGGGTGAAGGTGAAGGCTAGGCCGCCGGTCCAGGACGGATTGAATAAGAATCCTCGAGCGACATTTTGATTGATGCTGCTACGGGACGGGGCATAGTTCACATCGAAATTTCCCCCAGTGATGAGGTTGGTCGAGGCATCAAAGGTCAGAGAAGTGCTGCGTTGGTCGAAGGTCGTGATCTGACCAAGCGACGCTCCCGTTCCACCGAAGACTGGTCGATTGAGCGGATTGACCGTCCTGTTATATTGACCGTTCACGCTCAGGGTCGGATCGAACTTGGCTTGTTCAACCGTAATGTCGAACAGGCGGCTTTCTTTGGTATGGCGGCTGACCGTAATGTCCAGATTGTGCTGCAGCGCATGTACTGCGGCATCGGCCAAGGAGACGGTTTCCCGTCGTTCCGTCGGTGGAGGTTCCGTGATGTCCAAGCTCCATCCAGGCGCTGAAGGTGCAAGAGCCCACAAGATGGCGATCATCATGATTGTCTGACGTTGGGGGGATGAGGGTCTCAGATCCATTGCTGCCTCCGTAATCGACAGTTCAACCAGATCATACTATAATGTCTCAAAGAGGTTCTGTCATGAAGAATGAAGGACATCTGTGTGAAAAAATTGGACCAAGCGCCCGGCTCATTCGAGTAATCGGGAAGGGCAGTGTTGTGTGTCTGTTGGTGGGAGGAGTGCTCTTTGCCCAGACCTCTGCCATGGCGCAGAGTTTATCGGGAGCGTCGAGCGGTCAGTCGCTGGCGGGTGGAGTCTCGCCGCAGTTCAAATTCGGGGGTGGCACGCTCTACATCGACAATCAGGGCACACAGGGTTTCCTCTACACGCCTGGGCAGAATTTTGAATCCTACAACTTCCGAAATCCGTCGACGGGACAAGCCTGGAGCGGTGCCGTCATGACCATGGGGCCGCAACTTTCCATCGGACTTATCCAAGGCGCGAACCAAGTAGGAACTTCGACGATTCTCCCCGGTCCGCCGCGCCAAACCTCTCCGCTGCCTCCGATTGAATCCGGTCTCTTCGACGAGATTCCCTAACAGTCATTTCAAACTCCCCCGTACACCCATCAACCGGTTCAGGGCACAGAGATTCTGTCATAAACGTTGGAGGCGCACCACCTATGGTTCTGGCGCGCTTGCCTTTGTCTGGCGAAACTGTAGAATGCGCCACCTAGGCTTCGATACGGAGCTTGGTGCTGTGCATGCCTGATCAATCGCCGAATCGCTTCGATGTTTTTCTCAGTTACCACTGGCGCGACCATGCGCAGGTGGAGGTGCTCGCGAAACAGTTGCGCGAGCAGAAGCTCACCGTGTTTCTCGACCGGTGGTACCTCACACCGGGGCAATCCTGGCCGAAGGCATTAGAGACAACACTGGCGAGCTGTCGAGCAGTAGCCGTCTGTATTGGGCAGGGCGAGATGGGGCCGTGGCAGCAGCGGGAGCAGTATCTGGCTATAGAGCGCCAGGTGGCAGCCGAACGTCAGGGGCAGAAGTTTCCCGTTATCCCCGTCTTACTCCCTGGCGCCGAGCCACCCCTTGGTTTCTTGAGTCAGAACACCTGGGTCGATTTTCGTGCTCGTGTCGATGATCCGGTTTTACTCTGCACCTTCGTCAAAGCTATTCATGGAGAGCCACCGGGACCGGACGCGGAAGACACAGTCCGTGAAACGCTCGCTGCCATCTGTCCCTACCGAGGCCTCCTCTACTTCCGTGAGGAGGATGCACCATTTTTCTTTGGGCGTGAAGCGGCTATCCGGCAGCTCGTGAGTGCGGTGCAGCAGCACAACCTCGTGGCGGTCGTTGGGGCGTCGGGCAGTGGAAAGTCCTCGGTCGTGCGGGCTGGCCTGGTGCCTGAACTGCGGAGGAATCATGATCGCGTCTGGGAGGTCGCGACCATCGTTCCAACAGATCGGCCCATCCATGCCTTGGCGGCGGTGCTCATGCCGTTCCTGGAACCGGACATGAGCGAAGTCACCCGGTTGAGGGAAACGAACCAGTTAGCTGAGGATCTGCTCGGTAGGAAAACTGCCCTCCGCGATATCGTCGACCGCGTGCTCGCGAAGCAGCCAGGCACGGATCGCCTGCTGCTCATCGCCGATCAGTGGGAGGAACTGTTCACACTCTGTAAAGATGATGCAGCCAGGCGTTGCTTCATCGACAACATTCTCGAAGCCACAGCGACCACAAAGCTCTGCGTGGTGCTCACCCTGCGGGGAGACTTTTTCGGTCGAGCCGTGACCGGGTATCGTGCGCTATCCGATCGACTGCAGGGTGCCGTGGTCAATTTGGGCCCGATGACACGAGCCGAATTGGAGCAGGCCATTGTGTCTCCCGCTCGAGGTGTCGCACTGTCCTTTGCCGACGGCTTGGTGGCCAGGATTCTGGATGACGTCGGTGATGAGCCGGGCCATCTGCCCTTGCTCGAGTTCGTGCTCAAGCGCTTGTGGGAGGATCGTCATGGGCCGGAGCTGTCGCATCAGGCCTATGGCGTCATGGGCGGGTTGCAGGGCGCCGTGGCACAGAAGGCCGAAGAGGTCTTTGGCAAACTCAGCTCAGAGGAACAAGACTCGCTTAAACGCATCTTCTTACACGTGGTGCGAGCGGGCGAAACCGGTGAGGACACCCGCCGCAGAGCGACGCGCTCAGAAATCGGGTCGGCCGCGATGGGCGTCGTCAAGAAACTCGCTGACGAGCGACTTTTGGTGACCAATCGCGTGGGGGCCGAAGAAGAGACGATCGAGGTCAGCCACGAAGCGCTCATCCGCCAGTGGCAACGGGTGCAGGAATGGCTGAATGAATACCGTGAGTTTCTGCTGTGGCGGGATCGACTCAGAGTGCGCGTGAGCGAACGGCAGCACAATCCACACGATGAAGGCACGCTGCTCCACGGAGCGCCTCTTGTCGAGGCTGAACGTTGGCTCTCACACAAGGGGGTCATGCTGACGGATAAGGAACAGGACTATATCAGGGACAGTGCGGCAGCTCATGAGCGGTCTGTCCAGGCAGAGCGCCAGCGGGCCGAGCACGAGCTCGCCCAGGCGAATCGCCTCGCGGAGGAAGCGGCCAAACGTGAAGAGGCCGAACGGGCACGGGCCGAAGCGGCCGACCGCGCAAGGCGACGACAACGGTTGTTCAGCCTGGCGCTGCTCATGCTCTTGTTCGTGGGCGCGATCGTAACCTGGCTTTGGCAGAAGGGCTACAACCTCGACCAGGCGGCACTGAAAGTGAAGTCGGTCCTTGTGAGTATTCATGTGTTGCCTGACATGGTGCCGATCCCAGGCGGCACGTTTCAGATGGGCGACGTGGAGAAGCTGGGAGAATTCTGGCGCAATCCGGTACATCCAGTCACGATCAAGCCATTTTCGATGGGCAAATATGAAGTGACGTTTGATGAATACGACGCGTTTGCGATTACAACAGGACGACGTTTACCGGAAGACCAAGGCTGGGGACGTGGACGCCGCCCGGCGATCAACGTGTCGTGGGAAGACGCCAAGTCCTATGCGCAATGGCTCTCACAAGAGACCGGTCAACGTTACCGCCTGCCGAGCGAAGCAGAATGGGAATATGCAGCGCGTAGTGGGACCAAACAGGAAACCTGGGCGGGCACGTCCAAAGAATCTGATCTCGACCAATATGCAGTGTCTCTTCAGAATTCTGGCAACCGCACAGCGGAAGTCGGCACGAAAGCGCCAAATGATTTCCGCATCCATGACCTCAGCGGGAATGTCTGGGAATGGGTGGAGGACTGTGCACATACTACATATGAACGAGCACCGAGCGACGGATCGGTATGGCTGGAAGCCGACGAAGGGGTTTGCAATCAGCGTGTCCTCCGCGGTGGTTCCTGGCTCCTCGAACCGGTGGGCTTGCGTGCGTCATTCCGGGACTGGAACTACACCGCCAACCGGTTCAGCGGCCTGGGGTTCCGTCTCGTTCAGGACATTCCGTAACCCTTTGCTCTTTGTTCTTTGACCCTTTGCGTCTTCACGTTTCTTGTGTTCCCAGACAGGTCCGGAGTGAGCGTATCTGAGCCCTCACATCTGCGTGGAGGCAACACGTGGCCGTTTCCACCATTCCACAGGCTGTGCAGTCATGCCATGAACTGCTGCTGTGGCTGATTCCACAGCTCGACAAGTTCCCACGCGTACGTCGATTTACATTGGGCGAGCGGATTGAATCTGGGTTGCTTGAAGTCTTGGAGTTGTTGGTAGAAGCGGCTTACAGCCGGAACAAGGACACATCCTTGCGGCGTGCAAATCTCAAGCTGGAGGTGGTGCGCCATCTGTGGCGGCTCGCACATGAACTGAAAGTCACGGCGACACGCCAGTATGAGCATGGCGCGAGACTCCTCGATGATCTGGGACGACAGATCGGCGGCTGGCTCCGCAGCCAACAGGCGGCCGAGTCAAGCCCATGAAACGGCTCGACGGGATCTGGAATGCGGTGACGAGTTTTGGGAATCTGTTGCGTGCGTACCGCAAGGCTCGGCGTGGGAAGCGCAGTAAACGGGGTGTCGCAGAGTTTGGACTCAATCTGGAGCACGAGTTGCTGGCGCTGCAACGTTCCCTACAGGAAGGAACGTACCAGCCGGGCGAGTACCGACTGTTCACAATCTATGAGCGGAAGCCGCGTCTCATTGCGGCCGCGCCGTTTTGTGATCGTGTGGTGCACCATGCGGTGATGCAGGTGATTGAGCCGCAGTTGGATCGCACGTTTATTTCAGACAGCTATGCGTGCCGAACGGGCAAAGGAGTGCATGCCGCTGTGGATCGTTACCAAGCCTGGTCGCAGACTTACCGGTATGTACTGAAGATGGACATCCAACAGTATTTCCCCTCCATCGATCATGCGTTGCTCAAGGACAAACTGCGCCGACGGATCAAGGATGCACGGGTCTTGGATCTTCTTGACCGCATTATCGAGAGTTCGCCGCAGAGCAGCGCAACGCCTCAGTACTTCCCAGGCGATGATCTCTTAACGCCGTGTGACCGGCGGACCGGCATCCCAATCGGCAATCTCACGAGCCAGTTCTTTGCTAATCTCTACCTGGATGACTTCGATCACGATATGAAGCAAGTGTTGAGAGTGAGGCCCTACTTGCGATACGTGGACGACATGGTGGTACTGGACCACGATAAAGTGCGGCTGGCCGAGATTCGCGCGGCAGTTCGTGAGCGGCTTGCAGCCGACCGCCTTCACTTGCATCCGCGCAAGGCGCAGATCTCGCCAGTGGCTGATGGGGTGAACCTCCTCGGGTATCTCGTCTATCCCGCGCGGCGGCGGTTGCGGAGCGATAACGGGCATCGCTTCGCCAGAAAGTTCCGCCGCATGGCAGTAGCCTATCGCGTGGGTCGGCTTGAGTGGACCAGTGTGGTGGCCTCGGTTCAAAGCTGGATCGGCCATGCGAAATATGCGAACACAGATGGTCTGCGACGAGCGATTTTCTCCCAGGCTGTGTTCACCAGGGGAACGGGCCAAGAGACGGCCAGCGTGTAATCCGCGGTGGTTCCTGGAACAACAAACCGGAGAACTTGCGTGCGTCAAACCGGAACAGGAACAACACCGACAACCGGAACAACAACCTGGGGTTCCGTCTCGTTCAGTCCGCCCGCACGGCGAGTGCCGGTCGAGGGCCGGTCTGTTCACGGATAGATCGGGTGTGACAGCGGGTGTCCATGAGCCTGTTTCCCGGTCTCCCGCCCGAGTGGGAACGCCGAATAGAGGGCCTGGGGTGAGGCGAATCGGGGCTGGTTGGTCATGCCGACAGCCCCGGGCGCTGCCGATGCAGGTGTCATCGCATGCGAGTGAAACGGCTCTCTTGCTTTGCTCTCATAATGCGTTACGGTTGGTAGGCTTGTTGCCACGCTACAGCTAACACGTACCGAGCCACAGAGTGTAAAATTTCAGGATCGATGGTCTCGATGGCATCCGTCGGTTGATGAAAATGTGGATGCACCCCTCCGCTTACCACCGTGACGGTTGGCACACCGGCTTCCTTGAACGGCACATGATCGCCACCGGGGAAGAATCCATAGAGATCGAGTTTGTCGTCAACGCCGGCGGTTTTCCCTGCCTCCAGCAGCACATCCCTTTCCAACCCTGTTACACCGACGGTGAGGTGTCCATTCCCAACGCCGGCATGGTCGATGTTGATCATGGCCTTCGTGGCGTTCAACGGGGTAATCGGGCGTGATACATAGAGTCGTGAACCGAGCAGGTCGAGCTCTTCGCCGCTGAACGAGACAAATAGAATCGTTCGTGACGGACGCCGGTTGATCTTTGCCAAGGTCCGCGCGACTTCCAGAACGACAGCGGTTCCGGACGCATTGTCATCCGCGCCGGGAAAGAGTATCCCTCCTGGGCGACCGAAGTGGTCACGGTGCGCGCCGATGATCACGGTGTCCGTTCCCGTGCCGGGAATCATCCCGATCACATTCACCAAGAGCCCTTCCTCCTCGGTCGTCTTCCACTGAAGCGAGGCAAATTGATTGGTCATGGCAGCCTGTGAGGAAGGTGATTGGTTCAGCCGTTCCTGGAGGGTGCGTAGGCGATCCGGAACTTCCCTCTTCGAGTCAGTAAGAATATCTTCGGCGAGAGCGGTGCTGATCCAGGCTCCTGGGATGGCCATATCGGGAGGGAGTTGTCCGTAGAAGGCACTGGGGTGTCCTGTGACGCCACGGCGGATTTCGTAGGGCTGGAGGATCGGACCGGTTGCGGTGAGATACCCCACGGCGCCGCGTTCTTTGGCGAGCCGCACCTTGTCGGCATGGCTGACATGGTGGGGGTAGTGTTCCGGCTTGCCACGCAGAAACAGCACAATGCAGTTGTTCACCTCCACGCCGGCGTAGTCGTCGATGCCTCGATCAGAATCGACGACGCCGTATCCGACGAAGACGATCCGGCCTTGGATGTCGGCTGATGGGGAATCGAAGATGGGGAGGAAATCGAGACCGGCTTGCTTCGTTGTCAGTCCGCCTGCGGTGCCGATCCCGACGGTTGGGTTCGGAGCAAGAGTGGCGGTGGGTATTAGGGTTGCCATGGCCCCTGATGTGGCACCATCTTTTCCTGTTGGGAAAGGAATGATCAGCGAGCTGTTGCGGATGCGCGGGAGCCGTAACCCCGCTGAAAGAAATTCCTGCGCCACCCACTGCGCGGATTCGAGATCCTCTTTCGTGCCGGTTTGTCGGCCATGAAAGGCAGGGCCGCTGAGCGTTCGGATGTCGGCAAGCATCCGGTCTGTGGAAAGCGATTCGATGGCGGTCTGGAGGCCGGATTCAGGCGACTGGGCTTGAGTGTATGGCGCGGCCGTTATGAACGACAGCACTAGTGTGATCGTTAAGTGTGCAACCCATCTAATCATTATGCTCCACGTAAATTTCATGATAATGGCTTGAGAGTTTGAGCCAGCGTATTCACGTGGGCGAATCATAGCATAGCCATCGAAGCAGGTTGCAGCGCCACATTGTGCCCAGGTACTATTCAGCGACACGTGGGTGTAGGTTCCGAGCTGAGCGGGTGACCGGCAGCTCAAGGGAGCGAGTATGGCAGGCGGAGACTCAGGAAAAGGATTGTACGACCATCTGTACCGGCGTTTTTTTGAACAGCGCGACAGCCACGATGGCTATTTATTCCAGGAGGCTCCGGGTGGCAGCGCCAAGCCGCCGACGGTGACGTTCAAGCAGAAGCTCCGGTGGTGGACGTGGGATCGGTGGGAGCGGAGAAAGAAAATTCTCGAGGAACGTGACCGGTTACAACGCGAAATTCTCCAGATCAAGCAACCCACCAACACAAAGTAGACAGTGTGTGGTTGTTGGATAACACTCAATAGTCTTTCATGAGACAACTCCCAATTATGTGCTCCGCGCTTTTCTTCGTCAGCATTGGTTGGCTGGTAGGGAGTGGTTCGAGCTACGGCATTCAGTTAGAAACCCATGAAGAAAAAGCCGCCAATCTCAAACAGCAAGCGACCGGTGGATTGTTTCAGAAATGGACCTTCGATCAAGATCAGATCGATCACTTACCTACGGGCTTCGAACAAGACGTTGCGAATGAGCCACCGGCTACATGGGCTGTACAGGCGAGCACAACTGCCCCGTCTCTGCCGAATGTTGTGGCCGGCTCTTCCGGTTGTGGGGAGCAGTGTTTCCAGGTGTTGCTGGCCAAGGGGCTGGAGTATGAATATCCGGACCTCACGGTTCGCTTTCATACGCCGGACGGCGTAGGAGCTGGTGGAGTGGTCTTGGGCGCACACGACGCCAAGAATTTCTACGCGGCAGTGGTCGATGTGGTCCAACGGAAAGCACATCTGCTGCGTATCTCCAATGGCCGCAGGTTGTCCCTCGCTGAAGCGTCTGTCCACCTCAAACCGGTTGAGTGGCACTCTCTCAGAGTGCAACGAAATACCATCATCAGTAAGGATTTTATCGAGGTCTATGTCGATGGGGCGCTCGTGCTCTCGGTTGAGGACCAAACGCTGGGATTGGGCCGGGTTGGATTTGTCTTGGTCGGGAAATCCTCAATGTTTTTTGATAGCTTTCATGCGGTCCCACTCTTTTCTCATCGCCCGCTCTCGTCCCCGCCGGCCTACTAAATTCAAGCTTGGTTCGCCCCCGCAGTATTTTCCAATCCGGAAATGAGTCTGAACGACGGTCGGCGAATCTGAGTCTCTGCTTTCTGTGCTGACTCGGTTGGGTTGATAAATGCTCCGTCGTTCTGCTGTGCCGGTGTGGCTCAGGCC
>Ga0224510_10001554_pt1 | contig 14960 bp, 16 predicted proteins | sample SF_May12_sed_USG_FD_170161 | JGI IMG/M metagenome (GOLD analysis project Ga0224510, IMG submission 170161) | Sediment microbial communities from San Francisco Bay, California, United States - SF_May12_sed_USGS_4_1 | ecosystem: Environmental > Aquatic > Marine > Sediment | place: USA: California... | reverse complement strand
GGTAACCGACGAGCCGGCCTTCGACCCATTGATGCAGGACCACCGCCTCGATCGAGACGCCGTCGGGTCGGTCGATCGTGATCTCCATGACCACGTCGTCGCCTACGTCGAGCAAGCGTCTGACACGCAGATTCGCCCCCACCGCTTCCCAGTCCGTCCGATACCGGGCGATGACTCGGTCGGCGCCGTCGAGCGTCACCGGACCGGGGCGGACGTAGGTGAAGTCGTCGGCGAGCATCGCCCTCATGGCCTCGCTGTCGCGGCGGTTGTAGGCGTCGAGGAATGCACGGGACAACTCGGCGGGTGTCATGAGCGGGCATGTTCCCACCGGAGCCCGGGCAAAGGAAAACGGCGCACTGACCGCCCCGCCCGAGATGTACGCTGATGGAATCGGGCGGCATCTCGTCGCCCCAAGACAGGAGCGACCGCGGTGAGCGGGTGGCGCGTCGTCGTGGCTGTGGTTCTCGTCTCGGTCCAGGCGTGTGGCGGCGCCACCGTCGACGCCGAACTACCCGAGTTGGACCTGTTCGTGCAACCCGTCCCCGATGCGCCTGATCCGGCCGACCGGGCCGGAGCGGCGGCCGCCTTCGTCGAATGCACCTATCCGCTTGGAAACGGCGGGTGGTCCTCCGACTTCGGCCCGCCGCCCGGAGGCTCCACCCCGGAGGATGGGCTCGAAGCATTCCTGGACACCGGCCTCTTCGGGCTCCCACGCGACGGGTATCTCCCGTCGGGTCGAGACGACCAGCGCAGACTGTTCACGTACTCGGTCGCCGATGCCCCCAAAGTGGCTGTGATCATCGCCGACGAACCCGACGGGTGGCGGGTCGAGACGTTCGCCACCTGTGACCCGGCCGAGTACGACCCGTCCCGAGACGGGCCTGTCGGCGTGTGGACCGACGCCGAAGGACACCGAGTCCCGACGTCCACCATCATGTCGTTGCAGGGCGCCGAGCACTGCGGGTGGGAGAGTGTCACCTACCTCCTGTTCGAGGACCGCCAGTACATCGGAGACCCCGAAGGAGCGATGGACGTCCCGTTCGCAGCACCATTCTCGGCCGACACCCAGCTGCCTTCGGATGCACTCGACACGGGCTACGAGCGTGACGGCGCACACTTGTTCATGTCCTCGGACACGGCGGTGGCCTATCTCGTTTTCGACGACCACGTCGAGGCCTGGCCTACACCCGCCGTGCCCGACCCCGTCTGGTGTGCCTGAATTCGACCATCCTGAAAGTCGGCTGAGCGCCCCGGCGAAGCGCACGGGCCCGTGACCGCCATACTCACGACCCGCTGACCTGACAGATCCTTCCTGGACACCGCATCTTCGACATGACACGCTTGCGCGGCACGGGCAAAGGGAGGTTGGTCATGAACGGGCGCCGCGCTCGCATTGGGACAGTTCTCTTTCTGACGGTTCTAGCACTGATCACAGCCTCGGCCTCGGCCGGAGCCGCCGGCTCGACCGCCATCAGCGGGCTGAGCCCCTACCCGGATGGAGGCGACCCCACCGATCCGGCCGCGGTCACCGCCTGCAACGGCGAGCCGCAGACCGGAGTGCTGTATCGCAACAGTGAGACCGAGCCGTATCTGGCGGTGAACCCCACCAACCCGAACAACATGATCGCCGGCTGGCATCAGGATCGGTGGAGCAACGGCGCCGCTCAAGGCTTGGGTGCGGCCTTCACGGTCGACGGGGGCATGACATGGACTCCCGTCAACATCCCCTTCACGCGCTGCGCCGGGGCGCTGTCCGGTTCGGCAGGTGATTACGGACGCGCCTCCGATCCCTGGATCAGCTTCAGCCCTGACGGAACGGCCCACTACATGGCGCTCGTGGCCGACAACACGCCGAACCGCAACGGTATGGCGGTCGCCCGTTCGACCGACGGAGGCGCCACCTGGACCGAGCCTCAGATCATCAAGGCGAATCCCGCTCGCGACCCGGTCGGCGCCTCGCTGTTCCACGACAAGAACTCGATCACCGCCGATCCAATCGATCCCGACCTCGTGTACGCCACCTGGACGCTGTTCCGCAACGGGGTCACTTCGCTGCTCGTGTCCCGCTCCACTGACGGTGGCGAGAAGTGGGGTCCGCCGATTCCCATCGCCACGTTCGGGACGGTCAACCCGGCCGAGGTGGTGTCCTTCCGGCAGGGTGCCCAGATCGTCGTGCTTCCGGACGGGACGCTGGTGAACGCGTTCTATCGCATATTGTTCGATCAAAAGAACCTGGCCGTCTCCTTCGAACAGGCGCTCTTCAGGTCCACCGATGACGGGAAGCATTGGGATCGCATGGACATCGCCGTGGCCGGCTTCACCCCGGCTGGTGCTTTCGACCCGGAGCTCGGTATCCCTGTGCGCGATGCCAGCCAGATTCCCGACATCGCCGTCGACGATGCGACGGGTGCGCTGTACATGACGTGGCAGCAGGCGAACACCCAGGGATTGGTCGAGGTGGCAGTGTCACGGTCCGTAGATGGTGGATTCACCTGGTCGACGCCCATTCGTGTCAGCCAGGAGGGTGAGGTCGTACAGTCATTCCTCCCGGCGGTTTCCGTCAATGCCGACGGTACGGTCGGGGTCCTGTATTACGACTTCCGCAACGACGTGACGGGTGACTCGGAGTTGAGCACCGACGTCCATTTGGCACTCTTCGATGCGGGGTTGGTCTTTCAGGAGGAGAGGCGCCTCACGACGTCCTCTTTCGACATGCGACAGATGGTCATTACCGGTCCGCGGGGCTATTTCCCTGGTGACTACGTCGGGCTCGACACGGACGGCACGGACTTCGTGGCGGCGTTCACCTTGGCCAACAACCTCGGCCTTCCCGTGGCCTTCCCACAATCGCCAGGATTGTTCGTGGACACCAACAACCGGCAGGACATCGTCTTCGCCCGCGAAACGCCCTGACTGCGGCCGCGACCGATCTCTTGCGGTCGCCGCGCTGCCGGCACCCGTCGACCCCCGGATTCACCCCGGGGGTCGACGCGGGAACGGTGGTTCGGGATTGACCCCGACATGCTCGGTTGCACGATCGGGCACGGGAAGGGACTTGCCAAGGGAGCGTGGGCCGCCGGACGGGTTCGGAAGCCCCATTCCCAACTCTCATCCAGGAGAGCCACTCCGAGTCGGTCCCGCCCCTCCGATCAGCCGGTCACCACGTGATCGAGTTCCGATGCGAGGCGGAGGTACACCGGTCGCTTGAAGTCGACCACCAGCTCTACTGCCTCCGCCATAGACGTCCACTTGTAGTCCCTGAACTCGGCAAGGTCGCCGTCGGGTAGCCGGATCGGCGTGTCGGATGGGAACCGGAACACGAACCATCGCTGAGTTTGTCCGCGACACCCACCGCCACGAAGCTCGGGCGGGAACTCGTAGGTGATCCAATGTGGCAGCTCTCCCAGCAGTCTCAGGTGGGCGGGCCCGATTCCCGTCTCCTCCTCGATCTCTCGCAGCACCCCGGTCAGCGGCTCTTCACCGAGATCGAGACCGCCTTGGACGAACTGCCAGCTCCCTGCCACATCGCACCGTTCGAACACGAGGACCCTCCCGTCGTCGCCCGTGATCACAGCGCCGACGCCGGCCCTCATCCACTCGCCGTGTCCCATGGTTGGAATTCCGGTCGGTTTACGACCGTCCGAACACGGGTACGAGCGCTCCGTTCATGACGCCCGCCTCCTCGGACAGGAGGAACTCTGCGACCCCGGCGATCTCGTCGGGGGTCGGCCAGTCGACGTAATCGGAGTAGGGGAGTGTCGCCCTGGTGGCCGGGGTGTCGATCACCGATGGGACGAGCACCGAGACTGTCACGTTCGTGTCTTCGAGCTCCGAGGCGGTGCTCATCCCCAACGCCATCACGCCGGCTTTGGCCATGTTGAACGCCGCCTGGCCGGCGGGGTTCTCGATCCCGGCGCGACTCCCCACGAGGACGATTCGGCCGAAGTCCGCCTCCCGCATGTGGGGGATCGCCGCCCGCACGGTGTAAAAGGAGCTGCGGAGATTGAGATCGATCATCCGGTCGAATCTCAGGTCGTCGGTTTCATCGATGTCTCTGCCACCGGCCCAACCGCCCACCAACGAGGCCAGTCCGGAGATTGGACCCCACTCGTTGGCGACGTGTTTCATGAACGATGTGATCGACTCGGCATTGGTTGCGTCGACCCGTCGCAGCATGAACCGCTCTTCGTCGACACCGAACTCATGCTCGAATCGGGATGCCTCGTCTGGAAGCAGATACGTGATCGCAAGACGGGTGTCGAAGCGGAGCAGGCGCCGGACCAGTGCCGAACCCAAACCTCCCGTACCCCCCGTGATGACGATGGTCCTGGTCACGTCTGCTCCTGGTTCGAATGACGGCTCGTGAGGCTACATGGTAAGTTCCGCATTGGTTTTTGGTCGAGTTTGGAGGAACGCCATGGCATCCATTTCGTTCGAGGGCGTCGGCAAGGTGTATCCGGGGGGTACCCGCGCCATCTACGACGTGAACATCGAAGTCGGCGACGGCGAATTCGTGGTGCTCGTCGGACCCTCCGGATGCGGCAAGTCGACGCTGCTGCGGATGGTGGCCGGCCTGGAGGAAGTCACCGAAGGCGACCTCAAGATCGGTGAGCGGGTCGTCAACGACGTCTCGCCCAAAGATCGCGACATCGCCATGGTGTTCCAGAACTACGCCCTCTATCCGCACATGTCGGTGTACGACAACATGGCGTTCGGTCTCAAGCTGCGAAAGATGTCGAAAGACGACATCGACCGGCGTGTGCAGGAAGCCGCCCGAGTTCTGGAGATCACCGACTATCTGGACCGCAAGCCAAAAGCCCTCTCGGGTGGCCAGCGCCAGCGAGTGGCGATGGGTCGTGCAATCGTGCGCGAACCCGCCGCCTTCCTCATGGACGAGCCTCTCTCGAACCTCGACGCAAAACTCAGGGTGCAGATGCGTTCCGAGCTCGGACTGCTGCACACCCGCCTCGGAACCACCACGCTGTATGTGACCCACGATCAGGTCGAGGCGATGACGATGGGTGACCGGGTGGCCGTGCTGCGTGCCATCGGCGGCAAAGAAGTCACCAACCTCCAGCAGATCGACTCCCCCCGCCGTCTGTATGACGAGCCCGACAACCTGTTTGTTGCGGGATTCATCGGATCGCCTTCGATGAACTTCGTGTACGGCACGATCGAAGGTGACGGCGACGACGTGTACGCCCGGTTTGCCGGTCAGCGGGTCAGGATCGACCGGGGCAGACTCGCCTCTCACGGCGGCCTGGCCGACTACAAGGGCAAGGAGATCGTGCTGGGGATGCGTCCGGAGAGCTTCGAGATCCTGGAAGCAGTGTCGTCTGATGTGGACACGACCTCGCGGGTCATGGATGCCAAGGTGGATCTCACCGAACAGCTCGGATCCGAGGCCTTCGTGCATTTCGAGAATGACTCGCCCCCGGTGGTCACACCCGAACTGCGGGAGCTCATGGAAGACGAGGGCACCGACGTCGACTCGCTCGGGAACACGACCAAGTTCACGGCACGGGTCGACCCGGATCACGCTCCGCGGGCCGGCGATGCCATGAAGTTGTACGTCGACACCGGTCGGATGCATTTCTTCGACAAGGACACAGGTCTGGCCATCCGCTGAAGCAAGCCTGGCACCAGCGTCAAAAGGACCGCCTGCGGGCGGTTCTTTTGTTTGGTGCGGGTGGCACCGTCACCGCTACGCTCCGCCCATGATCTCCATGGACCCGATCGAGTCGGTCGACCCGGCGATTGCCGGGCTCATCCGCAAAGACCTCGAACGTCAGAACACGCACATCCACCTGATCGCATCGGAGAACTTCGCCTCGCCGGCGGTGATGGCGGCATCCGGTTCGGTGTTCACCAACAAGTACGCCGAGGGTTATCCGGGTCGTCGGTACTACGAGGGATGCTTGGTCGTCGACGAGATGGAAGCGCTCGCCATCGAACGTGCGAAGGAGTTGTTCGGGGCTGGTCACGCCAACGTCCAGCCGCATTCGGGCGCCCAGGCGAACATGGGCGTGTATCTGGCGCTGCTCGATCCCGGTGACACGGTGTTGGGGATGCGGCTCGACCAGGGCGGGCACCTCACCCACGGCTCGCCGGTCAACTTCTCGGGTCAGCAATACAACTTTGTCGCGTACGGTCTCGATCCCGACACCGAGCGCATCGACATGGAGAATGTGCGGGCGCTGGCGCTGGAACACCGTCCGAAGATCGTGCTCGCCGGGTACTCGGCCTATCCACGGCATCTCGACTATGCGGCATTTCGGGCCATCGCCGACGAGATCGGGGCCGTGTTCATGGTCGACGCCGCCCACTTCATCGGGCTGGTGGCGGGCAAGGCATTTCCGAACCCGGTCGAGTCCGCCGACATCGTCACGGCCACCACCCACAAGGCGCTCCGTGGTCCCCGGGGTGGAATGATCCTCTCCACCGAGGAGTACGCCAAGGTCGTGGACAAGGCCGTGTTCCCTGGAGGCCAGGGTGGGCCGATCGAGAGCCAGATCGCCGCCAAAGCTGTGTGTTTCAAGGAGAACGCCACACCCGAGTTCCAGGCCTACGCCCGGCAAATTCTGGCGAATGCGGCGGCGATGGCCGACCAGCTCCAATCCGACGGGGTCAGGCTCGTGACGGGCGGTACCGACAACCATCTCATGTTGGTGGATCTGCGGTCGATCGACGCGGACCTCACAGGGCGGGAGGCTGCCAAGCTGCTCGATTCCATCGGGATCACCTTGAACTTCAACGCCATTCCCAATGACCCTCGTCCTCCCATGCACACCAGTGGTTTGCGGATCGGCACCCCGGCGATGACAACGCAGGGAATGAAAGAGGCCGAGGCGACGCAGACGGCGGCGCTCATCGCCCGGGCTCTGAAGGAGCGGGGGGACTCCGCCGCCGTCGCCGAGGTCGAGGCCCAGGTGCGAGAGCTGGCGAGGAGCTTCCCGCCCTACCCCGCCGACTGGTCCGGCCACGTCTGACCCCCCGGGGTCTCGAAATTGCGTACGCCAGTGCCGTATCCGGCACTGAGCTACGCAATTTCGGGCGGAGACCGCTGAGCGAGCGCCTCCCGGATCTGAGCGGCCGTTCTCTCCATCCCCCCGGACACGTCCCACCAGGTGTAGCGAAGCGTCGTCCATCCCGCGAGTTCGGCTTCGTTCTGTTGCGCCCTGTCGAGCTGGAATCGTTCTCGGCTCGAATGGAACGCCATCCCGTCGAGCGCAACGCCGAGTCGGGCGGCCGGATAGGCGAAGTCGAGCCGGCAGATGATGGAGCCGTCGCTGCGGCGAACCGGGAACTGCGGTTCCGGGAGAGCCACACCGCAGTTCGAGAGGCCACGGAAGAACAGGCTCTCGAGATAGCTGTCGGTGAGGGTCGCAACCATCACGTGTTCGTCCAGATGCGGCCGGATCACTCCGACACCGTTGCGGCCCCTGCGGGCAACACGTTGCAGGACCCGCAGTACCTCGGGCAGTGACGTCAGCCCGCGGCGTAGCGCCGTGTCGAGTGCCCCACCAATCAGCCCCCGAGCCGAAGTCCCCATGTCGATGAGGGTCCGGGCAGGTGTGGTGATCGGCACGCCTGCGAGTTCGATCACGTCGGAAGCCACGAGGTCCGTCGACTCGTGGACGGTTACTGATCGGTGAACTCGTCGCCAACGGCGGGTCACGATCTCCATCTCCCGTGGAGGTCGGCCGCCAAAATCGACCATGTTCCAGAGATACGCGGCGGTGACGTGGGATGCGGCGGCGAGGTCGGGACACGCCCTCACGGCCGCGACGACCTGCTGTTCGAACGTGGCCGGTGCGGATGCAGCGGCGTAGACCCGCGGCAGCAATCTGACGACGACGCCGCTGGCAACTCTCCTCTGCAGCGTCGACCGAGCGAGCCCGGCGCACGTCCAGTCGGCCACAGTGAACACACCGTGGCTCGCCCCGGCCCGATTCATGAGGTTTCCTTCGGGATGCATCGCGTCGAGTTATCGATCCAAGGGGCGTTCGACAACCCCTTGACAACCCCCAGGCCCCAAATTGCGTACGCCAGTGCCGTATCCGGCACTGAGCTACGCAATTTGGGGGGAAGGGGGGTGCGGCCGTAGACTCTCGTTCCGGACTTCACGAAGCCCGCCTACCCCTCCCAGGTGTCCATCCCTCCATGCGATCTGACAACGTGCATCGCCAGGTCACATCCGCCGTCAACGACGGGTGGATGGAAGGAGGGTCCTTCGTCGGCTCCATCCTCTCCGGCACCCTGCTCGGCTACTTCGCCGACAAGTGGCTTGGGACCGATCCATGGCTCGTCATCTCCGGCATCTTGCTGGGCGCGTACTCCGGCTTCCTCCGCGTGTGGCAGTACTCGAAGAAACTCGAGGAGATGTCACGTGACCGGTGAGCACATGACCACGCGCATCGAAGGGACCACACCCGTCGAAACCGTGATCGCCCGGCACACCGTGAAGCGGGCCATCTGGGTGGCGCCGCTCGTCATCGCCCTGTTCACGATTCTGCGTGGCCTCGACGGTCTGATCGGCTCGACATTGGGCGTCGCCGTTGTCGTGGGCAACTTCCTCCTCGCCGGTGCCATGTTGAGCCTGGCGATGCGCATCTCTCTCGCCATGTATCATGCCGCCGCGCTGTTCGGCTTCTTCCTGCGGCTGGCCTTGATCATGGCGACGATGTTCCTCATCGTGCAGTTCGTCGACGTGGACCGGCTGGCGTTTGGGATCTCAACAGTGGTGACGTATATCGTGCTGCTCGCCCTGGAGGCGGTTGCCGTGGCACGTGGGAGAGAAAGGGATCTGGATTGGACCAGCTGATTCTGGCCGTCGAAGAGTGCGACTTCGTCAACAACCCGGTGTGCGCCCCCGAGGACGTCGGTGAGCTCTTCATCTTCGAGCCCATCTTCGGGCAGGTGAACCGGACGGTCATACTCATGTTCTTGGCGGCCGCCATAGTGATCGCCGTCCTCTACTTCGGACTGCGCAAGCCCCGCCCTATCCCGACCAAGTTCCAAGCTGCGGTCGAGTCACTCGTGAGCTTCGTGCGCAACGAGATCGCGATCGGGATCATCGGGCCCGAAGGCATCAAGTACTTTCCGTACCTGCTCTCGGTGTTCACCTTGCTGCTGGTCGGCAACCTGTTCGAGGTGACGCCGCTCATCAACTTCCCGATCACGTCCCGGATGGCACTGCCCGCGTTCCTCGCAATCCTCACGTGGGTGATCTTCGTGGTCGTCGGGTTCGCCAAGAACGGCATCGGCTACTTCACCGGGGTGGTGTGGCCCCACAGTGTCCCGCTGGGCATGCGCCCGCTGGTGGGTCTGATCGAGTTCTTCTCGACGTTCTTGGTCCGGCCCTTCTCGCTCGCAGTCCGGCTCTTCGCCAACATGGTTGCCGGGCACGTGATGCTGTCACTCCTCCTGGTCACCGGCTGGATCTTCACGTCGAACCTGTTCATCAACTTCGGCGAGATCGGTCTGAAGGGCCTCGCCGGTCCGCTGTGGTTTGTCTTCGGCCTCGGCATCTTCGTCTTCGAGTTGCTGGTCGGCTTCATCCAGGCCTACATCTTCACGCTGTTGTCGGCGGTGTACATCCAGACCTCCGTACACCCCGAACACTGAGAACGCACACAACACCCACGAGGGAACAGAAAGGAACGGAGAGACAATGGACGCAGTCCTCGCAGTACTGGCTGCCGCCCAGATCCTCGCTCAGGAAGCAGCGGGCGGGATCACCGGAAGCCTGAACGTGGTCGGATACGGCCTCGCGGCCATCGGCCCGGGCATCGGTGTGGGTCTGGTAGCTGGAAACGCCGTGCAGGCCATGGCCCGTCAGCCCGAAGCAGCCGGCATGGTGCGCACCACCATGTTCCTGGGTATCGCCTTCACGGAGGCGCTCGCCCTGATCGGCTTCGTGCTCTTCTTCCTGGGCGGTTGAACCGATGCTGGCGCAGACGTTGATACTTGCTGCCGAAGAAGAGGGCGGTGGGAGCAGCGGATTGGATCTCCTCCTTCCGGCCACCCCCGAGCTCATCGCCGGCATCATCGCCTTCGCCATCGTCTTCTTCTTCGTCTGGAAGTGGGCCGTGCCAGCCCTCAACCGGTCACTCGAAGAGCGGCAGAAGGCGATCGGCGGTCAGATCAAGGAAGCAGAGGCCGCCAAGGCCGAAGCGGAGAGCCTGCTGAACGACTACAAGGCCCAACTCGCCGAACTGAAGGCCGGTCAGGCCGAGGCGATCGAAGCCGCCCGCTCCGAAGGCGAGGCCATGAAGGCCGATATCCTGGCCAAGGCGAATGCCGAGGCCGAGTCGATCGTGTCAAAGGCCCGTGAGGACGCCGCGGCCGAGAAGGGCCGCGTCCTCGCCGACGCCAGGTCTGAGGTCGCGAACCTGTCGATCGACCTGGCAGAACGAGTGGTAGCCCAAAGCCTCGACCGGGAAACCCAGCTTGGGCTGGTCGAGCGGTACATCGCAGAGTTGGAGAAGTAAGTGGCGGACCGCGTCGACGGATATGCAGCAGCGATCTTCGAGCTGGCCAGTGCGGAGGGCGAGCTCTCCCGGGTCGAGCGCGAGTTCGGCGCCATAGCCCGCACCATCGACTCGTCGACCGAGCTTCGTGACGCTCTCATCGACCCTCGCCTTCCTGCCGAACGCAAGCAGGCGATCGTCGACGACCTCGTGGGTGGTCGAGCGTCTCAGCTGACGGTCAACTTGGTGAGTTTCATGGTGAATCAGGGCCGGGCAACCGAGCTCGGGTCGGTGGCGACCCGGCTCGCCGACCGCGCCGCCCGGAAGGGTGGCGTCGACGTGGCTGAAATCCGGTCCGCGGTCCCGCTCGACGACGCCATCGTCCAGCGTCTCGCCGCCGCCCTCGGTAGGGCGGTCGGGCGGACGGTGGAGGTGCGGACGATCGTCGACCCGTCGGTGATGGGCGGCGTCGTCGCCCGCGTCGGAGACACGGTGATCGACGGCTCGGTCAAGAGCCGTCTCCAGTCGCTGCGCGCGGCGATGAAGAATTGAGGAAGGACCATGGCTGATCTGACCATCACCGCCGAAGACATCACAGCGGCGCTTCGCAAGAATCTCGACGGGTGGGCACCCGACCTGAGCAAGGAAACCGTCGGATACGTAGCGTCGGTCGCCGACGGTGTAGCTCGTGTACGCGGGCTTCCCAACGTCATGGCCTCAGAGCTCCTCGAGTTCCCCGGCGGGCTCATCGGCGTGACCCTCAACATCGACGAGGACGACCTCGGCGTCGTGCTCATGGGTGAGGCCTCCCACGTCCAGGAAGGCGACCCCGTCAAGCAGACCGGCAACGTGCTCTCCGTCCCGGTTGGCGACGGGCTTCTCGGACGGGTGATCGACCCGCTCGGCAACCCGATCGACGGCAAGGGCCCAATCGAATTCACCGAGCGCCGTCTCATGGAGACCCAGGCGCCATCCGTTGTCGAGCGCCAGCCCGTTCACGAGCCGTTGCAGACCGGTATCAAGACGATCGACGCCATGACTCCGGTCGGGCGCGGTCAGCGCCAGCTCATCATCGGCGACCGGCAGACCGGCAAGACTGCGTTGCTGGTCGACACGATCATCAACCAGCGCCAGTACTTCGGCACCCCCGACGAGGTGAAGTGCATCTACGTGGCAATCGGCCAGAAGGCCTCGACGGTGGCCGAAGTGGTGTCGGTGCTCCAGCAGCACGACGCCATGAAGTACACGGTGGTGGTCAACGCCGCGGCATCGGCTGCCCCTGCGTTGCAGATGTACGCCCCGTATGCCGGGTCGGCCATCGGCCAGCACTGGATGTACAACGGCAAGCACGCCCTCGTGATGTTCGACGACCTGTCGAAACAGGCCGTCGCCTACCGCGAGATCTCGCTGCTGCTTCGTCGCCCGCCCGGTCGTGAGGCCTACCCCGGCGACGTGTTCTATCTGCACAGCCGGTTGCTGGAACGTTGCGCCAAGCTGTCGGACGAGTTGGGGGCGGGATCGCTCACCGGACTCCCGGTCATCGAGACGAAGGCGAACGACATCTCGGCCTACATCCCGACGAACGTGATTTCGATCACCGACGGTCAGGTGTTCTTGGAAACCGACCTCTTCTACCAGGGTGTGCGACCGGCCATGAACGCCGGCACGTCGGTGTCCCGGGTGGGTGGAAACGCCCAGATCAAAGCGATGAAGAAGATCGCCGGTCCGCTCCGCCTCAACCTGGCCCAATTCCGCGAGCTGGCGGCGTTCGCCGAGTTCGGATCCGAGCTCGACGCCGCGTCGCTCGCCCAGCTGGAGCGGGGACGGCGGGTGGTTGAAGTTCTCAAGCAGCCACAGTTCCAGCCGCTCTCGGTCGAACAGCAGGTGCTGGCGATCTTTGCGGTCACCGAAGGTCACATGGATGACATCCCCGTCGCCGACATCAAGCGGTTCGAAGTGGGCCTGCGCGAGTTCGCCGCCACCAGGTACGGCGCGGTGCTCGAACACATCGGAACCACCGGTGAGCTGGGCGACCAAGACAAGATCGTCGAAGTCATCGAGGCCTTCAAGGCCACCTTCGAGACCTCGGTTTCGGAGGAGTAGATGGCGGGAGCGGGTCTTCGCGACACCCGGCGCCGGATCAAGAGCGTCGAGGCAACCAAGAAGATCACGCGTGCGATGGAGCTCATCGCCGCGGCTCGGATCCCCAAGGCCCAAGCCCGGGTCGTGGCCTCCAAGCCGTACGCCGAGAAGCTCGTCGAGGTGATCCAGAACGTGGGCGGCGCCGCCGGAGGCGTGTCCCATCCGTTGCTCGAGGTGCGCGACGTGCGGACCGTGGGAGTGCTGGTTGTGTCGGCCGACCGGGGTCTCGCCGGGGCGTATGCCTCCAACGTGATCCGCCTCGCCGAACGGAGCCTCGTCCAGCACACCAGAGCCGGACGAGACGTCGAGCTGTACGTTGTGGGCAAGAAGGCTCAGACGTACTTCCGGTATCGCGGCTACAACGTTCGCCGTGCGTTCCTCGGTGTCACCGACACTCCCGGATACGGCGACGCCCGGGCGGTCTCGAACATTCTCATGGATGCCTACGTCTCCGGTGACATCGACGCCGTGGAGGCCTACTACACCCGGTATCAGTCGGCGATGACCCAGATCCCGACCCAGTACCAGTTGCTTCCGCTCGCCCCTCCGGAAGGGGGGGAGGCGCGGACCGTGTCGTACTCCTACGAACCGTCACCTGCCGAGATCCTCTCCCGGATCCTGCCCCGGTACGTGGAGGCGACGATCTTCAACATGCTGCTCGAAGCATCGGCGTCAGAACACTCTGCTCGCCGTCGAGCGATGAAAGCTGCAACCGACAACGCCGAGGAGCTGATCCGCATCCTGACGGTGCAGGCAAACCGTGCCCGCCAGGCCGAGATCACCACCGCGATCACCGAGATCGTTGGTGGCGCCGAGGCGCTGGCGGCGGACAAGTGACGATGACGAGGAGCACATTCGATGTCTGAAGGAAGAAACCAGGGGAGGGTCGTCAAGGTGGCGGGCCCGGTGATCGACGCCGAGTTCGCGCCCAACGAGCTTCCGGAGATCCTGAATGCCCTGGAGATCGAATTCGAGATCGGCGGTGAGACCCGTTCGGTCAAGGCAGAGGTCGCCCAGCACCTCGGAGGCAACAAGGTGCGCGCCGTCGCCATGGCTCCAACCGATGGCCTGACTCGGAACGCTCCGGTCATCGACACCGGATCGCCCATCACCGTCCCCGTCGGCGACCAGGTGCTCGGCCACATCTTCAACATGTGGGGCGACGCCCTCGACGCACCCGACCAGGACTTCTCCGAACCGCGTTGGTCCATCCACCGCCAGCCGCCGAGGTTCGAAGACGTCGAGCCGCAGACCAAGGTGTTCGAGACGGGCATCAAGGTGCTCGACCTGATCTCGCCCTACCTCGAAGGCGGGAAGATCGGCCTGTTCGGCGGTGCCGGGGTCGGCAAGACGGTCCTCATCCAGGAGATGATCAACCGGGTCGCCACCCAGCACGGCGGTGTGTCGGTGTTCGCCGGTGTCGGCGAACGGACGCGCGAGGGCAACGACCTGTTCCTCGAGATGACCGAGACCGGAGTCATCGAGAAGGCCGCACTCGTGTTCGGTCAGATGGACGAGCCACCGGGTGTGCGCCTCCGAGTGGCACTGTCGGCGCTCACGATGGCCGAATACTTCCGGGACGTCCAGAACCAGGACGTGTTGTTGTTCATCGACAACATCTTCCGGTTCACCCAGGCCGGTTCCGAGGTGTCCACACTGCTCGGACGCATGCCCTCCGAGGTCGGCTACCAGCCGACACTGGCCGACGAGATGGGCATCCTCCAGGAGCGGATCACGTCGCTCAAGGGCAAGTCGATCACCTCGCTCCAGGCGATCTACGTCCCGGCCGACGACATCACCGACCCGGCGCCGCACACCGCATTCGCCCACCTCGATGCCACCACGGTGCTCTCCCGTCCGCTGACGGCGCTCGGTATCTACCCGGCCGTGGACCCGCTCGACTCCTCGTCCCGGGCCCTCGATCCCCAGATCGTCGGTGAGCGGCACTATCACGTGGCCACCGAGGTACAGCGCGTCCTCCAGCGGTACAAGGACCTCCAGGACATCATCGCCATTCTCGGAATCGACGAGCTCTCCGAAGAGGACAAGCTGGTGGTGGGTCGTGCCCGCCGTATCCAGCGGTTCCTCGCCCAGCCCATGTTCGTGGCCGAGCAGTTCACAGGTCAGGAAGGCGTGTTCACCCCGCTCGAAGAGACGATCGAATCGTTCAATGCCGTGCTGGAAGGCGACATGGACGAGTTCCCCGAGCAGGCCTTCTATATGGTGGGTGGTCGCGAGGATGTCGAACGCAAGGCAGCGTCGCTGAAGGGTGAAGCCGCCTGATGGCAAAGAGCTTCCAGGTCGACGTGGTGTCGCCCGAGTCGACGGTGTGGAGCGGTGAGGCCG
>Ga0224510_10001552_pt1 | contig 14972 bp, 10 predicted proteins | sample SF_May12_sed_USG_FD_170161 | JGI IMG/M metagenome (GOLD analysis project Ga0224510, IMG submission 170161) | Sediment microbial communities from San Francisco Bay, California, United States - SF_May12_sed_USGS_4_1 | ecosystem: Environmental > Aquatic > Marine > Sediment | place: USA: California... | reverse complement strand
TGAATTTGAGCAACGTAAATTCATCCGCTTTGGCAATGGTGTTGAAACCACCTATGAATACGACCCACAGCGTCGTTATTTGGAACATCTGCAAAGCGCGGGCAAATACGGCACCTTCCAGAACCTGAGCTACAGCTTCGACAAGGTGGGCAACATCCTGTCGCGCGTCAACGATGTGAATCCTGTTAACGGCGTCGGCGGCAAGAGCACGCAAAACTATCACTACGACAGCCTGTATCGACTCACGCAGGCCACTGGCAGCTACACCCAGGGTGATGGTGACGATCGATACAGTCTGCACATGCGTTATGACGGTATCCACAATATCGTCAACAAAGCACAAGTGCATGCCCGCACCGGTACCGACGGCGTAGAGAGCCTGATCAAAGGCACCAGTTACAACTGGGATTATAGCTACGACAGCAACAAACCGCACGCGGCCACGCTGATTGGTGAGCGTTCGTTCCAATACGATGCCAACGGCAACCAGTTGGGTTGGAAAGATCTCAGCGGCAGCAAACAGGCCGGTGATCGTCGCATCTTCTGGGATGATGAAAACCGCATCCAGCGTATCAACGATCCTAAATACACCAGCCTGTTTGCCTATGATGATCAGGGCCAGCGTGTGGTCAAATACGTTAAAAACAACAGCGCCAATACCGCCAAGACCACGTTCTACGTCAACCAATATTATCAATTAACCAACGATGTCTTGGTGACCAAACACGTGTTCATCGGCAGCTCGCGCATGCTGACCAAACATCATGGTGGCTCTATCGTGTTCCGCACCAAGGCTCGCAGTACGCGCAGCTATGACGGCAGACCGAAGAGCAATATTCCCGGCAACTACAAAGCCGAACAGAAAAAAGAAACAGGTAACGCCGGCAATGGCAAATCGGCCAGCGCACCGGGCTACATCAAAAAACAGGAACGCGCAGATCGTCGCAATCCCAACGCCAACAATGGCAATGGCAACGACAAGAAAAACGATCGCGCCAAGGAAAACGCCAACAACGATAAAGGCAATGGCAAATTTGCTGACGGCCAACATCCGGGTCAGGGCATCTATAATCGCAGTGATCGAGCCAACGAAGTGGCGCAGAATGTGGCGAAGAACAGACACCTGCAACACCTAGTTACCGATCCGGATTCTCCCTGGTATGGCGATGGTCAGATCAATGGTGACGACACCACCGATGGCAGCAACTGCAACCAGATCAACGCCGGCTGTACCGCTGGTCAGACCGAGATTGATCAGTACACTGGTGAAGAAGTGGTGGTCATCGGCCCTGCGGATGATCAGTTCTTCTACTATCATCCAGATCACTTGGGCAGCACGGCCTACATCACCGATCAAAATGGGGATCTGAAAGAACACCTGGAATACTTCCCCTTCGGTGAAACCTGGGTGCAAGAGGGTGGCAGCAAGAAAACGCCATACTTATACACAAGTAAGGAGTTTGATTCGGAGACTGGGTTGTATTACTACGGGGCGAGATACTACGATCCTAGAACGAGTGTGTGGAGTAGTCTGGATCCGATTTTGGAGAAGTATTTGCCAACAGGTGATGTTGAAAAGGATAAAAATCTTCCAGGTATCGGTGGTATCTATAATTCACGAAATCTAGGAATGTACGGATATGCTGCGGTCAATCCCGTTCGATATTCAGATCCAGATGGTAATATTATATGGGGTGCAATAATTGGCGCGGGTGTTGAAATAGCCTCACAGTTAGCAACTAATAACGGAGAAATAAAAGACAGAAACGCGATATATGTAGCTGCGGCTGTTGGTCTTGTAACTGGTGGAGTGGGCGGCAGACTTGCAACCAATGCTGCGAAAGGCGCAATAACCTCCTGGCAAGCAGTGGCGGGGACAGCGGCAACTTCTGGGATAAGCAGCGGTGCAGGTTCTGCTGCAACAGACAAATTAAATGGAAAAGAGGTGGATAAGGATAAAGCGGCGGTTTCCGCAGGATTTGGTTTGCTTGGTGGTTTCATAGGAGGAAAGACTGCAAATTCTACTACGGCTAAACTCGAAGAATTGAGTGCCAAAGGTGGATTATCTTCTCATGTGGCAGATACGACGAATAGCGCTATGATCGGAAAATCAGCTGAAAAAAGGACATCTGGAGGACAAGCTTTAGGTGAAGCTGTTCCTCAATTTGGTCTTTCATTAACTCAGAAAAAAATAGAAGATGTGTTGGAATAGGAAGGGATTCATGTCGGCTAAAAAAATTATTCGAACGAGGTTGTTTGTAAGGCTTGAAGCACAATACTTGGTTGCTGCGTTGATTGCTGGGGTTATTGGGTATTTAGCATATGGGCTAGAGGAGGGATTAGTCTTTTTTGGTTTATTTTTTATAGTGATGCAGCCATTCTTATTTATTGAATATCTAAATAGACGTTAAAGGAGAAATAGGGTCGGAAACAGGGGGGGCAGAGAAGCGAGGGCAGACCTTCATCGATGCCATCTACTACTTTGCTGACGGCCAACATCCGGGTCAGGGCATCTATAATCGCAGTGATCGAGCCAACGAAGTGGCGCAGAATGTGGCGAAGAACAAACACCTGCAACACCTAGTCACCGATCCGGATTCTCCCTGGTATGGCGATGGTCAGATCAATGGTGATGACAGCGGCGATGGAAAGAATTGTGACACCATCAACGCCGGTTGTACCGCTGGTCAGACCGAGATTGATCAGTACACTGGTGAAGAAGTGGTGGTCATCGGCCCAGCGGATGATCAGTTGTTCTACTACCATCCTGATCACTTGGGCAGCACGGCCTACATCACCGATCAGAATGGCGATCTGAAAGAACACTTGGAATATTTCCCCTTCGGTGAAACCTGGGTGCAAGAGGGTGGCAGCAAGAAAACGCCTTATCTGTACACCAGTAAAGAGTTTGATTCAGAGACGGGGTTGTATTACTACGGGGCGAGATACTACGATCCGAGAACGAGTGTGTGGGTGAGTGCGGATCCGATTTTGGAGAAGTATTTGCCTAATGTGAGTGATATGCGTGAAGCTCAGGAAAGGGGTACATCATATAGTCCTGAAAAGAAATTAATAGGAATGGGTGGTGTGTATAATGCACTAAATATGAATTTATACCATTATTCAGGGCTAAATCCTGTTAAGTACTCTGATCCGGATGGAAATGCGACAACAGTCATTACCGTGACTGACAAAAAAGGGATGGATCACTCTGCAATTCATGTAGATAATCCAGCCGGTAACAACGGAAAAGGTGAGCCAAAATTGTATGATCCAGCAGGTTCATTCTATACGGCAAAAGACCCGGATGATGTTGCTTCAAACGATGCAGCAAATCTACAGGATTACATTGATGCTTATACATCAGAAGGCATGGATGTAACGACACAGACTTTTGACACGACACCAGAGCAAGAGTCAGATATAGCAGGAAAAATGCATCAGAGTGGAAAAGGATCACCTGGAGCATGCACTATCAATGTTTGCAGTACAATAAGGGGAACAGGTCCATTTAAGGATCTTGAGATTAATATTACACCTGAGCAGCTCAAGGCTGAGTTAAGTGATTTACAGCCAGTAACTGAAGTTCATCCTGGTTCTGAGGGTGAGAATTAATGCCAATTAAACTCTATTGAGAAATGGAAACGAAAATGAACACTTCATTAAGAGGGGTTGTTTACATTGGGTTTATGTTGTCAGTGGTTTTATTGGGGCTGTATGAAAAGTTAGATCAGTGGCCATATTATTTCTGGATGGATGGTGAATATAGTCCATCATATATATTGATATTTATTGGGATTATTGGTGTGTGGGTATTGTTAAGATGGAATATATTAAATAATAGTTATTTGAAATTTTTTGTTCTTTCCATTCTGGTTAGTTGTGCTTCATCAATTATGGCATACATTGGCAGCGTTTTATGGGTTTCAGGTTATTCACCTTTATTTAAAAACTACCCTGAAATGTTAGTTGTGTTAGTTTGGTATCCGATTTTTGAGTTGTCATCCTGGTTTTCTGGTGTTTTTATATCTTTGGTGGTTATTGTGATTCATAAGTTATTCAGAAAATATACAGATAAAACCAGATCCAACCCTTAAGCAAGAAACGGGGTCAGGCTTTACATTTGACATTTTATAGCAGCGCCTCTAAATAAACGAAATAGGGGACACCCGCAAAAAGATTGACACCAGTTTACTCAATCGTTAGGTTTAAAAGACTCATCAGGAAGGTGGTAAAACAAATCGACAAGGAGGTGTTCGATGACCTGCGCTCGTTCAGAACAAGTCTCATTAGATACCACACCCTATTACCACTGTGTGTGTCGCTGTGTTCGCTATGTCGTACCAATGGCAAACAATGGGTAAAAGGCGTTGCGACAAGCCGGGAGTGGTTTCATTGATAATCGTTCATTGAAATCGAAGGGTTTAAATGATGGGTGTCCTTTAGCACGTACTGATGTAATAGATAAATCAGAAAAAGAATTACAAGGTCTGAAAGACTTGCCTGTGCCGGAAGATAGTCGTGATAAATGGGGAAGAGAAAGAGAAGGCAAAGGTGGTGCTGCAGGCCGCGACAAAAAATTTGACGATTTAACTGGAAACAAAATAAATGACAATGTAAAAGAATTGCCGGGTGGAAAAACAGCTGTTAAACATGGAAGCACCTCTAGAGACGGTGACCCATCAATTACTATACAAGATTCTAATAAAGTCCCAGAGATTAAGGTTCGCTATCCAGATACAAAGGCAGAGGATTGATAGGTGAATAATAAATGTATCTATAATTGGCCAAAAAAAGATGAGGCGATATTGTCTTGTTTTAAGGAATGTTATAATCATGTATTTGTCGCATTTCCGCCTTTTTTAAAAATGGATGGAGATAGGGGGGCAATTACTTTTTGGGAAAAAGACATAGTTAGTATGCATGGAGAACTATTAAATTGGTCAGAAGTTGAAAATCTTATTGGAATTGAAAGTGCTTCGAATATTAACGAAGCAATGCTATTTTCTTTCAAATATAAGGAAAAAGAAGAATACAGAATTAACTTCGAAAAACTAATGAAGTATTGTGGCGAGAACAACATCTATTGGCCTGAAGAAGCGAGAATTGATCCATTTGTCGCATGCGCTGTTATGTGTGCATTAAGTGGGGAAGGATACAAAAGTGTTGTTTTCGATTTTCACGCTCTTAAAGAATATGTGGAAATTAATGAGTACATGACTCCAGCGACACTTCCTGTGTCTAAACAATTCTATCCCATGCATTTATACACACCAGATGGTTTTTTTTTAATGACATCAAACCATGACTATTATTACTATTTAATTGCTTCGAGAGATTTTGAATTGTTGGAGAAGGTCATTAATGAAGGAAGGATAGAGGGTTTTTTTGTGAATGAGGGTGACATGCCAAATTGGCACGTTGATGATTCTAGAGTTATTAAATTCTCATAAATATGTGAGGATATTTGAGGATATTTGAGGATATTTGGGGTCAGAGTAAAAACTCAAAAAATGCCCTATACTCCAAAACACAATAGGACAACACTTGTCAAGGAAGATAGATGGCTCGATTACCTAGATTTTGCTTACCCGGCATTCCTCAACATATCATTCAACGAGGAAACAACCGGCAGGCTTGTTTTGCTTGTGATGAAAACTTTGCTGCTTACGTAGGTTGGTTAGAGGAATATTCCAGAAAATATCACGTAAACATCCATGCTTGGGTGTTCATGACTAATCACGTCCATCTTTTGGTGACGCCTAGTGATGAGAGCGGTGTCTCGAATATGATGCAGTCTCTAGGCCGTATGTATGTCAGGTATTTTAATCGAGCCTATCGGCGAACAGGCACGTTATGGGAAGGGCGCTATAAATCTTCCATAGTAGATGCAGAAAATTATTTACTGACCTGTATGCGTTATATTGAACTTAACCCAGTGCGAGCGGGAATGGTGAATTCTCCTGAAGAATATACTTGGTCAAGTTATCACGCAAATGGGTTGGGAAAGGTTATAAAGTTGTGCACACCCCATTTAATATATAAGCGTTTAGGGCGAACGGTTCAAACACGCACAGAGAGCTATCGTGATCTATTTCGCTATCATTTAGAGCCAGGCTTGGTTGGACAAATCCGAATTTCCCTGAATCAGGGGATGGTATTAGGGAATGAGAGATTTAAGGAGGAAGTTGAGCAGTTATCTGGTCGAAGAACATCTGTCTTGAAGCCAGGGCCTAAACCAAGGAAGTTGAAGGAGTTTTTACTCTGACCCCAAATATGAAAGAATGGGCCAAGGACACGCTCGTGGGTAGCCCGGCAGAGCAAGTGCTGCAAACCAGCTATGCCTACGATGCCATGAAGCAAATCACCCAAGTGAAAGATGCCATGGGTAATATCACCCAGGTGGCCTATGACAACCTCGGTCGCCGTATATCCATCAACAACCCCGACATGGGCTTGGTCACCATGGAATATGACTTGGCAGGTAATATGATTCACAAAACCACCGCCAACCTGGACCTAAAGAGCCAGAAGATTAACTACACCTATGAGTTTGGCCGACTCAAATCCATAGTGTATCCAAACCATGTGGGCGATATTCAAGGCTGTACCGTGGCGGTAGCCGACAGCGCAGAAAACTGTGTCAAAGCCAGCAATGATGTGAGTTATGAATACGGCGCTCCTGGCGCTAACCACAACCGTGCAGGCCGTATCACCAAAGTAATCTACCAAGCCGGCAACGAAGAACGTTTCTACGGCAAACTGGGTGAAATGGTCAAAGAAATAGACACCATCAACTTTGATCCTTCGCAGCACTTCACCGCTGAAATTTTTGTGACGCGTTACCACTATGATAGCTGGGGCCGTATGAAGCAGCTTACCTATCCTGATGGGGATAAGACTATCTATCACTACGACGTGGGCGGTCAGGTGAACCGTGTCACCGGTGAAAAAGGTGGCGTGCAACACACCTTCATCGAAACCATCCAATATGATGAATTTGAGCAACGTAAATTCATCCGCTTTGGCAATGGTGTTGAAACCACCTATGAATACGACCCACAGCGTCGTTATTTGGAACATCTGCAAAGCACGTAGGTCCGATTAGCGTAGCGTAATCGGACGCATGTAAGTAGAAAAAGTTTCGCAAACAAGGATAAGTAACGGGAGCATGTTCAATAACCAGCGCGTTCAAAATTGGCCACATTCAACGTTTTGTTGTTATGTAGAGAGACGAGTGTATTCTAGCGATTGGTGTGGCGAGGTAGAGTTGGTGGGGATGAATAACATACGTCCGATTACGCTACGCTAATCGGACCTACTTAACTGAAAATCAGTAACGATATTGTGAGTATGAGGCTATAGATGGATTGTAATAGTATTGGTTTTAGTGAGAAAGATTATTGGGAAGCGTTTGGGAGGCCGCAGGCTTTACTGTTTTGTGCAGGAATGTGTATTGGATTTTTCGAAACCATGTGGGTTTCTGTGGGTGTGGGACTGATGATGTTTTATTATTTATTAGTGAGAAATGATCCAGCATATTTATATGTACTACGTAATGCAGAGTGGAGAAAAGTTACATTGGCAATGATGTTTATGGTGGGGTTGATTTCTTCACTATTTACTTTATTTGGTTATGAAAAGAAGAGTTCATTGTTTATTGGCGTTATTGTAGTGCTTGTGCTTGCAGCAATTGAGCGCTATCTGGCAAAAATATTCTCAAATAAACTTTTTAGAAACTCATAGAGATTGAAAGTTGGAGAAATGAGTCGAGCTAGATTATTTATTAAACTTGAATTGCAATACTTTGCTGGAGCCTTGTTTGGTGGAGCGATTGGGTATCTCGCATATGGTGTTGATGCCGGGCTGTATTTTTTTGGTTTGTTTTTTGTGTTGATGCAGCCATTATTAATTAATGAATATTTTAAAAAAAGGTAAAGTAACGGATATTTGGGGTCAGCTTGTAGCTCCGATTAGCGTTAGCGTAATCGGAGGAACTGATTGATATTTTTGGGTAGAGTAAAAACTCACAGTTCGAATCACCAAAGTAATCTGCCAAGCTGGTAACGAAGAACGGCAACCAGTTGGGTTGGAAAGACCTCAGCGGCAGCAAGCAGGCCGGCGATCGTCGCATCTTCTTGGATGAAGAAAACCGCATCCAGCGTATCAACGATCCTAAATACACCAGCCTGTTTGCCTATGATGATCAAGGCCAACGTGTGGTCAAATACGTTAAGAACAACAGCGCCAATACCAGCGGTGTTGGGTGCTTGAACGCGATAAACTGCTTGGCAGCCAAGATGCGGGAAGTTAAACGGACAATATCGGTCTGATGGAACTGGCCGGCGGCAAGTTGCGCCGCCGGCCACGGAAAAGGGCCTAGGTGTATTCCCCGGGCATATCGGTCTTTTTGACGGTTACCCGGCCAACTTTCTTGCCGGATATGCGCAACAACTCGTCGCCGGAAAACTCATAACCGTGTCTGAGGGCGATGCGGGCAACATCATCCGCCGTAGCCATTCCCAGCACTTCGTCTTTAAGTGCCTGGTCGGCCTGCATTTTTCTCAAAAACGCCTCAAGTTGATCCAAAGCCATACTACAAGTTCCTGTTTTCGTCAGTCGTTGGCCCATTAGACAGGAAAACCGCGACAGCTTTCAAGCAAACTCCGGGGTTTTTTCAGCGTTTGCCCCGACAGGGGGCGGGTGAAATGCGGCAGGCTACGAACTAGCCGCTGAAAAAAATCACGCCGGTGCCGTTGTCGTTGACGATGTCTGCACCGTGATTGAGTGACAAATCCTGCAGGTGTTGCACCACTGCATCGGCAGCGGCACCGTCCAGAATTCGCGATTGAAACAGCACTTCAGTGTTGCGGACCTTGATGGGCCACAGGCGTAGTTGCGCGAGCTTTTCGCCTTTGAAATACGCCTGGGCGATCACACTGGTATCAACCTTTTGGCTGTAGGAGCCAAACGCAAAATTACCCAGGCTGTACAAAATTACGCCGTGTTTGTATGGCTCGATGGCTTGCAGAATGTGCGGGTGATGACCAATCACCACGCTGGCGCCGGCATCAATGGCGGCACGGCCTATCTCGGTTTGATAGGGGCGCAGTTCGGTGGTGGATTCCCGTCCCCAGTGCATCGACACCATCACGATGTCTGCTGATTTGCGGGCGATGCGGATGTCTTCGATGATTTTGGCTTTGTCACCAAACGCGACGCCGGCGTATTTGTCGGTGGCCCAGAAGGTTTCGGGATAGGTGAGCGAATACGCCAAAAATGCAATATTGCGATTGCCAACCCGCTCGAATTTCACGGTTCGCGCCTGACCTAGATCCAGGCCGGCGCCCACATGGTTGATGTCGACTTTATCCAGCGCCTGCATGGTCTGAACCAAGCCGGCGACGCCGTAATCCAGCGCGTGATTGTTGGCCAGCGAAACGATATCAAACCCGGCGTACTTGAGCGCTGCAGCGGATTCGTCGGGCTGGGATTTGAAACTGTAGGTCTTTTCGCCGTCGGTCAGCCCCCAGGTGGCCAGTGGGCCTTCCAGATTGCCGAACACCAGCGATGAACGGCGCAGCAGTTGACGGGTTTCTTCAAAGGCGTGGTTGTAGCCGTTTTTCTGATAAATCTCGGTGGCGGTTCCGCCCAGCATAATGTCGCCGACCATGCTGATTTTGATGTCTGCGCCCAGCACCTGGTCCTTGGCGTCTTGCAGCTTCAGGCGATTTTGCACTGAGTCAGACAGGGCAGCCGAGGGGCGGGGAGAAAACGATACGCAGGACTGCATGGCCAATGCGGTGCCCAACAGGAGGGCTCCCGAACAACACAACAGCACACGCAAGGGTTTCATAACGCCGGACTCCAGAGATGGCAAATCGCATTTTTTGATTTCTTCCTCCTGTTACGGCGTCGCCGGGGCAAAATTTACCTGTCGACCGCTGTCGTTTGCACAAAAATGCCACACTGAGACTTGGTCCACAAAATCCATGCAAACGTCAGGGAATGGTGGGCCGGAAGGTGATGCCCGCCAGCCAAAAAGATAGACCGAATTCGGTGGTCGTGGCGAAATTTTAACCGGTTACTTTTCCCACGATAGGGCCGGGCCTCCTACGGATAAACTCGGTTATTGCGCCGAAATGGACACGGACATTCCTTGTTATTGTCTTTAAGTGACAACTTTGTTGCGTTTCGTCCTTGGCGATCTAAATTCAACCTAGGTGCTTCATCAATGTTCAGCTGGCTGTGCTGCGAGCTGAATGCACTTGTTGAAATTTTCTCAACCAAAAAGGAATCATCATGACCACCGAAGATCTAGCATGCGCCCCGGCTAAAACAGCGAACAAAATCGTTGAAATGGGAGGCGGATTTCAGCGAATGGAGTCACGCGGACAAGTGGACATTGACGAGAGTACGCGTGTCATTAAGTTGTCAGGCAAAGGCACGGTCAATCTTTTTCCCGACAAGGCGTTTGAGGACGCGAAAGCCTTCACCGTCGAGGCGGTGTTTACTCCCAATCGTCTGAAAAAAACACAGTGCCTGCTGGATTCGCCCAATCCGCCGGTGCGCATTGAGTTAAAACCCGATGGCACGCTGACTGGATCACTGCACACCGCGCAAGGATGGCAGACCATTGATTCCGGCGAACGAAAAGTGGTTGCCAAGGAGACGGTCTCGATTCGGTTTGTGCGCAAAGAAAACGGCGACGCGGTGCTGGAAATTAACGATAGGCACGCAGCGTCGGCCAACATCAGTGGCACGCTGGTGCCGCTGGGGCGACAGGGCATTACCATCGGCGGTGAAAGCAATGGCAAACAGAATTTGTTTTCCGGCACGGTGGGCGGCGTGGGCATTCGCCGTGGTGCGGTGGACGCGGCCACTATTGATGGCTATAAGGCCAAAGAGCTTCGTCTGGCAGGTTCTCTGCGCGAGCATTTGAAATTTGGCGGCAGGCTGGAAGTGTTTGTCGATCCCGGCACGGTGGATCAGCGCTTCAATCAGATCAAGGCGATTTTGCGCGCGGCTGGGGTGAGCGACTTGTCGACCTTGTCGACGCTGACCATTAATCGTCCCACCCAGATTATGCCCAACCAGATCATGATCGCTCCACCCAAGTCGCGGATCAGTTCGGTGAACTGGGGCGAGGTGGCCAAGGTGATCGCCAATGTCAGCGCCGACAAGGCGGTGCAGTTGACGGCCAGCGCCTTGCCTAATCGCAACAGCAAGCTGACGCTGCAGAAATTGACGGCGGCGAACAGTGTCGAGCTGAAATCAACCACCGCGCGCAGCGCACAAAACCTGGCGGATTTTTCGCAGAAGGCGACTGCAGAATTGATCCAGCGCGTCATGACACCCAGTGCGACCACAGATAAGTTGGCCGACAGCATCAGCGCTCGCAAACTGTCGAGCAATATTGCTGACGTGCTCAACAAACCGCTGATCGGCGAAATGCTCAAACCTGCGACGGGCATTGAGATTCGTGACGCCAAACTGCTGGACAAGTTTGACGATGACAATCCCGACGACTGGCCCTCGTTTGCCAATCCGCCGATGTTTTTGCGCTCCATCACCACCATTCCGGTGGATTCCTCGGTGATCATTGCCGGGCGACTGGATTTGACCAATCAGCGGCTGATGATCAGTCACAACGTCAAAACCCTGTACATCATCGCCGAGGAAATTGTCGGCGACACCAACGCGTCGATCACCTGGGCGCGTCCTGGTGGCAGCACGCCGCCACGTCTGGCGGACCCTGACAAGAACGGTCGCTCCTACAGCGGCGTTCATACCCCCAGCAACAGTCGCAATGGTTTGCGCGGTGGCGATGGTCTGGACGGCGAACCGGGCTTTGCCGCAGCGAATGGCATTGATGCGCCCGATCTGGAGGTGTGGGTGAAGCATCTCACCGCTATGCCGGACATTGATTTGAATGGCGAGAATGGCATCAAGGGTGGTCGAGGCCAGGTGGGCGGTCGCGGCGGCAATGGTGCCAAGGGCCAGCCTGGGGAGTGGTGGTGGTTTTTTGGGGTGCAGTGCTGGAAAGGCCCGGGGCATGGCGGCAATGGCGGTGACGGTGGCCGTGGTGGTCGTGGCGGGCCTGGCGGTGACGGCGGTCGTGGTGGTGATATTGCTATCGGTGTGTTGCAGGGGACCTTGGCCAACACGGTGCAGGCGCGGGCATTCAGAATTAAAAATCAGGGCGGTCAGGTCGGTCGCGGTGGTGATGGTGGCGCAGGTGGCATGGGCGGTGCCGGTGGCGCGCATGGCAATGACATCAAGGATGGACAGGTGGTGTGTGGCACAGGGGTAAACGGTACCCGAGGCGCGCAAGGCCAGCCCGGTCCGGTGGGTGGCGATGGTCGGTTGGGTGCGGATGGCAGTCTGCGGTTTTTTGAATTTTCCGAAGAGAGTTGGAACGAACAGCTCACCCGTCCTTGGTTGTACGAGTTGACGCCCACCCAGGCATTCCCCGGCGATAACGTGACCGTGACTGGGACGCGCTTTGCGGACACCGACAGGGTGATGGTGGGCGGCGTCAGTCGGCCCATCACCATCAATGCCGATGAAAGCATCACCTTCAACTTGCCAGCGACCACCGGCGGCGGCGAAAAAGATTTGTACGTGCGCCGATTCGACGGTGTGGAAAGCAATCATTTGCGGTTGTGGGTCAAGCCGCGACTGGACATGTTGCCCAGTGCCATTGCACCGGGCAGCGAAGTGACCATCAGCGGCAGGGCGTTTGTCAGCGGAGCCAAGGTGCTCTACAACGGTTCGCTGACTGACGCGACGTTTGTGTCATCAACCACGCTGCGTTTTCAGGTGCCGGGCACAGGCGGTGTGGCGGTAGCAGAAACCGGCGTTCGCATCGCCGTGCGCAATCCTGATGGCATGGAGAGCAATGAGCGCATTGCCACCGTGCCGCGCACACTCGATTGTGGTTTCAGAATCGGTGTGCATGATTTGCCGTTTGATAATTTTGCGGTGGGTAGTCCGTCGTGGGGAACGTTCGAGCAAACCTTCGGCGCATTTGAAGTTTGGCACGAATTGATGGACCCGATATTTGGTCATCCGATACTGACTGCCGCGTTTTATGGGTTCTACAACTACTTTTTGCGCGGAAAGGATAACGGTGGCTTGGCGACCGGCTTCTGCACGTCCATGTCGGCGTTGGTGCTGGATGAGTACTACACCGGCAGCACCGACACCCACACACGTTACAGTTTGAATGCGCCCACCCGCGAGCGATTGACGGCAATTCACGGTCGTTTGCTCAGTCGCGAAAGTCTGCTGGATTTTCATGATCAGGGACGTTTGGGCACGGCCAATGTAGCCACGGTGTTCCGCCGCATTGAGGCCAGTCTGCGCGATGGCGCGGATCGGAACTCTGCCTTGATGTTGTTCTTTGTGCCGGCGGGTGAAATCTGGGATGAAGGCTATTTCGACATGCTCAGCGACAGTCACTGCATCGTGCCGATTCGCATGGTGTATCCAGTGGGACATGATGGCAGCAGCATCGCCGGCGTAACATTGTTTTGCTGGGATTGTAATCACCCAGTCGAAGAAGGCGCGGCAGTAGCACACAATTGCCGATTGGAATTCCGCAATGTGGGCGGCGAAATTCGCTTTACCTATTTTGATGGCACCAGCACAGCGCGCTTCACCAGTGAAGACGGCATCACTTTGGCCAGTATGAGCAACGGCAAATATTTATTGTCTGATCACGATTTGCCATTCAGCGGTCCTTTGGGTGTGACACGGTTTGTGCTGGACTTCCTGTTGTCACCGGCGGATTTGTTGGCAGTCGATGGCTCTGGTCGTCAGACCGGATTGGTCGCGGGCAATATTCTGTCGGAAATTCCGGATTCGCATCCGGCGTATCTGGCGAAAAATTTATACATGCTGCCTGCCGATCAGGCGCTGACGCGTCGCATCACCGGCAACGGTGTTGGCAATTACGCCTATCACAGCGTTTCGCCTAATGGCACGTCGTTCAGTCTGGAAAATGTGGCGACCACGCCCGGTGAAACCGATGTGCTGGCAGTAAACGCAGACGCATCGCAGATTCGTTTCACACCGGGAGCGAGCAAACATTTCCGCTTTAATCTGGCGCGTGAAGTGGGTGGTCAAATGCGGGCGATTGCGGTGGATGGGGTGGCTGCCAGTGCCACCGCAGCGATGGACATGACCATCAGCCCGGACTTGTCAGTGGTGCGCGTTGGCAATCAGGAGGCACTAACCAACGTCAATGTGCGAGTCAGTGTTTATCAGAAAGATTCAGGTGCCAACACCACGCTGGATCGTAACAGTGTCAGCTTGCCAACAAATCACGATTTGATGGTGACAGTGACTGACTGGGACGATTTGGCTTTGACGGTGCGTGCCTTGCCATTTAACTAACCGCTGTTTGTGGTGAAAAACAAAAACCAGGATCACTGAAGTGGTCCTGGTTTTTTTTGAGCGAAACAATTTTGTTGGCCGATTAGCGGCAGGATTTTTTGATGGATAGGTTTGGTTGGGAGATATTTATCCGGAAGTGATAGCACTCCAGATTCGATGAGTGCAGCGTAATCGGTCGAGAGCTAAAGCTGTTGCGAACGTATCTCGTTCGTGCGATTACGCTGCGCTAATTGCACCTACATGAAATGGTTTTAATCGGAGTTACGAGTTGCGCCGGTCACTGGGTTAGGCATAGGAATTGGTGGCTTGATCGATATTTTGGGGGAAGAACAAACTGAGTGATGAAAAAATATAATGTGTGGCAAGCCCTCCCGCACCTCGGTCTTCCAGGCTGCAGGTTTTTCCCATTTACGGGGAATCAGAATAAAACGTGATTGATTGGCGAGGTACTGTTCATAATTCTGTGTCATTTCTTTAAACTACACCAAAAAGAGATGAAACATGACCCACAAAATTCAATTCGACATGGACGCAGCCATCCAGGCCTTGCGTGAAGGAAAAGACCTGGGCGG
>Ga0224510_10001550_pt1 | contig 14982 bp, 17 predicted proteins | sample SF_May12_sed_USG_FD_170161 | JGI IMG/M metagenome (GOLD analysis project Ga0224510, IMG submission 170161) | Sediment microbial communities from San Francisco Bay, California, United States - SF_May12_sed_USGS_4_1 | ecosystem: Environmental > Aquatic > Marine > Sediment | place: USA: California... | reverse complement strand
CACAAAAATTTCCTGGCCGGCCACCGCATAGGTTCCCACCACCACGGCCTGAGCGGTCTGCACAAGGCTGATCTCATCCATACTCCGAGACAACGCATACTCTCCGTGATAAGGACTCACCATCATACCCGGCGTTTTACGCACCTCAATCACCTCCAGTCCGGCCTGCTGCAAAGTGGAGAGCAACTGCTCACCGAGAAACCGGCCGAGGGAAGAGGTCGCATACAGATTGTCAAGACTGACGAACGTGCTCACCGCCACCACATATTCATCGCCCACTACCTCGCCGGCATTGGCAATAAGCGCCTTGCCAAGCTGATTGATCCTGGCCTGCAGAACAGCGCCCTCACCCGAGTTTCCAGGCTGGCCGGAACCAACCCCTGTCAAAAATGATTGCGACATATTTCTCGGCGAGAAAACCCGCCCCGTGCGAAACACATAATCAGCCGGTATCGCATGGGGGTAATTATAAAAATAGGGACGATAATCCGGCGTTGGACGCTGTCGCTCCTGAAACACTCCACCCTTGGCCGAGCCATCGGGATTTTGACCGTCATCGGCCAACACGGGGGCAACAATACCAGCCAAGGCCAGCAAAACCACAACCAATTTCGGGATCAACATTTCCGCCTCCCCCTGTCAGGGATTAAAATTATAGGCTGGATAATCATTTTCCAAGCTCCGCCAGGAAGGCCCAAAAGCCTGAACCATGGGATCATCCGAAACAACACCCCTACCACCGGGATACAGCACAGGTACCTGTCTGCTCTCCCCAAACATCGGCGAAGCAAGGCGCAATTCGATTTCGAGCGGATTAGTGTACATCCCCCCGGAACAGCCACAGCAACCGACAAGCAACAACACTGCCATGATTTTCCGCATACTCTCTCCCTCTGTGGGGTTGCCCTACAAAACAAATTCAAGTCAATAAAATGACACTCTAACACGCCACCCGGTATGGGAATTTTTTTCCCGTATGCCCCCTGAACATGCAAGAAATCAGGTCAAACACGGAATTTTTTTCTGAGCCGGCCTTCACGTACACCTCTCTTATTCACTCTCGCCTTAGATATAAGCATTTTCCATGCCACAAAACAAAATTTCTCGCATGCACCTCCCTGATCAAACCTTCGGGATATGCATGCTCACTTGAAAGCCGCCTGACATAAGCCTTTTAATTTCCGGACAAAATAGCGGGCCACAGAAAAAATGATTGCCAAAAAACCGGGATGGATTATACTTTTGAAGTTTATACTACCGCGATACCCAACGGGAGATTTCCCACAGGAGGAGTTGTTTTATGGCACGTATCACCGTCGAAGACTGCCTGAGTCAGATAGGCAATGAAAACCGTTTTTCCCTTATCCATCTTGCCGTTGAGCGGATAAAACAACACCGCAAGGGCGCTCCTTTTCTGGTAAAATGCAAAAACAAAGAAATTGTCGCTTCCTTGCGCGAGATTGCCTCGGGAGAGGTGAGCTTTGCCACCATCAGAAATTTTACCGCCACCAAGGAAGACACTTCTGTCCCCACCGCGCAGAAGAGTGACGAACAGCCAGAACAGACCATTTTATAACTGATGGAAACCGATTTTTACAAAACACTCGGGGTTTCCACGGATGCGACTGCCGATGAAATAAAAAAAGCCTACCGCAAACTGGCCATGAAATTTCATCCGGACAAAAATCCGGGGGACAAGGCGGCTGAGGATAAATTCAAAGCAGCAGCCGAGGCCTACGAAATTCTCGGCGATCTGGAAAAACGGAAGATATACGACCGCTATGGGGTTGCCGGCCTGAAAGACAGCGGCTACAGCGGACCAGGCAATTTTGAGGACATCTTCTCAAGCTTTGGCGATATTTTCGGCGACATGTTCGGGGGCCGCTCCGGACAAAGGCGCCAGGGCCCCATCCAAGGAAACGATCTGCGCTATGACCTGGGCATCAGCTTTATGGATGCGGTGCATGGCGCGGAAAAAGAGATCGAGATCACCAAGCGGGAAACCTGCTGGACCTGCGATGGCACAGGCTTGCGTCCCGGCCATAAACCGGCCACTTGCCCCACCTGCAAGGGCCATGGCCAGGTGGTACATGCCCAGGGATTTTTTCGGGTGCAGACCGCTTGCCCGAAATGCCATGGCGAAGGGACAATCATTACCGAACCATGCAATGATTGTCAGGGCGCCGGATTAACCAAGAAAACAAAAAAGGTGTCGCTGAAGATCCCGGCCGGGATTGATACCGGCGCCCGCATGCGGTTGCGGGGCGAGGGCGAAGGCGGACGCAAGGGAGGTTCGCCGGGTGATCTGTATGTGATCATGCATGTGGAACCCCATGAATTCTTCCTGCGGGAGGGCAACGATATACACTGCCTCTTCCCCCTGACCATGGTCCAGGCCGCACTGGGCGCCACCGTGGAAGTGCCTACCATTAACGGCGCCATACAACTGGTAATCCCAGCGGGAACCCAGCCCGAGCAGGTCTTCACCCTGAAAGGCGAAGGCGTCCCTTCCCTCAGGGGCGGAAGCCCCGGAAACATGATCGTTGAGATCAAGGTGCTCATCCCGAAAAAACTGTCCTCGCGAGAGAAGGAACTGCTCACGGAATTTGACACGCTGCAAAAAGAAAGCGGCGCTGCCCAGGAAGAAGAGGGTTTTTTCAAGAAAATCTTTCACAAATTTACCGATGAAAACTCTTGATTCTTCCTTGCGGGACAGCGACAATGAGTGACAAGACCTTAACGGCAAACCAACTCACCCATTTCGATGAAGTCGGGAATGCCCACATGGTGGATGTGGGCGGCAAAAATGAAACGGTTCGCGAAGCAACGGCTTGCGGTTCCATATCTCTCTCGGCTCAAGCATTCCAGCTGGTACGGGAAGGGAATATTGCTAAAGGAGATGTGCTCGGGATCGCCCGGATCGCCGGAATCATGGCCGCAAAAAAGGTCGATTCCCTGATCCCCTTGGCTCACCCCTTGGCCATCAACAAGGCAACTGTTGACTTTGATCTAAACGACAAAACGCACACCATAGATATTACCGCTACTGTGGGAATAACCGGCAGAACCGGGGTCGAGATGGAAGCTCTCACCGCCGTCTCGGTTGCCGCCCTGACCATATATGATATGTGTAAGGCTGTAGACAAAGGCATGATCATTAACAACATCAGACTGGAAAGGAAAATCGGGGGCAAAAGCGGCAGTTACCAGAGGAACGGATAACGCTTGTCCAAGATATACCAAGGGAGTACGACTGTGAACAGAGAACAACTTGAGTATTTTCGCCAAAAGCTTGAAACCATGAGTCATGATCTTTTGCAGGAGGCGGAAAAAACCATCCACGAGATGACCGACAGCACGGAAAATTATCCCGATCCCACCGACCGGGCCAGCGCCGAATCCGACCGGAGCTTCGAGCTCCGCATCCGTGACCGCGAACGCAAACTGCTTGCCAAGATCAGGGAAGCCATTGAGCGCATCGATGAAGGCACCTATGGCATTTGCGATGAATGCGGCGACGAGATCTCGACTAAACGTCTTGAGGCGCGGCCGGTGACGACCCAATGCATCGACTGCAAGACCCTCCAGGAAAACCAGGAACGGGCTCAAAAAGGCCTATAAGAGACTGCGATGCCAGAACTGCGCAAAGACCCGATCATTGGCCGCTGGATAATTATCTCCACCGAAAGGGGAAAACGGCCCACTGATTTCATTGTTGAAAAAAGTGAAACCAGAGGTGGATTCTGCCCCCTCTGCCCTGGCAACGAGAATACCACACCGCCTGAAGTTTTGAATTACAGCAATACCGATGGCCATCAGGCCAACAAACCGGGCTGGGACCTGCGGGTTGTGCCCAACAAGTATCCCGCCCTCATCATCGAAGGCAATCTCAACAAGGAAGGGGATGGCCTCTATGACCGGATGAGCGGGATCGGCGCCCATGAGGTCATCATCGAAACCCCGGACCACAACGAATGCTTCACCAACCTGCCGCCGGAACGCATGATCAAGGTTTTTCTGGCGTACCGTGATCGCCTGCTGGATCTGGCCCAGGATCCACGCTTTCGTTATGTCATGATTTTTAAAAATTTCGGCGCCGCGGCCGGGGCCTCACTGGAACACTCCCACTCCCAACTCATTGCCCTGCCCATTGTGCCGCGCATGATCAGCTCGGAGCTCGAAGGGAGTCTTTCTTATTACAAATACAAAGAACGCTGCATCTTCTGCGACATTATCCGACAGGAAATCAACCAGAACCAACGGGTGGTGGCCGAAAACGAACTGTTTCTCGCCATTGTTCCCTATGCGCCCCGTTCGCCTTTTGAGATGTGGATCCTGCCCAAGCGTCATGCCTCTTCTTATCTTGCCATGGACGACGATCATTTCAAGGCGCTCAGTACAATCTTTTCCGAGTGCATGCGCCGCCTGAACAGCTGCATCCCCAATGTTCCATACAATTTCGTGCTTCATGGCGCGCCCTTACGCTCACAACCCCTTGATCATTACCACTGGCATTTTGAGATCATGCCCAAACTGACAATGATTGCCGGTTTTGAATGGGGCTCCGGATTTTACATCAACTCCATCCCGCCGGAAGAAGCAGCCAAATTTTTAAAAGAATCTGTAATTTAAGATACGCTTTTGCCCTAAGGTACGGGGGAGCAACCCACACAACCTTTGGCAAGAGCACAGGGGGCCATCAATGAAAAAAATACTACTTGTTGACGACGAAGACAGCATCCATCTTCTGTACCGTGAAGAGCTGGAGGACGAGGGATATGAAGTCCACTCGGCTCTCTCGGGCGAGGAAGCTCTGGCCCAGCTCAAGATCATTGCGCCGGATCTCGTCATCCTCGATATCAACATGCCCGGCATCAACGGAATCGATGCCCTGCGCCAGATCAAGGAAATAAACCCCGCCTTGCCGGTAATCCTGAGCTCCGCCTACCAGGAATTCAAACAGGATCTGGCCACCTGGGCTTCCGATGAGTACATCGTCAAATCATCCAATTTGGACGAACTCAAGGCCGCGGTAAAAAAACATCTTGCCTGAGAGTTGAGCCAACGAGGAAAAACAGACCGATCCCGTCCTCCTGTCCAATGAGCGTATCCGTTCCCCTAAGAACTACAAGAAAACGGTTTCCACTCAAGCTGCAAACGTTCACCAGTGCCGGAGATACGCGAAAGAGGTCTGCAAAGCGTGCTATTGCACATGAGCAGGCCGATGACAAAGCAGATTCGGTGCCGGGGAACGTTTGCTAATGAGCGACATGAAAGATATCCAAGGACAGCGCGACTACCGCCGGATCAACATCAAGAAGGTCGGGGTTAAAAACATCTCCTACCCGGTCACGGTCTTGGACAAAGCCAGAAAAACCCAGAAGACCGTGGCCACGGTCAACATGTACGTCAATTTGCCCCACCAGTTCAAGGGCACCCACATGAGCCGTTTCGTGGAAATCCTCAACCGATTTCACGGCGAGATCAACCTGAAAAGTTTTCACCGCATTCTTGAAGAGATGAAGGTCAAACTTCAGGCGGAAGCTGCTCACATGGAAATGACCTTTCCCTATTTTCTACAAAAACCTTCCTTGCAGGCGCAATCGGTGGGCATGAGTGAATATCGCTGCACCATGCATGGTTCGCTGGACAAAACCGATGACCTTACCCTGGAAATCCAGGTCCCCATTTCCCCACCGCTTCCGTCCCAGATTGCTCAAGGATTGCCCCGCTCCCTCGGTCACTGGGGCAGAGCCACCATCCGCTTGCGATTCAAACACTTCATTTGGATCGAAGATATCATCCAGCTGGTAGAAGAGGTGACCTCCCACGACCTCTGCTGGCCCTCCGAAGAATCCTGCACGGAACACACCCTTTCCGTGGAAAGCATCACCACGGCCCTTGGCCGCAAACTTGAAAACCATCCGGCCATTGCCTGGTTTTCCATACTGGTGGAAAACCTCTCGCAAGGGTATAACACCTTTGCCTCTTTGGAATGGCAGGACGAGAACACGACGGCTGTGGCCTGAACACCTTCACCACGCCAACCACTAAAAAATACCGCGAGAAACCATCCCATGCACCACGAACTTCTTTTTGAAATCGGCACCGAAGAAATCCCGGCCGGCTATATCATGCCCGCCCTTTCCCAACTGGAAAAAATTTTAGGCGACCGGCTCACCGCCCTGGCCCTGCCCTATTCCTCCCTGCGCACCGCTGCTACCCCGCGGCGCCTCGCCGTGTCGATCAGCGGCCTGGCCGCACGCCAGCCCGACCGGGAAGAAGAGGTTCTCGGCCCCCCCAAAAAAGCGGCCTTTGACCAGCACGGCCAGCCCACCCAGGCGGCCATCGGCTTTGCCAAGAAAAACGGGGTAGAGGTCGAGGCCCTGCAAATACAGGCAACACCAAAGGGCGAATACCTCATGGTGCGCATCGAACAGATCGGTCGCCCAACCGAGGAACTCCTTGCCGAGCTGCTGCCGGAGGTTATCACCAGCCTCAATTTCCCGAAATCCATGCGCTGGGGCGCAGGCCGCACCAGCTTTGCCCGCCCGATCCAGTGGCTGCTCGCCGTCTATGCCGGCAAAACCGTCACGTTCTCCCTGGACACCATCACCAGCAGCAACACCACCAACGGCCACCGTTTCATGGCCGGAGGCCCTGTCCCGGCCTCCTCTTATAGCGACTATGTCGAAACCCTGCGCACAGCCCAGGTCATGGTGGAGCCTCAGGAACGCCGCAGCGCAGTGCTTGCCGAGATCGCCAAGGCGGCCCAGCAAGTGGGCGGGACGATCCTGCCCGATGACGAGTTGGTGGACACGGTATGCAATCTGGTCGAAAAACCCTTTGCCATCTGCGGCGCCTTTGAGGAACGCTTCCTGGCCCTGCCCCGCGAGGTATTGATCACCTCCATGCGGGAACACCAGAAATACTTTGCCGTGGTTGACTCCGGGGGCAAGCTCATGCCCAACTTCATCGCAGTAAACAACACGAACACCAAGGATGCAAAGCTTGCCGCCGATGGTCACCAGCGGGTGATCCGGGCGCGACTGGAGGATGCATTCTTCTTCTTCAAGGAAGACCAGCGGAGGACCCTGGCGGATCGGGTCGATGACCTCACAGGGGTTATCTTCCAGCACAAACTGGGAACCATGCTCGACAAAACCAGGCGCGTCACCACCCTGGCCGGCATGCTGGCCAAAAGGCTTGCGCCGGAACACCTGGCCTCGACAGAACGGGCAGCGCTCCTGGCCAAGACAGATCTGCTCACAGACATGGTGGGGGAGTTCCCTACCCTGCAAGGGGCCATCGGCCGCGATTACGCTCTGCTCGGCGGCGAAACACCTGAGGTTGCCGCAGCCATCCGGGAGCATTACCTGCCGGTCCGGGCAGGCGGGGTGTTGCCCACTTCCATTCCTGGAGCGCTGGTGGGCATGGCCGACCGGATTGACTCCATCGCCGGCTGCTTCGGCATCGGCCAAACCCCCACCGGCACCGCAGATCCCTTCGGCCTGCGCCGCCTTTCCCTGGGGCTGCTGCACATCATCAACGGAATGGACTTTCGCCTCTCCCTTGCAGAAATCGTGGACCAGGCGCTCTCCCTCTATGGAGACAAATTAACTGCCTACCACAACGAAGCCCACCGCAACGTGCTTGAGTTCATCAAGGGCCGCTTCAGCAATGATCTCACCAGCCAGGGAATCCCGGCCGAGGCGGTTGAGGCGGTCACCTCGGTCTCCTTCGATGACCCGGTCGACTGCAGGCGAAGGATCAACGCCCTGATGGCCATCAGCAAGCAGGAAGCCTTTACCATTTTGGCAGGATCATTCAAACGGGTGATCAATATCATCAAGGAGAACAGCGATACCTCGGTGCAACCGACACTGCTCACGGAGTCTGCCGAGCAGAAGCTTCATGCGGCGTATCTGGCTGTCCGTGCCGAGGCAACTCCTTTGCTTGCAGCCAGCGATTACGAAAAGGCGCTGGGGGTGATCCTCAAGATGAAGGAGCCGGTTGACACCTTTTTCGAGGAGGTCATGGTCATGGCGGAGGATGAAAAGGTACGCGCCAATCGGTTGAACCTGCTGACCGGCATCGCCGGACTCTTTCTGCAGATCGGCGATTTTTCAAAGATGTCTGCCATCAGTCAGTAAGCTGGCACTGGACGATTTGAATGGCCTGCTCATAAAGCAAGGGCAGGGATTCAAGATTGACTTGAAGTTTTTCCGCCAGGACGGCGGTTGCTTCCCAGTCACCACGCTCGTAGCCCATTACCAGGGCAAGGGTGCGGGAAAGGGGGGCCGCCGCGCCCACGGAGACGGAGAGCAGGGCCTCATGAATTTCCTCGGGCAAGGCCAGCTCCGGCAGGATATCCGCCATGGCTTTATCAAGCATGGCGGGCAGCAGGGAAAACATCCCCACCGTATGAAACATACCCGCCTCCTTGCGCCGCCCCAGAAGCTGATCGGCGATCAGTTCGCAGAAGCTGCCGCGGAAGGCAGCCAACCGCAGCAACTCGGAGGGCTTGTCATCGGCGATATAGGAAAGCATCATCAGCGACAGCCATTTCCGCAGGGTAACCTGCCCCAGCATGGCCACGGCCATCTCAATGGTGTGCAGCTTCTGGCTTCTGGCAAAATAGGCTGAATTCGCATACTTGAGCAGCTTGTAGGCCAAGGAAACATCATGGCTGACAAATTTAGCAAGCTCGGCGAAATCGTAATCCTCATCCTGAATAACTTTCAACACCTGAAGATAATGGAGTTTGGAGCCGGGGATATCCCGCCCCTCCATGATATGGGGGCGGCTGAAAAAATACCCCTGGAACAGATCAAAGCCCAGTTTCTTGGTGGCCTCAAACTCTTCATTGGTTTCGATCTTCTCCGCCAGCAGCTTCACGTTGTAGCGACGAACAACCTTCGCCTGCCGTTCAAGCTCGGCAAGACTCATCTGCCGGATGTCAAACTTGATAATCCTGGCCAACTTGATGAGCGGCAAAAAACGCTCTTCATAGAGAAAATCATCCAGGGCCAGGACATACCCTGCCCCTACCAGCGCCTCGCAGGCCTGCACAACCGCAGGCGTGGCCCCCACCGTTTCCAGCACCTCGACCACGGCAATCTCTTTGGGAAAAAGCGAGGGATACCCCTTGAGCAGCATCTCTTCGCTGAAATTGATGAAGGCCTTTTTCCCTTCGGTGATCGAGGCAATGCCGATCAGAAGAAAGCTGTTGGTGATAACCTTGGAAGTGGCTTCTTCCCCATCCTGCGAGGGGTCGAAGTAATTGGTCAAGCCGGAACGGAAGAGAAGCTCGTAGGCGAAAACCTCTTTGTTCCTCTTGAAGATAGGCTGACGGGCAACGAATATATTCGGCTGAGTGGTATCCATGGTTGTGATAATTTTCTCACAACCCGTCCATCAACGCAATTACCTTATGATGCAATAACGTTTCCAGAACCTCGGCCATGGGCAAGCCCACCACATTGGTATAGGAGCCGCTGATCTCCGGGACCAGGAAACACCCCTTACCCTGAATCCCATACGCCCCGGCCTTATCCAGAGGTTCGCCGGTGCGGACATACGCCCGGCACAACTCCGGGGTGAGTGTGAGGAAGCGGACCCTGGTGCAAACGGTTTTAGTACACTGCTCGCCGGTCTCATGGCAACAAAGGGAAAATCCGGTCCACACCTCATGCCAGCGACCGGAGAGCCGCATGAGCATTCCGCAGGCCTCCTCTTCGTCGCCTGGTTTACCGAGGATCTCCCCGTCCACCACCACAACGGTATCAGCGGCCAACACCCAGGCGTCAGGAAAATCTACCGCCAGCGCCTTTTCCCGGGCCAACCGAGCAACAAACTCGATGGGGGTCTCGCCGGAGTGCGGGGTTTCGTCAATGTCTGCGGCCGCCACCTCAAAAACAAGGCCCAACTCGGCAAGAAAATCACGCCGCCGAGGGGAACCCGAGGCCAGGATGAGCCGCGCTTGTGTCCGGAAAGCCTCCATGGAATCGGGATCAGGCCCGGATGGAATAACCACCGTCAACAACGATGGTCTGCCCCTGAATCATGGCGGCCAGCTCACTGCACAGGAACAAGGCGACATCCGCCACATCCTCGGGGGTGGTAAGCCGCCCCATGGGAGTTCTTTGCAGGGCGCCGTCAAGAATCTGTTCCCGGTTGGGAAATTTTTTCAAGGCCTCGGTATCCACGGCCCCAGCGCTGATGGTATTGACATTGATCCCCATCGGCCCCAGTTCCACGGCAAGATGGCGAACCAACGATTCAAGCGCCGCCTTGGAGGCGCCCACCGCCGTGTAGTTCTCCACGGCCCGCACCGCCCCCATGCTGGAAACCGCCATGATCCTGGCCCCCTTGCTCATGAGCGGCACTGCCTGCTGGGTAAGCGACAACAGGGCCCGGGCGTTGATCTCCATGGCCCAGTTCCAATGTCGGCTGCTCAGCTCAAGCGCCGGTTTCAGAACACCGGATGCGGCATTGCTGATCAGAAAGTCTAGATGACCGAACTCGCTTTTGATCAAAGCGAACATGGCCTGCAGGTCTTCATCATTGGCCACGTTGGCCTTGACCACCAGACACCGAGCCCCTTTTTCCTCGATGAGGCGAGCGGTGGCTTCCGCATCCTGGCGGTGGCGCACATAGTTTACCACCAGATCAACCCCGTTTTCAGCAAGCCGCAAAGCGATTGCCTTGCCGATCCCCCGAGAACTGCCGGTTACCAAACCTACTTTTCCCCGCAGATTATACATACACCCTGCTCCTCTTTATCGCTGCCCCTGTAAAGGGTTTATGAATATCAAAAGTGTTGCCCACGATAAAATTTTCAGGCAGGAAAGTAAAGAAGACTTTCCTGCCGTATAATGGCGACCCCTACGCGCCTTATCCAGCCATGATCCGTTTTATGGCGCCCATTACAAGCCGCCAGGGATGAAAACTCACCGGTTTCAGGCGAGCAGGGGCCTGAAACCCCGGCGTTCCGACCTCTTCCGGCCTGGCAAGCGGAAAAGACAGCTCACCGAGCTCACTTCCGCTGAGATTGCGCCGAAAACATTCCCGCCAGACGGGACTTGCTTCCGGGGGAAGCCCTAACACGGCAAGCAAGGCCGTGTCCAAGGCCACGGGATTCAACCCTCCGGCCAGCAGGTGCAAAGGAAAGGACGTGCCGCTCACCGGACCGTCGCCATGCATGGCCACCACCCCGTCGGCCAGGGTGATCCCACCAGGCAGCACGGCGAGGAGATCGACAAGCATACCCTCGAACCGATTGTCGATATCGCCATACCGGGCATGGAGCCAAGGCTTGCGAAAACCGACCACCGTCCCGAAATAATTTTTCACAGCCAGGGTCAGATACAGCTGGCCGTGGGCCTTGATCTTCGGCAGATTAACCAGCAGATCGCACTCGCCAACCGCCCGCGCCACCCCGACGGACAGCCCGGAGGCGAGGCGAAGCGGTTGCACCGCCTCGAAATTGATCATGGTCACCGGCAGATCCTTAAGTGCCTCGCTGATCCCACAGGATGCCATGACGCCCATGGCCGTGCCAAAGGCCGGAGAATCGCCAACCCGCACCTTGGCCCCATGGTCGAGACACCACTCCGCCACAGCGGCGACAACCTCGGGGTGGGTACAGGCCAATCCTTTATTCCGCACAGCGGAAACAAGATTTGGCTTGATGAGCACCCTGCTTCCCGCGGAAATTTTAAAGCCAAGGGCGTTGCACAGGGTATCCACCCGCTCTTTGAGCAACCGCCGGTCATACCGGCTGCACGCCACCAGGCCAACCTCACATGCGCTGAGTTCCATTTCCTCTCCTGCCTAGGCCCTAGTCTTTAACACTACCCTTTGAATTAACACCTTAAGTTTTCCACAATCACCGCCTCTCGATCCGGAGCCATCACCTATTTCCATCAATCGTCGATGTTTTTTTGACGCTCAGTCCGGTTGAAGTCAAAATTGTGACGAGAGATTTCCGGCCATCACTCCCCTAAAAAAGACCGGCCTCCCTGGCTGTTTTCCAGAAATACATTGAATTACCGATAATTTACATATACTGTTATACTCAGTAAAAGCCTCGCGGCACAATGCTTGCTTTACAACCAAAATCAAGAGAAGGCTCCGGGTTTTTCCGACCTTCCTTTTTCCTTGAGGAGACACGACCATGGCTGTGGAAAAAGACCCAGAGGCAACAGAGCAGGTTCCCAAAAAAAAATCCAAGATGGTATTTTTCATCATCCTTGGCGTGGGCATTCTCGTCCTCGGCGGCGGAGGATTTTTCGCCTACACAAAATTCATGACCCATAAACCGGCGACTGAAGAGGTTGCCGACCAAGAGGCAAAAAAAGAACCTCCGCAGGTGATCGGGGAAATGCTTGTCCTGGAGCCTTTTGTCGTCAATCTGGCAGACCCGAAAGGCAAACGCTACCTCAAGGTCAAGATTGAACTCGAACTTGAAAGCAAAGAGGCCGTGGACAAGGCCACCAAAGCAGCACCCAAATTGCGCGACATGGTCATCATGATGCTCACCAGCCTTGGCTTTGAAGAAGTCATGACCCCGGAGGGCAAGATCCGGGTCCGGGATGAACTGCTGGAGCGGTTTAACGAGATCATGCGGCCCGACCATATCAAGAATATTTATTTTACGGAATTTGTCGTGCAGTAGCCACTCCGGCTTCTGCCCGTTCACACGAAAAACAGCCCACCATACCAGCAAACGCCATGGAACAGATTCTCAGCCAGGACGAGGTTGACGCGCTACTCAAGGGAATTTCCGGCGGCGAAATCGAAGAGCCGGAAGAACCCATAGATGCCGAAGCCCTTGGCTATCAGGCTTATGACTTTTCCCGACAGGAAAGGATTGTCCAGGTCAAGATGCCGGCCATGGAGGCGATCTCCGATGCTTTCATGCGGGCGGTGCGCACTTCGCTTTCCACCACCCTGCGCCGGATCATCGACCTGACTTCCGCCCCCATTGAGCTGGAGCGCTTCGGCGCCTTTGTCCGCACCCTGCCCGTGCCCAGCAGCCTGCAGATCTTCCGGATGGCGCCCTTCCGGGGCAACGCTCTCATTGTCCTCGAACCCAAGCTGGTTTTCACCCTGGTGGAAAACTTCTTGGGCGGCACCGGCACCAGGAACATCCGCATTGAGGGCCGCGATTTCACGGCCATCGAACAACGACTCATCCGGCGGGTGGTGAATCTTCTGCTCAACGATCTGGAAAAGGCTTGGTATTCCCTGCAGCCCCTTAAGGTTCAGTACATCAGAAGCGAGATCAATCCTCAATTCGCCAAGATCTGCCAGCCGGAAGACGTGGTAATCATCTGCCGCTACGATGTGGACATGGACCGGGCCGTGGGCAGCATCACGGTATGCATCCCCATGAGCAACCTGGAGTCGGTCAAGGCCAAGCTGCTGACCACCTTCCAGCGGGAGCAGAGCGACGAGGATATCAGCATCAAGCGCGTCCTCTCCGAAAACATCAAGAATATCCCCGTGGACTTCGTGGTGGAGTTGGGCCGCGCCACCATTTCCGCAGGCGACGTCATGGAGCTGGTAGCCGGCGACATCATCCAGCTGGAACGCCGCACCGACGACCTGCTGCCTGCTTTTGTCGCCGGGGAAAGAAAATACATGGGAACCCCCGGGGTGCATCGCGGCAACAATGCGCTGCTCATCAAGAAGAAGGTTCTTGACCCGAACCGGGAATAAGGTTCAAGGCTCAAGGTGAAAGGTTTAAAGCCAAGCCTTTTACCTTTCACCTTGAGCCTTGAACCTTTAACCTTTCAAAAGGAGAAACACCATGGCTGACGACCCGTTGGATGCCGCCGGAACGAAGACCGGAACAGAGGGAGCCGGTGATGATTGGGCTGCCGCCTTGAGCGAACATGAAAGTTCCGGAGGAGCGCAAGCCCCGGCCTTTGCCGAATTGAGCAATAGCGTGACCGCTGCCCCCGCGGGCAGCCAGAACCTCGACTTTCTGCTTGATATCCCCTTGGACGTCACCGTTGAGTTGGGCCGGACCAGCATGATCATCAACAAGATGCTGCAACTGACCCAAGGTTCGGTGGTCGAGCTCGACAAAGCGGCCGGCGAACCGGTGGAGATTTTTGTCAACGACAAGCTGCTGGGCAAAGGCGAAGTGATCGTGGTCAACGAGCGGTTCGGAGTGCGGATCACCGAGATCATCAGCCAGGCAGACCGGATCAAAAACATCGGCTGAGCCGATGGGAATCCTCTGACCGACACCTGTCGGCAAGGCAGTGGGCAGAACCATTATGAAGATCAGGCTACCATCATCCAGACATGGACTCTCCCGAAAAAAGGCGCTGACCGCCTTGGGGATAAGTCTGCTGCATAACCTCTCCTGCCCTTTCATGCTCCTTGCCGCCGAACAGTTCGGCAACGGAACCGGAGGGGGGACAGCCCCTTCCTCGATCCTCACCGGCAATCAGGAAACCCTTTCCCTGACCACGACAATCTTCAAAACCATTGGCTCACTGATCATCGTGGTGGGCCTCATGCTCCTGCTGCTGTTCTGGATCAGAAAAATGGGCCTTATCAGAGTCGGCTCCAGACAAGAAGGTCTTATCACGGTCCTCGACAGCCAAATGCTGGCCCCCAAAAAACAGGTAAGCGTTTTGGAGGTGGCAGGAGCATATCTGGTGGTCGGCCTCACCGATCAGCAGATCACCCTGCTTGCCACCCTTGACCCCAACGACCGTCTCAAGGACGCCGCGCATTGCAGGAAAACCTTCACCCCCTTGCCGGCCTCTTTTGCCTCCATCCTCAGCAAGGCTGCCCAGGGCATATCCAACGGCGTGAAACAAAAAAAGGGAAATACCCATGCGGAATAACCCTCTGCCATCCTGGCCCATTCTCCTCGGTCTGCTCACAGGACTCATGCTCCTTTGCCCGGGCGAAAGCAAGGCCGTGACCCTGCCCACCGTACAAATCGGCCTGGGCGAG
>Ga0224510_10001549_pt1 | contig 14983 bp, 16 predicted proteins | sample SF_May12_sed_USG_FD_170161 | JGI IMG/M metagenome (GOLD analysis project Ga0224510, IMG submission 170161) | Sediment microbial communities from San Francisco Bay, California, United States - SF_May12_sed_USGS_4_1 | ecosystem: Environmental > Aquatic > Marine > Sediment | place: USA: California... | reverse complement strand
CCGGTCACCGTCGCCGTGGACGCGAAAGGCGTGTCGGTGCACCAGACCGGCCCTGACGACTGGCAGAAAAAGATCATCCAGCTGAAGATCCCGGTGCACGCCGCTTGAACGGCGGCACGCGCTGGCCTGCGGTCTGGGCCGTGTTCGCCGGGGGCCTCATCTGCGGCGCGTACATCGGCAAGGTGCCGCCCGCGCTGCCGGCGCAGCGCGCGGAGCTCGGACTCACGCTGGTCGAGTCTGGCTTCATCGCCACCACGTTCAACGTCATCGGGCTGCTCGTCGGCATGTTCGTGGGCGTGCTGTGCGATCGTTTCGGCCACAAGCGCCTCGGGTTGGCGGGATTGGCGGTCATGTGCCTGGCCGGGTTGCTGGGCGCCGCCGCGTGGGACTTTCCTTCGCTTCTCACATCGCGCTTCTTGGAGGGCCTCGGCTTCATGCTGTTCGCGGTTTCCGGGTCGGCGCTGATGGCGGCGACGGCCGCCGATCCGCGCGACCGCCCCAAGGTCATGGGACTGTGGAGCGCGTACATGCCCTCCGGCGGCAGCGCCGCGATGTTCCTGGCGCCCCTGGTACTCGCGGCCTGGGGCTGGCGCGGGATGTGGGTGATCCTGGCGATCGTGGCGGCGCTGTGCTTCGTGCTGGTGGCGCGGCTCGCGCCGACGCCGCGCTACGGCACCGTGAGCTCGATGAAACTCGCGCTCGAATCCTTGGCGCAGCCCGGCAGCGTGGCGCTCGCCCTGCTGTTCGCGTTCTATGTTGCGCAGTGGACTTCGGTGATGATCTGGCTGCCGACGTTCCTGGTCGACGAACGGGCCATGGCGCCAGGCGCGGCGTCGCTTCTCACTGCCTTCATGGTGCTGGTGAATGTGCCCGGCAACCTCGGCGGCGGCTGGCTGCTGGCGCGCGGCGTACGGCGCGGGCCGCTGATCCTCGCCGCCTGCGCCGCGATGATCGTGACGGATATCGGCATGCTGAGCGGCTTGCTGCCGGATGGGCTGCGCTATTTTTCTGTTCTTGTCTTCTCGCTGTGCGTGGGCGTCATTCCGGCATGCATCTTTTCGGGAGTCGTGGCGCACGCGAAGACGCCACAACATGTCGGCACCACCAACGGCATGGTCATGCAGACATCGCAGGCCGGGCAGTTCTTCGGGCCAATCCTGCTGGTGTGGCTGGCGTCGGATTTCGGCGGATGGGGCGCGTCGCTGTGGGCGATGCTTGCCTTTGCCGCGGGCGGCGCGCTGTGCGGCTACGCCGTCTTGCGCATCGAGGCGCGCGGCGCGCATGCGCGCTCCGTTGACACCGGGTGAATCCGGGGCGCAGAATGAACACATTGTATACACGGAACCCCCGATGAGCGATCCGGTGACCCTGAGGCTTGACCCCGCGACCCGCAAGCGCCTGGACCAGCTCGCACAGGCCACCGAGCGCAGCCGCGCCGCGCTCGCGGCGGACGCGGTCCGGCAGTACCTGGACCTGAACGAGTGGCAGATCGCCGCCATCGAGGCGGGCGTGAAGGAAGCCAATCGCGGCCAGCTGATCGACCACGCCAGGCTGAAGGCCAAGTGGGAGAGGCGGCTTGCGGCTGCGCTGGACAAAGCTCGCTGAGGCGGACCTCGACGAGATCGCCCGCTACATCGGCCAGGACAGTCCGGCCGCCGCGGCGCGGGTCGTGCTGGAGCTCGTCGACCAAGCGGAGACGCTGCTGCCGCGGCACCCGGCAATCGGGCGGGCCGGACGAGTGCTCGGCACTCGCGAGCTGGTGATCGGCAACCTGCCCTACGTGATCGCGTACCGGGTGCGGGACAGGGACGTGGAGATCCTGCGTGTCCTGCACACGTCGCGGGCGCGGCCGGAGGGGATGTAGCAACCTCGACGCGGGCTAGAATTCGATCACCCAAGGAGATCCCCCATGCGCCAAGTCCAGATCTGCGAAGTCGGCCCGCGCGACGGGCTGCAAAACGCCAAGCAGCTCATGCCGACCGAAACGAAGAAGGCCTGGATCAGCGCCCTCGCTGCCGCCGGCCTGAACGAAATCGAGGTCGGCTCCTTCGTCCCGCCAAAGCTCATCCCGGCGATGGCCGACACCGGCGAGGTCGTGAAGCACGCGCTGACCATCCCCGGTCTCAAGGTTGTGGCACTGGCCCCTAACGTGAAGGGTTTCGAGCGCGCGCGCGCGGCCGGCGCGCACAAGATCACTTTCCCGGTTTCGGCGTCGCACCAGCACAGCGTCGCCAACGTGCGCATGACCCCAGACCAAATGGTCGAGGAAGTGCGCAAGGCCGCGCAGATGCGCGGCAAGGACGGGCCAGAGATCGAGGGTGCGGTCTCCACCGCGTTCGGCTGCACGATGCAGGGCAACGTCCCCGAGGACGAAGTGGTGCGCATCGCCGTGGCCTTGGCCGAGTTCTGCGAAGGCGTGGCGCTCGCCGACACCGTCGGTTACGCCAATCCGGCGCAGGTCAGACGCGTGTTCAAGCGCGTGAAGCAGGCGATCGGCGACAAGCTCGAAGGCGCGCACTTCCACAACACGCGCGGCCTGGGGCTCGCCAACGCCCTCGCCGCCTACGAGGAAGGCGTGCGCTCGTTCGATTCGTCGATGGGCGGCCTCGGCGGCTGCCCGTTCGCGCCCGGCGCGAGCGGCAATGTGATCACCGAGGATCTGGTCTTCATGTTCGAAAGCATGGGCGTGCAGACCGGCATCGACTTCGACAAGCTCCTCGCCGCAAGAAAGATCATGCACGGTGGCGTGCCCGACGAGCCGCTCTACGGCCACATGGCGCTCGCCGGCTTGCCCAAAGGATTCCGTGCTGCCGCTTGAGGGGGTGCGCGTCGTAGAGTTCGCGCACATGGTGATGGGCCCCTCCTGCGGGCTCGTGCTCGCGGACCTGGGCGCCGAAGTGATCAAGGTCGAGCCGCTCGAAGGCGACAACACGCGCCGCCTGATGGGCGCAGGCGCCGGTTTCTACGCAATGTTCAACCGCAACAAGAAGAGCCTCGCCCTCGACCTGAAGAAGCCGGAAGGCAGGGAGATTGCGCTCAAGCTCATCGACAGCGCCGATGCCCTGACGGAGAACTTCCGCCCGGGCGCGCTGGAGAAGATCGGCTTCGGCTACGACGCGCTGAAGGCGCGCAACCCGCGCCTCGTCTACTGCACGATGAAGGGTTTCCTCTCCGGACCCTACGAGCACCGCCCGGCGCTCGACGAGGTCGTGCAGATGATGGGCGGCCTCGCCTACATGACCGGGCTGCCCGACCGGCCCCTGCGCGTCGGCTCGTCGGTGAACGACATCATGGGCGGCATGTTCGCCGCCATCGGCATCCTCGCCGCGCTGCGCGAGCGCGAGAAGACCGGCAAGGGCACGCTGGTGCGCAGCGCATTGTACGAAAACACGGCGTTCCTGGTAGCGCAGCATATGGCGCAGCTCGCCATCACCGGCGAGGAGCCGCCGCCGATGGCGACGAAGAAGCCCGCCTGGGGCGTGTACGACATCTTCAGCACGAAAGACGGCGACCGATTATTCGTCGGCGTGGTCACCGATACGCAGTGGGAGGTGTTCTGCCGCGAGTTCGGCGCCGGCGCGCTCGCGGCCGATGCCCGGCTGAAGACCAACGGCCAGCGCGTAGCGGCGCGCGACTGGCTCCTGCCGAAGCTGCAGGAAATTCTGCTGCAGCACACCAAGGCGGAGCTGGCGCAGAAGCTGGAGGCGATCGGCCTGCCCTTCGCGCCGATCACGCGCCCGCGCGACCTGTTCGGCGACCCGCACCTCAACGCGGGCGGCATGGTGGAGACGAAGGACCCGCGCGGCACCACCTTCAAGGTGCCCGGGCTGCCGCTCGAGCTGGGCGGCAAGCGGCTTGCGCTGCGCAATCAGCCGCCGCGGTTGTCGCAGGACGCGCGCGAGCTGCTCGAGTCGCTGGGCTATGCGCCCGCGCGCATCGATGCGCTCATCGCCCGCAAGACGATCGCTGCGCCGCAGTAGCGCGCCGGGCTTACTGCAGCGCTTCGGCGCCCGCCTTTGCCACTTCGGCATCCTGGTGGCCGGCCACTCCCGAAACTCCGATCGCGCCGATGATCTTGCCGTCCACGATGATCGGCAGGCCCCCGTCCGCCGCCACCATGCGGTGGAACTGCAGATAGCGCCAGCCCTCGGCGCCCTTCGCCAGCGCATCCTGCAGGACCTTGGTGTTGCGCCGATACCCGCACGCCGCCCACGCCTTATCCTGCGCCACCATGGGAGCGGCGATCTGGGTGTTGTCCATCTTCTGCATCAGGACGAGATTGCAGCCTGAATCGAGTATCGCAATGGCCACCGACCATTTGTTCTTGCGCGCCTCGGCTTCCCCGGCAGCATAGGCCTTGCGGGCCTGATCGAGCGTGATCGGCGCCCCGTAGGGCTGCGCCAGAGCAACCGCAGGGGCAGTACAAAGCAGAACGGCGGCGATGGCAATCAGCTTTTTCATTGTCCCTCCCATGTGGCGGTGAATGGATAACATTGCGCGACGGCGCATATTCCCGCAAGTGCATCGTATCGGCCCGGCTAGGTGCCAAGGGCGTCGATCCCCGCCCGGGCGATCTTCTCGTCGTCGTGCGACTGCACGCCCGAGACGCCGACGCCGCCGATGCACGTGCCCTCGACCACGATCGGCACGCCGCCCTGCACCGGCAGGATGCCGGGCATCCTCAGCATTTCCGGCCGCGTCTTGATGCGCTCCTGCCATTCGCCCGAGGTGCGGCGCGACTCCGCCGCGGTGCGCCCCTTGGCGACGGCGATGCGCGCGTTGGCGGGCGACGCGCCATCCATGCGCACGAAGTGCAGCAGGTGGCCGCCGTCGTCCAGGATGGCGATAGCAACGTTCCAGTCGTTGCGCCGCGCCTCGGCGAGCGCGGCGGCCGAGAGCTTCTCGCAGTCGGCAAGCGTGAGGGCCTGCCGCGCCTTCATTGCAGCGCCTGCCGGATCTGCTCGAGCGCGCCCGGATCCTCGATCGTCGTCAGGTCGCCCGGGTCGCGCTTCTCGCACAGCGCCTGGATCGAGCGCCGCAGCACCTTGCCCGAGCGCGTCTTCGGCAGCAGCGTGACGAAGAACACGCGCCCCGGACGGCCGATGGCGCCGAGCTGCTTGTCGACCGTCTGCATCACCTCGCCTTCGAGCTTCATGCGCGCGTCGCGGGAGGCGATGCTCGCCGGATCCTTCACTACGGCGAACGCCATCGGCAGCTGGCCCTTGAGCGGATCGGCAACGCCGACCACCGCACACTCGGCGATGCCCGGGTGCATGTTCACTGCTTCCTCGATCTCCCGCGTGCCCAGGCGGTGCCCGGCGACGTTGATGACGTCGTCGGTGCGCCCGAGGATGAAGTAGTAGCCGTCCTTGTCGCGGATGCCCCAGTCGAACGTCGAGTAGACCAGCTGGTCCTTGAAATCGGTGAAATAGGTCTGCACGAAGCGCTCGTCGTCGCCCCAGACCGTGCTCATGCAGCCCGGCGGCAGCGGCGGCGCGATGGCCACCACCCCCTTCTCGCCGTGCGCCACCGGCTTGCCGGTCGATTCGTGCAGCAGCCGCACGTCGTAGCCGTACACGGGGAAGCTCGGCGACCCCATCTTGAGCGGCGTCTTCTCCACGCCGGGATGCGCCGAGAGCAGCGGCCAGCCGGTCTCGGTCTGCCAGTAATGGTCGATCACCGGCCGGCCGAGCGACTCGGAGATCCAGCGATGAGTCGGCTCGTCGAGCGGCTCGCCGGCAAGGAACAGGTGCTTGAGCGTGGAGAGGTCGTATTTCTTCAGGAACGCGACGTCGTGCTTCTTCAGCACGCGCACGGCGGTCGGCGCCGAGAACATCACCGCCACCTTGTGGTCCTGCACGATCTTCCACCACACGCCCGCGTCGGGCCGCACCGGCACGCCTTCGTACATGATGGTGGTCATGCCGGCGAGGAGCGGCGCGTAGATGATGTAGGAGTGCCCGACCACCCAGCCGATGTCCGACGTCGTGAAGATGGTTTCCCCGGGACCCCCGCAGAAGATCCGCTCCATCGACGAAGCGAGCGCCACGGCGTAGCCGCCGACGTCGCGCTGCACGCCCTTGGGCTTGCCCGTCGTGCCCGAAGTGTAGAGGATGTAGGACGGCTCGTTCGATTCCAGCCACGCGCAGGGCACTTGCGCGCCCGCGTGCTTGCCGGCGAGCTCTTGCCAGTCCACGTCGCGCCCCGCGGTGACTGCCATCTTCGGGTCGAGACCCCGGCGGAACAGCAGCACCTTGCGCGGCGGGTGCTGGGCGAGCTTGAGCGCTTCGTCGACCAGCGCCTTGTACAGGACCGGCTTGCCCATCCGGCTGCCGCCGTCGGCCGTGATCATGAGGGAAGGCTTCGCGTCATCGATGCGGGCCGCGAGGCTCGCCGCAGCGAAGCCGCCGAACACCACCGAGTGGATCGCGCCGATGCGCGCGCAGGCGAGGATGGCGAAGCAGGCCTCTGGAATCATCGGCATGTAGATGATGACCCGGTCGCCGCGCTTCACGCCGAGCGCCTGCATCATGGCGGCGACGCGGTTCACCTCGGCGTGCAGCTCGCGATAGGTGAAGTGCTTCTCGTCGTTCACTTCGGTCGAGATCCAGACCAGGGCCTTCTGCGAGCCGCGCGCCTGAAGATGGCGATCGAGGGCGTTGTGGCACAGGTTGGTCTCGCCGCCGACAAACCACCGGGCGAACGGCGGGCGCGCGTACTCGAGCACTTTGGCGAAAGGCTTCTGCCAGTGGATGAGCTTCGCTTCCTCCCGCCAGAACCCGTCGCGGTCGGTGATGGATCGCTTGTGGAAATCCCGGTAAGTCGTTTTCATCCTCCCCTCCTCCCGCTACTTTACGCGCTGCAGCGCCTTCATGACCGCCTCCGCGGTCGGCTCGCTCTGCAGCCGCTTGCTCGCTGCGCGCAGCAAGGGCGCGAGGCGGCGCAGCACCTCGAGCGCCGCGTCTTCCCTGCGATCGGCCGGGATGCCCTCCAGCACCTGCAGTGCGCGCTCGATCTCCGCGGACAGGCCGCGCGCCGGCGCGGCCGTTCGGGGCGGCGGCGCCAGCTCCGCCTGCGCCAGGCGGCTCGAGGCGAGCCGCATCAGCTCCTCCATCGTCGCCGCGGCGTCGGCGCCGAGCGCCGCGACCCCGATGCTCGCCTGGATCTTGAGCGAGCGCCCCTGGAACTCGATTCGGGCGTTGACGAGCTGCTCGCGCAGGCGGCGGGCGAACGCCGCCGCCTGCGGCGCTGCCGTGCCGCCCAGCAGCACGCTGAACGTGTCCTCGCCCGAGCGGCCCAGGGAATCCTCGGCGCGCAGCACGCCCTGGATCGCGCGGGCGATCTTCGCCAGCAATTGCCCGGCGACCGCCTTGCCCTCGCTGCCGGCGATCGGCCGGTGCGAATCGATGCGAAAGGTGACCACCGAGAGCGCGGCGCCGTGGCGGCGCGCGTACGCGAACTGCTTGCGCCCTTCGGTGAGCAGATAGTGCAGCGACAACGCGCCGGTCAGCGGGTCGTGCGTGGCGGTTTCGGCGACCGCCTTGCGGCTCTCGCGCGCATCGGCCTTCGCGCGTATCAGCCGCAGCTGGTTGTCGATGCGCGACAGCACCTCGGTGGCGTCGGCGTTCTTGGATATGAAATCGGTGGCGCCGCAATCGCGCACGCGCTTGCGCGTCGCCTCGTCCTCGTCGCCCGAGATGACGATCACCGGCAGGCGCCGGATGCGCTCGTCCTGCGCGCCGCGGATCAGCCCGAGCACCCCGAAGCCGTCCAGGCGCGGCATCGAGATGTCGCAGAACACGAGCTGCACGGCGGCGTCCTCCGCGATCGCCTTCCAGCCCGCTTCGCCGTCGGCTTCCTCGCGTACGTCCAGGCTCGACTCGAGGATGCGCCGGAACGTGGTGCGCACGAACTTCGAGTCGTCGATGATCAGGACCCGCGGCCGCCCCGCGCCGGGCTTGAGCGCCATGAGGCTCAGCCCGCCATGTCGATGACCACGCGCCGCGTGACCTTGGCGTTGATGAAGTCGTCGAACACCTTGGGCAGCTCGGCGAACGGCACGGTGCGCGCCATCTCCTTGAGCATCGGCGGGCGCATGTCGGTGGCGAGCCGCCGCCATACCTCGCGCTCGAGCTCCGGCGTCGGGCAGTCGGTGGAATTGATGCCGAGCAGGCTCACGCCGCGCAGGATGAACGGCAGCACGGTGGTGCTGAGGCCCGGGCTCGCAGCCAGGCCGATGGCGGCAATGACGCCGTTGAGCTTCATCGTGCTTGCCATCCAGGCGAGCACCTCGCCGCCGAGGTTGTCCACGGCGCCTGCCCAGGTCGCCTTGTCGAGCGGCCGGATCTTGGCGAGGTCCAGGCTCTGACGCAGCAGGACGTCCCTCGCGCCCAGCTGCTTCAGCCAGCCGGACTCGCTTTCCTTGCCGGTCAGTGCCGTCACCGCGTAGCCGAGTTTCGCCAGCGCGGCGACGGCGATCGAGCCGACGCCGCCGGTGGCGCCGTCCACGACCACCGGCCCGTTGGCCGGCTTGAGGCCGTTATGCTCCATGCGCACGATGGCAAGGCCGGCTGTGTATCCGGCGGTGCCGTACGCCATCGCCTCCCACAGCGTCATGCCCTTGGGCAGCTTCACGGCCCAGTCGGCGGGAATGCGCGCGTACTCGGCATAACCGCCGTGGTGCTTGACGCCGATCTGGTGGCCGACCGCCAGCACCGCGTCGCCCTTGGCGAAGCGCGCGTCGCCGGAGGACACCACGGTGCCCGACAGGTCGATGCCGCCGATGCAGGAGGGCCGCATCAGGATCTTGCCCTTGCCGGTGGCAGCGAGCGCATCCTTGTAGTTCACGTCGGAGTACGCGACCCGCACCACCACTTCGCCCGGATCGAGGTCGTCGAGCGTGCACTCGACGAACTCGGCGCGGATTTTGTCACCGACTTGCGTCAGCTTGTAGGCTTTGAACTTTTCCACCGCTCCTCCTTCGCTCGCTGCCGAGATAGCCGGCCGAGCGCATTTCGTGCAGCCGGCTCACCGTGCGCTGAAACTCGGCGCTGTGCGCGCCCTCGGTGAACAGCGCCTCCGGCGGCGCCTCGGCCGAGACCACCAGGTTCACCCGGTCATCGTAAAGCACATCGACCAGCCAGGTGAAGCGCCGCGCCGCGTCGGCGTGCTTCGCCGACATGCGCGGCACGCCCGAGAGGATCAGGGTGTGGAAGCGCTGCGCCAGATCGACGTAATCGGCGTAGGAGCGCGTTCCGCCGCACAGCACGGCGAAATCGAACCATACCAGCCCCCCTGCGCGCCTGCGGTAGGGAATCCTCCTCCCTTCCACGTCGAGCGCCTGCTTTTCCTCCTCGACGTCCTTCAGTTCCGCGAAGATGCGCTCCAGCGCCGCGTCGCCGTCCGCGCCGGCGTGGTAGGCCTGCAGCCGTTCCATCTTCAGGCGCCGGTAATCTGTCCCGTTGTCCACCTCGACGATGTCGAGGCGCGCCTTCAGGAGCTCGATCGCCGGCGCGAAACGCGCGCGCTGCAGGCCGTCGGGATAAAGCCGGTCAGGGTGGTAGTTGCTGGTCATGACGAACTGCACGCCCCGGTCCGTCACCTGCTCGAGGTAGCGCCCGAGGATCATGGCGTCGGCGATGTCGGAGACATGGAACTCGTCGAAACAGATCAGGCGGTGGCGCCGCGCGGTGCGCTCGGCGACGGCGGCGATCGGATCTTCGGTGCCCTTCAGCTGCTCGAGCTCGCGGTGGATCTCGCGCATGAAGTGGTGGAAATGCACCCGCCGCTTTCTCACCAGGGGTACGCAGCGGTAGAACGCATCCATGAGGAAGCTCTTGCCGCGGCCGACGGCGCCCCACAGGTACACGCCCTTGGGCAGCGGCGGCTTTACCAGCAGGCGCTTGAGCGCCGAATTGCGCCGCGCCTTGTACGCCGTCCACTCCTCGTAGAGGTGCTGCAGGCGCTCCACGGCGCGCTGCTGAGACGGGTCGGCGAGAAAGCCCCGGGTGGCGAGGCTTTGCTCGTAGAGCGCGCGGACGCCGGTGCGGACGCCGCCCGCGGGCATCAGGGCAGCCTGGCGACCAGGTCCTGCGCCGTGCGCTCGAGCACGGCGCGCAGCGTCACCGGCTCCTCGGTCATGGTGTCCGTAGCCTGGCGCAGCTCCTGCATGCCCTCCCAGACGATGGTGCTGTCGCGGCTGTCCCAGATCTGCAGGAACACGCGGATGTGGGCGTACTTGGTCTCCATGATGCGGAAGCCAAGCAGGCCGAAGCGGTCGCGCGAACCCTGCTCGAAGCCCTGGAGCTTGAGCTGCACCACGTAGCGCGCGCCGGTGGCGCCGCCCACCTTGCGCAGCACGTCGGCCGAGAACAGGCCCGTGTCGCGGTAATCGTTGTACATGTGCTTGTAGGCGTCGCCCAGCTTGGCGCGGTTCACGGCGCCCAGCGTTTCGGCCAGCGTCATCACGCGCAGCGCGGGACGCCGCTGCCGCAGCACCTCGGCGAAGGTCAGCGCCACCGCCTGCGTTTCCTGCTCCAGGCCGGTGACCGTGGACGGCGTGATGAAGGCGATGCCGCCCGCCTCCAGGTCCCCCGGGCGCAGCCCGTTCCGCTGCTCCTGCAGGGAGGGGAAGATCTGCGTGCCGAAGCAACCCGCGAGCGCGAGGCCCAGCGCCGCCACCAGCACCGCCCTCATAGGTTGAGCGCTCGCTTGTCGACCGCCAGGGCGGCTTCCTTCATCGCCTCCGAGAGAACGATAGGACGACTCACCGGCCGGCTGCACGCTCATGGTTCTCGCGCGACGGGAGTCAGCGTTGCGCGGGGTCGGTTCGCGGCGGATCTGGCTTGTCATGGGCTGTTGGCCAGGCATTCGGGGCGCGCGCAATCGGCGTCATGACGAATGCTGCGCGCGTTTGCCTCGTTCGGGCAAGCGAAGCTGCGCTCAGGGCCGCGCGCGCTTGGCCCTGAGCGCGGCTTCAGGCGATGTCGGGGACGCTGTGATACGCGAGCGGAAGGCTCGCGTGTGCGGGCCGGACTTCGGCGGGCACGGGCGGGGCGCGCTCCGGCGCCTTGGCGCTGCCAGCGATCCCAGTGCGTAAGAATCACTCGCACCACGACGGGCTCTTCGATCAGCGCGATGACACGCATCGGGCCTTTGCATTTCGCGCATTCGAGTGGATCGGCTTCATGGACCTTGCGGACGGACCGCAGCAGCGAACCCACTGCTCGTCGCGATCGGGAATGTGTTTACGCAGCAGCGCCAGCCACTCGGCGCCGGCCCTCATCTGGAAGTTGCGCTTCAGCCTCAGATGCATCTTGGAGCGCTGGATCACCGTGCCCGCGGCCACGTCGAGGCTCATCTTGGCAAGCGAGAGCGGCGCGCGCCCGCTGGGTGCGCCCTATCCGCGTCGTTCTGCTACTTCAGCACCTTCTCGAGGAGACCTTTCACTCCGGCGCCGCCCTGCTGCTGGACGAAGGAGAGCACCACCGGGACAAATTTGGCGAGCATGCCCGAGTCCAGATTCAGGTTCTTGAACCCGCTTGCCAGACCGGCGAGGCCGGCGAGCTGCCCTGCCCCTCCGCCCAATGAAGACGCGAGTCCGCCCAGAGCGCCCCCAAGTCCGCCGGCTTTCGGCGCCGCCGAGATGAGGCTGTCGATGCCGGGTACAGCGCCGGCGACCTGGCTGAATTCGCCCGCCCCCAGTTTCTCCTTGGCCATCTTGAACAGCAGCCCGGCGCCGCCTTCGGCCTGCTCCTTGGAAATACCGAGTTGACTCGTCAGGGTTTGCAGCAAGTCCATGTAGCGCGCTCCTTTTCGAATTGCTTATTCTACGATGTACCGTTCGGCGGCGGTCACCGTATGTTGCGACTACGCCATGCGCAGCAAGCGCGCTGCGCCCCTCCAGGGATCTGCGCAACACGCCTAAGCAGATCGGCCGGTAGCGCCGCGCGGCGCGCTCGACGACGGGTCGGCGAGAAAGCCCCGGCTGGCGAGGCTCTGCTCGTACAGGGCGAGGACGCCGGGGTTCGAGTGCGCAGTGCGTTGCAGGCTCATGCTTTGGGCGCGACCGGAGCCTGCGTCGCCCTGTTCACTTCTTGTCGGCCGACATGTCCTGAATGAAGCGGTCCGCCTCCGCGATCGAACGGTTCATGTCGGCCACGAGCGTGGCGATGTCGGCCTGGATCTTCGCGCGCTCGGCCTTGAGAGAGGCAATGGCCCGGGCGTTGAGGTTGTGCTTCAGGAACAGCACGCGATCGCGGAACGCGGCGAGCACCGGATCGAGCTTCTTTTCTGCGCGCTTCATCGCGCCGATCAGTTCCCGGTAGCGGGCACGGGTCGCGTTCAGCTGGCCCTGGCTCGAGCGGCGCAATTCCGGGCTCGCGTACTGACCGAGCTCCTGTTCCCACTCGGTGAAAAGATCCTCCGCCACGCGCTCGACGTCGGCGACACGCTTGTGCACCGTGTTCGCGCGCGATTCGCTATCCTCGAACTCACTTTTCAGCTTGTTGTACTGCTGCTCGAGCTCGCCGCCCGAGAAGTTCGTGACCGCGATGAACTGCGCCAACGCCGATTCGAATTGCTGCTTGGCTTGCCTTTGCGCCTCGCGCGCGTCGTCGACGCGGCTCACCAGAATGTCGCGCTTTTCGTAGCCGAATTTCTCCATCGCGCCGTAGTAGGCCGCCTGGCAACCGCCGAGCAGCAACGCCACCACGATCCATGCGGGCGGTTTCCGGTATTCCGTGGGAGCAATGCGCATGGCAGGTAAGCCCTTTAAGTAAGAGATGCGTCTCAGGCGTTCAGCGCGCGCTTGTCGACCGCCAGGGCGGCTTCCTTCATCGCTTCCGAGAGCGTGGGATGGGCATGGCAGATCATGCCGAGGTCCTCGGCGGAGGCGCGGAACTCCATCGCCACCACCGCTTCGGCGATCAGCTCGCCGGCGAACGGCCCCATCACGTGCACGCCGAGGATCTCGTCGCTCTGCGCGTGTGCGAGCACCTTTACCAAGCCGGCCGACTCGCCCAGGGCGCGCGCGCGGCCGTTGGCCGAGAACGGGAACGTACCGGCGCGGTACTCCACCCCTTCCGCCTTGAGCTGCTGCTCGGTCTTTCCGACCCAGGCGATCTCGGGGGCGGTGTAGATCACCCAGGGCACAGTGTTGAAGTCGACGTGCGGCTTCTTGCCGGCGATGCGCTCGGCGACCGCGGCGCCTTCCTCCTCGGCCTTGTGCGCGAGCATCGGGCCGCGCACTACGTCGCCGACCGCCCAGACGTTCGGCAGGCTGGTGCGGCAGTCCTCGTCCACCACGATGAAGCCCTTGTCGTCGAGCTTGAGGCCGGCCGCGGCAGCGTTCAGGCCTTCAGTGTTCGGGACCCGGCCGATCGAGACGATGAGCTTGTCGCACTCCAAGGTTTGGCTTGAGCTATCAGATGCATGATATTGAACCGTAACGGATTTCCTTGATGCAGACACCTTCGAAATCTTGACCCCGAGCTGGATGTCGAGACCCTGCTGGGCGAAGACCTTGGCGGCTTCCTTCGCGATCTGCTGGTCGGCGGCGCCGAGGAACTCGGGCAGCGCCTCGAGGATCGTCACCTTGGCACCCAGGCGGCGCCAGACGCTGCCCAGCTCCAGGCCGATCACGCCCGCGCCGACGATGCCCAGGCGCTTCGGCACTTCGCTCATGGCGAGGGCGCCATCGTTGCTCAGGATCAGCTTCTCGTCGAACTCGGCCCCCGGCAGCGCGCGCGCGCTCGACCCGGTGGCGATGACGACGTGCTGGGCGCTGAGGGACTCCTTGCCCACGGCAATGTAGTGCCCGCCCTTGCTGGATGCGGCGAGGCTGCCGCGGCCGTGGAAGAAGGCCACCTTGTTCTTCCTGAACAGGTAGGTGATGCCGTCGTTGTTCTGCTTCACCACCTTGTCCTTGCGCTTGAGCATCTGCGCGAGGTCGAGCTCGAGCCCCTTCACCTTCACGCCGTGCTCGGCGAAGCCGTGCCCGACCTGCTCGAAGTTCTCCGAGGATTGCAGCAGCGCCTTCGACGGAATGCAGCCAACGTTGGTGCAGGTGCCGCCGAGCGCCGGCTTGCCGTCCGCGCCCTGCCACTCGTCCACGCAAGCGACCGAAAGACCGAGCTGCGCGGCACGGATCGCGGCGATGTAGCCGCCGGGACCGCCGCCGATCACCACCACGTCGAACGATTGCGCCACCGCTCAGATCTCGAGCGCGAGCCGCGCCGGGTCTTCCAGCGCTTCCTTCATGGCGACGAGCGCGAGCACCGCCTCGCGCCCGTCGATGATGCGGTGGTCGTACGAGAGCGCCAGGTAGTTCATCGGCCGGATCACGATCTGCCCGTCCTCCACCACCGGGCGCTCCTTGGTGGCGTGGACGCCGAGGATCGCCGACTGCGGCGGGTTGATGATGGGCGTGGACAGCATCGAGCCGAACACGCCGCCGTTGGAGATGGAGAAGGTGCCGCCGGTAAGCTCCTCCAGGGCGAGCTTGCCATCCTGCGCCTTCTTGCCGAACTCGGCGATCTTCTTCTCGATGGCGGCGAACGAGAGCTGGTCGGCGTCGCGCACGATCGGCACCACCAGGCCGCGCGGGCTGCCCACGGCGACGCCGATGTCGAAATAGCCGTGATAGACGATGTCGTTGCCGTCGATCGAGGCGTTGACGATCGGGTACTTCTTCAGCGCGTGCACCGCCGCCTTGACGAAGAAGGACATGAAACCCAGGCGCACGCCGTGCTCCTTCTCGAAGCGCTCCCGGTACTTCTTGCGCAGCTCCATCACCGGCTGCATGTTCACTTCGTTGAAGGTGGTGAGGATCGCGGCCGTGGACTGGGACTGCACCAGGCGCTCGGCGATGCGCGCGCGCAGGCGCGACATCGGTACGCGCTCTTCCGGGCGGCCCGAGAGCATCTGCTCCACGCTTACCGGCGCGGGCGGTTGCGGCAGCGGGGTCCTGGCGGCGGGCGCGGGA
>Ga0224510_10001548_pt1 | contig 14990 bp, 15 predicted proteins | sample SF_May12_sed_USG_FD_170161 | JGI IMG/M metagenome (GOLD analysis project Ga0224510, IMG submission 170161) | Sediment microbial communities from San Francisco Bay, California, United States - SF_May12_sed_USGS_4_1 | ecosystem: Environmental > Aquatic > Marine > Sediment | place: USA: California... | reverse complement strand
CCCGCGGTTCTGGTGCCACCGAGCCGATCGATCGACCGGTACATCGCCAGGTGGGAGAAGGCGGGAGCACAGACTCCGGCGAGGACATACGGGGTCAGGGATCGAAGCTCGATTCCTGCGAAGGCCCCGGACACGACGGCATAACCTCCCACGAGCACCGCAGCCGTGAGCACCGAGACGGCCGCCGCTTGCGTCGATCCGACCCCGGTGACGCGGTATGCCCACCGCAGCGCCACGAAAACGCCGCCAAAGAGAATTGCCGCGCCCAAGCCATACAGAGCCGCCATCGACGCAGACTAGGCCTAGTGGGCCCTCGCTTCGCTCGGGCCGCCATGCGCAGTGCGCGAAACGCTATGCGCCAGAAGTTGTCCCCTTGGGGGAAGGTCCCTGCCATCGACCGAACGGAGATGGGAGGTAGGGGGAAGGCTCAACGCGGAACCACCCTGTGAGGTGAACAACCCAAACCCGCCGGCACCGGGAGACTCGCAACCGCGCCATCCGCGACAGGTGCCACACAAGGAACCCGGCTCCCGCGTTGAGAAGCCCCCAGAGATAATGGGGTTGCTGGTTCCCGGGGTGTCGGCGTGACTCCGAAGCCCCCTGGACCGATGTGTCTTTGGGTAGATCTGTCCGCTGACGGTCCCGGGAACCGGCCGGCTGCCGGGCGGTCGATGGTGTGACCTGATAGGAGCCTGTTCACGGCAGGACTCGTCTCTGGCCTGTCCACCCTTGCTCGGCTGGTGGCCACCCCTCTGTCAGCGAGAAGAAGGGAACAGCCAATGTCCACCATGACAGAAGTGTTCTGTGGTGTCGACACCCACGCCGACACCCACACCGCGGCGGTGATCAACCGGTTGGGAACCGTGATCGCCATCGACCAGTTCCCCGCCACCGATGCGGGGTATCGACAGTTGACCGACTGGATACACGACCATGGCAGCCCTCAGCTGGTGGGGGTGGAAGGCACCGGCTCGTACGGGGCGGGGTTGACCCGGCACCTGCTCGAGACAGGCTGTGAAGTGCGGGAAGTGACCCGACCCGACCGTCAACATCGCCGCCGTCACGGCAAGTCCGACCCTGCCGACGCGGTCGCTGCCGCCCGAGCAGTAGCCGCCGGGGTCGCAACCGGCAGTCCCCGAGCCCTGACCGGACCGGTCGAAGCAGCCCGCAACCTCAGAGTCGCCCGCACCTCAGCGGTTCAGGCCCGCACCCGGATCATCAACCAGGTCCACGCCCTCATCCTCACCGCCCCCAACCACCTGCGAGAACAGTTCCGTGACCGGCCGATCAAACAGATCCTCAACAGCCTCAACGGCGACGCCCCATCACCCACAGAAGCGGCCACTCCCGAAGGCGGGTTCATCATCGCCCTCCACGCCCTCGCCGCCATCTACCACACCCTCTGTGAACAGATCACCAAACTCACCCCAGCCCTCGACCACGCCGTCAAAACAGCCGCACCACCAAAACTGTTCGAAATCTGCGGCATCGGCACCGTCGTCGCAGCCGACCTGATCATCGCCGCCGGCACCAACCCCGACCGGGTCCACTCAGAAGCCGCCTTCGCCGCCCTCTGCGGCGTCTCCGCCGTCGACGCCTCCTCCGGCCACAACCAACGCCACCGTCTCAACCGAGGAGGAGACCGCCAAGCCAACCAGGCCCTCTACCGGGCCGTCATCGTCTCACTCAGACACGACCAAACCACCCGCGACTACATGACCCGACGCCTCACAGAAGGCAAAACCAAACGAGAAACCATCCGCTGCCTCAAACGATTCCTCGCCCGCCGCATCTACCGAATCCTCACCAGCCACACCACTTGACACCTATAGGAGCATCTACCCGCAGCGCTTCGCTTGCGGGTCCCTTCCCCCCTCGCTCCGCTCCGGGGGACAACTGCAGCGTTTGTCCCCCACGAAGTGGGGGAAGGTACCTGCCATCGACCGAAGGGAGATGGGAGGTAGGGGGAAGGCTCAACGCGGAACCACCCTGTGAGGTGAACAACCGAAACCCGCCGGCACCAGAAGACTCGCAACCGCGCCATCCGCGATAGGTGCCACACAAGAAACCCGACTCCCAAGTTGAGAAGCCCCCTACCCGCAGCGCTTCGCTTGCGGGTCCCTTCCCCCCTCGCTCCGCTCCGGGGGACAACTGCAGCCCCTGCCGGCGACCAAAGGGAGGTAGGGGCATGCTCAACGCGGGATTGCACGGTGTGGTGGACAACTGAAACCCGCCGGCACTCGAGAACCCGCAGCGGCGATCGCTCGTAACAGGGTGGCACCCAAGTAACCCGCATTCTCGGTCGGGACCTCCCGGCCTTCTGGCGCATCGCGCATCGCTCATCGCGGAGCGAGGCCCTACCCCCGGCCGAAGCAGACGAAGGTGGCGGCGTTCAGGTCGCCGCGAGCGGTGGCGGCCGCCTGGGCACGGGCGAGTGCGGTAGCTGCAGGCACTCCCCGTACGAGTTCGCCGTGGAGATCCGACATCACCCGTTCGGTTTCGGTGGCGTCGGGAACCAGACCGATCCCGGCGATCACCGTCGAGGTGCCGGCGCTGATGAGCTCGGCAACCAGTCCGACGATCTCATTGCCAGGGCGGTGGGCCGAGAGGCCGGCGTCGCACGCGCTCAACACCATGATCGACGGCAACCGATCCACCGTCGTCAGGTCGTACACCGTGAGGTCCCCGTCGGAGAACGACAATGCCGAAAACAGCGGGTTGTCCGCTCGCAGGCGGCCGTGTGCGACCAGGTGGGCGAGGTCGACGTTCGATACGTGGGCCATCACTGCGTCGACGGTGGGTGTGTCCAGACGAACCGCCTCGGGCCACCACCGCGCCACGGCGCTTGCTTCCGAATGTGCCAGCGGGAGATCGGGGCCGTGGGCAACGAGGGCTGTGCGCGGGGTGGTCGGCGTCCGGTCGAGCCACAGCTCGGCCGCGGGACTCAACGAGACCGGGCGACCGGCGAGCGATGGCACGAGTCCCCAGGGCACGGTGTGGAGCCAGGGCGGCGCCACGATCACGAGCTCTTCGTGGGGCACCCTCAGTGGACCGATCAACAGGTCGTCGATCTCTGCTCTCGCGGCATCAGTCAATGCCCTGTTGGCCTCGGCCGATGCCTGGCTCGATTGACCGAGCGCAGATCGCTGCAGGCCGAATCGCACGCTGTCGACGGAGAGCTTGATCTCTGCCACCGAGCCGATCCTGCGCCTGCGAAGCCTGCCGGCCCGGATGACGAGCCCCCAGAGCTCCCCGGCGACGTCGGCGAACGAGACCATCACGCGGTCCTCGAGCGCCTCGAAGAGTTCTCCCATTCCTCGCGGGGACACCCCATCCCGGGACCTCCCCTGAGCTTGGAGGGCGAGGCTACGAACCCGAGCCTGAGCGGTGGCGCGCTCCTCGGTGAGGGCGGCGTCGTCACCATCGAGTGCTGCTCGTTCCAGTTCGCGGTTGAGACTGCGCAGTCGGGCGAGCTCTGTTCGCATCTCCACCGAGTTGGAGACGGAGCGCACACCGACAAGCGAGCCTGCCCGGGTGCGTTCCATCCAGCGGAAAGTCCGTTCCGCGCTCCGGCCCCCGATTGCGATCTCGAGTCCGACCTCGCCCAGCGCTACACCGTGGGCGGCGAGCCCGGCCCGCGCCTCCGATCCGCCCACCGACGACTGCCATGACCGCAAGAGGTCGATGCCGCTGGCCGCCGCTCGGGCTGCGGCCGCCGTGCGGCCCGCGTCGGCGTCGATCGTCGCCTTGAGCCGCCACCACTCCAGGACCATTTCGGGATTCAGGTCGGCCGGCAGCCGGGCCGGGAGCTTTGCCCGTGCCTGGGCGAGTCGCCCGAGCCGTCGCAGGATCTCGCATTCGAGGAAGGTCGTCTGGGTCACGGCCACTCTGAGACCGGACCGCTCTGCGGCGGTTTGCATCGATCGGATGGTCGAGAGCAAGGTCTCCGATGGTCCTTCGGAGTCCAGTCGGGCCCGCGTTGCCACGGCATCAGCCGACGCCGCCCATCCCAGCCGGCCCTGGCTCCGAAACGCCGACGCCGCCTCGCCGGCGGCTTCTATCGCCGAGTCCGGTTCGCCGGCTGCGTAGTGAGCTTGGGCGAGGAGCAACAGGGTCTCGGCCCGAACGATCTCGAATCCGGCCCGGTCGAGCTCGTCGAGCGCCGACCGGGCCAACGCTTTGCCTTCCTGGAGAAGACCGGCCTTGATGAGGATTTCGCAGCGGTCGCGCTTGACCTCGGCGACGCTCTGATCGACCGAAAGGAGAAGGGCCTCGGCCTCGTCGAAGTTCCGGATGGCGGCAGGGATGTTGCCTTCGATGCCTTCGATCCAACCGAGGTTGTGAGTGCACCACGCCACTTGTTCGGCGTGGTCGAGCATCTCGAAACTCGCTCGAGCCGTTCGGGTCTGCGCTCGGGCCTCGTCGAGACGACCGAGGTCGGCGAGGGCGACACCCGTGTTCATCGCCAGGATCGCCGCCAGTGCGGGACGGTCCTCGGGGAAGGCCGAGGCGGAACGTTCGAGGTCGCTCAAAGCGCGCTCGAGTTCGCCGGCCCGGGCGTACATGGTCCCTCGCGCCAGCAGCGCTTCCCCGACACAGTCCTCGAGCCCTCGTTCGACAACTGCGTCGAGGATGCGGATGCCTTCCTCGCCTTTGCCCGCCATCGTCAGCGCGACACCGAGCGATGTCTCGACGAGGCCACATATCACCGGGTTGCCGGAGCGGTGCGCTTCGGAGGTTGCTTCCTCGAGGACCTCGAGAGCGACCCCCACGCGGTTTGCGTACGTGTGGGCAGTGGCAACCGCTCGCAGCAGCAACGCTCGGGGCCCCGGCTCCGATGCGCTCTCGAGCGCCGTCAACGCAGGTTCGTATCCGGCGGCCGGGGCGGCCCGACACCGGTCGGCCAGCCGGTTGAAGCCGGCGATATCGCGGGGGTGCACGTCGGTCATTGTGGTTGCCTGGACGAAATCATGGTCGTCGCGCCGCGTATCCGCGGACCGATTTCGTACTCTCATGAGTGAGCAACCCGAGGAGCCCCATGGCCGATCCCATCATCGACGGTATCAACGACCCGGTATCGAGCTGGCGCCGTCGAAAGAACTCGATCGAGGAGCATGCCGATTCGATAGGGGTCTTTCCATGCCTGCCCGACTCGGCAGAGGTGCCCGGCCCGGTCATCTTCTACCGTCCTGACGAGGTGCTCACCACCGACCCCGCCGGAGTCCTCCAAACGGTCGAGCTCGTGAACGGAATTCGGCCGGGGCGGATCGGGTTGGAACCCATCGCCGAATACCGTCCCGAGAAAGCCGAATCGGACCCCGGTGTGACCACGTTCCGGGTCTTTGGTGATCCGGCTCTCGACGCGGTGGAACTCGCCCACGTCCTCCGCCACTACCGACCGGATCTGCCCGTGGCACCCCATCATCTCCTCACGCCGGGCCAGCGAGTGGGAGGGAATGCGCCGCCGTTGCCCCCATTCGCCGATAGGGCCAAGCCGGCTGCCGCAGTTCGCTCTCGGCTCGGAGTGGGGTGGCGTGCCGGGCTCGTCGACACCGGGATGATCGAAACATCCGACGTGCAGGCGATGGCCGCTGCCGGGGGTCTGCGGTATCGGGTCCCCCAGGACGTGGAGACCCCGGACGTCGACGGCGACGGGGTGATCGATTTCGAATCGACCGGACACGGAACGTTCATCTCCAGTCAGCTGTGGCGATCCGGGCTCGATGTCGACGTGGTGCGAGTGGTCGTCGACCCACCGATGGGCGATGCCTTCGCCGAGGAGATGTCGATCGTCAGGGCGGTCGACTCGATCGGCGCCGACCCGGACGTCAAGCTCATCGTCATCTGCATGGGCACGTACGAACTGGTCGACCTGCCGCTGGTTGGATTGCGCGCTGCTGCCCGGCGGTGGGCTGCCGACCCGGCGTTCGCGGATCGCCTCGTCGTTTGCGCGGCCGGGAACGGGACCCGGTCGGATCGGTGGTTCCCTGCCGGATTCTCGGCGGACCACTGGACCGGGGACCTGTTCGTGGCGGTCGGATCCGCCGACTTCGCTCGTCCCGCGGTCGAGGGCGTCGATTGCGCGAAGGCTTCGGAACCCTTCGACCCCTGGCGAATCGCCCCGTCGGACTTCTCCAATTTCGGAACTTGGGTCAACGCATGGGCGAACGGCGTCGACGTCCACTCCCACTACGCCGAGGCACTCGACTACCGGTACGACCTGCCGGATGGATCCGCGGACACCCAGCCGTTCGACGGTTGGGCGCGTTGGAGTGGCACGTCCTTCGCTGCTCCCCGGGCAGCATCCCGCATCGCCGAGCACGCAGCGGCGCAGGGTCTGGACCCGCGGGCGGCGTGGCGGTCGATGGCATTGGGACGGCCCTGGGTGCTGTTCCCGCCGAAGGCCCGCTGATGCAGAGCCCGCGGTGCAACCGTGCGCGTCCCTCTTTTCGAAGAGTGGATGTATCAGGGGTGCGTGTCGGGACTCGTTCCAGTATGGCCAACGGACACGCTGCCGGCGCTCGATCGCACGTAGCATGGGGCGTCGTGACCGATCAGCCTGTCTCCGAGTTGTTGCAGCGCGCCGCCGAGGGCGACCGGGTGGCCTGGCGATCGATCGTCGATCGATATCACCGGCTCGTGTGGTCGGTCATTCGCGGCTACCGCCTGGATTCGTCGGCAGCCGAGGACGTCTTCCAGACCGTGTGGCAGCGCCTGATCGAGAACTGTGGACGGATTCGGGATCCGGAACGTCTTCCGGGCTGGCTCGCAACCACCACGAGGAACGAGGCGCTCAGGGTACTGCGACACCAGAAGCGCCAGATCCCCTCCGAGTTCGAATACGACGTGGCGGATCGGCTGGCCGGGTCGGTGGACGACAGCCTCGTGGAATCCGAGACGCAACGGGCCGCGCTGGTGGCGTTCGGGCGGCTACCCGACGATGCGCAGGTTCTCCTGCGTCTGTTCTGTTCGGACCCACCGCTCGACTACCAGACGATATCGGAGCTTTCCGGTCGGCCCGTGGGGAGCCTGGGACCGACTCGGGCGAGAATTCTCGACAAACTCAGGACGCTGATAGATGAAGAGATGGAAGGAAGGGCCCGCTGATGAGCGAGCGCCTCGATGACGAACAACTGTTGACCATGCTCGGGGGAGCCCTCGAAGTGGCGGAACCCGTCCCGGCGCACATGCTGGAAGCCGCCTACGAGATCATGAGCCCGGATGCCTTCGAGGAAGAGCTCGCACGGCTGGTCTTCGATTCGGCTTCGGCCGACCTGGTGGGCGTGAGGAGCTCAGAGACGGCACGGCAGGTCACGTTCAGGGCTCCCGGCGTGGAGATCGAGGTCATGGTGGTTGCCGAAGGCGAGCGTCGGCTCATCGGCCAACTCGTCCCGCCCCAGGCGGCCACGGTCGAGCTGCGGTCGGGCGAACAGGTGCGAGAAACGGGAACGGACCGCCTCGGCCGGTTCCAGTTCGCCAATGTCTCACCCGGATCGGTCCAGCTTGCGGTGACCACCGAGCACGGTGGCAGGGTCGTCACCGAGTGGATGGTGTTGTGAGGCGCTGCGGAGGCTCGCACCGGTAGGGTGCGGTGGTGGCAGAGTTCCGATGGGGAATCGTCGGGAGTGGCCGGATCGCGGCATCGATGGTGGGCGCTTTGCGCGAACTCGACGATGCCGACGTCGTTGCGGTTGCGTCGCCGACTCCAGGCAGGGCGGAGCAGTTCGCCGGGCAATTCGACATCAGCCGATTTCACACGGATCCGCGTGAGCTCGCCGGGACCGTGGACGTGGCGTATGTGGCGTCGGCCAACCATCGCCATCCTGGAGACGTCTCGGCGCTGATCGGGGCCGGAGTGCCGGTGTTGTGTGAGAAGCCGGTCGCCATCGACTCGCAGACCGCTTTGGCGATGCGCGAGGAGGCGCGAGCCGCGGGCGTGTTCTTCATGGAGGCGATGTGGATGGTGTTTCAGCCGTTCTGGCCGATCCTGGTCGACCTCGTGTCCGATGGTGCCGTCGGCGAGTTGTCGTCGATCGATGCCACCTTCAACTTCACCGCCGACCGGTCGGATCGCAGACTGTTCGATCCGGCGATGGGCGGGGGTGCCCTCCTCGACATCGGCATCTATCCGGTCTCGCTCGTCCACGCCTTCGCCGGCGTCCCCACCGAGATCTCGGCGTCGGCGGAGATCGGAGCGTCCGGGGTGGACGAGCAGGTCGCAGCCGTCATGCGCCACGCCGGCGGCGTCCAGTCGGTGGTGTCCGCCTCCCTCCGGTCGGATCGGCACATCGCGGCGCAAATCGGTGGGACTGAGGGAAGTGTGACACTGGCCGACCCCTTCCACGCCTCGCCTCGCGTGACGCTGCGCCGGCGCGGGGCGACTGTCGCCGAGTACGACACCTCCGGGACGGGATTGAAGTTCGAAGCTGCAGAGGTGCACCGCTGCCTCGAGGCGGGCCTCGTCGAGAGCGATGCTCGTCCGCATGCCCACACGATCGCGGTCCTTCGGATCCTCGACCGCATCAGGGCCGAGGCTGTCGGGAGTCCAATCGCGTGAGCCCGCCGCCGGAGCTCGTCAGGGAATGAGTAGAACCTTCCCGGTGGTGCTGCGGCCCTCGAGCATCCTGTGTGCTTGCTCGGCGTCCCGCATCGGCAAACGAGTGCCCACTCGAACGTCGAGCCTGCCATCCGAGACCCAGCCGAAGAGGTCCCGGGCGCGAGCGTCGAGTTCGGTCCGGTTGGTGACGTAGTCGAACATGGTCGGCCTGGTCACGTAGAGAGATCCGTTCTGCATCAACGTGAGCGGGGGGACGGGATCGGGCGGTCCCGAGGCGTTCCCGAACGTGACCATCATCCCTCGCCGTTTGAGCAGGCCGAGTCCGGCTTGGAACGTCGCCCGACCGACGCCGTCGTACACCACATCGAGCGGCCGGGATCCGGCGGCCTCGGTGATTGCCGCTGCGAAGTCGGTGGTGGTGTAGTCGATGACGAGATCCGCACCGGCGGACCTAGCGAGATCGGCCTTGTCGGTTGACCCCACGGTGGCGTACACGTCGGCCCCGGCGAGCTTGGCGATCTGGATGAGGAGCAGTCCGACTCCGCCGGCTCCGGCGTGAACGAGACACCGGTGTCCGGGTTGGAGAGGGAACGTGTCCATTGCGAGGTAATGGGCCGTCATGCCCTGGAGCATGACGGCGGCTGCCGTGTCGAACTCGACACCCTCGGGAATCCGGGTGAGTTTGGATGGGTGGACGGACACGCGTTCGGCGTAGGAACCTTGCCCGTCCGCCCACGCCACTCGGTCGCCGGCCGAGAACCCACTGCCCGCGGGCGCCGAAACGACGGTGCCGGAACCTTCGAGGCCGGGGATGAACGGAACGCGTATCGGGTACAGCCCGGAGCGCTGGTACGTGTCGATGAAGTTGAGGCCGGCCGCGGCGACCTCGACGATCACGCCGTCATCTGCGACGGGATCCTCGATCTCAGTCCATGTGAGCACTTCGGGCCCACCGAGTTCGGTCACTACCACTGCGTTCATGTCTGCTCCTCTTCGGGTCTAGTCACGCTCCAGCCCCGTCGCATCAGTTCGGTGGCGAGCGCCTCGTCGCTGAACATCTCGACGTCGGGTTGCCATTCCATGTGAGTCGGAAGGTCGTCGGAGAGAAGGCGCTCCACCGTGTCCCGGAGCGTTCGCGCCCAGGCGCGGCCTTTGGCCTCTCCGTGCTGACTCAAGGTGGCGTCCGGGTTGACGGTGAAAACCCGCGCTTCGATCTGGGGGTTGGTTCGGGATCCGCGTTCGCCGTACACGAGCACCACGGAACCAGAGGCGACGTCCTGCACCCCGCCGGTGGCTATGAAGTCCCCGACGTAGGCCCATCCCGACGCTTTCGACGGGTCCACGTCGTGAACGACCTTGGCCCAGTTCTTGTGGCGTTCGTCACCTACGAGTGGGATCTCGACTGCGATGACCGGCCTCTGCATGATCGGCGAGCGTACCTGGTGACCCGGTGGTTGGGCAGGGTCACGCCGCCGTGTGGATCCGATCGACGATCCCGTAGCGAACGGCTTCGACTGCATCCAGCCACCGGTCCCGCTCGGTGTCTGAGCGGATCGTGTCCACGTCCATGTGCGAGTGGGCGGCGAGGAGGGTGGCTATCTGGTCCTTGACCCTTCCCAGTTCGGCCGCGTGGATGGCGATATCGCTGGCCTGACCTCGCATCCCTTCCGGCAGGGATGGCTGGTGAATGAGGACTCTCGCATGCGGCAGGATCGCACGGTCGTCGCCGGCGGCCAGGATCACGGCGGCCGCGGAAGCCGCCAAACCCACACATCGAGTGTGTATGTCGGCAGAGACCTGTCGGACGGTGTCGTAGATTGCGAACATCGCGTACACGTCGCCGCCGGGGGAGTTGATGTACAGGGTGATCGGCGCCGTCGGATCCTCGTAATCGAGGTCGAGGACTCGTGCGATCAGTTGATTTGCGCTGTCGGTCGTGATTTCGCTGCCGAGGAACACGATCCGTCTCCGTTGGAGCGCATCGATCGGATTCTTCTCGTCTGGCATGACACCCCTGTGCAATCAGTTGGTTGCACACTAGTCGGGGTTCTACTATGTGCAACTCAATGGTTGCGCTTCGAACCGTCGTCGCCGAGCGAACGCTCGCGCTGAGCAGGGCCGAGGCGTGGGCAGCCGTCACCGTGCCGGACTGGCTGGGGGTCGACGCCATCCTCGAGCCCCGGATCGGGGGGCGTGTGGCCGTTGCCGGACGCACCGGGATCGTCACGGAGGTGGTGAGCGCCCAGCTGCTGTGCTGGGAGTGGAGCGGCGATGGGGACCCGGGCTGGTCCACCGTCCAGGTGCGCCTCACGTCCCGAGGCGCAGGCACCTCCATCGAGATCATCGAGGTGCTGCACGGGTGGGAGCAAGAGATCTACCCCGCGCAGGGTCACGCTTCCGGCGGGGGGCTGGCGTTCGGGAGGGCATCGTGAGCCACGATGTCTTCGCCGCACTGGGGGATCCCACGAGGCGTGCCATTTTCGAACAGCTCGGGCAGGGGGGTGCGCAGACCGCCTCACAGCTGGCGGATCTGTTCCCGGTGTCTCGCCAGGCCATCTCGAAACACCTCGGTCTCCTCGAAGCCGTCGGTCTCGTGGAACGGCGACGGATCGGCAATCGGGTCGATTACCTCGTCGTCGAGGCAGCGCTGGCGGAGGTGGAGCAATGGGTTCGCCGGGTCCGATCGGCATGGGACGAACGTCTCGACCGGATCGATCCGAACGGTCGAGCGAACCTGTCAGGGAGTCAGAGCCCCACCGGGTAACCTAGGCACCGATGGCGACGCTCCGGCTCTTTGCAGGTCTCAGGGACGCAGCCGGTACCTCGCGGGTGGAAATGCCCGGTTCCACCGTCGATGAGGTACTCGAAGGTGCTGTCGATCGCTTCGGTCCCGGATTCGCGGCCGGCCTCGCGAAGGCCCGGGTGTGGGTAAATGGTGAAGAAGCAATGGGCGCACACGCGGTCGCCGAAAACGACGAGGTGGCGCTCATCCCGCCGGTGTCGGGCGGATCGGGAGTCATGACTGGGCAAGTGGCTGTGAGCCCTGGAAGCGTCTTGGCCGCCACCATCGCCATCGTTCTGATCGCTGCCAATGTGTGGGCCGGTGAGGCGGTCGTGGCTGCCGCCATCGTCGGGGCTGCCGCGGTGTGGGCGGTCGACGTGGCCACCGTGATCACCGCCCGCGGTCGTGACCTCCCGGTGGTGCCCGTCCTGGCCACGATTCTCGTTGCAGTCGTGGCCACCAGGACGCTCGGTGCAACGGGGCTGGCGCTGACGGTCGGGGCGGCGGTGGTGGCACCACTCGTCTGGGGAGTGGCCTCGGAAACGGCCAGGCTGATCCAGATCATCGCTCCCACTGTCGTCGTGTCGTTGCTGGCAGGGCTGGCGACCGCTTCGCTGCTTCACGTTCGATTCACCCAAGCGCCCGAGATCTTTGGCGTATTTCTCGTCGTCGTCATCTCCGCCACTGTGGCGGGCGTCGTTGCCGAACGGCTGCGAGGACTGCCATTTGGCGACCCGTTCACCCTGGTGGCGATCGTCGCCATCGGTGCTGCCCTGGCGGCTGCCGCCATCTGGGATCTGCCCTTGACCTCGTACCTGTTCGTGGGGGTGGTCATGGCACTCGGGATGGTGGCGGGAAAGGCTCTGGGCTCGATTCTCCGCACCGGGGCGTCGACTCTCGTCGAGAGTCCTCCCGGACTCGTGGCGCCCGTGGATGGTTCCCTCATGGCGGCGTGCCTCCTGGTGCCGATCCTTGCGCTCCTCGGCTGACCCAGTTGGACCGTCGAGTGCGTTCAGAGCACTACACTGCCCATCGCATGCGCAGTCGATCTCTTCGCCGCGCCATCGTGTTCTCCGTTCTCCTCGGGCTTCTGGCCACGACGGGGCAACCGGCGGCATTCTCAGTGAGCAAGTCCGAAGTGGATCGGGCTTGTGAAGCTTCGCGCGCCCAGTACCAGGAGTATCTCGAGGCGAGGGCCAAATTCGAGAAGGCGGCCCTCGCCTACGAAGAGGTCCTCCTCGACATAGAGATCACCGCACAGAAGCGCGATCGCGCCGCCTCGGGCCTCGAGCAGCGCCAAGCCCAGATGGGCGAAGTCCAGGTCCGCATCGAGGAGCAGGCCGTCCAGTTGTACATGCAAGGCGGGAACGCCGATTCGTTCGTGTTCTTCGCCGGCTCGGTCGACGAGCTCATCACCGGAACCGAGTTCCTGTCCGCCACGTCGGAGTCGGATCTGGGGTCTCTCGACGACCTCCTCGCTCTCCGGGCCGACATGGAGGCGTTCCAGGCCGACCTCGAGGCGCTCGACGCCCAGTTGCGGGAAGTGGAGAAAGAGCGGGCCGATGTCATGGCCGAACGTGAAGAGACCGCCTCCGCTCAGCAGACAGCGTTCGGGAAATTGTCGGCGCAATGTCAGTCGCTGCAGGCCAAGTACGAAGCCGAGCAGGCAGCCAAACGGGCGGCAGCAGCCGCCGCGGCCAACAATGGTGGTGGTGGCAGTAGTGGTGGTGGTGGCGTCGGCGCGATCAGTGGTTTCCGTTGCCCCTTCCCCGGGTCTTCGTTCATCGACTCGTGGGGATTCCCGCGCTCCGGAGGACGCCGGCACAAGGGCGTCGACATGATGGGCGGCTACGGAGCCCCGATCATCGCCGCGGCGAGCGGCACGGTATCGGTGGGCAACGGCGGTCTGGGTGGGAAGACGATCTGGTTGTCCGGCGGTGGCTACGGTTATTACTACGCCCACCTCGCTGACTGGGCCGTGTCCAGCGGGCAGTCGGTCAGTGCAGGCGACGTCATCGGCTGGAACGGTGACTCCGGAAACGCTTCTGGCGGTGCACCTCACCTTCACTTCGAGATTCATCCCGGTGGTCGGGGAGGCGGGCCGGTCAATCCGTACCCGACTGTCCGAGCCTCGTGTTGACGGTAGGCTGTCGACTCATGAATCAACGCCGCCGCATCGACCAGGTCCTCGATCCCGGTTTCGTCTCGGGAATCGCAGATCTGGGCATCGAAGACGTACGGGAGCGCAGGGCGCTGTCCGGAGACGTCGAGAACGAGTTGTCGTATTACCGGCGGATGTTGCACGGCCGGATGGATCTGATCCGTTTCGAGCAGCGGCGGCGATCCGGAGAGGAGAAGCGCAGCCTCATCGAGGCGCTGCCCAGCATCCTCGCCGACCCCGAAAGTGGTCACAGGTCCGGCCGGTACGAGGTACCCGATCTCCCGCCGTTGCCCGACGTCGGCCACCGAGAGATCGACCACATTCTCGGCGACGATGTGCTCATCCGGCTGGACGCCATCGACGACGCTGGTCTCGAGTCCGCCCTGGAAGCGATTCAGGAGATCGAGGCCGAGATCAGTGAACAGCGTCGCCAGGTTCAAGCCGTAGAGGATGCCTTCGTCGAGGAACTCGCAGCTCGTTATCGCGTGAGCTGACCCTCTTGCTCGCACAGGTCGTCCGGTCGGGGTTGATCGAGGCCGTCCACGACGGCGCGATCGCAGTCGCAGATCCTGAGGGTGTGATCACACACACATTCGGAGATGCGGACCGAGTCTTCTTTCTCAGGTCGGCGGCAAAGCCCTTCCAGGCCGAGGTCACCCTTGCGCTGGGCGGTCCCTTGACCCCTGAGGAGATCGCCATCATCTGCGCCAGTCACGGCGGCGATCCTGTCCAAATCGCCTATGTCGAGAAGATTCTCGACGAGGCAGGACTGAGCGAATCCGACCTTGCCACGCCGCCCGCCTGGCCCGAGTCGAACAGAGCTGCGGCACGGCTCACGGCTCGCGGCCATACCCGTCCCCGTCCGCTCTGGCACAACTGTTCCGGCAAACATGCCGGCATGTTGAGGGCATGCGTGGCTCAGGGCTGGCCCACCAGCGGGTACACCGATCCCGGTCATCCGATCCAGCTGGCGATCGTCGAAGCCATGCGCCGGCTGATGGGGGAGGGTGTCACTCCGGTGGGTGTCGACGGGTGTGGTGCTCCGGTGTTCCGTGGTTCTGCTCGCGGTCTGTCCTCTGCGTTCGCAGCTCTCCACACCACTGATGCCTACGCACCCATCGTCGACGCGATGAGCCGGTTTCCGGCGTTGACCTCAGCTCCCGGGCATGCCGACCAGGCTCTGGCAACATGGCTGGGAGGCGTGGGGAAACGTGGCGCCGAGGGATGTTTGGCCCTCGCTCTGCCTGATCGTGGGTCCGTGGCGGTGAAGGTGTGGGACGGAAGCTCGAGGGCGCTGGGCGCTGTCATGTTCTCGGTCCTCGATCAGCTCGGATGGATCCCGCACGGCTCGTCGAGAAACCTGGAATCATCCTTGGTGTCTCCGGTGTTGGGCGGTGGGAGGGCGGTAGGTACGGTTGAGCCGCTTGCGGTATTGGAGCGCGTGTGAATCGACACCACGATTGGTCTTCCCCAGGTTTCGGCGCGGTTTC
>Ga0224510_10001547_pt1 | contig 14994 bp, 18 predicted proteins | sample SF_May12_sed_USG_FD_170161 | JGI IMG/M metagenome (GOLD analysis project Ga0224510, IMG submission 170161) | Sediment microbial communities from San Francisco Bay, California, United States - SF_May12_sed_USGS_4_1 | ecosystem: Environmental > Aquatic > Marine > Sediment | place: USA: California... | reverse complement strand
CCGCTCATCCGCGAGATCGAGTCGCCCTACGGAGATGGCAAGGTCTACGCGGTCCCGCCGCTCAAGCCGGACGTCACGATCGTCCACGCCCAACGCGCCTCGGCGGCCGGCGACACCCAGGTGTGGGGCCTGCTGGGCTGCCAGAAGGAGGCGGCGTTCGCGGCCGACCGGTTGATCGTCGTCGTGGAGGAACTGGTGGAGGAGGCGGTCATCCGGGCCGACCCGAATCGGACCATCATCCCGGGGCTCATCGTCGACGCCGTGGTCGTCGAGCCGTTTGGGGCGCATCCCAGCTACGTGCAGGGCGCCTACGATCGCGACAACCGCTTCTATCTCGACTGGGACCCGATCTCCCGCGACGAGGCCGCGACGCAGGCCTGGCTCGACGAGTGGGTCCATGGTGTGACCGGTCGCCAGGAATACACGGAGAAGCTTGGCGACGAGCGGGTGGCGTCGCTGCGTCCGGGCCCAGCTCCGTCGGGCATCGTCGACTACGGCGACTATCGATGACGGGGGAGCGCGCGGCACAGATCGCCGGCTTCAGCCAGTCCGAGATGATGATCGTGGCCGCCGCGCGCGAGCTGGCGGGTCAGAGGGTGTGCTTCGTCGGCGTCGGCCTGCCGAACATCGCCGTCAACCTCGCCAAGCGCACGGTGGCCCCGGATCTCGAGCTCGTCTACGAGGCGGGCGTCTTCGGGGCCCGCCCGGCACGGCTCCCGTTGAGCATCGGCGATCCGACGATCGTCACCGGCGCGACGGCCGTGACGAGCATGTTCGAGCTCTTCGCCTTCTATCTCCAGGGCGGGCTCATCGATGTCGGGTTCCTCGGCGCCGCGCAGGTGGACCGCTTCGGGAACATCAACACGACGGTGATCGGGGACTATGCGTCGCCGAAGACGCGCCTCCCGGGCAGCGGTGGTGCCTGCGAGATCGCCATCAACGCGCGGCAGGTGTTCATCATCATGCGCCAGTCGAGGCGCTCGTTCGTCGAGACGATCGACTTCCGGACATCGGCCGGGAACCTCGGCGGGGCGGAGAACGCGGCGCGGATCCGTCGCGAGCAGGGCTGGCTCGGGCGCGGCCCGTCGGTCGTGGTGACCGACCTCGGGATCTGGCACTTCGCCGACGATGGCGAGATGCGCCTGGACTCGCTCCATCCGGGCGCGACGATCGAGCAGGTGCGCGAGACGATCGGCTGGGAGCCCCGGATCGCCGCCGACCTGGCCGAGACGCCCGCCCCGACGGCCGAGGAGCTGCGGCTGATCCGCGTCGAGCTCGATCCCGGCGGGGCCTACACGAAGTAGCCGGGCGGGGGTCCCGCCCGTTGTGACGCCCAGGGCGGCCGCCGACAGGAACGACTCGGGATCGCGGTCTCGTCAGCCGTGGCTCGCGCGGACCACCATGACGGGACACGTCGCATGGCGAACCACGTGATCGGAGACGCTTCCGATCAGGAACCGGCCGACGGCGCCGTGGCCGCGGCTCCCGACCACGATGAGATCCGCCCCCTCGGCCATCGCCGCGTCGACGATCGCCTCGCCCGGGTCGCCCTCCCAGACGAGGAAGCTGACCTCGGCGCCCACCTCGTGCCCGTGCGCGACGATCCCCCGAGCAGCCGCCTCGCGGCGCTCGCGGACCTGGTCCACTCTCGCCTCGGACCGGAGACCGGGGACCCGCTTCTGGCTGGGATCGATCACGGACACGACGAGGAGGCGGGCCGACAAGGCCGCCGCAAGGCCGAGTGCCTCGTTCGTAGCCGGCTCCGAAGCGGGCTGGAGGTCGGTGGCGAGCAGGATCGTCCGGATCCTGCCGGGTGAGCGGGCCGGCATGGAGCTGGCGAACCCGGTCATCGCCGCCGTCCTATGCCTCGCCGATCCGGCACGCGGTCGCTGTTGATCCCGCCGCGACCGCCGCCGCGGCGACGGGAGACCCGCTGGAACGACCCAGGACCGCTGCGGTCGCCGGGTCCTGGACGATCAGCGCGGTGACCATCCCGAACATCCCGTCGATCCCTTCGACGTGCTGGAGGATGTGGCAGTGGAACGCCCAGGCGCCGGGGTTGTCGCAATCGATGACGACGTCCCAGCGCTCGCCCGGATTGACCCCGAGCGTGTCGCAGCTGAAGGCAGCAGGACCGAGTGGAAACCCGTCGCGGGCGACGACGCGCATCGTGAGGCCGTGGACATGCCAGGGGTGCATCATGTTGCCTTCGTTCATGAACCGGATGACGATCTTCTCGCCGAGGTTGGCCACGATCGGCGCCGTGGCCGGGAACCCGCGTCCGTTGATCGTGAAGCCGCCGAGCGCGTCGTTGCTGATCCAGATGATGTCCTGGGTCGCCCCGTAGAGCGCGTCGTAGCGGAGTGCCGGGTCCTTCGGCTGGACGATGAACGCGCCAAGCAGCCCGCGGCCCACCTGGTCCGTGGCGTTGTGATGCGAGTGGTACATGTGCGACCCGGCCGGCTTGGCCGTGAATTCGTAGGTGAACGTCGAGCCGGGCTGGATCGGGTCCTGGGTGATGTGGGGGACGCCGTCCATCGGGTTCGGGAGGGCCTGGCCGTGGAAGTGGATCCCGGTCGTCTCCGTGAGGTTGTTGGTGAAGTTCACCCGGACCCGATCGCCCTCGACGACCTCGAGTCGTGGACCTGGCCACGTCGCGTTGAAGCCGAGCGCCGCGAGCGGGGACTTGACCGCATCGATCCGCTGCTCGAAGTGATCGATGGTCAGGTCGAAGACCTTGACCTCGCCGTCCATCCGCGCTGCCAAGGGCTGGTTCCCATATCCGGGGACCTGCTCCCACTCGCCGCCGAGGAAGCGCTGGACGACGTCGAGCGCGTTCGCGTCGTGGTCGACGCCCGGGCTGGCGCCGGGGGACGGCTCCATCGAGTGGCCCGGGCTCGCCGACGAGGCGGGCGTGGGCGAGGGGCCTGCGCCAGCGGGTGCCGCGGTCGGGCCGAAGGTCCAGCCGGGGGCAGTGGCGGCGGGCGCGCAGGCCGCCATCCCGACCGCAACGAGGCCGCCACCGGCCGCCGCGGCCGTTCGCAGGAAACCGCGCCGGCTCACGCTTCGCGGCGCTCCAGGTCCCGGCGGGTCGACGGGCTGAGGTTCGATACCTGTGGCGGGGGACAGGTGTGCCTGTCGAACCTCGGTCATGCGGGGTATGGTCGTCGCCCATCCGCGCGCGGCGACAGTGACCACTGGCCCGTTTCCGGGGGCCGCGTGGACTCTCGCCGTCACGTACCCTCTGGAGATGACCGCGCCACGCGAGCCAGCATCCGGCCCACCATCGATCGACAACCACGATGTCCCGTGGCGGGCGCTCGAGGCGCTCGACGCGGCGACCCGCGGGATCGCCGGCGTCCTTGACGTGGAGCGCGTGCTCCAGCTCATCGTCGACGGTGTTCGCGAGCTGGCCAAAGCCCGCTACGCCGCCCTGGGGATCGCCGACGCCGGCGGCGCGATGGAGCGATTCATCTCGAGCGGCGTCAGTGCCGCGGAACGCGCGGCGATCGGCGCCCTGCCTCGTGGCCATGGGCTCCTTGGTCTGATCATCCGTGAGGGCCGCTCGTACCGGATCCCGGAGATCAGGGCGCATCCGGACTCGTATGGCTTCCCGCCGCACCATCCGCCGATGCATTCCTTCCTGGGCGTGCCGGTCACGCTCAAGGGTCGCTCGGTCGGCAACCTGTACCTCGCCGACAAGGTCGGCGCGGCGGAGTTCTCGCCCGCGGACCAGCGCCTGGTCGAGATGTTCGCGCGCCACGCGGGGATCGCGATCGAAAATGCGCGGCTCCACGCCCGGGTCCAGCAGCTGGCCGTGATGGAGGAACGCGAGCGGATCGGCAAGGACCTCCATGACGGGATCATCCAGGGCCTCTACGGGGTGTCCCTCTCGCTCGAGGACGTCCCCGAGATCATGGACGAGGACCGAGACGAGGCGGCCGCGCGGGTCGACCGGGCGATCGATGGACTGAACGCCGCGATCCGCGACATCCGCAACTTCATCGTCGGGCTGGGCCCGGAGCTCGCGGCGGCTGGTGGCCTCGGGGCGGGCCTGGCCGCGTTGGCCGACGAGCTCGAACTGAACACGATGATCGACGTGGAGCTGGATCTACCGGAGCGCACTGGGCTCGATGGCGAAGGCGATGAGGAGCTCCACGCCCAGTTCCTCCTGATCGCCCGCGAGGCGCTGAGCAACGTCGCCCGCCACTCCCGGGCGAGCCGGGCGACGATCCGCCTCGCCACGGCAGACACGGGCACGGAGCTAGTAGTCGCCGACAACGGCCGCGGCTTCGATCCGACTGCCGATCCCGGTTCCGGACATCTCGGCCTGGCCAACATCGCCCGACGCGCGGCCGCGATCGGGGCGATCGTCCGGATCGAGTCAGCAGCGGCTGCCGGGACCCGTATCATCGTGTCGAGACCTCGCATGAAATCGGAGATCGACGAATCATGACCGACGCGTCCCCCGCGACGACCCTGCGCCTCCTCGTCGTCGACGATCATGAGGTCGTACGCCAGGGCCTCGTCGCGCTGCTCGACCGGCGAGAAGGGTTCCAGGTGGTCGCCGAGGCCGGGAGCGTGGCCGAGGCGATCGACCAGGCGGAGCGATTCCAGCCGGACCTCGTGATCATGGATGTGCGCCTGCCCGACGGTTCGGGGATCGAAGCCTGCCGCGAGATCCGCGAGCTCCGCCCGGAGACGCGGATCATCATGCTGACTTCATACCCGGATGAGGAGGCGGTCCTCTCGGCCATCGTCGCCGGCGCGTCGGGCTACCTGCTCAAGCAGGTCCGGGCCCGCGACCTCGTCGCCGCGATCCAGGCCGTCGGGCGCGGCGAGTCGCTGCTCGACCCGGCCGTCACCGAGAAGGTCCTCGAGCGGGTGCGCCGGATCGCCACCGGGACCTACACCGACGAGCTGGCCCAACTGACGTCCCAGGAACAGAAGATCCTCCTGCTGGTCGCCGAGGGCAAGACGAACAAGGAGATCGCGGCCGAGATCTTTCTCTCGGACAAGACGGTCAAGAACTACGTGAGTTCGATCCTGTCGAAGTTGAACCTGGAGCGCAGGGCACAGGCCGCGGCGTTCGTGGCCAAGCACCGCATCGACCGGGGTTAGGACGGGGCTCGCCGGAGAGGCGGCGGGCACAGGACGGCAGAGCGAGCTTCGAACGGGTGGGCGCCGGGCGTCCCCTCCGGCGCCCACCGTGGGCACAGACTGGACCCGTTGTTGACCATCGGATAGGGCCATTCGGCCCGTCCGTGGGCGACCGCCGGCCCGTGGCGCTGCCCTGGTCCCGCGGGGGCCGTCCGGCCCACGGGCTTGGGGCCGTTGGCCCCTCGCCCAGCGATGGACCAGCCGACCATCCTGCAGGCATGGCGTCCACCCTCCCAACCCGCCCTGCCTACCCCGGGATCCCCGCGATCGTCGACGGTTCGGAGGCCGTCGCGCATGTCGAGACACGCCTGGCCGAGGTTGCGTGCGTCTACCCGATCACCCCGTCGACGACGATGGCGGCGATCTTCCAGGCCGGCGTGGCCCAGGGTCGCGCGAATCTGTGGGGTACCCCGCTCCAGTTCATCGAGCCCGAATCGGAACATTCTTCGGCTTCGGCAGCCGAGGGCGTCGCGTTGGCCGGTGGTCGGGTCACCAACTTCACTGCCGGCCAGGGGCTCATCCTCATGAAGGAGGTCCTCCACGTCATCGCCGGCAAGCGGCTGCCGGTCGTCTTCCACGTCGGCGCCCGAGCCCTGACGAGCCAGGCCCTCAACATCCACGCCGGTCACGACGACGTGATGGCGGTCGCCGATGCCGGGTGGGGGATCCTCTTCGCGCGGAACGCCCAGGAGGCCGCCGACCTGGCGGTGATCGCCCGGCGCGTCGCGGAGCGCTCGGAGACCCCGTTCATCGTCGCCCAGGACGGGTTTCTCACGACGCACACGATGGAGAACGTGCTCCTGCCCGAAGACGAGCTCATGCGCGAGTTCGTCGGCGATCCGCGGGCGCACGTCCGCGACCTGTTCGAGCCGCGCGAGGCGCTGATGAGCGGCGTGCTCCAGAACCAGGACAGCTACATGAAAGGCCGGATCGGCCAGCGCGCCTACACGGATCGGATCCCGGGCCTGCTCGATGAGGCGTTCGCGGAGTGGGCCGAGCTGACCGGTCGGGTCCACGGACGGATCGCCGCTCACCGGATCGAAGGTGCCCAGGAGGTCCTCGTCGCGATGGGCACCATCGCCGACACCGCTGTGGCCGTCGTGGACCATCTGCGATCCGAGGGTCGTCCGGTGGGCGCCCTGAACGTGACCGCGTTCCGGCCGTTCCCCGGCGATGCGCTCATGAAGGCCCTCGCGAGCGCCCGCACCGTCGGCGTGGTGGAGCGCACCGACGAGGCGCTGGCGGTGACCAACCCGGTCGCCCGCGAGACGCGGGCAGCGCTCTACGACATCGCGGCGGAGGGCGGACTCGTCCCGCGGGTCCTGTCGTTCTCCGCGGGGCTTGGTTCGCGCGACGTCGCGGCCGGAGACCTGGTCGCGGTGTTCGATCGGCTGGCCGACCACGGCGATGATCCGGAGCGGCGCTACGTCCTCGGGATCCGCCACTCGATGGCCCTCGAACGCCGTCCCCTGGACCTGCGCCCGGCCGGCGCGTACAGCCTGCGCGGTCACTCGATCGGCGGGTTCGGGAGCGTGACCACGAACAAACTGGTCGCCACCCTGGCGGGTGAGCTGTTCGGCAAGTACGTGCAGGCCTATCCCCGCTACGGCTCGGAGAAGAAGGGCCTGCCCACGACCTACTTCCTCACGATCGCCGACGAGCCGATCCGCCAGCACGCCGAACTCGATCGGGTGGACTTCGTCCCGCTCCACGACGTGTCGGCGTTCGGTCTGGGCGATCCGCTGGCGGGGCTCGTGGACGGCGGCACGCTGTTCCTCGAGACCGCTCATCGTGAGCCGGAGGCGATCTGGGCGGCGATCCCGGCCCATGCCCGCGCTGACATCCTTGCCCGGCGGATCCATGTCGCCGCGCTCGACACCGTCGGGCTGGCGCAGGCCCATGCGCCGACGCCGGACCTCGTCGTCCGGATGCGCGGCGTCGCGCTCGTCGGCGTCTTCCTGCGGGTCGCCCCGCTCGCCGAGCGTGCCGGTCTCGACCGCGATGCGCTGCTTGCCGCCGTGCGCGAGCGATTGGGCAGGTTCTTCGGCAAGCGCGGCGGTGCCGTCGTGGACGCGAACCTGGCGGTGATCAGCGCCGCCTACGACGACGTGATCGACGTGACCGGCGGGCTCGGGCTGCCGGGCGACGACGAGAACCCGGCGACGACCGCCGAAGACACCCGGATCCCTGAAGGAGCCAGGACATGACCACGTCGCAGCGACCCTTGACCGTCGGCGATCGGATGGCCCTCGAGCCGATCCTCATCCGCGCGGAGGCTTCGATCTCCGAGGCCGCCGACCTGCTCCACAGGCACCGGATCCACGGCGTCCCGGTCGTCGATGCCGCCGGGACCCTGGTCGGGGTGCTCTCGCAGACCGACATCGCCCGGGCCCGCTCCACCGAGCACCTGTGGGCGAACTGGCCCGGCCTGCGCGTCCGCCATCTCATGACCAGCCCACCGGTGACCGTCCAGCGCTCGACCCTGCTGACCACGGCGGCGCGGAAGATGGAGCGCCATCACATCCACCGGCTCGTCGTCGTTGCCGACGACGACGCCACGATCCCGATCGGCGTCCTCTCGATGACGGACCTCATCGATGCGATCGCGGCCGAGATCGGTGCCGACGAGCACCCGGCCGGAGAGCCGCGATGATCGACGACACCTTGCTGATCAAGGAGACCGGCGAGCTCAAGGAAGCCCACGAGTCCCGGCTGTCCACGATGGTCCCGCCACTTTTCGACATCGATGCCTATGTCGAGGACTTCGGTCGCTCGATCGTGCCGGCCTATCGGCAGGGGACGGCGGATGCCGAGATGCCCGCCGATGCCGGACTGGCCCGCAGCATCATCCCGCCGGGGACGTCGGCGACCCGCGACTTCAGCCGGCTCGCACCGCGGATCCCCGAGTTCCTGCTCGAGAAGTGCGTGGGCTGCATGGCCTGCGTGAGTGCCTGCCCGGACACCGCGATCGTGGCCAAGGTGGTCCCGGAGGGGGACGTCGGCCCGGCGATCGGCGCGTTCGCCGCCCAGCAGCCCGAACCGGCCCTGGCGGTCGCCAGCCTCGAGGCGCGCTTCGCCCCGACCCAGAAGTACGGCACCGTTCCCGCGAAGCGCGGCATCGAGCCCGGCTCGTTCGGGATCTTCGTGGACCCCGTCCACTGCAAGGGCTGCGCCGAGTGCGTCGAGGTCTGCGCCGCGCTCGGCCACGACGCGCTCGTGATGATCGACAAGGTCGACGAGGAAGCGGAGACCGGCGAGGCCACGCTCGACCGATTCGCGCGCGACATGGCGTTCTATCGGTCGCTCCCGGCGACCCCGCCCGAGTACCGCAACGAGAAGGCCCTGGCCGACCTGATGCTCGGCGAGAACGCCCTCGGCTATGTCGGCGGCGCCGGGTCGTGCGCCGGCTGCGGTGAGGCCTCCGCCCTGCGCATGCTCGTCGCGGCGACACGCCAGGTCCACGGCCCCGAGTCGATGGGCGTCGTCGCGGCCACCGGCTGCAACACGGTGTACAGCAGCACCTATCCGTTCAACCCGTACCTCGTGCCATGGACGTCGTCCCTGTTCGAGAACTCGCCGGCGGTCGCGATGGGCGTCCGCACCCGGTGGGATGCCGCGGGCCACGAGGACCGGAAGCTGTGGGTCGTCGGTGGCGACGGCGCGATGTACGACATCGGGTTCCAGGCGCTCTCGCGGATGGTCGCGAGCGGCGCCGACATCAAGGTGCTCGTCCTCGACACGCAGGTCTACTCGAACACCGGCGGCCAGGCATCGACCGCCTCGTTCGGAGGCCAGGTCACGAAGCTGTCCGCGTTCGGGTCCGCGCTGCACGGGCGCCCCGAGCCGCGCAAGGAGCTCGGACGGATCCTCATGGCCCACGGCTCCGCGTACGTGGCCCAGACCACCCCCGCCCACCTGAACCACTTCTACCGCACGATCATGGAAGCGAACGAGTATCCGGGGCCGGCGGTCGTCATCGCCTACACCCCGTGCCAGCCCGAACACGGGATCGCCGACGATGCGTCGTCGCGGCAAGCCAAGCTCGCCGTCGAGTCGCGGGCGTTCCCGTTGTTCACCTACGATCCGCGTCGCGGCGAAACGTTCGCCCAGCGGTTGTCGCTCCAGGGCAACCCGGCCATCAAGGACGATTGGGCGAAGGCGCCGGACGGCGCCCAGATCGACTTCCTGACGTTCGCCCGGACCGAGGGCCGGTTCGCGCCGCACTTCGCCGGCGAGCAGCCGACCGACGAGATCTTCGCGACGCGGGATGATCGCCTGGCCAACTGGAAGACCCTCCAGGAGCTTGCCGGAGTAGGCTAGGGGCAGGAGGTGCTTCGATGACCGACCTGTTCGCCGTCACCGATCTCGAGGAGACGGGCGATCCGGGGACCTCGTTCACCTTGACCGACGAGGGCTGGCAAGCGATCCCCTTCGAGGCTCCCGGCGACGACTGGGAGCTGCTCTCCGATGGGAGCTTCCGAAGCCTGGACGGGATGACCCGCTCGTTCCCCCTGGACAACCCGGCCGGCGAGTAGCCGCCCGCCCCTCGCCGCGGCCCTGCCCGAAGCCACGCCCTCAGCGCAGCGACGTGGCGATCTCGAGCGCCCGATCGAGCCCGGTCGCGGTCTCGAGGCGATACGTGATGTCGCCCACGGTCCAGATGAGCGTGTCCCCAACGAAGCGGCGCGTCTCCTCGACGACCCGCCCGCGGTGGTCCGTGTAGAAGAACAGGTGGAGCTCGCCCGCGACCCAGTAGCCGGGTGAATCGCCGACAAGGACGCGATCCACCGTCGTGCCGGGCCCGGCGATCTTGTTGAAGAAGCCCGCATCGATGGAGCCGCGGAACTGGGTGAGGATGAGCCCGACCGACGGCGTCCCGGTCGCCGGCACGGCGGGACCGGGTGCCCACACGAGCGAGAGGCGGCCGGCCATGATGTAGGTCGCGTCGGGCGCCCCGAGCGCGGGGTCGTCGGGACGAACCGCCGCGAACCCCAACGCCTCCGCTCCGGTCAGCCGTTCGATGTCCGCGGGCGCAACGAACTGCCCGAGACCCAGCGTCGCCCCTGGCGCCGGGGTCGCCGTCGGGGAGCCGGTCGGTGACGGCGGCGAGGACGTCGCCGTCGGCCCGGGCTCCGCGGTCGGTGCCGGCCCGAGGATGATCCGGATCCCAGGCACGCCGAGCCCGATCGCACCAGCCGTCGCGGCGACGGCCAGGACGAGGACCGTCGCGAGCACCAGGCTGCGCCGGCTGCGCCCGACGCTGTTGCGCTCCCACCACGGCCGCCGTGCGGGGATGATTCCCTCTGCGACGATCCGGGCCCGGACGCGTGTGGCCAGGTCGGACGAAGCGCCGGGCCGGCCGGGCGGATCGCCCTCCGGCGTAGCCAGCAACGTTCCCAGCTCGCGCAGCGCCGCTTCCCGCCGTGCGTCGTCCATGGCGAGCCAGTCGTGGCTCATCGGTCCGCCTCGCCGTAGACGGTGCGCAGGCGCGCGAGGGCGCGCGCGGTCCGTGACTTGACGGTGCCCCGCGGGATCCCGAGGGTCGCCGCGGTCTCGGCCTCCGACAGGTCGAGGAAGTAGCGCGCACCGATGACCTCGCGATCCTCGTCGCGCAGGCGGTTCACGGCCTCGACGAGCGCGCGCCTCCCCTCGTGGTCGAGGACCGCCGTTTCGGGCGACGGAGCCGCGTCCCCGATCGGGCGGTCCTCGGCGGCGCGCAGCGCGAGGCCTTCGCGACGTCCCGCGGAGCGCCGTCGGTTGCGGGCCTCGTTGGCCACGATGCTGAGAAGCCAGGGGCGGAACGGCGAACCGGCGCGGAACCGCGACAGGGCGGCGTAGGCCTTCATGAATGCCTCCTGGGCGGCGTCTTCCGCATCGGCGGATGGGGCGATCACGTGGGCCGTGCGGACGGCTACGTCCTGGTAGGCCCGGACCAGCTCTTCGTAGGCCATGACATCGCCCCGTCGTGCGCGTTCGATGAGTTCGGCGTCGCGTCGCCCCGCGTCTTCCAGTGGACGGCCCTCCACGGTCAACCGTATCCGGTACAACCCGCGAGGGCTACCGGTTCCCGGCGACGGGCCGAATGGCCCTCGGAGCGCCGCGAGTCGGCCCCTCCGGTGGGGCCGGATGGCACTCATGCGCAGATGCGCATCTGTCCGATGCTCTGGCCATGGACAAGATCGTCGAACTCCAGGCCGAGACCCTCCGAGCGCTGGCCAGCCCGCGCCGGCTGGAGATCCTCCACCTGCTGACGAGCGGGCCACGCGACGTCGGCAGCCTGGCGGCGGACCTCGGCATCAGCCAGCCGAATGTCTCGCAGCACCTCGGGGTCCTGCGCACGTCCGGGATCGTCGAGGCCGAGCGCGACGGCCGTGAGGTCCGCTATCGGATCGCAGATCCGGATGTCATCGAGGCCTGCTCGATCATGCGCGCCGTCCTCGAGCGGCGCCTCGCCAGCCTCGCCCGGCTCACGACCGTGTCCGATCCCGTGCCCGCCGCCGCGCGGGAGATCCGCGCCTGAACGACGAACAAGGAGACATCCGATGGACGAGCCTCTCAACCTGGTCCTCTTCTCGGGGACCGACGACAAGCTCCAGGCCGCCGCGGTGCTGACCGCCGGGGCCGCCGCGCTGGGCAAGCCGGTCAACGTCTTCCTCCAGTACTGGGCGCTCGACGCGTTCCGTGCCGACCGGATCGGGGCCGACCACGGCCTCGCCCCAGAGGCGGGCGCGTCCGGCCGCGTCGCCGTGGACGCCCTGCGCACGGCCGGCCAGGCGTCGTGGGCCGAGACCTTCCGCCAGGCCAAGGACATCGGCGAGGTCGACATCCAGGCCTGCTCGCTGTCGATGGACCTCCTGGGCATCGACGAGACCGCGCTCGATCCGCTCGTCGACGGCGTCGAGGGGGTCACCGCGTTCCACATCAGCGCCGGCAACGGCCAGATCGTCTTCATCTAAGCAGCTCGAACGACACGAAGGAGTCAGTTCCGAATGACCACCGCCGAAGCCACGGTCACCGTCACCGTGGACACCAGGGGCCTGTCCTGCCCGATGCCCATCGTGCGCACTGCGCAGGCCGTCAGGAACCTGCCGTCCGGCACCCTGCTCGAGGTGCTCGCGACCGATCCCGGCTCGCAGAAGGACTTCGTCGCGTGGAGCCGCTCCACGGGCAACGAGCTCGTCTCGCAGTCCGTCGACGGCGCCGTCTATCGCTTCCTCATCCGCCGAAAGTGAGCATCGAGGTGACCACCACGACGTTGGAACGGCCCGTCGAGACCACCGCGGTCGTCCCGGTCCCGGAATCGGACGCGGAGCCAACCAAGCTTCACGACATCCTGCTCATCAACTACAGCGGCGAGCTGGAACGGGTCTGGGCGACGATGCTCCTGGCCTCCACGGCCGGTGCGATGCAGGTCCCCTGCAGGGTCTTCGTGACCTTCTGGGGCCTCCAGAACTTCGTCAAGGACGAGAAGCGGATCACGGGCAAGAACTGGATGCAGAAGATGCTGTCGGTCATGTCCCGACCCGGGATCAGCCACCGGCCGCTCTCGAAGATGAACTTCCTGGGGATGGGCCCGTGGATGATGGGCACGCTTGCCCGCCAGCAGCAGAACATGAGCCCCAGGGAGCTCCTCGAGATCGCCCAGGAGATGGGCGTCGAGTTCATCCCCTGCCAGATGACGATGGACATGTTCGGCCTGACCCGTGACGACCTCATCGAGGGCATGGGTGAGCCGGTCGGCGCGGCGACGGTCATCGGACTGATGTCCGAGGGCTCCTCCCCGCTGTTCATCTGAACGATCCACCACGACCAGCGACCACGAACCAACGACGAGTGAAAGACGAAGGACCGAGATGACCGAAGTCGCAGCCGCCCCCACCATCACCCGCACGATCGACGCCCGCGGCAGCTATTGCCCGGGACCGCTCATGGAGCTCATCCGGGCGATCCGTGAGGGGCAGGTCGGCGACGTGCTGGCCGTCCGCTCGACGGACAGCGGTTCGCGGGTGGACATCCCCAAGTGGATCGAGAAGGCCGGCCATCGGCTGGTCGGCGTCGAGACCCGTGACGGCTTCGACGAGATCGTCGTCGAGAAAGTCCGGTAGGACGATGGTCGATCGGATCCTCATCCTGGGCGGCGGCGTCGGGGGGACGCTGACCGCCAACCTCCTCGCGAAGCAGCTCAAGCGTCGGATCGACGCGGGCCAGGCGACCGTGACCGTCGTGGACGCCACCGGTGCCCACGTCTACCAGCCCGGCTTCATGTACATCGCAATGGGCGGCGAGAAGGCCGAGAACCTCCAGAAGCGCGAGCGCGCCCTGCTCGACAAGCGCGTCTCGCTCGTCACGGGCGTCGTCGATCGCGTCAACGAGACGGCCCGGACCGTCGGCCTGACCGACGGGACCGTGCTGCCATACGACCACCTGGTCCTCGCGACCGGCTCACGGATCCTGCCCGAGGCGATCGAGCATTTCGAGACCGAGGCGCACCACTTCTATTCCGCCGAGGGCGCCGCCCGGCTGCGCACCGCCCTCGACGCCTTCCAAGGCGGGACGATCGTCGTCGGCATCGCCTCGATGCCCTACAAGTGCCCGCCGGCGCCGCTCGAGGTGAGCTTCCTCATCGAGTCCGAGTTGCGCGAGCGCGGCCTGCGCGCCAAGACGGAGTTGCACTACTGCTCGCCGATCGGACGCGCCTTCACGATCGAATCGGTGTCCGAGATGGCCACCCCGATCCTCGAAGAGAAGGGGATCGAGCTGCACACGTTCTTCAACGTCGAGACGATCGACCCCGAGCGGAAGGTCGTCGAGAGCCTGGAGGGCGAGGAGCTGCCCTACGACCTGCTCATCCTCGTGCCGCCCCACAAGGGCGCCCAGTTCCTGATCGATTCGGGGCTCGCCCCGGCGCCGGGCGGTTGGCTTCCGACGGACCGCCATACCCTCAAGGTCGGCGGTCGACCGAACGTCTACGCCCTGGGCGACGCGACCGACCTGCCGCTCTCGAAGGCCGGCTCCACGGCCCATTTCGAGGCGCCCGTCGTGGTCGAGGGGATCGTGGCCGCCGTCGAGGGCCGCGCGCCGGCCGGGAAGCACGCCGAGTACGAGGGCAAGGTCATGTGCTTCTTCGAGATCGGCGACAACAAGGGGACGCTCCTCCAGTTCGACTACGACCATCCGCCCGAGCCGCCCAAGCCGAACCAGCTCTGGCATCTCGGCAAGCTGGTCTTCAACAAGACCTACTTCCACACGGTGCCGAAAGGCCGGGTCTAGAATCCGCGTCCGAGAGGGTCGAAAGGAGATCGTCATGTTCCAGCGCATCCTGCTTGCGGTGGACGGGAGCGAAGCTTCGCTTGCCGCCGCCCGGGTGGCAGCCCGCCTCGCGGCCGAGCTCGCCATCGGGATCCGGATCCTGACGGTCTTCGACCAACCGTCGGCGGATCTCGGCGAGCCGAATTACTCGGACGCCCTCCGCGAGGCGCTCGCCGAGGCCGACGCCGCGCTCGCCGCGACCCGGACCGCGATCGCCGAGGCCGGTGGTCCCGATCCGGAACTCGATCGGATCGCTGGACGCCCGGCGGAGGTCATCCTCGATGTCGCGAAGGGTCGGCCGGGCACGCTCGTGGTGATGGGCAATCGCGGCAGGGGCCGGATCGCCGCGGCACTCCTGGGCTCCGTTTCGACGGCCGTCGTGAGCCGCTCCAGCGATCCCGTGCTGGTGGTTCCCTACGTCGGGGCCTGACCCGGCCGTACAATCCGCCGCGTGAGCAGCGCAGCGGAGCGAGCCCCAGGGCGCGTCTTTCGGCGCATCAGCGCCGTCGACGCGCCCGTGGCCGT
>Ga0224510_10001546_pt1 | contig 15005 bp, 6 predicted proteins | sample SF_May12_sed_USG_FD_170161 | JGI IMG/M metagenome (GOLD analysis project Ga0224510, IMG submission 170161) | Sediment microbial communities from San Francisco Bay, California, United States - SF_May12_sed_USGS_4_1 | ecosystem: Environmental > Aquatic > Marine > Sediment | place: USA: California... | reverse complement strand
GATCTGGCCACGGGGCGGGAGCTACGGCGCTTTGAAGGTCATACCAAGGGGGTGTGGTCCGCGGTGTTTGCCCCCGACGGCCGCACGGTCCTGACGGTGAATTCTGATAATAGGACCTGCCTCTGGAATGTGCGGACTGGCGGGGAATTGGCGTGCCGCGTGAGTTTTATTGATAGCACCTGGGTCGTGGTCGACAGCGAGGGCCGGTTTGACGCAGCGCGATCTGGTGATATAGAAGGCCTCCACTGGGTGGTGGGCTTTGAGCCGATCAGTCTTGCACAGCTCAAGGACCGCTATTACGAGCCAGGGCTGCTGGCCAAGAAACTGGGGTTCAACCCTGACCCATTACGCCCGGTTGCAACATTCACCACTCCCGCCCTCTATCCAGAGATCACCGTCAATCAGCCTTCTGTCACGGATCCGGTCTTGCGCGTTACCCTCACGAATCGCGGCGGAGGCATTGGGCGTGTGCTCGTCGCAGTCAACGGCAAAGAGATGAATGCAGACGCGCGTCCGCGTGGAGCCGATCCCAACGCGGCGTCGCTGAACATGGAGTTGCCCCTCACGGCCTATCAACGCTGGCTGAAGGACGGAAAAAAGAATTCGATCGAAGTCCGTGCCTACAATGCGGAAGGCTATCTCGCGAGCAGGGCGGCCGTGGTGGAGTATGACGCCCCTGGTGAATCTACACGGCCTGACATCACCCTCCGGGCCGTGATCGTCGGTGTCTCCGACTATGCAGGCGACCAGCTCGATCTCCGCTATGCCGCCAAAGACGCCGAAGATATGGCCAAAGCCGTCGCGCTGGGAGGACGCCGGCTGTTTGGGGCGGACCACGTGCAGATCCGGCTGCTCACCACGACCCAAGCCGACTCCCGTGCCCGTCCAACCAAAGCCAATATCACAGCGGCGTTCGAATCGCTCAGTGAGGCTAAACCCGACGATATTCTGTTCGTCTATTTCTCCGGCCACGGTGTGGCTTTTCAGGATGTCTATCACTATCCCACGCAGGAAGCCCTCACAACCAATCTAGATGATCCGGCCGTTCGGGCCGAACGTTCAGTGAGTAGTGACGAGATCGCCCAATGGCTCAAACAGTCCCCGGCGACGCAGCGCCAGGTCTTGGTGCTCGATACCTGTGCCGCTGGCGCTGCGGCGAAGAGTCTAGTTGAACACCGTAACGTGCCATCCGATCAGATCCGCGCCTTGGAGCGACTCAAGGATCGCACGGGTGTGCATGTGCTGATGGGAAGTGCTGCCGATCGGGTGAGCTGGGAAGCGACGCAGTTTGAGCAGGGACTGCTCACCCATGCCCTGCTTCGGGGGATGAAAGGGGCGGCATTGCGCGACGATCAGTACATTGATGTCAGCCGACTTTTCAATTACGTGGCGGATGAAGTGCCGAAACTTGCTGCGCTGGTGGGTGGCATCCAGCGCCCCCACATTGCGGCGCCGCGAGCGACCAATGTGGAGAGTTTCGATATCGGTCAATTGTCCAATGACGACCGCCACGCTATCCCGCTACGCAACCCCAAGCCGCTGCTCTTGAGACCGACGCTCCTCAATGGCCAGTCGGCATTTGATGACCTGAGTCTGGAACCCAAACTCCGGGCGCGACTGCGCGAGGAGAGTTTTGCCCGGACACGGGGTCGGGAGTCCGCGGTGGTCTTTGTCGAAGCCGACGAACTGCCTGGAGCGATTAAGCCGAGTGGCCTGTACTCGGTCAACGGCAGCCGCCTGCGAGCCAAAATGATTCTGCGGCGGGATGGCATTAAAAAAGAAATTCAGGTGGAGGGTACAAAGACCGATGTCGATGGCTTCATCGAAAAGACGGTGCAAGCCGTGACGCGGGCCGTTGATGCCTGGAAGTAGGTCGCAGGGTGAGGTAGCGGGGCCGTTCAGTTTGAGTAGCGATGCAGCCATGGAAGTATGGCGCATCGCATGATGTTGAGAGCACAAGGAGGGACTCATATGTCTGAGATTCGAGAAGCGGGCCTGACGGGTAACGGGATGCCATGGTTCCGTGGTGTCGTGCTGTTGGGATTGGTGTCAATCTTCGGCTGCAGTGGCGTCTCGGTTTCTCAGGCCGCTCTCCCATCTTCGTGTTCGACGGCCGCCGCCACGGAGACAGACGGGATTCGCCGACTGGCCATGCTTGTGGGAGTGGGCAAGTACAAGAACGAGAAGATACCCACCCTCGCTGGACCCGTGGGCGATGTCGAGCGGATGTATGGGTTACTGACGGGGCCAGGCGGCTATGGTTATCCGAAGGAGAATGTCTGCGTGCTGCTCGACGAGCAGGCCACGGTCGCCAATTTCAAGGCGGCCTTCGAACAAGCTCTCGTGAAGCGAACCCAATCCAATAAGGATGCAGTAGTTATTTATTTCTCGGGACATGGCTCGATCGCCAAGGATCTCAATGGAGATGAAGGCGACGGAACGGATGAAACTCTCGTGCTCCATGATTCACGGACCAATGGTGTGCACGATCTCCTCGACGATGAATTCAATGCCATGCTCGAGCAGCTGCACAAGCGGACGCAGCAGATCACGGTTGCGCTGGACTCCTGTATGTCTGGTACGGCCGCCCGTGGGGATGTGGTCTCCTTGACGGCTCGGTATGCAGAACCGGAGACGATTATTGAAACCAGGCTAGCTACGCCGCAATCAGGCAAAGTCGATGGCTCTCCGTCATTTACACCGAAAGATCTGCCTGGACTTGTGTTGTTATCGGCGGCGCAGGATGGGACGTCGGCGATGGAAGTGGGTGGGCACGGGATCTTTACCGATGCGTTGTTGACCGTGTTTGCACAGGCACAAAAGCCCCCGATGACCTACGTCCAGGCGTTCCATCAAGTGCGAGCGCTGGTGGCGGCACGGAGTCCCCAGATTCCAGATTTTCATGGAGACGTGAGTCGGACTGTTTTTGGGAATGAGACGCGGAGTCAGCCGATGGGCATGCGAGTCAGTGCCATCGCCGAGAAGGATCTGACGCTCAGCGGGCCACCGTTACCGGGCTTGGGCGTGAACGCGGAAATGCGGGTGTACGATGCCAAGGCTCTGGGGACGGACACACAAGATCCCAAGAAAGCCAAGGCGACAATCATTATCAAGACGTCCACGGGTCTCAGCGCGACAGCACGAATGGTCGCCAAAGGCCCACGTTCCGAGGACATTCATGCCGACGACTTGGCAGTGTTGGTACGTCCTGGAGATGAATTCCTCACGTTGTCTGTGCGCGTGCGCCCTGCCACCAAGAAGGGAGGCATTCCCAGCGAACGCGCGACGGCCATCCGTCAGGCGATCCGTGATGATCCTGAGACCAAAGCCATGGTGACACTGGTCGAGGATCCCAAGATACCGGCGGATTTTGAGCTGAGTCTCCAGGACGACAATCAAGTCGTGTTACGTGATGGAGGGAATCGGATTCGCAACGTGTATAAGTCCGGCGAGGCCGAGTCCCAGGTGATCGCGAGGAATCTGTGGCAACATGCGCGTCAGATTGCCCTGCAACAACTGCGGGGCGAAGGGGGACAGGAGTTTAAAGATGGGGAGACGCTTCAGGTCAGTCTGGAACCTGAAACAGAAGACAAGCAACTGCCTTGTACGAAGGGGGCAACATGGGTGCAGGCCCAGCCAAATCAGGCACAGGATGTTCCGTTATGTTATCGCTACCGAATAAAAGTTACCTCGATGGCCAAAGTGCCGTTATTAGTGGGAGGTGTCATGCTCTCTTCAGACGGGGCGATCCTGGGCTTCGGCGATATGCTCAAGGAACCGTTACACCCAGGGAAGAGCCGAGTCTTTCAGAAACGGTTTCGAGGGGAGGTGCCGCTGGGTGTGGAGGACTACGTGATTGTGATCGGCACCCAGACGAACAATCCAGTTGATTGGGAGTTGTTCAAATCCCCAGTTGACAACCGAGCGAAAGCGACGGGTGGGAAGGAACGAGGAGCAGAAACGACTGGTACGCTGAGTCGCGCCCTTGGTCGGTATCTGGTTCCAGGGACACGCAGCCAAGTCGATGATTCAACGGTGGAGGATGGCGTGTGGACTCGCAGCGGCATCACAGTGGTCGTTCGCGCCAACAGCGGGTTTCTGACTCCCGCCAATGGGAACAAGCCAGTGGGTGGGTTGGACAGGAAGGAATATACCATTCCCAATTTTGATATCCGGCCTTATTTGCCAGATGATGGAACGACGGCCCTCGCGCGTGTACTGCATGTCGCGGATTCCCTGGCGAAGTATTCGCAATCAATGCAAGACGGGGTGGGTTATCAACAGCACTCCTGGATAGAGCGGACGGATGCCGAGAATTTAAGGAAGGGCATCGACTGTTCGCGAGCGATCTGGTTTGCCTTTACGCGCGCCGGCCTGCCCTACAACAGGCAGAGTGATGCCTATGTCCCGACGGTGGACATGGTCCGTTCAACGGGGCCCATGTCGGATCAGTTCGAGAGCTGTCAGGGCAAACCCGTAGAGCTGGGCGATGTGTTGGTCTACCGCGATGACACGCGCGGCGACGGGCACACCGTCATGGCAATCGATCCAGTGAAGCGCATCGCCTGGGGTTCTCATGGTTGGGACGGGAATGTGAACGAGGGCAAGCCATCGGACACAGGAGTTGAGTATCAATTGATTAAATACAAGACGGACTGGAATCGCTGGGATCGGAGCACCATGGCGCAGAAAGCCTGCTGGCGCTATCGGCAGATGGCGGAGGACGCGACAACAGGGCGGGGCGTTCCTGGCCTGAACGCATTGCGCAATTCCTGTGATCAACAGACCTGTCGCCTATCTAGCTTACCAGATGAGTCCTTTGTGAAATCTCTTCAAGAGGTACGTCGATGAAGATGACCATCCGGCTGAGTGTTCCGCTGCTGCTGGTGCTCTGGCTTTCAACTGCTCACGCGGAGATGCGGGTGGATTGCCTCAAAGGCTGTGAGAAACCGGGTAGGAATCAAAGTGTCAATCTACTGCTGCGGGAGTCCGAGTCGGTGTCGGTCACCATCCGGTGGATCACGAATGAAAATCCACAAAGCGAGGCCAAGCTCCTGACGCTCTATGCGGGAAACCCCGCCATGCAGGACAGTATTCCAAAACGAGGATCACTGACTTTCCAAGCCACCACACAGGGAGAGTGGGAAGCCAAGCAGGAATTTTCTGGAAGCGAGTTAGGACGAGGCACCTTTCTCGCTGTGGTGACGCAACGTCCGAAGGAGGCCGATCCTGAGGATTTCGGAGAAAGTGAAGACATTCTTGATTGGCGAGCCTTCCGGTTGCTCACGACGCCAGAACAACAGCGAAAGGAAGAGGGTGTGCCGCCGGGAGGAGCTGGGTCCCTTACAGTCGCACCGGGGCTGCTCCAAGCGTCGACTGGACATGGCGTACTCCCACCAGCTCGAGGTGGCGATAAGCGCGCTTGGTGGTCCCTAGCGGATCAAGAAGGGAATACAGCCGATCTTGATCTTGATGGAGAGCAAACCGGCATTCCCGGTCTCACGATCCAAGTCTCGACGCCGTGGCACACAAGAGGGACAGATGATTGGAAAGAAGCGATTCAGCGGAACCTCACCGGAGTGACAGGACACCACGTCCGCTTTGGCAACCTTGAATGGCGGGAGCAACCGGATCGCACGGTGACGCTTGGAAAAGACAAGCAGCCGCTCGAAATCCGCCACTACTATACAGTCGTCACGCTGTTTACCAATGCCTCCATCAAGACATTTGATGACAAGGAGGTTGGGGCCAGCCATTTCTTTACCAGTCCAACGTACTTCAGTCACGAAACGAGCGCGCGGCTCACACATACAGACGATCCCCGATTCTGGGCCTCCTATAGCCGACGGGAGTATAGCGCCGACCAACGGCTCCTCCGGATGTTGGCGCGTCAAGTGAGACGCTTTGGAAGAGTGCCGGGATTGGGCAGCATTCAGGTGGATGACGGCGATGGAGGGGCTACTACCTATACGGCGGGATTTTATGCCACAGCGCGGCCCTGGGAAGCCGCAGCCGAACGAGGATCGAACAAAGTCCAGGCCGGGTTTGTGGGGCTGGATGTCGTAGCCGCACGTGCAGGAATTGGAGGGCTTGTCACTGAAGGTAGTGCCGGGACTTCGACGTTGGGACCGGTCTGGTGCCAAGTGATTCGGTGTGGAGAGTCTGGACATGGGTTGGATTTGGATGAACCACCATCCGGTTATCAGGTTACGCAGCCAGTGGCGTCCTTAGCCACCTTTTCGGGTGAGCTTCCCATGATTCAAGAACGCCCGCATGAGCATCCAGAGATCGCGGAAAAAGGGCTATTGCCCGAAGGCACTGAAGCAGCGACCGATACACAGAAGGCTCCCGATGCATTGGCAGCGTTTCCGACGCGGGTGAGGTTTGGGATCTCCGCGAATCTACGATCGGGAGCCCTGCTCCAAAAGGAAGGATTGTTGAGTCAATTGAAGAACATGGTACCGATCAATACCTATGCGCAGTTCGTTGTGAAATTGACGGTCGCCATGGTCCCGAACGCTCAGATGGTCACGACGGGTGAAGCGGTGTTGCCGTTGCCGGTCGAACTGACAACACGGATCAATGTGCCCCCACCCACTGGCTTTTGGGCGTGGCTGACCGAGCATCCGATCATATGGATAGCGGCACTGGCCGGAGGGGTAGTACTGGTCCTGGCTTTTGTACCGGGCGGGATGACCTTGTTGCGATCGATCATGGGCCTCATCACCCAAGCGCTGCAGCTTGTAGTGGATGCCATGAGCCTCTTACTGAAGAAACTAGCCACGCTGGTTCAAGGGAAATCCGGAGGTTGAGCGTGTTTCAGGTTCAACGGTGAATCGGCTTGAATAGCGGAGGTCCGTTATGGAAACGGTTCGTTTGGGAAGAGAATCGTCCTCACTCAAAATCCGGCCAGCATGCAATCGGGTGGTATGGCTCGTTGTTGCCATCCTACCGCTTCTGATTTCCCTCCAGTTGGCTGAAGCACAATCGGATGAACTAGCGACAGCCAAACGGCTCAACGCCCAGGTGTCTCAACTTTTTTACCAGGCTGGTAAGGCTAGGGAAGCTATTCCGCTAGCCCAGCAGCTGGTCGCAATTCGAGAAAAGGTCTTAGGACCTGAGCATCCGGAGACAGCAACTGGTCTCAACACCTTGGGTTCGCTCTATCACTACCTGGGCGAGTACGAGCTGGCAAGGCCTCTCATACAGCGTGCCTTAGCGATCCGAGAAAAAGCCCTTGGAGTGGAACACCCGGATACAGCTCGAAGTCTTAGAAATATGGCAGAGATTTACCGCGTCACGGGAGCGTATGCAGAGGCTGAGCCTTTCTACCAGCGGGCCTTGGCCATCAATGAGAAGGTGTTGGGGCCTGAGCATCCCAACACAGTACAAACCCTCAATGGTTTTGGGGCTCTCTATCACGCGATTGGCAAGTATGGGCAGGCCAAGCTTATGTGGCAACGGGCCCTGGCTATCAGGGAGAAGACCTTAGGGCATGAGCATCCCGACACAATACCAAGCCTCAGCAATTTGGCAGAGCTTTACCGCATCACAGGAGCCTACGCAGAGGCCGAGCCCCTCTATCAGCGGGCCTTGGCCATCAGTGAGAAGGTGCTGGGGCCTGGCCATCCCAACACCGCATCTGCCCTCAATAATCTGGCAGCGCTCTATTTTGCCAAAGGCGAGTACGGCCAGGCCGAACCTTTGTACCAACGATCACTGGAAATTCGGGAGGCGACCCAGGGCCCAGAGCATCCGGAAACAGCGACGAGCCTAATGAATCTTGCCGCGCTCTATGAATTTAGTGGTATCTCTGCCCAAGCTGAGCCTCTCTACCAACGAGCTTTGGCCATCAATGAGAAAGTCTTTGGGGCAGAACATCCCGACACGGCCCAGTGTCTCAATAATTTGTCAGGCCACTATATTTCGACGGGCGCGTACGCACAAGCCGAACCCCTCTTGAAGCGAGCTCTGGCCATCAATGAGAAAGTGCTGGGACCTGAGCACCCGGACACGGCCCGGAGTCTCAATAATTTGGCAGAACTCTACCGCGAAACCGGCGCTTACGCACAGGTCGAGCCTTTTCTCAAGCGAGCCCTGGTCATCAATGAGAAAGTGCTGGGCCCCGAACACTCGGACACGGCAGTTAACCTCAGTAATTTAGCGGAACTGTATGAGGTAACTGGGGCCTATGAGCAAGCCAAACCTTTGATGCAGCGAGCCTTAACGATCCGGGAAAAGGTGTTGGGATTGGAACACCCAAGCACAGCTCAGAGCCTCAACAATCTGGCTGCGCTCGCCTGGAGGCAGAACCAGTGGATTGACGCATACAACCAGTTTCAACGAGCGATGCACATCCAGAATCTCAATGCCCGGCGAGAGCTCGTGCAGGGCAATGATGGGCGGAAACGCAGCTACATGGCGACACTTGAAGGGTCAACCCACATGGTCGTCAGTTTTGCACAGGCGGCGTCCCTTCAGGCACCAGTATCCATAAATCTGGGGTTGGAGACCGTGCTCCAGCGAAAAGGGCTGGTATTGGATGTGCTGACCGATAGCCTAGCACGGCTCCGAATGAGTGCCTCTCTTGAGGACCAAGCTCTGCTTGCCTCTTATCAGACTGCTACGACGCAGTGGGCCACTGTGAGCATGCGTGGACCAGGGGCCATGTCAATCGAGCAGTATCGAGCACTCCAAGCGGACTTACAGCGCGATGTGAAGACGCTTGAGGCCCAACTGAGTTCGCACAGCAGCCGGTTTCGCAAACAGGTCCAGCCTGTCACTCTTCAGGAGGTTCAGCAGGCGCTGCCACAGAAAGCGGTTCTGCTCGAATGGATTCGTTTTGACTCGTTCAACTCCAAGGCGACTCAACAGGAACGGCAATGGGGCGAGGCGCGCTATGCGGTCTTTTTACTGAAGTCCAGTGGTGACCCTGTGCTTGTCGACGTTGGGGAGGCTCAAGTTATCGAACAGGTAGTGGCTGACCTGCTTACCGCCCTCCGCCATCCAGGTCAACAGCACACCGTGCAGAATCTTGCCAAAGAATTGGATCGGCTCCTGCTTCAACCGCTGCACCCACACCTGGGATCAGTTGAGCAGCTATTTATTTCCCCTGATGGGCAGCTGAATCTGCTCCCATTTGGGGTGTTGCAAGATCCGCAGGGGCGGATACTGCTTGAGCAATTCGAGCTTACCTATCTCACGAGTGGACGGGATCTGCTGCCGTCCGAAGCCGTAACCCAAAACTTCCAGCCCGCCCTGATACTGGCGGATCCCGACTTTGGCCCACTCGCATCGGCGGAAGCCGCTAAGAAGGTGACCTCCCGTCGATCAGTTGACTTTGACCGAGCAGGCCTCGAGTTTAAACCCCTTGATGGCACCGCCCAAGAAGCAGACGCTCTCCGTGCGCTGCTGAAGTTGCCGGCGAGCCAAGTGCTCACCCAGCAGCGTGCGACCGAAACCGCGCTCAAACAGGTGCACGGCCCCCGAATTCTGCATCTCGCCACGCATGGGTTTTTTCTCACTGATCGCCCTGTGGATCTCACCACCTCGGCTCGGTCTGCGCGTGGTGTGGGTTTGGATGAGGAGCAGCGACCACTCGTGGTTCGTGGAGAAAACCCACTCCTCCGTTCTGGGCTGGCCTTGGCTGGAGCCAACCAACTACGCTCGGGAACCGAGGACGGCATCCTCACGGCGCTTGAAGTGGCCAGTCTTGATCTGCAGGGGACTGAGCTCGCCGTGCTCTCGGCCTGCGAAACGGCAGTCGGGCAGGTCCACAATGGAGAAGGGGTGTATGGGCTTCGACGCGCCTTGGTGCTTGCAGGCGTGCGAACCCAGGTGGCGAGTCTCTGGAAAGTGGATGATGTGGCAACTACAGAGTTCATGGTGGCCTATTACCGCCATCTCCAGGCGGGGATGGGTCGCTCAGCTGCGCTTCGGGCCGTGCAGCGGTCCATGAGAGAGAATCCGAAGCGTGCCCATCCCTACTATTGGGCTGCCTTTGTCGTAATCGGGAATGCTTCTCCGTTGCCACGGGAGCAAGGCCAGACAACAACGAAAAAACCCAGAGCTTGAACAAGGTGGTCTTATGATGGGAATAGGCCAGACACAAAAGCAGCGTCGACTGCATGAGAACAAGCCGATCTTGGGCCGGTTCAGGTGTCCAGCTTTGAGTTTTGTGATGGTGCTTCTGATTATGACGCCATCTGTGATTCATGCGAACGTTAATGATGCCCGCGTGTTACAGGATCGCGCGATTGCTCGTATCGATCGCTACCTTGATCACGTCCGACGGACATTTGATCAAAATGCGCTGAACCAAGAACTGCTTCAGGCGGGACGTGAGCTTGATCGTAGTGTGGAATTGTTTCGGGCTGCGGGTGCTCAAGCGGATGTGGCGCGGTCGATGGTCAAACTCGGTGATGTCGGGCGATACCGTTCTGATTGGGACGCGGCCATTCAGAGCTATGGGCAGGCTGCACGAGAAGCGCGCATGGCTGGTGCAGCCGAGGTGGAGTGCAAAGCTCTGATTGGAAATGCACGGGCCCATTTATATGGGAAAAAAGGAGCAGGTCGGACTCTTGAGCTGGTTCGTCAGGCGCTATCGCTGACAGAGCAGATCAAGGATCCCGGTTCCCGTTTTGATGTGTGGGATATGATGGCGCAGGTGCAGATTACCGAAGGGGACTATGTCGGCGCCGCCGACTCAATGAACCGCGCGTTTGCCGTTCCGGGTGCCATGAAGGACGACAAGAACCAATACGCCGGCTACTTGGATCGTGGCGATGTCTACCAACATTTTGCCTATAAATGTGACTACGAGCGTGATTTCCAGCCGTGCCTGGATGCGGTGGAGCGCGCTCGTCGCGATTATGCATCCGCCTCCGAGGCGGCGAAACGATTGGGCTGGGATGGGCTCGCAGAACAGGCACGCGGCTTTATTGGAGAGCTAGATGATCGTAAACGGTTGATTCAATCGCAACAGGACATGCATGCCATGCTCATGGCCAAGCAACTGTTCTCTCCGCAAGCTGTGAGCGAGGTCATGGTGAGCGAGCAGTTTACAACGGGAGCAATCCCCCAGCTCCCGGAGGTGCTGGCTTGGATAGAAAAGTCAGGCGGGCTGCCACCGCTCATCGATGCGCGAGGCGCTTACGTCAAAGGATTGCTCAGCGAAGCTGATGGCCAGCGCGACGGGGCGATGACCTGGTACCTGCGTGCGGTTGAGCTATTAGAGCAGGATCGGCGGCAGCTGTACGATGAGCGCGCGCGTGGTGGTTACGTCGAGGATAAAGTCGAGTTCTACTATGGGGCCATGCTGCACTTGCTCGACCGGAGGCGATACAAGGAAGCCTTTGATGTGATGGAGAGATCTCGCTCTCGAGTGATGTCCGATCTCCTAGCGACCAAGAACCTGGCCCTCTCCTCGCCGGAGGAACGGTCGTTGTATGGGCGCATGCTCCAGCTGAGGAGTGAAACCGCTCAGATTCAAACCTGCCTCTTTGCAGCACGAGATGGAAATGATCCTGATATGAGTTGTCGCCTGTGGCACCAGTCTGAGCCCACGAACGCTGCTGTGAAGCGAGGTGCCGCCGTGGACGATGTGGGCCACACTCAGCCTGGACTTGACAGTGCCAAGTTGGAAGCGGCCCTTAATGATCGTCAGGCCCAATATAACGCCATCCTTACCCGTATGGAGAAGAGCACTCCGCAACTGGCCCGTCTGGTCACATCACAACCGGCTACGTTGGAGGCAGTGAGGAAGATATTGGCCCGTGATGCCAGTGAAATGTTGACGTATGTTGTGCTGGAGAATCAGCTCATCATTTGGCACATCGGACCTGATTCTGTGCAGGTTCGATCGGTCTTTCTGCCACGGTCGGCTCTTAAAGAGAAGATCGAGCGTATTCGCCGGAGCCTTGTCGATCCGAAACAACCCTATGATCAAAAGACGGCTCATGAGTTGTATCTCTACCTGATTGCTCCGATGTTGCCATGGATCAAGTCGGAGCATTTGGTCATTGTCCCCCATGAGGATCTGCATTATTTGCCGTTCCAGGCACTCCAGACTGACGGAACTAATCGCTACCTTGGTGAAATCTATCAGCTCAGTTATGCGCCGAGCGCTACGGTGCTGGTCTCGCTTGCCGGTCCTGGCGCGCTGGCGCAACCTGAGGTGTTGGCGGTGGCCGATCCTTCACTACGATATGCACCAGGAGAGGTGCGGGCTATAAAGGAAGGTCTTCCCGGCATGGCTGTCGCAGACACTCTCGCAAATGAAGCTGATGTCAAAAAGCTGATGGCAGGGAAAGGTCTCATCCATCTGGCGGTGCATGGCACGTTCGTCGCCGATGAGCCGCTGCTCTCCTACCTCAGCCTGAAGGAGGGAAAAGGTGATGATGGCAAACTAACAGCGGCTGAAATGTATGGGTTATCACTCGATGCCGCTAAGCTGGTAGTCCTGAGCGCCTGTGAAACGGGCACGGTGCGTGCCACGCACGCGAATGAAGTCCTAGGGATGGTGCGCGGACTGCTCTTTGCCGGTGCCGATGCATTGCTCCTGTCGGCGTGGCCAATCGACGACAAGGCCACCGCAGAGTGGATGCAGTCGTTCTATACAGCTGCGAGGACCCAACCGATGGCGGCTGCGGCACGGACCGCCATCAGGGATCTCAAAGCCAAGCCGGGCTATCAACATCCGTACTATTGGAGTCCCTTTCTGTTGATCGGGCGATAGCGGGGTTGCCTTGTTTGTTCTTCAAGATGTGCCGGTACTTCTGCAGGAGTATTGGAGCGCAGGCTTCTTGCAACACCGCAGCCCATTTGTGAATGACGGAAAACATATCAATTCAGAGGCTCACCCTACGACATGACACTGAACACAAGGTAAGCCAGAGTCGTAGCTCCAGGAAGGAGGAACGACATGACCAAACTTTTCGCCGCTGTCCTGGTCCTATCCAGCGCAGTCTCAGCTTCGGCGGAAGTATTTGAATCCCTGACCTATACTCCACCCTCTGGCTGGACGCGGAGCGACAATAAGGAAGGCCGAATCTACGTTCGCGAGGAGGTGAATGGGGTCGGTGTTATCGCCCTTATTGCGGCGCGCCCTTCCAGCGCATCTCCTGCGGATGACTTCGCCCAGCTGTGGCGGTCGCATATGGACACAAACCTAATCCCAGGCCCACCACCCCAGCCGCGCCTGGGGACCGAAGGCGAATTCACAATCAGCGCTGGCATGAAATCAGGCTCAGCGCAAGGCCGCCCGCTGGAGGTGTCGCTGATCATATTCTCTGGCCAAGGTCGTGTGTTTGGCGTACTCACCGTCGTCTCCGAGGGGAACGCCATTACCCAGCCGGCCTTGGCATTTCTCGGCTCCCTCAAGCTCGCTCAAGCCGTGCTTCCCAACCAGGGCAGTCAGCCGATCGCGGCCTCTGCTCCAGACTTAGGGGTCGATTTTGATATTCCTCCTGGCTACACCGCAGTCCGCGATGGTTCTACTCTTGTCCTCACGGCGTCAGCCGAGACCCCTGAGACGCCCTGCACCTTTGGAATCACTCCGACCAGAGCATCCACGGGCGATCTGAGGGCAGATGCAGAAGCAGCCCTTCCCATGGCCTTTCCCGGGTGGGAGAGCATGGGGAATGACTACCGCCTCGGAACGTTGGAGGGAAGTTCCCCCGCAGGTTGGCCGTTCGTTTCAATCGGAGGTATTTTCTGGCAGCATAGCTTCGACCGGTTCAACGGAATCGTCCTCGTGTTTCCCGCTGGACGGGGGCGGGTGAACGTGGTTTGGGGAAAAGGGCTGGCCTACTGCATGCCCAACGAACGGTCCTTGAAACCTCTGGTGGCTCGTCTCCGCCCCCGGGGAATCTCGCTGAACCAGCAGAATCAGCTGAATGTGGCGTCCCAGGAACTCGTAGGAAAGTGGCTATGGACGAACAACATGGGCAGAGGAGGTTCCAGTTTGCAGTACACGTTCTCCGCAAATGGCCGGTATCGCCTGGACTCTGTCAGCAAGGTCGCTGGAAATTACGCCGTACGTGGCAACAACCTGACACTGACCCCAGATGGACGAGCCCCTGAAGTCTATCGTTTTCACATCTATGATCAGCCAATGCTGGGCACGTCTCGACGTACTCTGTCACTTGAGGGTGCAAGGGGAATGCAAGAGTACTACCGGGTTGATGGAAATTAGGGAACTTGGTTCTAGGATGAAGTCGGAGCCTAAAGTGACGTGAGCAGTTCAGAGTTGGGACAAAGAGATCCGTCATAAGAAGGGAACAGAGTGAACAAGAACCGTGGAAGCTTTTCAGTAGCGCGGCATCAACTCTGGGGTGTGGGAGTGGTGCTCGGTGCCTTGTTATCAACACCTATCGCGGCATCGGCCCAACCGCATGACTTTGAAGATGCGGAACAATTGTATGCCATGGATCTGGAGCTATATAAGGCTGGTCGGTTTGCTGAAGGGATCCCTTTAGCCCAGGAGGCACTTGCCATTACGAAGCAAATACGAGGTTCTCAACATCCTGAGACAGCGCACAGTCTCAACATCCTCGCGATGCACTACTATGAGACTGGGGCCTATCAGCAGGCCCAGCCTCTATTTGAAGAGGCGCTCGCAATTATGAAGAAAGTCCTTGGGTCGCGGCATCTCGATACCGCGACAATGCTCAACAACCTGGCAAAACTCTATCGAGCGACCGGAGCCTATGGACAGGCTCAGTCATTGTTGGAGGAAGCGCTCGCGATTCGGAAACAGGTCCTTGGGCCGCGGCATCCCGATACGGTGACGAGCCTCAACAACCTTGCGGTTGTCTATAAGGTGACGGGGGCTTATGTGCAGGCGCACTCACTGTTGGAGGAAGTGCTCGCGATTACGAAGGAAACTCTTGGGCCGCGGCATTTCGATACGGCGAGGAGCCTCAACAATCTGGCGCAACTCTATACGACGATCGGGGCTTGTGCATTGGCGAAGCCACTCTAAAGAAGCGCTCGCGATTCGGAAA
>Ga0224510_10001545_pt1 | contig 15005 bp, 10 predicted proteins | sample SF_May12_sed_USG_FD_170161 | JGI IMG/M metagenome (GOLD analysis project Ga0224510, IMG submission 170161) | Sediment microbial communities from San Francisco Bay, California, United States - SF_May12_sed_USGS_4_1 | ecosystem: Environmental > Aquatic > Marine > Sediment | place: USA: California... | reverse complement strand
CGCCCCAATCTCGGCAGCGACACCACGACGACCTTCCGCTACCAGGGTTCAGCACTCGCCCAGGAGCTCGTCGGCGCGAGCGTCAGCCGGACGTACGTGACCGACGAGTCCGGCCGGATCGTCAAGGTCTGCGATCCCGACTGCAGTGGGAGCTACCCCCAGTACCTCGTGACCTGGAACGGCCATGGCGACGCGCTGGCCCTGTGGCGGATCGAGACGACGGGCGCGCTCACCCTGGCCAACAGCTACAGCTACTCGACCTGGGGCGCGCCGACGGTCTACAACGCCGCCGGACAGGCGATCACCTGGGACCACACCGACAATCTCCGGTTCCGCTTCCTGTACGTCGGGCGCGAGGGCGTGGCCTGGGACGACTTCGGCTTCGGCCTCGGTCTCGAGTACATGCAGGCCCGCCACTACAGCTCGGCCCTCGGCCGCTTCCTCCAGCCCGACCCGTCGGCCGCCGAGGCGAACCTGTACGGGTATGCCGGGAACTCACCGGTGTCCCGCGTGGATCCGAGTGGCACGGTCTCGATCCTGCAGAAGCTGAAGGACGGCGGGATCAGCTACCCGTTCGGCTGGAGGGTGGCCGGGCCAATGCGTGCCCCATCCTCCAACCAGTTAGGTCAGGCCGGCGAGAAGGCAGTGCGGGCGGTGTACAACATCGGACCGAAGAGGGTGATCAACATCGGTGGCAGAATCCGAATCCCCGATGGGCTGACGAGCCGCGTGCTGTCTGAGATCAAAAACGTGAAGTATCAGTCTCTAACGCAGCAGATACGGGACTCACTTGAGTACGCTCGCAGCCTCACCCCCAAGCTGCGGTTCGACCTCTATGTGCGCGGTCCGGGCCCTGGGCAGACCGTCCTATCTAAGCCCCTACAGCGACTGGTCGACGAAGGTAAGATCAACCTCAAGTGGATCCCCTGAAGCACGGTGGCCAGGCTGTGGATTACATGTGGCCTGAGGACGAAGCGCCCCTGTTGGCGGATCTTCGGCGGATCGGTATCGACATCGACTCGGTCTGGTACCTCGACCGGAAACGCAACATCTCTCCCGAGGCCATCGCGCTCCTGTTAGAACACTTGGGGCGTCCGTACCACCCCGGTACACGCGAAGGAATCGCTCGCGCTCTTGGAACACGCGCCGCCCGCCCGCTCTGGGGCGAGTTGGCGCGTCTATACATCGACGAAACAGACCCTCGCGTCAAGGATGGACTTGCTGACGCCGTGGCGCAGACGGTCACGAATGCAACACTCCACGAGCTGCTTGCTCTTCTTGGAGATCCACGACACGGGACGAGTCGCGTACTGCTGCTCACCGCGAAGTTCCCCGCGAGCGCGCTCAGCGCGCTCGAGCGACTCGCTGGCGATCCGGACTTGCGCCTGGAAGTGCCCAGAGTGCTGCAACGCCTCCGGCGTAGCCGGCGGGCCGGGGTAGGGGGTCCGCCGACGCCGCTCGACACCGCCCTCGATGAAGCCTCGAGCGGCTTGGACCGCGCGACCGTGCCGGCGTTTCTCGCGAGGCTTGTGAGGCTTGGCATCGGATTCCGGGGGGCTGACGCCAGGGCCGTGCAGCGGATGGTCGACGATCTCGCCGACGATGAAGAACGAGAGCTGCGATTCGACCTGGCGGCAGGCGGGGGCTCCGGAGCACTCGTGGTCCGTGCATTCCAGGACGATCCTGAAGCGGTCGACCTCCATCTCTACGGCGCTCCAGGCGTGGTCGCCTTGATTCGCAACGAGATCGTCCGCTTAGCTGACGAAGCCGGACGCTGACCTGGCCAGCGCCTGCAAGGTGGCAGGCTGGGCCACCGGGGACATGGTTACGAATGCCCTACGGCCTCGATAGCAGCCCGACCGACTCAGCGGATAACTGGGCTCGTCTCGCTCGGCCCCGTGCCCGGGAGCCACACCGCTCGCAGTCCGCTACTCCGAAGTCAGATGCTCTGATCCACTGAGCTACGGGCGCGCGGCGCTCGTGATGATACCCCGCGAGGGAGGACGGGCCGAACAGCCCCGTCGGCCGGTGACCTTCGGCGCTGTGTCCGGCTCGGCCAGCCCGCCGAGACTCGAGGCCATGGAGAATGGAACACGGCCAGCGCCGTTCGTCGTGCCCGGTGTGCCGAACGACCGACATCCGCTCGCCGTCGTCATCGTCAAGTTCGTCCACACCGCGATCTTCCTCGGTGAGCTCGGTTCGATCCTCTGGCTGGTCGTCACCGGCCTGATCGGGCGGCGCGACCGGAGCGTCGCGATCGCCGCCGTCGCCGTGGCCGCCGAGGCGACCGTGTTCCTCCTGAACGACCGCGTCTGCCCGCTCACGCCGCTGGCCGAGCGACTCGGGGCGACGAAGGGTTCGGTCTCGGACATCTTCCTTCCGGAGGCCGTGGCGCGGACGATCCCGGTCTGGTCCACCGGGCTCCTGGTCCTCGCCGCGCTCCTCCACCTGCGGTCCACGCTGGACGGGAGAGGACCGGCTCGTCCGAGCCGCGCCTCAGCGGAGCGAGGCGATCCCGCTCCCCGCGGCCGCGATCAACGAGAGGACCCGTGAGACGGCGAGCGCGATCGAATCGACCGATGCCGCGAACCATTCGACGAGACCCCACGGCGACCAGCCATCGGTGTCGCCTGCCGGTCTGAGGTCCGACGGCTCGCCGACCCACAGCTGCGGATCCGGCGTCGGCGTGGGGGTCGGCTTCGGGGTCGGCCTGGGCGTCGATTTCGGCGTCGCCTTCGGTGCCGGTTTGGGGGTCGCCTTCGGCGTGATCCCGGAGCCACTCGGTGAATCGATGAACACGACCGACGCGTAGGTCGCGCCGTTGGAGGCCCGCGCCACGCCCACCCCGACGCGATTGAAGTCGCGCTTCAGGATCAACGCCCAGTGCCCCGGGCTGTTCTTCCAGAGGTTGTAGAGCGCGCCCGCGGTCGAGGTCCCCCAGGCCACCGACGTCATCGCGAGGTTCTCGCCCCAGGCCTGCCAGGCGACGCCGGCAGCATCGAGCTGGGCCTGGAGGTTGCCGGCGGCGGTGTGGCTGAGGACCTGCTTCGAAGCGAGGGTCGCGGCACGATCGCCCGCGATCGAGGCGAGCTTGGAATCCACGCCGAGCAACGGCAGACCGCGCGCCGCACGGTCCTTGTTCATCAGCTTGACGATCGACGACTCGACGCTCGACGCCGTGACCGTGGCGGCCTGCGACGCGGGCACGCCAAAGACGAGACCGACGAGGATCGCGAGGGAAAGGATGGAGAGCCGACGTGACGCCCGCCCACCGCGCAGGCGCGCCGCTCTCGAGGGAGCAGAAACCACGAGTCCACGGAGGATACCCGACACCGGACATCGGTGCCGAGGACCGCTACGATGTCCGCCCCGAGGGCACCGTCCGATACGCTTGATCCGAGGCTGGCGCGGGGCCGGAGATCGCGAACCTCCGACCGCCGCCAGGTGTATCTGCGAGTGTCGGTCCCGGTGAAGGTCCTGAGTGGAGGTCGCGCTTGCTCGGTTCGGTCGGCCTCGCGCGGGCGGTCATCCGGCGGATGCGATCCGACTGGGCGGTCAATGCCGCCGCCGCGATCCTCCTGGCGGCGGCCGCGTCGCTGCTCGCCACGGCCACGCTCTATGGCGACACCGTCGCGCTCGGCGGCATCCGACGCTCGGTCGAGGCCGCGCCCCCTGGTGACCGCGGTGTCGTGGTCCGGACGATCGCGACGCCGGACCGGGTCGCGGGGCTCGACGAGGACGTCGGCGGCGAACTCCGGCGAAGCCTCGGCGACGCGACCGGTGTCGTGGCCCTCGTCGCTCGCTCCGGGGCGTTCGCCCCGTCGGCCGACCCCGACGGCCTGACGCTGCTGGCCAGCTTCGAAGGCATCGCCGGCCACGCCGAGCTCCTCGCGGGATCGTGGGCACGCGCCGGCCAGGATCCGGTCGAGGCGACCCTGTCGGAAGGCGCGCTGGCCGCCCTGGGTCTGGCGATCGGCGATCGCGTCGCGCTCACCAGCCGGCTCGACCCGGGGCGCACCATCGATGTCGTGGTCACCGGAAGCTGGCGTCCGTTCGAGACCGATCCCTACTGGGCCGGCGAGGTCCTGGACCTCCGCGGCGAGGAGGTCCGGGGGCCGTTCACGACGCGCGGGCCGTTCGTCGTCGCCATCGACGACCTCGTCGGGCACCCCGCGATCGGCACGCTCGACCTCGCCTGGCACGGGCTCCCGGCACCCGATCGGGTCTCCCTCGACGCCGTCCAGGCCCTCGGCGCGTCCGTCGCGACGCTCCCCGCGCGGCTGCGCGGTTCCGTCCCGGCCGGCCAGTCGATCACGGTCTCGACCGGGCTGCCCGCGCTGCTCGCCGAGATCGATCGCTCGGTCCTCGTGACCCGGGGCGGCGTGGCCGTCCTCACGATCCAGTTCGGCGTCCTCGCCGGCTACGCCATCGTGCTGGTCGCGGGGATGATCGTGGATCGGCGGCGCATCGACGTCGCGCTCCTGCGCTCCCGGGGCGCCGGCGATCGTCAGCTCGCCGCGATGGCCGTCGCGGAGGCCGCGCTCATCGCCGTGCCGGGTGCGATCGCGGCACCGTTCCTCGCCCTTGTCGTGGTCCGCGCGCTCGCGGCCGGGCCCCTGGCCGACGTGGACCTGCCGGCCGAGATCGTGCTGTCCGGGGACGTCGTGCTCGTGGCGGTCCTCGCCGCGGTCGTGAGCGCCATCGCCCTCGCCATCCCCGCGGTGGTCTCCGCGGCCAGCCCGGGCGCCGTGCGCGCGACCTCCGGACGGCAGGCCACCCGGCCTCTCGGCCAGCGGCTGGGCATCGATCTCGCGATCGCCGCCGTCGCCGCCGTCGCGCTCTGGCAGCTCCAGCTCTACGGCTCGCCGATCACCCGGAACGCGCGCGGCGTCCTCGGCCTCGATCCGCTGCTGGTCGCCGCGCCGGCCATCGGCCTCCTCGCCGGCGGACTGCTCGCGCTCCGGATCGTGCCCCGCCTGGCCGAGATCGGCGAGCGGGCGCTGGGCGCCGGACGCGGCCTCGTGGCGTCGATCGGGGCCCGGCAGGTGGCGCGGCGCCCGGCTCGCTACACCCGGGCCGGACTCCTGCTGATGCTCGCGATCGCGCTGGGGACGTTCGGCGCCGCCTATGCCGCGACGTGGATCCGTTCCCAGGCCGAGCAGGCCACCTGGCAGGCCGTGGGCGACGTGCGCCTCGTGACGGCGTCGTCCGCGCGCGTCCCGGCGTGGGCCGTCGCCTCGGCGATCGAAGCGGACGAGGCCGTGACCGCGGCCACGCCGGTGATCCGCGAGCCGCTCGACTTCGGGCGGGCGCTGGCGGGCGGGACGCTGCTGGCCCTCGACCCGGGGCCGGTCGGCGGGATCGCGGGCGGTGCGCTCGATCTCGCGAGGGGGGGATCGACCTCCGGGCTCGGCGAAGCGGGTGCGTCCACGAGCGTCGCCGAGCGGCTGGCCGTCGTCGGTGCCGATCGCCCGGCCTCGGAGGCGCAGGCGATCGCCGGGACCCCCGCGCGCCTCGCGGTCGTCGTCGACGTCGCGCTCGACCGGCCGCCCGCCGGCCCCGACACGCCGGACGGCCCCGACCTCGAGCCGCTCGCGCCGTGGGACGCCGTTCGCGTCACGCTGGTCATCGAGGACGGCAACGGCAGCATCCAGCGCATCGACGGCGGGACCGGCCGATCCGTGGGGACGGGCCAGCGGATCGAGGTGGCGCTCCAGCGCTCGATCGGGACCGACGAGGTGGCGCCGGTCTACCCGATCCGGGTGCGCGCCGTCGAACTGCGGGTCAGCGCCCCGATCAACGAGGCCGTCGGTGGCAGCATCGCGGTCCGGGGCCTCGAGGCGAGCGACGCGCGGAGCGGCGACGCCTGGACGCCGATCGACTTCGCGCCCGATGCGCCGGGCTGGGCGTGGCAGCGCGTCGATCGCGATCGGGCCGGCGACGCCGTGGTCGACGATCAGGATCCGGCCGAAGTCCTCCTCGGGACGCGCCCCGATCTCGCGGACGCCGTGTTCGGCTTCGCGACGGATCCGGGCACGACCCTCCGGCTCTGGCCCCGGCCGGCGGCCCAGCGCGTGATCGCCGGGATCGCCGGGACCGGGTTCCTCGAGGCGACCGGCACGACCGTCGGCGACACCGTGTCGGTGACGACCCGCGGGCTGCGGCTCGACGTGCGGATCGTCGATTCGTTCGCGACGATGCCGCCGCTCGCCGCAGGCGCGGCGTTCCTGATCGTCGACCGGAGCACGCTGGAGCTGATCCGCTTCGAAGGGACGACCCAGGCATCGCCCGTGTCCGAGTGGTGGCTCGCGACGTCGGACGGGCAGGCCACGACCATCTCCGATGAGCTGGCCGCGACGATCCGCCCCAGCGCCGTGGTCGCTCGCGAGGCCGTGGCGGCGGAGCTCACCTCGGATCCCGTCGCCCTCGGCCTCGTCGGCGCCCTCGTCCTGGGCTCCCTGGCCGCGCTGATCTTCGCGACGATCGGTTACGTGGCGAGCGCCACCGTATCGGCCACGGAGCGGATGGCCGAGTTCACGATCCTGCGCTCCATCGGGCTGTCGAACCGGCAACTGTCGGCGTGGCTGGCGATCGAGCACGCGGCCCTCCTCGGGTTCGGACTCCTCGCCGGCTGGGCGCTGGGCCTGGTGCTTGCCGTAGTCGTCCTGCCGTCGGCCACCTTCGATGCCAGCGGCGGGACGGTGACCCCGACGCCGGTCGTCGAGGTGCCGCTGCTCGCGATGGCGGCGCTGGCGGTCCTCGCGGTCGGGCTCCTGGTGGCCACCGCGACGATCGTGATCCGGCGGACGGCCGGGGGATCGATCGGCGACGTCCTGCGCGCTGGCGAGTCCTGACGATGACCTGGCTCGTCCGCTCGCTGGCGAGGTTGCGCGAGGCCCAGAGCCACACGGTGGCACTCGCGCTCATCGTCATCGCGACCGCGTTCGCGACCGTCGCGATGCCGCGCTTCGTGAGCGGGACCGGTGATCGCCTGCTTCGCGAGACGCTGACGTCGGCGCGCTCCGATGTGCGCGACATCACGTTCATCCAGGAGGGCCGGATCGGCGCGGTGCTCGACGGGCCCCTCGACCAGGTGGATGCCGCCCTCGAACACGTCCTCGTCGACGTGCCTGTGGGCCTCGCCGCGGTCCTCGAGCCGCCCCGAGCGGTGATCGACACGTCGCGCTGGGTCATCGTCGGACGGGGACCGGCCGAGACGACGGTTCGGCTGCGTTTCCAGCCCGGCGCGGACGAGCACGTCCGGCTCACCGAGGGCGCCCTCCCGACCGAGCGGATCAGCGTGGCGCCCCGGGACGACGACCCGGAAGGAGCGAAGCCGCCGGTCACCTTCGTCGAGGCCGCGCTCTCGGCCGAGTCGGCTGGCCGGCTCGGCGCGTCGATCGGCGATCGCGTCGTCCTCGAGCTGGATCGCACCGATCGCCTCTCCGTCCGCCAGGTCAGCGTCATGGTCCGCTACGACAACCGGACCGACGCCCGGGTCGGCATCGTGGTCGCCGGGATCTTCGAGGTGGCGGACCCCGAGGCGCGCTTCTGGTTCGACGATCCGGCGCTGGAGCGACCGGTGATCCGCTCGATCGGCGGGGACACGCGCTTCCAGGACGTCACGGTCCTCGTCGCGCCAGAGGCCTATCCGGCGTTCATCGCGGCGACCGAGACGTCCGGGGTCCCGCTCCGCTATACGTGGCGCCTGGCCGTCGCCGACGATCGGGTGCACACGGACCACGTGGCGGCGCTGCTGGACGACATGCGCCGCCTCGAGACGATCTTCCCGTCGGCCGGAGCCCCGCTGAGCCTGCCGAACGCATCGGCGCTGCGCAGCGGCTTGTCCCCGCTCCTGCGCGGATTCGTCGCGGCGTGGGGATCGGTCGAGGCGGTGCTGGCGGTCGTCCTGATGGGCGCGGCCACGATCGCCCTCGCGGCCCTCGCGCTCACCGTCGTGCTCCTGGCTCGGAGGCGGCGCTCGACGATGGATGCCTACCGCCGGCGGGGAGCGTCGGGACGGCAGATCGCCGGGACGGCCGCGCTCGAAGGGCTGGTCATCGCCGCGCCCGCGGCCGCGATCGGGGCGCTGCTCGCGGTCGCTGTGCTGCCCGCGGGTTCCGATCCGGTCCCGCTGGCCGCGGCGATCGTTGTCATCGTGGCGACCCTGATGGTCGTCCTCGCGCCGACCCGCGACCGCCCTGCGGTGGCGGGTGGCCGGCCGGGCCGCGCGTGGCGGGCCGATGCCGGGAAGCGCCGGATCCTCCTGGAGGGCGCCCTCGTGATCGTGGCCGGGCTGGCCGCCTATCTGGCCCGCGAGCGGGGACTCGCCACCGCAAGTTCGGCGCGCGACCTCGTGGGCACGGACCCGCTGGTGGCCGCCGCGCCGGCGCTCGTAGGGCTGGCGGCCGGCGTGGTCGCGCAGCGTCTCTTCCCGGTGCCGGCGCGCCTCCTCGCCTGGCTGGCGGCGCGCCGCCGCTACCTCGTCCCGAGCCTCGCGATGCGCCGGCTGGCCCGCGGTTCCGCGTCGGGGACCGTCCTCATCGTCCTGCTGGCCGCGTCCGCGGTGGCCGCCTTCGCCGCGGCGACGCTGGCCCGCGTCGATGGGCTCGCCGCGGCCGTCGCGGCGGATGCGGTCGGCGCGCCCTATCGCATCGATGTCCGAGCGGGTCTGCTCGCTCCAGGCATGGATCCCCTCCGGCTGCCCGGCGTCACGGCCGCCGCTGTCGCGTTCAGTGCGCCCGGGAGCCTCGCCAACGGGACGCCGGTGGGGGTCCTCGCGATCGATCCATCCGCGACGGCGACCGTCCTGTCCGATGCCGAGACCGGCGGCATCCCGGGCGAACTCGCCGGCGAGGCGCAGCGCCCCGTGCCGGCGATCGTCTCGGCGAATCTCGCCGAGCGCCCCACGTCGCTGGAGCTCGGCGACACGTTCTCGATGACCGTCGCCGGGTACGCCACGACCTACCGCGTGGTCGGGCTCCGCGAGGCATTCCCCTCGATGGGCGACGTGGCCCGGTTCGTCGTCGTCGCCCGACCTCAGCTGGAGGCCGCACTCCCGAGCGCGCGGATCGGGTCGAACCGGGTCCTGCTGAACGCCCCGGCCGAGGCGGGGCCCGCCCTGCGCGCGGCGCTCACCGAGGCGGATCCGGCCGCGGTCCTGATCGGAAGGGCGGAGCTGGCCGAGGCGATCCGGAACGCACCCGCGGTGGCCGCCCTGCGCGACGGGATCAGCGCGGCTGCGCTCATGACCGCGCTGTTCGCGGCCGCCGCGGTCACGATCGCGCTGGTGATGCTCGGTGCCGGCGAGGCCGTGCAGATCGCCCAGCTCCGGGCCCTCGGCCTGACCCGTGGCCAGACGGCTCAGCTCCTGATCCTCGAGCAGGCGCCGACCGTGGTGCTCGCCTTCGGGGTCGGCGTCGCGCTCGGGCTCGGGCTGTTCGTCCTGCTGCTGCCGGGGCTGACCCTCGAGACCGTGGTTGGAGGCCGCGTCGAGATCCCGTTCTCGATCGATCCCGGATCCCTTGGCCTGACCTTCGTCGGGACCGCGCTCATCGTCGCGGTCGGGCTGGCGATCGCGACCGCGATCCAGCGCACGGCGGCCCCGGCGTCCGCGATCCGGCAGGCGGTCGACGGATGACGCACGATGCCGCGAGACCCGAGATGGAGGCCGTGACCACGATGACCGCGCCGGACCCGGCTGCGCCCGCCCCCATCCCGGTCGCGCCAACACCGGCCACGGCGGGCGGCCGCGCAGGCTACGGCCACGGAGCCCTGATCGTGTGCGACGGGCTGGTCCGCATCTTCAAGGTGGCCGAACTCGAGGTGGTCGCCCTGCAGGGGCTGGACCTGCTCGTGGAACGCGGCGAGATCGTCGCCCTCGTGGGTGCCTCGGGGAGCGGCAAGTCGACGCTCATGAACATCCTCGGCGGCCTCGACACGCCGTCGGCCGGGCGGGTCACGGTCGCGGGCCACGATCTCACCCGGATGGGCCGCCATGAGCGGACCGAATACCGACGGAGCGTCGTGGGCGTCATCTGGCAGCAGACCGCCCGGAACCTGCTCCCCTACCTGAGCGCGGTGGAGAACGTCGAGCTGCCGATGATCCTGGCGTCGCGGGCGGAACGCCGGACCCGGGCGTTGAGCCTGCTGGACCTGGTTGGGTTGGCCGAGCGGGCCACCCACCGGCCCGGCGAGCTGTCCGGCGGTGAGCAGCAGCGGGTGGCGATCGCCGTGGCCCTCGCCAACGAGCCGGAGGTGATCCTCGCCGACGAGCCCACCGGCGAACTCGATTCGGCGACGTCCGAGGAGATCTTCGGGCTGCTGCGGCGCGCGAACGGCGAGTTCGGGACGACGATCGTCGTCGTCACCCACGATCCGGTGGTGGCCCGCCAGGTCCGACGGACCGTCGCGATCCGGGACGGCCGGATCAGCACCGAGACGCTGCACCGGACCGAGCTGACCGCCGAGGGCGAGCACCGCGCGTTCAGCGAGGAGTTCGCGGTCCTCGACCGCGCCGGGCGACTCCAGCTCCCGAAGGCGCACGTCCAGGCGCTCGGGCTGCGCGACCGCGTCCGCCTGCGCCTCGAGGGCGACCACGTCGAGATCTGGCCCGATCGCCCGGACGACGAAGCGAGCCTGCCGCCCGGCGCGGCCGGCCCCGCTTCCGCCGGGACCGACCGATGACCGAGATGGACCAGCCGGTGACCGCGAGGGATCAACCGATGGCGGAACGCCGGCCGCATCCCGTCGCCTCGAACATGGTCGAGACCCGCGGCTTGTCGCGCGATCACGCGTCGGGATCGTCGGTCGTCCACGCGCTCCGCGCCGTCGATCTCGTCATCGGACGGGGCGAGCTGCTCGTCGTCAGGGGGCGGTCGGGGAGCGGCAAGACGACACTCCTCAACCTGATCGGCGGCCTCGATCGCCCCACCGCCGGCAGCGTCGTCGTCGACGGCCTCGAGATCTCGTCGATGGCCGACGACGAGCTCGTCGACGTCCGCCGCCGGACCATCGCCTTCATCTACCAGGCCTTCGGCCTCATCCCGTTCCTGTCCGCGGCCGAGAACGTCGAGGTCCCGCTGCGGCTCGTCGGGGAGGACCCGCGGGCCCGCGACCGTCGGGTGCGTGAGCTCCTCGACCTCGTCGGCATCGGCGGCCGGGCCGACCATCGTCCGCACGAGCTGTCCGGCGGGGAGCAGCAGCGGGTCGCGATCGCCCGGGCCCTCGCCAACCGCCAGCGCCTGCTGCTCGCCGATGAACCAACCGGCCAGCTCGACCTCGAGACCGGGCACACGATCATGCAGCTCATCCGCCGGATCGGCCGGACCGACGGGATCACCGCGGTCGTCGCGACCCACGATCCCGCGATGCTCGACGTCGCGGACCGGGTCATCGAACTCCACGACGGTCGGCTCGTGGCGTCGCACGCCTGAGCCCTGCGACAGACTTGCCACCGACCACCCGGACCGAGTACACATCGCAGATGCTGTCCGCCCTGCGCCCCGGCCCGCTCGTGATGGCCGCGGTGCTGGGCACGAGCGCGGTCCTCCTCAGCACGGCGATCCTGCTTCTCGGCCCGGTCGCACTCGACCGGACGTCGCCGCAACCCACGGGAGGCGTGCAGGGCATCGTCGGCGTCCCGGACGCAACGCCGCTGCCGGCCGCACCCGTCGCGGCCGCCGTCCCCACGTCGAGCGCCGATCCCGGGTCGGCCGTCCCGATCGCACCCGCCGCGGCCCCGCCGGCCCACGCCCCCGACCCGATCGGCGCCCGATCGGTCGCCGACCTGCGCCCGGCCGACCCTTCAACGCTGACCGGCTACGTCTGGCCGCTGCCCGGCTCACGTCTCACCCAACCCTTCGGGCCGACGAAGTGGGGTTCACGGATGGTCGATGGTCAGCCGTTCCACGACGGGATCGATCTCGCCACGTTCTGTGGCGACCGGATCGTCGCCGCCCACGCCGGGACCGTGCTGGCGGCCAGCCGGCGCTACGACGAGTTCATCGGGTGGGTCGGCGACCTGACGGCGTATACGACCCGCCTCGACGAGAAGGGCCTCTGGAATTCGCTGCCGATCGTCGTCGTCATCGACGATGGCAACGACTACCGGAGCATGTATGCCCACCTCCGGAAGGTCGTGGTCAAGCCGGGCCAGGTCGTCGCGGCCGGCGAGCTCCTGGGCTACGAAGGCGACACCGGACACGCGTCGGGTTGTCACCTCCACTACGGCCTGTTCAGCCCCTTCGAGACCGCGACGTTCGCCATCGCCGCCGACGTCGTCGGCCGGATGAAGTTCCCTGATCGCGAATTGGCCCGGATCGATCCGCTGCTCGTCCTGCCGTCGCTCGAGGAGGGCGGCATCCGCTGAGCCCGGGGGAGGCGCGGTCCCGGCACGGACCGCGTACCGAGGACCGGCGCCCTGACGGTCAGCGTGCCGACGATCAGCGCCGCTCGTAGCGGCGGCCGATGAGGGCGTAGGCCGGCAGGCGCGAGAGCGCCGCCGAAGGCCGGATGTCGGTGACCCCGTCGCGCGCCTCGATCGCGAGCAGCGCATCGGTCTCGCTCGTCGCCGACGGCCGCGCGTCCACGACCGAGAGATCGATCGCGACCCGGCCCTCGTCGGCCGATCCCAGCGAGGCGGCCGCCGCCTCCGGATACGCGTCCGGCTCGTACTCGGCCCGGATCTCGCGCGCGAGGTGCCAGCGCGGACGCCGTAGGAGGATCGCCCGCCACGCCTCGGCGACGCCAGGCGGGATCCGGCCGCTGCCCGGCTCGATCGCGGTGGCCGACGAGAGGTCCTCGCCGCGTGCCCAGCGGGCCGCCTGGTGAAGCAGCGCGTACTCGTCCAGGTCGGCGAAGGCGGCGAGTCGATCGGCCGGCGAGCCGTCGCCGAACATCGCCCGGATCGACGGCGCGAAGACGGCGGCAAGGTCGAGGTCGATCGCCCGGACGGTTCGATGGAAGTACACGTTCTGGTAGAGGAACAGGCGGGTGGTCAGGAACATCTCGAGTGCACCCACCCCGGATTCGAACAGGGTCAGCCCACGCTCCGACATGAACGCGTAGCGGCGCATCCGTTCGACGTCGACCGGTCCCGCCGAGACCCCGGTCATCAACGCGTCCCGCCGGACGTAGTCCAGGTTGTCGACGGTGAACACGCCCGACAGAAGCGGCTGCAGCCAGCGCACCCAGCGCGGCATCGTCGGGTCGTCGAGGGCCGGCTTGGAGACGAGGAACGCGATCGCGCGCGGATCGATTCGCTCGTGATCGGCGAGGGCGTCGCGTTCCGCCACCGACCCCGGCGCCCGGCGCAGGCCGGCGATGATCGCGCCGAGCTCATGTTCGATGATCAGCTGCGAGAGATCCTCGTGGCTCAGGCGCTTGCCGGCCGGCCGGCGCGGGTCCTCCGGTGCGGCGAAGCCGGCGAGGACGTGGTCGTCGAAGTAGTGGGCGAACGGGCCGTGCCCGACGTCGTGGAGGAGTCCAGCCACCCGGAGCGTCTCCACGACGAGGCCCTCCGACGGCACCGTCGTGTCCGCGCCATCGACCGCGCGGAGCGCCGCACCGAGGGTCGGGTAGAGGGCACGCGCCCAGAGGCCGGCCTCGTGCATCACTCCCAGCCCGTGAGTGAACCGGGAGTGCTCGGCGGTGGGGAACACCCAGCGCGCGCTCTGGAGCTGGCTGATCCGGCGCAGGCGCTGGACCCAGGCGGTATCGATCAGGTCGTCCTCGGCGACCTCCTCGGCGGGCAGGCCCATCGCCTCCGATTCGGGGCGGGTGAGCCGTTTGGTCAGTTCGACGTAGCCATGGATCGGGTCGCTGATGAGGTTGACCGCATCGAACGGATGGCCGGCCACGGGCTACGCCTCGCGTCCGTAGCGGGCGCGGGCACGGCCCAGCCGGTCCCGGACGTCCGCACGCAGGTCGGCCGGCTCGAGGACCTCCACCTCGTCGCCCCAGGACAGGATCCACAGCCGGATCTCGACCGGCCCGGCGACGGTCCCCCGCCAGGTCAGCGACCCGTCATCTTCGAGCGTGATCTGCTGGCTGGGATGCCAGGTCGTCTCACGGACGCGTGCGGCCACCTCGGGCACGAAGCGCAGCACGACCTCGATGGGCGGCTGGTCCGCGATGATGTCCCAGGCCGCTCGAAGCGCCACCTGGGTCGCTCCGGCATCGGGCGGCTCGAACGTTCGCGGCGTGAGCGCGATCTGGCGGATCCGTTCGATCTTGAAGGTTCGCAGGCCGGCCTTCTCCTCGTCGTAGCCGATCAGGTAGAGCGCGTGGGTCTGCAACGATGGCTCGATGAGGTAGGGCCGAACGGTCGCGGTCCGTCGCGTGCTGTGGGGGCCGTAGCGGGCCGGCTCGTAATCGATCGTGACGACGCGCCGCTCCGCCCAGGCCTTCGTGATCGTCTCGACGTGCTCGTTGAAGGCCTCGTCGCGCGGCGCCCGGGCGAGGATCGCCAGCGTCTGCTCGACGTGCTCGGCGAGCGCGGGCGGAAGGACCCCTTCGAGCTTCTCGAACGTCGAGGCGAGCGCCGGGTCGTACTTGTCGGCGTAGCGGACCATCAGCCGCGCGGCGAGCACGATGGCCATCGCCTCCTGACGAGTCAGACGCAGGGTGGGCATGAACGACTCGTCGAGCACGCCCCAGACGCCGTCCTCGGACCAGACCCCGATCTGGAGTTCGCCCTCGACGGCCTTCAGGTCGCGATAGACCGTTCGTCGCGACATCCCGAGCCGCTTCGCGAGATCGTCGATCCGCAGCCCCTCGGGGTTCGAGCCGAGCAGGCGCACGACACGGGTCAGGCGCGCGACGCGATCGCGCTTGCCGCTCCCCCGTTCCTCGTCGTCGTCCATCGACCTCCTCTTGCTCCGGGCCACGGGCCACCCGATCGCCCGAGCCACACGAGCGCCGCCCCGTCCGTCACAGCCATCGAGTGGTTCTGCCGCGAGTCTAGCGGGGCCACCACAAGTACCACGGGTCCCCGGGACCGAAGG
>Ga0224510_10001543_pt1 | contig 15015 bp, 8 predicted proteins | sample SF_May12_sed_USG_FD_170161 | JGI IMG/M metagenome (GOLD analysis project Ga0224510, IMG submission 170161) | Sediment microbial communities from San Francisco Bay, California, United States - SF_May12_sed_USGS_4_1 | ecosystem: Environmental > Aquatic > Marine > Sediment | place: USA: California... | reverse complement strand
CAAGATCCAGTACGCCTATCGGCTCCTGGTTCACGATGAGGCTATTACGCCTTTGCCTAACGAGCAGATTTCCCTCCCGAACATCAAGCACCGCCTTGCGATGTGGGTCCGGCACAAGCTGCCTCCGGGTCACAAGTTGCTGAGTTAGGCCCGGACGAGGCAGGTGCCCCGCGGAAGCTTCAGCGTAACGCCATGCTCTGTTCTATTGCGTCCACTGCTTTGCGCTGAAAGTCGGCGAAGTCACGATAATCCTCAGGCGCGAACCGTGCTTCAGAAGCGACATAGTCGAACTGGATGCTCCAGCTATCATCCCCTTCCGTCACCTCGCGTCGCCAGTTCCCGAATCGCGACTCTCCTGTGCCCGGCTTTTTCGTCACCGCATGCAGCTTTTGGCCGGAGGGAAATTTGAGTGAGGTGGTCGCACTGACCCGCAGGGGATAATAGAACTCAAACGGGAAGCGACGGTCGGCAACCCGGTCAAACTCCAGATAATAGGCTTCGAGGAAACCCGGCACCTCGAAGGTACCGTCGTTCTCGAGCGGCAATGTGTACTTGATCTCAACAATCAGGTCATAGCTCGCGTCAAACACGTTTTCCACGAAATGGTCTGTGAGCTCTGCGTCCGAGTAACGGCTCGCAACCCAGCGTTGCAGTGACGCCTGCATCTCGGATGTTTCGATCGAACGCAGCTGGCCACGCATCTCTGCTGCCTGGTAACCGCTAAAACGGCCCGTTTCCGTAACATGGATGTGTTCGTTTCCAGCGGGTTCAACCACGCGGTCGATGTAGAGACCCGTCAGCTCCGACTCGTAGTCGGGAATCTCAACAAGTTCCGATGTATCGCCCAGCACCAGGGCTCTGTTGCCCGCCATTGATCTTGGCGGCAGCAAACCCAGGCGCAGGTCCTTGTCCGTGGTATCGATAAACAGGCGGCCACTCCCCGTCAGCACTGCAACGATGACATGGTTGAACTGGTCTGTGTTGGGCAACTCGGGAACGACAGTCTGCTGCAGGTTGACCAACGCGAGCGATGCATCAATGCCCGCGGCCTTCATCATCGTATACAGAAGCACGGCATGATCTTTGCAATCGCCGTAACGGTCACGCATCGTTTCGCGCGCGGACTTCGGTATATAGGCACGACGCCCGAACTCGATCGCCTCATAGTGAATTTCGTCCTGGACATAAGCGCTCAGGATCTCGATCTTTCGCGCGTCACTGTCGACACCTTCGACGAGACGGCTGGCGCGGTCACTCACCGAGGTGATATCCAGCTTGTCCTTGATCTTCGCGAGGTATTCCGTGCCGACAGATTGCCAGTCCTCGCCCACAGTCCCCACCTGCACCCACGGAAGGATCTGGTCAAAGTACGGCTGCAGGGGTTCCCAGCGAAAAGGCAGCGGCGATTGCATCTCCCATACCAGCGCGCCGCCTCGCCTGACAGGATCAGGAACACTCTTCGCCTTGTAACGAATGCCTCCGGTCTTGCCCGTGACGAACAATGCGCTGTAAGCAATGGGCCTGTCGGTAGCCATGTAGATGGTTTCCAACGGAAACGTGCCGTCCTCAACCGAGGTCTTTTTGGTAACGACGGCCTCTATGATGACGCCGGGTGCGAGACTGGGAACGGGCAGGTGCACGGTCTTGTCGTTACTCGCTTCGTAACTGTCTTCGTCATTGGTGATGTAATAGCTGTTGATATCGCCTTCACCAACTATTTCGCCCGCCGCATTGCGCACGATGAGGGAATTGACAAACAGTTGCTCATAGGCTGGGTTGAAGGCGAATTCCAGCGTACTGAACTGCGAAATGCCGTTGTCGTCGACGACTCGAATTTTTCGGTACTGGGTTTCTCTTAGTATGCCGCCGCCCGCAAAGTCGTAGCCATTGATGCGGCTGAGATACTCGGCGCCGTATTCGCGTTCCGGGGACACGGTATCGTCAGCAGCGAATATTTTCCGCATGTCCTTTGGCAAAGGTACGGCGTCTATAGACGCGCTGATTGCCGAAATATCGCCCTGACCCAGCATCTGATCGATGACTTCGAGATATTCCCGAAGTTTCGCATTGCCGGGCGAGAACTTCAGTGCCTGTTCGAACGACTCTTTTGCCGCGCGATAGGAGCGCATCTGATATTCAGCGTCACCCTTGTAGTAATAGCTCTGCAATGAGCGGTAGCCATTTTCAATGAGTGACTCTGCAAGTTCGAGCACTTCTGCCGGATGACCCATGTCGTCAAGTATCGACATGCGCTCGTACACGAGATCCGCGTTATATGGCCGCCCTTTTGTCATTTCGTCGAGGAGCGACAACGCCTCATCATGACGTTCGCGGCGACTCAGTAACTGCACCTGCAGTAGTCGGGTTTTGTCATTAACGCCGCCAGCCGTATAAGCAGAATAGGTGCGATCCAATTCGTCCCAAAGCTCCGCGTCGGCCAGCATGCCGGCAAAGGCCGAAAAATCGTCGTCTTCGCGGTAACCCGCAGCAAACAGATCACGATAAATACGAATCGCCTTTTCACGATCGTCCGTCTGGTAGGCGAGCCAGGCATCCCAGCTGCGCACGTTGTGGTTCTCTGTGAACGGTCCGAGTCGCGGTAGCAGCCAGTCCCGAGCCTCATGATATGCGTCGACCTCGACTAACGATCGTAGCGTGTTAGTAACAAAGGCCTCATCCGAGGGCACCAGATCACTGGCATTGGCGAAATATCGATGCGCGTCGCGAAAACTACGCGCTTCGTAGTAATGCAGGCCGATTGCATTTAACAGATTCGCGTTGATCAGCCGTTCGTCAGCGCTGTCGTATTCATGCTTGCTCGCCGTGGACTGTGCGAGAACCTCAAAGTCAGACCAGAGCTTCGCAATACTGGATTTCGTTTTGCTGTCTTTCGACGGGCCCCAGGCTGCCAGCGTGTAGGCACAGCGATCATTCACGACTATCCAGTGATGATACAAAAAGTCCTGGCCCTCTGATTCTTCGTTGCCGATGAACAGCTTTCCGGTCGCACCATCTTTTTTTATTTCCTTCTCTTCGCTGATGAACGCGGACGGATAGTCTTCGCCAAACTGTTGCATCATGATCCGGTAAACAGCGACGTCCGTGGGCCGATCGCCCTGCCAGCACACCGGCATGACCACCGCGCCATATCCACGAGACGACAGCACGCCGATGTCGGCGGTATCATTGTTCTTGCGGAGGTCAGACCACTCAAACCAGGTATTCGCCCGCGCCCTGAATCGATATCCAAACACCTCCGAACGGTAGTCCCGGATCGATCTGGGGTCAGCCTCAATACCAATATTCGCCGCACGGTCCGGAATGGAAAATGCCGCCATCAGTTTCGCGGCCTCACCCCTGACAGCATCTTCTGTTTCGTTCGTGGCGAAGGTCAAAAGCTGGTACGCGCGCTCGCCATCCACAAACGCCGAGACAATATAGGTAATCGGCAAATCGGCCACTTCGGCATAGATAGCCTTCTGGAAGTAGCGGTGTCCGCGTACCTCGACATATCCGAGGTCCTTATGCCCCTTGTATTCAGCGCCTTCCCGGTTTCCGATCTGCTCGATCATCGCAAGCTGCACCATTTCGGCGTATTGCTCAGTATCGGGACCCGCACCGAGCTTCTCCGCCACAACCAGAGAAAACGCATTCGGCTTGAAACGCACGGCCGCGAAACTTGCCTCCGGCACCTGGCTGGAGAAGTCGACGTAGGTGTAAGCCTCATCGCCAAGCTCGAGCCGGTAATTGTTTGCAGCGCTCTCGAATACGGTTACGCGTTCACCGATTTTCTTGAGGTAGGAGTCTTCGCCTGCCGCAGTGGCAGGTGACGTAGTCACCGCACCCAGCAGGCACGCGACGAGAATTGCTCTCAGGATATTCATCCGAACAGATTCTACCGGTCACAGGGCGCTTTTGCGTGCCGTATTCCCCACATTTATGCTAGCGTGACGCACGCCCACCATCGGCGCATGACAAGCTATTCGGCTGTACCATTGTTCAGGACGTACTCCATGACTCGAAGTATTACTCTGTTCATTTTACTGGCGTTAATCCCTCTCTGCGCTCTCGCGGCCAAACCACATCCACCAGGAACGCTGATACTCGCGATGGTGGTCGAAGTCAGCAAACTCGAAGACATCCTCGCCAGCGGCGAGGATGGAATGCTTGGCTTGCTACACGCCAACGGCATCACCGACGATGAGGTGTCGGACGGCAGCATCGCTTTCGGCATAGTCTATTGTTGCAACGGAAAAATAAGCAGGGACACAGCGTTCGGCTTCTATGTTCCGACTGATTTTCGCGTTGCTGTTGGCGACGTCGTTGAAATTTCCCTGGGCCGCGCGGCTTCGAAAAAGGAACGCCGGCGCGGCGAAACTACTGTAATTAATCGTGCAACTCGCGTGCGCTATTCTTTTGAGAAAGACGACGGCTCCTGCTTTTGGGATCCGGACGATGACAGGATGTGGACGCGGGTACTCAACTGCGACTGGATGCAGGAAGAAGGCTGGCAATACCGGGGCGGGCTCAGCGAAGGCTGGTACAAGCTTCCCGCTGCCGTAACGCCGGACGGATCCTGATTCCGCGAAACTAGGCCAACAACCAGGGCGCGACAAAGAGTGAAATCAGGGTCACCATGATGATGCCCAGAATATTGAGCACGAATCCTGCGCGGACCATTTGTGGAATACTGATGGCACCTGTTGCAAACACAATCGCGTTTGGCGGCGTCGCGACCGGCAGCATGAAAGCACAGCTGGCAGCGATCGTAATCGGGACCGTCAGCACGATAGGCGGCACCCCGGCCTGATAGGCAATCGCTCCGACGACCGGGAGCAAGGTCGCCGCTGTAGCGAGATTACTGGTCAGTTCGGTCAGGAATATAACGAGCGCCACTGCCGCCACAACGAGCGCTACAGTACCGAAGACATTTAACGGCGCCAGTCCCTGGCCAAGCCAGAGCGCAAGGCCGGAATCTTTGACCGCTGCAGCAAGACTCAAGCCGCCGCCAAAGAGGATCAATACGCCCCACGGCAGCCGTAAGGTGTCGTCCCAGGTCATTAATTGGGGTTTCTCAAGATCGCCACTGGGGAGCATGAACAAAACCACGGCGGCCGTCATGGCGATCCCGGCGTCGGACAAGCCATTCAGGCCAGCCCATTTCAGAAGCGGCCCCAACAGCATCCAGCTAAAGATTACTGCCGCAAAAACAAACGCCACCCGCCTCTCCGGCGTGCTTATCGACCCCAGTGCCACTCGCATGTCGTGCAGGTGCTTTTCCACCGCGTCACTGGCAGGAATATTCACCTTGAATACCAGGCGTGTGAGCACCAGCCACGCGAGCGGCAACATGATGGCCGTAATCGGGATTCCGACAATCATCCAGCGAGCGAAGCTGATCTCGATGCCGTAATTTTCTGCCATGAAGCCAACCAGCAACCCGTTCGGTGGTGTGCCGATCAAAGTAGCCAGGCCACCGATACTCGCGGCGTACGCGAGACCCAACAACATTGCGATTTTGAAATGAGACTGGTCCCTGTCGGACAGGTCGCCAGCATTTTCAACGATCACCGTCGAGACCGAGAGCACGATTGGCAGCAACATCATCGTCGTCGAGGTATTGGTCATCCACATGCTGAGGAGCGCACACACCAGCATGAAACCGCCCACCAGGCGACGGCCATCGGTGCCGGTTCGATCAAGTATCGCGAGCGCAATGCGCTTGTGCAGGTTCCACTTCTCCAGCGCGAGAGCGAGTATGAACCCGCCGAGATACAAAAAGATGATCGGGTCGGCATAGCGTGCCGCGGCCTCGCTGATGGTTGCGACCCCGAGCGGATCGAAAGCAATAATCGGCAGGAAAGCCGTAACGAATACCGGAATTGCCTCTGTCGCCCACCAGATTGCCATCCACACTCCGATGGCCGCGACGCGCCAGGCCTCGGGCGACATGGTTGATTGCGAATTCTCGGTCACGAGCATCAGCGCGAATACCACGGGGCCAAGAATTCGGCCTACGCGTTGATAGGTCTCGGTTTCCCTGACGATCTTTGGCGTACTTTGCCCGGATGCAATGATAACGACGTCCCCCCGCGGCCCACTCTGCCACAAGGGCCTTTAGCGGAACAAGCGACGTCGGGAGCAGCGCCGATGCGGCGGGTGCTCAAACGAACCAGCAATGAGATTATTCGGCGGCTGATGTTATATAATCGCCGGCCACGGCCGGGCGCATAAGCCAGGCCTTTGTCTTTATCACACCCTCCGGAGCAGTCAGTTGAGTCGGGACCAGAAGTTTTTCGATATGTATTCCATCGTGATCGGCGCCCTCGCGTTTGTCGGTCTTGTTTTTTTCGTGCTTTCGATGAAGATGTCAAATTTGACGCAAGGGCTTTACGTGCGCGACGGCGCCGAATACCAGGCCGCCATCATCGAGCGCATTCGTCCACTTGGCCAGGTGTATCTGCCGGGTGACGAGCAGGAGTCCACGTCTCCGACCGTTGTAACGCCTGCTGAACCAGCACCCGTTGCAACAGCAATGTCCGGGCCCCAGGTATACAACTCGGCGTGCCTGGCCTGTCATGGAACAGGTATCGGTGGTGCGCCTGTCGTGGGTGATGCGGCGCAGTGGGCGCCACGTATCGCCCAGGGAATCGAGGTCGTCAAACAGCACGCCCTGAAGGGTTTTGCCGGTTCGACCGGTTACATGCCTGAAAAAGGCGGTCGCCTGGATCTTTCCGACGCCGAGATCGAGGCCGCGGTCGATTACATGGTTGGCGAATCCCGGTAATACGGCCTATCCAGTAAAGTCCGTGGCTTTATTGTCCGCGTACGTAGTCGTTGTACCAGGCAAGATAACGCTCCCAGCGATCCTTTTGAAAACTCGGTCGAGAAATTCCGTGTGCCTCATCCGGATAGACAACCAGTTGTGTGTCCACCCCGCGTCGCTTTAAGGCTTGGTACAGTTGCTCCGAATTTTGAATCGGCACGTTCCAGTCTTCTTTGCCACCCATTACGAGTGTCGGCGTAACGATCTTGTCGACGTTCTCCCACGGTGAGATCTTCTCCCAGAGCTCCTTGTTTTCCCAGGGAAGTCCAAGTTCCTTTTCCCATGCAACCTGGTAGTGATCGTGACCGTAGTTGGCGATGTAATTCACTTCGCTGGCGCCCGAGATCGCGCCCTCAAATCGATCCGATTTTGTTATGACATAGTTGGTCAGTATTCCGCCATAAGACCAGCCACCCACGCCAAGCCTGTCAGGATCCGAATAGCCTTCCGCGATAGCGTAATCAACTGCAGCCATGACATCTTCAAAATCGGGTACGCCCCAATTCGCAAACAACGCGGCTGAGAACGCCTGGCCATAGCCACTCGATCCACGCGGGTTGCTTGTCACGACGACGTATCCATTTGCAGCCAGTAATTGTGCGTCGGCATTGAAGGAAAAATCGTACTGCGACACCGGCCCGCCGTGAATCCTGAGTATCGTCGGGTAGCGCCGACCGGCTCGATAGTCGGGTGGCGTAAAGATGAACCCCTCGATCTCTGTGCCGTCTTTGCTCGCAAACTGCACGTTCTTCACGTCCGCAAGCTGCAACTCGCTCAAAAGCGCCTCATTCGTCCGGGTTAGCTGGCTGAGCTGATTTGCGGTCAGCAAGAACAACTCAGGGGGCAAATGCGGCGTACTCAACTGTACGGCGATATCTCCGGATTCGTGTTGCGAAAAGCCCTGCAGGGCAAGATTCCCCTCGATCGGTCGATTGACCTCGCCGGACGACAAATCAAATTGCGCCAAGTGCTGCTCGGCGCTGTCCTCGAGGCTGAACAGAATGGACTTATCATCCGGTGCGAACACAGGCGTACCGACATTGCGATCCAGGTCGTTGGTCAAAATCCGCGGCTTGCCGCCTGATGCAGCGACGAGCGCGAGATGATTGGTCGCGTACCAGATCAAATCGGGCTCAGTCACTGTCACATAGGTAATGAATTTGCCGTCGTGGCTCCACGCGGGAGAATGGTCGCTACCCTCATTATTCGTGACTTTCCTTGCGTCACGAGTTTTAGCATCGCCTGCCGCCGACACGACCCAGATATCCGAATTTTCATTGCTGTCGGGCTCTGCCGTGCGGTTGCTGACAAACGCAATATTGCTGCTGTCCGGGCTCCACGCCGGCTGCGAATCATCGAAATCGCCAAAGGTAAGTTGCAGCGGTTCCGCTTCGCGTTCGTCGACAAGGTAAATATGAGTACGGCTTCGATCGAGGTAGGGAACTCCGTCCTGTTTGAACTGCAAACGATCAATTACAAAAGGCAGGGGCTTTGCCTCCTCACCGGCTTCCGTTGCCGCGTCCTCTGCAATTTGAGCCGCAGATTTGTCAGTGATCATGAGCAGCATTTTCTTGCTGTCCGGTGACCACGCAAAATCATTGACGCCCTGATCGACGGCCGAATATTGTTTTGCTTCCCCGCCTCGACGGTCAAGCGTCCAGACCTGGGTTTTCGCTTCCTCCGGGTCGCCCTTGGCCGCCAGGAAGCCGAGATAACGGCCGTCGGGGCTCCAGCGCGGCGTCGATGCCGAATAGTCGTCCGCAGTAAGTTGCACGACTTCGCGGCCATCTTTGGACACCATGAAAATCTGGGTCGATGTCTCATCGGCATCGACATCGATACTATCAACGCTATAAGCGACCCACTCTCCGTCCGGACTGAACTCTGGATCGGACAACGATTTGATTGCGAGCAAGTCATCCGTCGTTAATACGCGCTTGCTGGTGTCGTTATCTGCAGCAGCCGGGCCGGCCACTGCGCATACGAGGGTAAACGCTGCCATCGCGGCCTGAATCTTCCCCATCATCATGATCCCCTGTGCGTGATATTTAGTGCGCATCGTAGTGCTATACGTTGCGGATAGCTAAGTTCCGGTAGCCGGCGGAACGGCACTCTAACTACCCACGACTCTCTGTTGTGCCTCAGCAAGTCTGGCCTGGGCCTCTGCAAAACCAGGCCTGAGCCGAAGACAATGCTGCAAGTTTTGAATAGCTTCGTCGTATTGCTGCAATTGGATCAGTGCATTGCCAAGGTTGAAATGCACGTCGGCCAGACCGGGCTGGATGGCCAGCGCCTGTTTGAAACACGTAGCAGCCTCGTGGAAATGGCCAAGTGCCATATACACGCCGCCGAGATTATTACAGGGCACGGCATTGCCGGGCGCCAGTTTCAATGAGGCCTGAAAATGCCTGGCGGCGGCGTCCAACTGGTTGAGGTTTCGATAGGCAATGCCAAGATTGGCGTGAGCTTGCGCGTCTTTCGGCGAGACGGTCAGGGCCTTTTCGATCAGGGCAACAGCTTCGCCCGACCGCTGCGTCTGAATACACAACAATCCCAGCAGGTTATTCGCAACCACATGATTTTCATCGAAATTAAGCACCTGTCGGTATAAAGACTCAGCTTTAACAACGTCGCCGGAACGACCGAGTTGATAGGCTCGCTGGATCATCGTAGTGAGCATTTCCTCGGTGGCTGCGATTCTGTCGGCGCCCTCGAGCTGGTCCGGCATTAGCACTTCTTCCTCTGTCTTGTGCTCATAGTTGGGCATCCAGTCCACGATTAGATGGATGCGATCTTCCCCGCTGTGGTTTTCCACGCCATGTACTGTTGCGTTGTTGATCTCCCAGAAATCACCCGTTTGCATGTTGATCTCTTCACCTCCTACGGAAAACACAACATTGTCGCTGGTGATAATCGGCACATGTATCCGGTGGCAATTCAGGAGAGAGAAACCAGCATCTGTATGCTTTGGTATGTTGCCGCCCGCGAGCAGCTTGGCCAGAATCATTCGCACGATGAATCCGTTGTTTCGATAGTAGTCGGCAATGTAATCAACGACCGGCCGTACCTCATCCTGTAATTCGGAATAGAGCGCTTGATATTCTGGTTTCTGGAACTTGAAGTCCTCGAAATGCACCAATTTCAATGACTGCGTGTCTTTGTGCACGGCGAATAGCCGCTCTCGTTCTGATTTCAGCCATTCTTCGGCGGGTATCTGCTCGACCTTCTCCCTGATAGCGGTGACGTCGAAATCACTGTGTAACTGCAGGAAATTGTCTTCTCTGCCCAGCAGCTTTCGAAAGCTGTGTTGCGCGTTCGTATACGTGTCAGCGGGAAACTCGTATGACACACCGGAGGGTTTGACGTTCGCAAAATGGTAATCGAACCTTTCAATCAGACTCCCGTCCTGTCTTCCTACCAAATCACGAAGTTCATCATCGTAGTAATGTGAGTAATGACTGTGCCTCGAGACGTTCTTGCGTTGCCGTTGCTGCAGCGTCTCTTGCAAGGCCGCTGCTTCACCAACATTGAGCTGTCGCATAATGGCGAGAAAATCCTCTTGCAGGTTCTCGAAGCGACCGATCAAGGTCTGATCATCCACCTCACGCCCAAGCATTCTCCCAAATAGCCAGGAGTAATAGCCGTCGCTACTGGTCGCTAACTCATGAACGCTGGCCTTGGTCAGACCAACACCGCGATTGCCGTCCAGTGACTCCGGCAGCAAAGAAATCAGCTTATTTCGTCGCTGCTCGCTGTGCTCGTCGCCGAGATTGATCAGGTTCGTGACCGTCGCTTTGAAACTGGCGTCGCCGCCGTCAGAGACGATGTTGAAAAGCGGATTCCTGATTTGCGGTTTCTTGTTGAAGGCGTACCAGGAGACGTACCAGTCCCATGGGTTTCGAACAACGCCGACGATGGGTAGCTCGCGCGACCCGGGCGGCACTTCGCTGCGTGGAAGGTGATATCCAACTACCTCATGATTTGGCACGCACCGCGTAATCGCGTCATTAAGAGACTGCCCGCCCGTCTTGTGCAGGTGAATGAAAACAAAGCGATCCGTGATAATCATTCGTAGCCGAGAATTCGCCTCAGTCCCGGCGCTGCGTAGTTGACCAGATCCTTTTGCGCATCGCTCAATTCGTCCGGCACGTCCAAATTACCGCCACCGACGAGATTCTCGCGGGCGGTACCGCTTTGATTGCGGTCGGAACCCACACGGACACGCTCGCGCCAATCGTCCGGCAACTTGTTGATACCGCAATCCGCCAATAACTGTGCAAAGAATGTTTCGGCCTCGTCGCTGTCCAGGTTTCTGACATTCCGAAGCAGCTCCTCGAACCGTAGAATTCTTGTTTTTGTATACAACCACGCAACTGCGTTATGCGTGAAAATCTCGTTGAGCGATGGTGCTTTGCCATGAATACCGAAAATCATCATGTTAATGACTTCGTCAATCGAGGCGTTGCCGCCTTTCAAGTGCTCCAATGAACCTTGAAACGTATCCGACAAGAAAAATCGTGCCCTCGCCAGAACCCAGTCGTAAGGGTCCCTGATCTGCACAATGTGATGAGTATGACGAAGTAGTACCGAGGCGTCGTCCGAGAAAAGTAAGTGGCCCCAGCTTAGGTGCGGCATCATTTGTGAAAACGCGACCTGGTGTTTTCGCAAAACCGCATGTTGAATAAACGCCGGATGGTATTGCTGGTCGACCGGCACAAACATGCGCATCACATTGCGAACCAGGTGCGTGCCGCATTTCGGCACACTGTTCAAAAAAATCGGCTCAAGCAAACGATTCTGGACGAAGTTTTCGTTCAGTTCGTCGAGGTTGTCTTCTTTCACAACAATCCTCGGCATAAAATAACTCCTGTAGCAATAATACGGGTCGGCCTTTCGAGCTTAGTATAAGACTGATCCGCCAAGGTATTGGCGACTTTTTGGGAGGCGCCGGAAAATCCGTACGTGATAGGCTAGTGCTTATATGGTGACTCGAAAAATATTGATTGTAGGTGGTGGTGTAGCCGGCTGGATGACGGCGGCATATCTTAATGCCGTGCTGAACAGGGACGGCCGACATTTCGCCGACATCAGCCTGATAGAGTCGTCCGAAGCTCCCGGTACTGTTTCTGGCGAGGCCAGCACTCCTGACATCATTCGATTCCTTGCAACACTGGGCGTCAATCAGCTGGACTTCATGCGTCGCGTTGGCGCCACGTTCCGACAGTCGAGCAAATTCGTCAACTGGCTAAGCAATTCGGGCGAGTATTTCTATCACACGTTCAGTGGACAGCGCCCGGGCTCGGCAGACAGGTCTGCAGAGCAGTGGTTGAAAAGTAATCGCTCTGTTGCGTTCGCCGAGACCGTATCCGCACAACCTCAGTTATGCGAGTTGAACCTGGCGCCACTCATGTTAAGCCGCTGGGATTTCGGTCCGCCACTCTGCTACGCATTCCACCTGGACGTATCACGCTTCGCAAGCTATTTACGTGAATTGTCGACAGCGGCTGGCGTTGTGCATCACGCTGATCACATGGTCGATATCGTAATGGCAGAGTCCGGCGACATTGCCGCCGTGAAGACGGACGGTGGCCGGCGTATTGAGGCGCACCTGTTCATCGACTGCACCGGTTCCCGGGCATTGCTGAGTGACGAGAAGCTGGGCGTCGCCTGGGTGGATTGCACGCAATCGCTCATCTGTGACCGGGCGCTGTCTATCACCGTCCCCTACGAGCAATACTTTCCGGGCCGCGTGCACCCCTGCACCACCGTAACCGCTGCGTCGACAGGCTGGATCGGCGAAATTCCGTTGCAGGACTCTCGTACGCTACGCTATGTGTATTCCAGTGAATTCCTCGGCGATGACGAAGCGGAACAGGAACTACGCGCCATCGAGGGGCCGCATGCCGGGACGCTTGCCAGCAACCTGGTTCGGTTCAAGACCGGGCATCGGCAGAATGCCTGGGTACGCAATTGCATCGCAATTGGTAATGCGAGCAGCATCATCGAGCCTTTGGAGCCTACCACCCTCTACATGATTGATCTTGCGGCAGCGACGCTGGCTGATCACTTCCCACTTGGGGACGAAATCGCGCCCCTGGCGTATCGGTACAACCGCATCATGGTGAATCGATTTTACGAGCTTCTGGACTTCAACAACCTGCACTATTGCCTGACGCGCCGCACCGATACGGAATTCTGGCGTGCAGTGCAGCGGCCCGAGCACATTAACGACAGGTTGCAGGCCAAGCTCAACTTCTGGCGTCTCAAACAACCAACGCCGTCAGACTTCGAAGACCAGTGTTTTCCGGGTCAACCTGATGAACGGCTGCCGTCGCAGGATATTCCCGGTGACTACCGGAGTCCGGTTGACACGGCTGGCCTGTGGAATTACCAGGACTATGAATGCATCCTCTACGGCATGGATTTCCTCAAAAGTGAATGCGACGAGTGGTACGGAACAGGGCGTCCGGACGCAGTCGTCGCACAGCATGTTTTTGAGCGCTTGAGACTGGCGGAACAAAAGTTGCCGCCGCACGAGGTTTGGCTGCAGCAGTTTTGCGGGATGCCTGATTACACGAGTTCAGCGCGGATGAAGACCTGAATGTTGCCAAGACGGGTTCTGATCGTAGGTGGTGGCTCCTCCGGATGGATGACAGCCGCCTATCTGGATGCAATCTTGAACGCCGATGGGCGAGACCCTGTAGACATCAGTTTAATTGAGTCCCCCGATGTACCGCGGATCGGTGTTGGTGAGGCGACCATTCCGAGTATCAATCACATCCTCTCGGCGATCGGCATTGACGAAATCGAATTTCTGAAGCGCGTCGACGGCACCTACAAACAGGCAATCAAATACGTCAACTGGCTGGACGGCCAGGGTGACTCTTATTACCACGCATTTGGTCGGTATCGACCAGAGCCCGTCGATACGTCGGCGCTCGATTGGTTGATGAGCGATCGGTCGATCCCGTTTTCAGAAACCGTTTCGGCGCAGCCTGTGGTATGCGATGCGTGCCTGGCTCCCAAAACGCTCGACCGGCAAGACATCGGTGCCCGCTTCACTTATGCATTTCACATGAACGCACTAAAATTCGCGGACTATCTTTGCGAAATCGCGACCTCACGTGGCGTGCACCATTACCTCGATCACGTCACTGATATCGAGATGGCCGAAAATGGCGATATCGGTGCTGTGCACACCAGGCAGGGCACGCGCATTGAGGCTGACTTGTTTATCGATTGCACGGGCTTCGCCGGGCTGCTGATCGAAAAAAAGCTGGGCGTGCCCTGGGTGGATTGCTCACAGTGGTTGTTGTGCGACCGCGCACTGACTATCCAGATGCCGTACGAGCACAACTACCCCGGTTACGTTCGGCCGAATACGCTGGCAACGGCGGTATCGTCGGGCTGGATCTGGGAAATTCCACTGCAGACCCGACGTGCGTGGGGTTACGTGCACAGCAGCGATTACATCAGCGATGACGACGCCGAAAAGGAGCTGCGCGCTTTTATCGGGACTCCCGCTGATGGCTTTCCGGCGCGACGGGTGCCCTTCAAGGTAGGCCATCGGGCCAAGTCCTGGGTCAGAAACTGCATTGCCATCGGCCTCTCCGCAGGATTCATAGAGCCCCTGGAATCTACCGGTCTGTACCTGAGCGACCTTGCGGCGGTCATGGCAACCGAGCACTTCCCCTATCGTGACGACATGGAACCTCTGGCGTTTCGTTTCAACCGAATTATGGCGAACCGGTTTTACGAGGTTCTGGACTTTATCAATCTGCACTATTGCCTGACTCGTCGAACCGATACGGAGTTCTGGCGAGAGGTTCAGCGACCTGAGCGAATCAACGACAGGCTAAAAGCGAAGCTGGAATTCTGGCGCATCAAGCCTCCCTCGCTCGCCGATTTCGAGGATCAGTTTTTCCCGGGCCAGCCTGATATTCCGCTGCAATCCGGCGGCCTGCCGGGCGATCACCGAAGTCCTGTGGACACCGCAGGCATATTCACGCTGTCCAGCTACGAAGCCATTTTGTACGGCATGGACTTTCTCCGGGCAGAGTGCGACCGGTGGTTTGGGCCTGAGAGACCACCGACTCGTGTGCAACCTGGCATCGCGAGGCGCTTGCAAATCGCGCCCATGAAATTGCCCGCTCACGACGAGTGGCTAAAACAGGTTGTCGGAATGCAGA
>Ga0224510_10001542_pt1 | contig 15016 bp, 5 predicted proteins | sample SF_May12_sed_USG_FD_170161 | JGI IMG/M metagenome (GOLD analysis project Ga0224510, IMG submission 170161) | Sediment microbial communities from San Francisco Bay, California, United States - SF_May12_sed_USGS_4_1 | ecosystem: Environmental > Aquatic > Marine > Sediment | place: USA: California... | reverse complement strand
CCGGTGAAGCGGCGATACAAGCTCGTGATCGACATGAACTCGAATTTCAATGGGGGTGCGCCTACATTTCCTGAAGTCTGGACAGTTTCAGCTGGGGCTACCACCATTTCAGCCGTCTGCGTACAGAGTTTTGATCAGAGAAATGGGACGGGCATTACCACGTTGATTCCATCCGGCGAGCTTGTCGCCACGGTGGTTGGCAATCCGAATCCAACTCAGAACTGTCTGGATGCAAGAAAGCCTGTCGATGCTGTGTTAGTGTTGGATAAGTCGGGAAGCATGGCAAGCTCGACGTTGGGTGGTGCGCCTCAGCCAAAAATTCAAGCGATGCGGTCAGCCGTTCAAGATTTCGTGGTCATGTGGGATGCGGTTCGAGCCGGTGAAGCAAGCCCGTACGACGATAAGATTGGAGTGGCTCAGTTCGACTCGACGGCCAGTTGGTGGAAGCCGACAGTCGCGTTCGGCGATGGATTGAATGTGTATCCGACCGTTAGCGCCGACGTGACCGGTAATGTGGCGTCCATCACGCCCGGCACGATGACTGCTCTTGGGAGCGGTGTGCTTTTGGGAGATTCTGTGTTGGGTCTCACAAGTCCGGATCGCCGACGCTTGATTCTGCTCATGAGTGACGGCATGCAGAACTGGGACAAGATGATTGGTCTGGATGCTGCAGGCAAGCCGGCAACCTATGCGCCAGCGACGCCCGGCGTGAAAACCGTGTTGCCCAATTGGAATGCGTCAGCGTTTCCGATATACGGCGTAACCGTGGGAACGAGCACGGCGATTTCATCTCAAGTCTTTCAGGATCTCACAACGGCTACGGGCGGGTTTTACCTCAACAGCGAAGACAATGCCGGGTTGCTGAGGCCATTCTTCATGCAAATTCTTCAAAATTTTATCAAGTTCAGTACATGGGAAACGGTTCGTTTGGTGTCAGAGAAGGTAGCTTCAGGACAACCGTATTCGACAAGTTTTCCACTGGCATCGACGAGCACTCGCGTCTCCCTCAATGTTTTGTGGCCGAGCAATCTCGGAGTGCTTCAGCTTAGCGTCACGGTTCCAGGTGAATCCAAACCGAGGGTTATGACGGGACAGGGCTCGATACGCATGAATCTCAGTGTGCCCACGTCGAAGGCCTATAATATAAAAGGCAATTGGCTTGTGAATATCAGCCAGGGGAGTGAGTCTTCCACACATGGTGCCGTTGCCAGTGGAGGAGCGCCGATTCCCTTTGACCTCGTCGTCATGGCTGACGATCACGGGTTAAATTCCGATCTCTCCGTCGAAGCCAAACCCTACGGAGCCGGCGATAAGATCAAACTTCAAGCCTCTGTCCAGGAATTCGGACGGCGGATCAAGACGCTGGGAGCCAATGCCGGAGACAAACTGTTGGTGCAAGTGGTTCAGCCGGGGGTCAGCATCGGAGACTTGCTGTCAAACAGTTCCGCGAGCGCGACCGGCCCAACCTCCCCAGATCCGGCGACCCAGGCCGATACCAAGCTTCAAAACCATCTTGCAAAGGATCCTGCCAGTTTAGTTCGAAATCAGAACACGCTGACGCTCGTCGACGATGGTCTTGCCGTGCATGGCGACGCTGTGGCGGGCGATGGAATCTATAGCGCATTGTACCCGGCCCAGAAGCCCGGCCATTACAATTTCTTGTTCGGCATCGAAGGTCAAGCGAAAGAGGTCGGTCGTTTTTCTCGCCAGCAATTGAGAACCGTTTTGGTGCGTGCTATTCCGGATGGTGGAACAACGCAAATTCAGACAAGCGTGCAGCAAGCCAATGGTGTCCAAACATTTGTCGTGACGATGACGCCGAGAACGAAGCTCGGCGATCGTTTGGGCCCTGGATGGGGAAACTATTTCTGGTTCACTGCCCCTGGACACCCAGCGATAAAAGCAAAGGACAATCTCGATGGAACGTTCACGGCTCACATGCCATTTGGCGGAACCACGCCGCCGGTCGTCTCGTGGCATTTCCTCGGAGGAGCTGGAACGATCATCGATGATTCCGTCACGGCAGATAAGCTGCCCGTCCCATTGGACAAGAAGACGGTCGTGGTTCCAGATGTGGCCAACCCGCCGTCAAAATGTGGATGTTTTGACTTGTTCTGTCTCATTAAGAATGGGTTGCCTTGGTAAATGAGCGACGTTTCCATGGTGGGTAACTGGAGCATGCTGCATCCTGCGTGGTTCGCTCTCGGGGCTTGCACGATAGCGTTGTGGGGAATGAACCACTGGGTTGGATGTGTAGAGGTAAATCAGCGTCTTCTGCGACGAGCAGGTCTTGTCGGCCTCCTTGGCTCCTTCTGGGGAGGCCACCTGCTGGTGGTGCTCTCGGAGCCCAGTCTGATACTTGACGATCCCCTTCGCCTTCTAAATTTCTTGGAAGGTGCGAAGGGGGTCTTTGGGGCCTTCATGGGGGCGGCGCTGTTTGGTGGACTCTACCTATTATATAGACGGCAGCCGGTGCTGGCTTATGCGGATGCGGCGGTGCCGGCGGTGGCCTTAGGCTATGCCGTGGCGCGTATCGGCTGTTTTCTTAATGGCGATGATTTCGGGACGGTGACGTCGGTGCCTTGGGCGGTGCAGTTTCCGTCTGGCACTGACGCCTATGCGGCCCATCTGAATCGTGGATTGATTGAGTTTGGTGCTCCCCTCTCTCTGCCGGTGCATCCTACGCAACTCTATCACGCAGTCTCTGGCCTGCTGCTATTTGTTTTCCTGTCTCGCTGGCAGGGGAGTTGGTCCGGCAGTCGTGTTGCCCTGGCCCTGGCCGGCTATGGCGCGCTGAGATTTTCTATCGAATGGTTCCGCGGCGACGCGGCTGCGGTGCTGGGGCCATTGCATCTTTCTCATCTGTTCAGCCTGCTGTTTATGCTCGCAGGTGTGTCCTTGTGGTGGTGGAAAGGAGTGCGTCGTGAGTTGCAATCGCCTCCGCATGCGATTCTGTCACAACCGGAGGAAGCTCTCGCCCCCATGACAATGAAGTAACCCATCTCTTCCCTTTGTAGAAAGAGCGACCAGAAGGGTGAGTAGTGATGACGAGTTTTCCAGCTACAACATGTACACAGCCTACGCCTGAGACGGATCCAACGAAGCACGTCAACTACACGCTTGGCATGGTGCTGGGGGTGGATGATTTCACCCAGGAGTTTGTCTACCTTTCCGGGCGTGATCAGCGGCTGATGCGTGAACTCCTGGGGTATGGGACGGTGTGCGGGCTACAGGTCGCCATCGAGCCCGGCGGCAATGCTGGTCCGCGGGTTGAGGTGGCGCCGGGGACTGCCGTCAGCCCGCGTGGTCAACTCATCACCGTGCCATCGCCGCAATGTGCCGATCTAAACGCGTGGCTGGCCGCCCATTCACAAGAAATTACTGCTTTGATCGCGTCGCCTCCGGCAGATTCCGTCACAGTTTCTGTTGTGCTGGCCTATCGCGAGTGTGCAACTGACCCTGTCCCGATTCCCGGTGAGCCCTGCCGACCCGAAGCCGAGGCGATGGCCCCCTCACGGGTGAAGGATGATTTCCGGCTCGAGCTTCGTCTTGTCATACCGGGACAACGCACCCAACCTGATCAGCGTGAAGAAGAGGCCCTGCGAGATTTTGTAGAATGGATCAGACAAATTGAAACGAGCGATGCGGCTGCATCCACGCCGATGGATGAGTTCCTTCAAGCCATTCGTGATGCCGCGAAACCATGGATCTCGCCGCCCGATTCGGAACCGCTCTCACCGCCGGATGACTTTTTGTTCAGCTCTCCTTCGGGCTCTCTGAATATTAACCCGCACCAAGCCTGCGAATATTTGCGAGCGGCTTTTCGGCTCTGGGTAACGGAGTTGCGTCCGCTATGGATGGGGAACGGGAAGCCTTGCGGCATGCCGCCTGATGAAGAATGGCTGCTCTTGGCGGACGTGACGGTGCCCCTCGTCCAGGAATTGGGTTCTCCTGTGTGGAAGGTGCGTGAGGCCACCCCAATTGTAGTGAATGAAGATCATAGACCCTTGCTTGTCCATTTACGATTGTTGCAGGAGTGGCTGTTGTGCGGTCGTTCGGGAGGCGGAGTGTCCGGCGGCGGGGGAGGGTTGGGGCCTCCTGGACCGCAGGGCTCCATGGGGCCTCCCGGTCCGATGGGACTGCAGGGAATACAGGGACCGGCAGGTCCCAAAGGCGACGCCGGTGAGTCAGGTCCTCCAGGGCCATCAGGAGCAGTTGGGTTATCGGGACCACAGGGGTTGCCTGGTATAGCTGGCCCCAAGGGCGATACAGGGGAACAGGGACCAGCCGGTCCTCCTGGGGCCCAGGGCCCAATGGGACCTGCCGGGTTGCAAGGTCCGAAGGGCGACAAGGGAGATCCTGGATCGATAGGCGAACAGGGCCCTCCAGGCGACAAAGGTCCCGTTGGCGACAAGGGTGCGACCGGGGACAAAGGTCCAGTAGGCGATAAGGGGCCACAGGGTGATCCGGGATTGCCTGGTACCCAAGGGCTGCCGGGCGATAAAGGCGCCACAGGAGATCCCGGGGGCAAAGGTCCAGCGGGTGACAAAGGGCCTGTCGGCGATAAAGGGCCGCAGGGTGATCCGGGATTGCCTGGTACCCAAGGGCTGCCGGGCGATAAAGGCCTGGCTGGCGACAAGGGGGGCATTGGCGATAAAGGGCCGATCGGTGATAAAGGGCCGCAGGGGAATCCCGGGCTGGCTGGTCCGGCTGGTGACAAAGGGCCTGTTGGAGACAAGGGGCCAACTGGCGATAAAGGCCCAATAGGTGACAAAGGTCCGGTGGGGGACAAGGGCCCTGTGGGTGATAAGGGCTCGTTAGGAGACAAAGGGCCAACAGGAAATCAAGGGCTGTCAGGCCCACAAGGACCAATCGGACCGCAAGGCCCGCCAGGAGATCCATTCATCGTTGCAGCCGCCCGGTTTAATACCAAAGGCGGCACAGCTCCGGCGCCATTCTTCGCATTTCGGATGAAGGTCCAGAGTCTTGGCAGGATGCTCTTCTTGCTGACACCGGCCGACTTTAAACTCACGAACAATTACATCGTCAAGGGAACGGTGGTGACGATGTTGGATAATCCTGCAGGCCAATTCTTTGACGTGATCGACTCGAATGATCCTGCCGTACGGGAGTTGTTGGCAAGAAGAAATCTGAGTGTGGAGGATGGGATGGTCGTGCGCATTCAAGATGAAAAGCACGAACTGACCTGGCGCAGTGCCATGGTGGAGATCAGTCTGTTTCCATCGTAGGGATGTGGGATGATGGTCGCAGAGTCGCAAACGACATCCGTCAGGAAACTGCGAGTTGCAAGCCGTGCCCCTGATCATTCGGCACTCAGGAGACGGCTTGAACAGGTGCTGTCGTCTGCGAATCTTTCTCCCTCGAATCTCCCACCCTCCGCGATTCTCTGTGTGCGAAGACTCCGCGACCCGTTGCCTGGCGCGCTCTCGATCGATCGAGGTGAGATGCGGCCATCACCGCGGTGGGAGCTGGCTATGAATGCCTCGCTGGAGCAGATGGTCCGGCGAGCGGCGCGTCCGGCCCATGGCATGGTGCCGGCCGATGCCGAGTCGGTGTTTTTCGCAGATCGCGCTGAATTGCTGGCCTGTCTTGCCCACGATTGGTGTGAAGGCGTCGCCTCCATGCGCTGGTGGTGGCAGAGTCTGTTTCGGGGGAGTGACCCTGTGAAAGTCATTCTGGCTTCCTGGCGCGAAGCCCCTCAGTACATTCCTGGAACGTTGCAGTATCTCGCGATGAACGGGAAGGCTGTGCAATCTGTGCAAGCCTTGGGTGTGTCTGACGCACGAGTCGTCTTGGAGCGCATGACCGAGGTCTTCGACCTGTCGGAATTACGCCGAGCGCTCCGAGCCGCGGCCGGTGGGAACCTTGAACGAGGGACCCAGAGCGATATCGTGGAGGGCCCGCCCCAAGGCGATCGCCAGAGCCCGCCGTGGCAACGGTGGGTGCCTGAAGATCGAGCGGAAGGATTGGCTGTTGAACGGCGGTGTCTGCTCGGTCTCGGCCTGATGCTGCATCGTGCGCCGCTGGTGGTGCGGACGCCTTCATTTGCGCAAGTTGTCGAGGATTGGCTCGCTCGTCAGTCACACTGGCCGGCTCAATTGGAAGCGGGAGAAGTTCCAGACCGAGTTGGTGGTGGTCAGTATCTTGTGCAGCTGGGGCTCGATCTTCAGCCCACGAGAGCTGTTATGTCCACTGAAGCGGTGCTCGACCCGATTCCCCAAGGCAGCCCTCCCAAACCTATCGAGACAGGTTTGCGTGATCGTCTACATGATAAAGCCGCTGCGATGTCTGTGACGCCCCCATCAACCTCCAGCCCCTCGTTAGGTGTTGTTCCCCAGGCAGAAAGGAGAGGGGGAGGAGACTCCATCGAGCCGGCCTCCGTTGAGGAAAGATTGAACGCCCGTGAACAACCGGCTCTGTCATCGACTCCAGGGCCGATTCCAACGACCAATATTAATGATCAGGACCAGTTCGACAATGGCCGGCTGGTCTTGCCGCAACCAGAAATCACGGTGGAGAAAACTGACTTAGAGCCTGGCCCCATCACCGAAGCCGATGTGGAAACCTCGTTCGGTGGCATCTTCTATCTCATGAATCTTGCCCTGTATCTCGATTTGTATGGGGATTTCAGCACACCGCGGCAACCGGGTATTGGCCTGTCACCGTGGGATTTTATGGCTTTGGTGGGCGAGCAGTTGGTCGGGGAGCGAATTCACGTCGATCCTGTATGGCCCCTGTTGGCCCGCTTGGCCGGGCGTGACGAGGGAGTTTCGCCTGGCCAGAACTTTCGTCCACCGGCAGAGTGGCGCCGCCAGATGATGGAACATTGGGGTTATGACGAACAATGTCTGCCAGAGCGGCCGGACGATTCGCCGTTTGTTGAATGGATCATGCCCTTTATCCGGGTACGGTTGATGCGCGCGCTGGGGCTGAATCAGGAGGAGGAGCTGGCCAGCGTTCTCTGCGAACATCGCGCCAGAGTACTTGTGACCGCCACCCATGTGGATGTGATCCTCTCTTTGGCGGATTTGCCGATTGCTATTCGGCTGGCTGGACTCGATCGCAATCCTGGATGGATTCCGGCGGCTGGACGATACGTGACGTTTCATTTTGCATGACCAGCTCCTCCCCTTTGTAAGCGGAGACAAGGTGGGGGAGCGGCACGGAATGGAAAAGGAACACATCATGATCACCCATCCGTTTCCCGATCTGCCGCCCACGCCGGCAGCACATTTCAAACTCTGCTTCTATGGAGCGGTGCTGCACGCCATTGAGCGGGCTTGCTTCTTTTATGAGTCGCAAGAAACTGCGCTGAAAAAATTCCCGTTTCTTGCCGGCTATATCAATGAGCTGGCGGTACAGGGACTTGACGGGCTCGCTCACAGCGAAGCCGACGAGTGGTGGAAAAAGGCCTTGCGCGCATGGGAGCAAGGAGTGCCGGGGCATTTGCCTATCAGGGCATTGCGGGAAGCGGCAGAGCTGGATGATGCCACGCTGACCGTACTCCTGTGTATTGGGTTGATCGAAGAAGACGCGCGCTTTGGGGTACTGTTCGAAACGATACAGGGTATGCCCGGACAGCATCGTCCGACATTTGGCTTGCTGAATGCGTGGTGGCAGGAAGACGACAGACGGGACGATCTTCGCCCAATGTTCCGTCGGCTGCAGGAACTTGGACTTGTGCAAGTGATCAATCCTGACGCGCCGCGGGCCGAGTGGGCGCTGCAAGTGCCCGCGCTCCTGTGGGATGTCCTCCGAGGCGAGCGGCTCCAACGCCCCGCGCCGTGGGCCCGGTACTATGAGCCGCACCAACTGACCTTGTCTGATGCGTTGATCGTGTCCGAGGGCCTACAACAGTCCATTGACACGCTTCCCGCGGTACTTGTCTCTGGCGGGGTGCGAACCCTGCTGATTCGAGGCCCTCAGCATAACGGTCGGCGCACCATCTTGGGAGCCGCTGCGCATGCGCTGGGCCGAGGCATGCTGGAAGTCACGGCTCAAGCCGAGGCGTCCTCGCCTGTCACGCTGCAAGATGAGCGCTGGCGCTACCTTGGTTCATTGGCGACATTGCTGCATGCGATGCCTGTGATGGTGTGGGATGTCGGTCCCGGCGAAACGGCCTTTTTGCCTCGGCTGTCCGGTTACGACGGTCCAGTGGGTGTGGTGATGGGCCAACAGGGCGGCATCACGGGTCCCGGGGCCGAGCGGGTGCTGACTCTGAAGCGAGACATGCCGGATTTGAGCGAGCGGCAGGCACATTGGCAAGTTGTGGCTGGCTCAGAGGTATCGGCCGAGGATGAGGCGGAGATCTGCGAGCGGTTTCGGTTGTCCAGCGGCAACATCAGGCGAGTGGGGAGCATGGCCCAGTCCTATGCCGCTCTTGCCGGCCGCACCGGCCTGACGCCGGCCGATGTGCAGCAAGCTGCCCGCGCCTTAGGCCGGGAGAGTCTCGACTCGCTGGCGCAGCAGGTCAACACGTTCGGTGTGTGGAGTGATCTCGCCGTTCGTCCCACGACGCTCATGGAATTGGAGCTCTTGGAGAATCGATGCCGGCACCGTGAACGATTGGGAGAGCAGGTAGGGGATACCTTGGCAGTGCAGATGAATGCCGGGGTGCGAGCGCTCTTGACCGGGCCAAGCGGGACAGGCAAGACGATGGCGGCGCGCATTTTGGCGTCGCGGCTGTCACTCGATCTGTACCGGCTCGATCTGTCATCGGTGGTGAACAAATACATCGGTGAAACAGAAAAGCGCCTGAACCAGATTTTGAACCGCGCGGAAGAATTAGGCGTCATCCTCTTGTTGGACGAGGGCGATGCCTTGCTGACCCAACGGACGAATGTCCAGACCTCGAACGATCGCTATGCCAATCTCGAAACCAACTTCCTGCTGCAGCGGCTGGAAGCATTTGAAGGCATTGTGCTGGTGACTACCAATGCCGGGGATCGGATCGACAGCGCGTTCCAGCGCCGGATGGACGTCGTCATCGAGTTTCGGCCGCCGGAAACCATGGAACGATGGGGTATTTGGCAGACGCATTTGCCGGCCAGCCATGATGTGCCTCTCGTGATGTTGCAGGAAGTCGCCACCCGGTGTGAACTGACGGGTGGGCAAATTCGGAACACCGTTCTCCACGCCGCGTTGTTAGCGCTCAACAATGGAGGGCGCGTCAAGGAGGAGCATCTTGAGGCAGCGATTCTTCGTGAGTATCGGAAAATGAACGGGGTCTGTCCGTTGCGGAAAACGACCACCCCGGCACACCAGAGAAGGTAATACGCGCGTCTATGCCTGCCGCGACGTTGCAACCTCGGTCGCCGGAGCCGGCCTCCACGGGCCGGACTACCACACCGGCGTCCAGTATCCGGCCCTCCACCCGATCCTCCCAGGGTTCGTCGGCATTGATGCGTCCGGCGCTGTTGCTCTCGCCGCCCCGCGCCCCGGAGATTCTGAATATAGCGGGAAAGCGTTTCTACCGCACTGGCGAGGGCACGCTTGTAGAATTGCCGCCCGATATGACGGTTGAAGAGGCGGCTAAGTTAGAACGGGAAGCGAGAGCGGTGCAACAGCGACTGGGGAAGGGGCCGCTCCCCAAGCCCGTTCCCGATGTGCGCAAGCCTGCCGATAAAAGCGAGAAGAAGGGCGCGGCCAAGGCGCCGGCCAAAGGCGTCAAAGGTGGCGCAAGCAGGCGCGGCGCCGGCCCCAAGACGGCCGGTGTCACAGCCATGCTGAGAGCCATCGGCGGCAAGGTTGCACAATATCTGATCGGGAAGGCCGCGCCCGTGTTGGCCAGAGGCATTGGCCTGCTGCGCATCCTCAGCCGCAACGAGCAGAACCACGACAACGCCGGGCAAAAAATCCAGCAGGCCGAAAAGGCCGTCGTCATTCCCGCCAGCGAAGGCCAATCCAAGAGCAACACCATCCAAGTGGGCGAGGTCGGCGGCCGTCCTGCCCCGCCAGTTGATGAACGCAAGGGGAAGCAACGATTGCAAGAGTCGCTCGCGGAGAACGTGCCGAAAAGCATTGAAGATGTCGATAATTTCAAGCGCGACCAAAAAGCCGCGCATATGGGCGCCGACGTCATGGAGGTGGTGCAAGGCGACAAGAACGCCGTCGTTTCAACCTTCGCCGATATGGAGCGCACACCTCAACCCATGCCTCCTGAGCAGACACCCGAGCCGTTGCCTCCGCCGGAAGTGGCGCCACAGACCGCCACCATGAACCTGGGCCAGGAGGCCGTGGCGCCGTTGCAGCCGGAACATACAGACGTCAGCCAGTACACGAACGAAGCCGATGCGAAACTCAAGGAAGAAGGTGTCACGCAAGAGCAGCTTGATATGGTGGATAGCGGCGATCTTGCCACGGCCAATAAAGAAAAGAAAGGGATGGAGCAAACGGCCAAGACCGAACCCCTGGCCGTGCGGAAGTTCGCCCAGCAACAGACGCAGAAAGTGGATAGTGATCTCAAGCAGGAGGAGAAGCAGCAGCGCGGCGCGCTGACCATCAAGCGCAAAGCCGGGCTCGGGGGCGCGGCGCAGAAACAGAAGGGCGCCAAGAGCGCGCTGGAGAAAAAGCGGGAGGAAGTGGCTGTCAAGATCAATGGCATCTACAAGGCTGCTCAAGACAAGGTCAAGAAGAAGCTGGACGATCTTGAAACCCAGTCGATGAAGCGGTTCGACGAGGGCAATGCCAAGGCCACCAAGACGTTTGAAGATACCGTCAATCGCGAGATCGATGCCTTTAAGGATGACCGGTACTCGGGATTCTTCGGCTGGGCCCGCAAAGCCAAGGATTGGCTGCTGGGCATGGACGATCTTCCGGAAGTCAAGGCCATCTTTGACCGCAACCGCGCCATATTCGTGTCGGCCATCGACAAATTGGTGGCCGAGATCAGCGCGGACAACAAGCGCGTAATCCAGGAGTGCAAAGACGAGCTGGCGCGGGCGAAGGCGGAGATCAAGGACTATGTCGACAAACTCGGGCCGGCCCTGAAAGACATCGGCAAGAAGGTGGCCGGCGAAGTCAATGAACAACTCGAACAGATGGATGGCTTTATTCGGAAGAAAGAAGAGGATCTGCAGCAAAAGCTCGCCGACAAGCAGCAGGCCGCCATCAAAGCGATCGACGAAAAAATCGAAAAGATGAAGGAGGCCATGTCGGGCGCGCTGGCCAAGCTGGGCAAGTTGCTCCTGTGGGCGGCCAAGAAATTTTTCACCTGGGCCCTGTCCAAATTCGGCTATTCGCTGGGGGAAATCGAGAGCATCATCAACAAGGGCGCGGCCGTGCTCAAGGCCATCTTCACGAAGCCGATTCAGTTCGTGAAGAATTTAATGAAGGCCGCGATCACCGGCTTTGAGAACTTCGGGAAGAATTTCCTGAAACATCTGAAGGATGCGTTGTTTGAATGGCTGACCGGGTCGCTGCAAGGGCTGGTCCTGCCGACAACATGGGATTTCCGCGGCATCATCGGCGTGGCCCTGCAGATGATCGGGATTTCGTATCAGAACATTCGCAAGCACATGGTGACTGTGATGGGCGAGCCGGTGGTGGCCGGCCTGGAGAAGACCTTCACGTTGGTCAAAACGTTGATCACCGAAGGGCCCATGGCTGCTTGGGAACAACTGAAAGGGATGGCCGCCGAGATGCGCGATGCCTTCATTGATGCGGTGAAAGACTTCATCAAGTGGAAGATCATCGAGGAGGCCGTTAAGTGGGTGGTCGCACTGTTCATCCCCGGCGCCGGCATCATCAAGGCCATTATCGGCATCTACGACACGGTGGTGTTCTTCATCCAGAAAGCCAAGCAGATTATGAAAATGATTGCCGATTTTCTAGGCTCGATCGGCGAGATTGCCGCAGGCAATATCGGTGCCGCCGCCGGCGCGATGGAACGCGGCCTGGCGCGAGGGCTGTCGCTGGTGATCAGTTTCTTGGCTCAATTGCTGCACTTGAGCGGCATTACGGCCAAGATCCGCGCCGCGATTCAGAAGATCCGTGACAAGGTCGATGCAGTGCTCCTGAAGGTGGCGACGTGGATCGCTGACAAGGCGAAGAAGCTGTTCGGCGTCCTGAAGGGGGGGGTGAAGAAGTTGATGGAGTGGTGGAAACTGAAGGCCGGGATCGAGGCCAATGGGAAGAAGCTGACACTCTACACGGAAGGCCCCGAAGAAGCGCCGCAGGTTCTTGTGGCCAGTTCGCCGGGCAGACCCTGGAGCGAATACCTCAACTCCTTGCCCGCGGCTGCCAAGGGGACCGATCCTTACAAGAAAGCGATGGCTCTGGCGAAGAAACTTGAGGCCAAGAGGAAGCCGATCACCGAAACGGATGAAAATAAGCGCGCCCAAGCCACGGCCAAAGCCGCCAAGGAGATGCAGGAGGCATTGAATGACCTGGCCGCGCAAATCAAACTACTGAACGGAAAGAGCGGCACGCCGGCCTCGGTCATTACGTTTGGCAGCGTGAACAGCTTGGGTGGAGCAACAAGTGCGGAAGCGTCAATTCTTAGCAAGGACCATCCGCCAGGCTCTGCCCCCAGAGACTACGCCCCGATTTGGGAAAATATTTCGGATTTGGGCAGTGGATTGAACAAGAAGGTGCGCAAAGACTGGTACGTGCAGGGCCATCTGTTGAACGAAAACCTTGGCGGCCCAGGTATGCGGTTCAACCTGACGCCTATTACCAAGCAGGCTAACAATAACCACAAGGCTGAGGTGGAAACAAGCATCAAGCAGAAAGTGAATACCGAAGGGCTGGTTCTCTATTACGTAGTCACTCCGAAGCCCGCGTGGGGCGCTTCACTCAAAATCGCGCGGCTCGATGCACTGGAAAAGAAGAGCAATCCGACCCAGAAGGAAGAAAGCGAGATCGAATCCTTGAAGGCGCTTCGCAAGTTGACCAAAGGATTTGAATGTCGGGCCTACGAGCTGGAGCAGAACGCTGCCGGCAAGTGGGTTAAGAAAAAGAGCGGCTTCGAAGTGCCGAAGAAGGTCATCGACAACGATCTGATTGTTGGCGGTCAACCGTATGGGTACTAATCATGCTGGCAAGCCGAAGAGCATATTGCGAAAGTGATGGGAGCGGCACGGTCCGTCCGTTACGCCGCCGTTACTAGCCTGACATCAGGGGGCATACTCTTCATGCCAACAACGACCGTACAAGCCCCATCGTCAAAGCCGGTTGCCAAGGAAAGGGCAAGCTTCAACACTGAAGGCCGACAGAAATTGTCCGCCCGTACGTTGAACCGCGCAGCAGCGGCAGGTCCACCAGCCCTTCGCCTGACGCCTCTCGATCGGGAGAACACTACTGTTCCAGTCGGTGTAACCGCAGCGCCGGTTGGGGGCAGTCGTGGAGAAACTGGGGCAATTGAGCGTTCCACATCAAACCAACGCACAGTTGCTGGGGTAGGACGTCCAGCCGTAGTGCCACAACCTTCCGCAATCTCCCGTAGCAATCCCGCGCTACAACCTACCGCCGATACCAGGCCTTCCGAGGCACAGCCGGCTGGCGATAGTACAGTCTCTCGGCCATCGACAGAGGGAACCGGGCAGCGGGCACCGGGAGGCAGCGCCGGCTCCGCGTTCGACGCGTTACAATTCGCAGGCGGCGGCATGACGCGAAGCGCCGGTACCAGTTCCGTCTTATTGGGCCGGATTGCAGCAGCCCCACGATCGGCCATCCAGGCTCACGCGATGGACCAGGCGCGGGTGGTTGATGGCGACTGTGCGCGCAGCGAGTCAGAGGTTGCACGCGTTGCGACGACGCGCCGACACCAAATTGGAGGTTTTTTTGCGGGCGCTCGGGGAAGCCTGTTGAGCTTGTTCAGCAGGTCTGTGGCGACCGTGCAGAAGTTTATTGCCGACAGACATGCCGAGATAACGGCTGCCGCCACGAGGGCGCTTATCTGGGTAAGAACGGCTATTGTCAGCGCGCTGCAGACAGCGCAAACCGTAGTCGCCCGGGCGCGCACACGAATCAACCAGACGGTCGAACGGGTGAAGACGGTTGTGCAAAGGAACATCGAGGGGATCACCGGCCGGATCATTGGTCTCATCGATTCGATCCCGCTTCCAGACATTCCCGGTATCGGGTGGATTCGATCCCAGGCTGTGAGCCTCTTGAATCGGGCCGCCGGTTTCGTCGGTCGAGCGCTCAACGGATTTCTAGGACTCCTTCAATCGGCACTGGACACGGCCCTGGATCTTCTTGATGCGCTGATGGGCGCCATCGGACGGGCGTTAGATACCGCCCTGGCATTTGTTTCGGCGGCGATCGCCCGCGTGATTCAGATGGTCACCACGGCGTTGAATCGCGCGGTCGCGATCATCGGAACGACCCTGGGGCGGGCGATGGTGGCCGTCGTTGTGCCGCTGATCACGCTTATCGAGCGTCTCATCATCAGAGTGATTGGACTTGGGGAGCAAGGCGCGCTGAGCCTGCTGCGAACGAATCGGGAACAGTATCTATCCTCGTTAGCTGACGCCCTTACGCCTCAGGCTCCACCGGCAGGTGCTCGGGCCGCCTCAGAAGCGAGTCAAATCGCCGTCATCCGGCAACTTGGCCGTGAGGCAGCGGAGAACAATCGCCGGATCGTCCAGACCTTCGCATTTGTCATGGGGGGAGCCATCGCCTCGGTCATTCGAACCGTGGTGTCGGCTCTGGCGCGGATCGTTTCGGCCATCGTGTCGGGGCTGGCGGCGGTCATGCGAACCATCGCGACGCTGATCAGGCTGGCGATTCAGATACTGACTCAAGTCGTACAGGCCTATCTCGATTTTATTCGCGAGGCCATCCGGTCTCTTACGACGTGGCTGGATGGGGTCGTGGAAGAGGTCCGTTCCTGGATCGAAGGCGGCGTGGATCGATTGATGGAATTTGCCAGGGATGTGTTGAGCCGGACAGGGAGGTTCGTCGTCCGCTTCGTGCGAGATCTGATCGGTGGTCGGAGTGTGTCCGACAGTCTGAGAGACGCCCTGGGAGCATTCCGCGGGGCCAGATACAT